>Ga0256405_10003623_pt1 | contig 31378 bp, 43 predicted proteins | sample RumenRJG_02DNA_FD_189096 | JGI IMG/M metagenome (GOLD analysis project Ga0256405, IMG submission 189096) | Bovine rumen microbial communities from Lethbridge, Alberta, Canada - RJG_02 | ecosystem: Host-associated > Mammals > Digestive system > Stomach > Rumen | place: Canada: Alberta...
ACCAACAGCAGGTTAATTTTATCACTCCGCCGTTATTTTTTCAAGACAGGAAAGGAGTGATTTTATTATGCCAGGAAGTAAGAGAGAAAGAAGTCCAGGCAAGTGGACGCTTACCGTCACACTGGGAACCGACTACCGCGGCAAGCAGCGCCGCTTCAACAAAACATTTCACGGAACCGCAGCTGCAGCTGAAAAGGCACTGGCTGTCTTTTATGCTGAGTGTCTCAACGGATCCATTCAGCAATCCAGTACGATGACGATTGAACAGATGGTCACATCATATATCAACGACAGACCAAAAGGATCTCTCAAACAAAATACAATCGACAATTATATACAATGCCGCGATGTGTGGATCGCTCCATTCATCGGTTCGCTTTTGGTTCGCAAGGCCACACCGCGGATGCTGCAGAGCTGGATAGTTGACCTGTCTCAACAGGTGTCACCCAAAACTATTATCAATACCTCTTCATTGCTCTCTGCTGCCTTCGACAGGATCATCCGCCTGGGAGAGCTGGCGAATAATCCCTGCAAAAGACTTGTTCTGCCGAAGGTCAAAAAGAAGGAAGCGGAATATATGAATGAAAAAGAAGTGCGGGCTTTTCTTGCAGCGCTGGAGGAAATGCCGGAGTATGAGATCCCGTTCAAAGTTCTTTTTGAGATAGCGCTCTTTTGCGGTCTTCGGAAGGGCGAATTGCTCGGTCTGGACTGGCGTGATGTTGATATGGCTAAATGTACCGTAACAGTCAGGCAAACACGGTACTGGGATAAAGAACAGCATGGCATGAGAGTAGACACACCTAAAACAGCGAAATCTTTCCGAACTGTCAGCTTCCCTCCTGAAATCAAAGAAGATATCAAACAGCTCCGCAGCTGGTACACAGAGCAAAATAAGCTGCTCGGCTCTGAATGGATTTTCAGTCCGGCGGTTTTCCGAACTCCATTCGGAGCGCCAATGAATGACTATTCACCGCTGAAGGTGCTACATGCTCTCCAGGAGCGGCACGATCTGAAGAAGGTCACACTTCACCAGTTGCGACACACGAACGTTTCAATCATGATCAGCATGGGTCTCGACATCAAAACGATCCAGGCTCGCGGAGGCTATTCAAATGCCAGCACGCCGCTGAACATTTACGGACACATTTACAGGAATCAGGATTCCGAAGTTGCCTGTAAAATATATGACATTACGACTGGCAAAGAACAAGAATGCGACAAACGTGCGACAAACGCATAATAAGGAACCTTGCAATCATTGAAATTGCAAGGTTCTTCTGGTCGGAGAGACAGGATTTGAAACAGTATACCGTTTACTTTTCTTATATTTTCTTGTATTTTCCTTTTCCATATTTCTTTGTATTTTCAACGGTTTTCGCCCTTTTTGCCGTTTATTTTTCGCTTTTTTTATCTTCTTTTCTCTTCTTTTCGTGCGACAAAACGTGCGACAAATCATAGACAATAAAAAAGAGCGTGTCGAAATGACACGCCTTTTTTTATATTGGAGAATATAAAAATGCTTGATTTCTATTTTTCCGGTACTTCTGGCAGGCCTGCGAGACTTGTCAGAATCGACAGGATTCCTGCTACTATTGAGGCCGACAGGACCAGTTTCCAGTCGATGTCTGCTATGACTACGCTGGTTCCGATCATTGCTATAGCTGATTGTGCCATTGTCTTCACTGCTCTTACTGCAGCCGCTTTTAACCACTGTTTTGTCTTCATTTCATAACTCCTTCATGTTGAAAATCTCGTTTTGAATCTCTTCCCGGACCCTCTTCATGTTCTCTATCCCGTTGCCGTCAATGGCATGATTCACCATCGCTAATTGCAGCCGTAGTGAGTCCTTGCTGAGCTGGGTAAGAGCTTCAAGTTTTTCTTTATCGTTTTTTAGATATTGTTCGTGCTCGTCTAGTCTCTTTTCATGTTCTTCTATTTTCTGCTTCGTTTGTCTATATGGCGTCAAAAGATAGATTATCCCTTTAATGCCTGCGGCAACTATAGCCACAAGGCCGAATAATTCAAGTATTACGCTAATTATTTCTGTCCCACTATAATTCATTATTGTATCCTCTATTTTTTGGGCGCTATCCCGTCAGCGATCGCCTTAGCGATTTTCTTATAACCTAACTTCTTGTACAAAAAGCAGTCCGTCTTGTTGTCGCAGAAGAACGTTTCGATGAGCAATGCCGGGGCATTAGTCCAGTGAAGCACGTACAGATCAGAGCGCACCTTCACTCCTCTATCCTTAAAGCCCAGCGCCGCCAGATTTGCATCTATTCTCCTTGCGTAAGGCTTAGCCTTGCTGCTGTCGGAATAAACAAGTGTCTCTGTTCCATGCGCTGTGCCCTTGTAGCAATTCAAGTGGATGGATACATCAAGATCTACCTTGTGCTTGTTGCACTTCTTAACTATCCTCTGCAGATTGTCTCTTGCGCTTGATCCGTTGGCAGTGCACTTATACACTTTATGCCCTCTGCCCTTCAGCAATCTGATCACTTCATTCGCAATCTTTCTATCTTCCACTGATTCGTGAACAAGGCCTGATGCTCCCGGAGCATTACCTGACTGTTTCGTATGTCCCGCGTGAATGTTTATTCTCATTTTTATCACCTCTATTGTAGTTTCCCGATTGTTATCGCTCTGATGTTGTAATTAGCACTGGAACGAGATCCGGCTGACATAGCCCTGTACTGCACCTGACTATTGCTCGATCCAGTTATGCTCGTCCACACAGTGTAGCTGTCTGTCTGAATAGTCACGCTCGTGCACTGGCTCGTGAGCGTCTCCGGAAATGAGATTGTCCCAGCCCCTGATTGGTATACAGATCCCGAAGCACTTGTTATTGCCAGTGTAGCTGTCGTTGAGTGCATACCGACGAACAGCTTGCCGAGCTTCACATAGCTCCAATCCCCGCTCGTCTGCACTACCAGAGCCTCAAGCAGTTTGATTAATAGTTTCTTTACACTTAGCATCCAACCACCTCCTAAACAATCACATCGCTCTGCCAGCCGAGAGCAGTAATGGCAGCGTACAAGTCTCCGTCTGTCGTTCCGCTGGCTGCTGTCGTGTCGAGTGCGAGTTCAACGTTGCCGTCCCAAGTTACTGTGAGAGCGTTTGAGCGTGCATCATCGGCAGTTCCGTTGCCGACAATTACAGCATAAGTGCCATCACTATCCTTTACATTGTATTTTCCTAGAGCCGTTTGAGCATACGTTTCTGCAAGCGTCCAACAATTCTGTGCATGCGAATACTGTCCTCGTCCTTCTGATTTGTATCCTTCTGCATGCGCAGCCGAACTGATGGCTTTAGTTGACTGACCTTCGGAGTGACAGTACTCAGAATCTGAAAGTGTATCATAACCCTCAGCATGCGAGCAAAATGCTGTTGCAGCGTTACTATACCCTTCTGAAACACTTAAAGAACCAAGCCATGATTCTGAACGCCTTGTTCCGAATGTATAGGCATATAACCATTTAGCGTCCCTATATTCAGGGTCTGGCGTGTAAATAACAGTTATTACAGATCCACTTGCTGGCGCTTCATCAAAAAATACGGCCATAGCTGGACTATATACCTCTACTCCGCTTGTTATCGCAACATCATCAACTTTCACCGTAGTTTCATTTTCTACTGGAACTTGAGACAAGTTAAATCTTTTACGTGTTCCATCTGCTGTAAAAGTTTCCGTAAGTTTCCCTTCGGAATCAAGTATATTAGATACATGGAAATACACAACGTTTGGGTTCTTGCTCCCATCTATTAATTGTAATGAACGATAGTCTATTTCTGCTCGTGTCTCTCCGTCTTTCCCGATTTGGGCTGTCGTTCCGAAACACGCCCCCGTATCGCCGTTCGAATCCACAATATACGTTCCTGCTGCCGTATATGTTGAACCTGCGCCCGTAGCAATCAGCACTTTATATCCGTTAGCGTCAGGTAAAACCCAAAGCCCTTCCCCATCTACGGCAAGATGAGTAGCCACATAGTTATTAAGGCTTTCGTCAATGCTCAGCACGTAGTAAGTCGAGATGTCTTCCAGCTTCGGTTCCGTAACTACCGAATAGTGATAGTTGCCGACTTCGTAGTCTCCGTTATTGTCTCTCACGAAGTAGACGTGTGTCGGGTCGAGCGCTGTGTCTGTCGTGATCGTCATGGTGCCGTGAGCCGTTATCCAGTTAAGCGTCTCTGTCACGCTCTGAACGGTCGACAGGTTTCCGAGTGCTCTCGCAGCATACTCGCCCGCATTTTCTGCGCTTGTCTGTGCCTGCCATGCAGATGCTTCCGCACTGTCTGCCGCCTCTTTAGCTCTGCCTGCATCTAAGACGGCATTATTCGCAGCCTCATTAGCGAGCTGGGCAGCCTGTTCAACAGCTTCTACTCTCACCACTCCTGCAGCTGGATTGCTGTAATTGCTCGCGATGTACAGTTTGTTATTTCGCCATTCGACATTGACCGCGTCGCCCTTCTTGACCTCAGCTCCGACGAGTGCGGTCGGCGTGTCTTTGTCACTGCCTGCGACTCTTACCCAGACAGTTCCTTCTTTATCTACCTTTGAGACAATAGCACTGTATGTCTTGTTTTTTTCTTTTGTCTCCGGCTTTAATTCTGATACGAATTCTTCAAGTATTTTCTGCTCTACCATAATGGCACTTCCTTTACTGCTTTCTCTTGAACAGTGATTCCCTTCCCGCACTCAACTGTCTGAGAATTGATGCGGTAGTCGCCTGTCATGCCGTCGATCGAAGCTCTGACTATTGAATAGAGATGCACATCTGCCGCATACTCTCTTGTGTACGTTTTCTCTTCTTTCTCGACGCTAAGCTCTCGCAGCCGCCTGTTAGCGTAAGCACTAAGAGTCTCGCCATTGATTGCCGTCGGAGATTCGTCTACATGATCCACGCAGTAGCCTCTTCGTGCGATGGAAATCACGCTTTCCGGATCATTGTTGACAGCTATAGTCTTGTTGTTGTCCACTATCACGATGTAGCGATTCGGCACATCGCTTATATCCGTCGAAAAAGAAATCTCGCTCATCATTATTCCGAGCGAGGAATTGTCTATTATCAGTGACGGATCTGTCGGCATCGGTCTTATGTGGATCACTCCTCGCCCGTCTATCTGCATGACGAAATTGCCAGCTTCTAGCACATTCCACACTGCTTCCAGCACGGAAGAGCCTATGTCATGGACAAGATAGTCATTAAGGGTGAAAGACCCTTCGACGGATACCGGAGCATTCACCGCATTGCGCAGAAGCTCTGCAGCATACTCGGCTCCGTCCACTCCTTTCGGAGCGAATTCGCCCGCCAGTATAGTAGTTTTCGATGCAGGATAAAGCACCGAAAATCCGTCCACATCGTGAACGGTTCTGCCGTAATTTATCGTGCCGCCTGTAACATCAAAAAGCAGAGTGGCCACATCTACTCTTGTGACCTCTCCGCCTTGCTCTGCTACCATGACGATCCTGTAATAATCGCTTGTGAATTCTCCGCTCAGCTCCATGCTTCCCGATTCGAGCAGGCTTCCGTCAGCTGTGCTTGATACGCTTGCTTTGTCTATGCTCTTTAATTCTTCCGCATCGGCCCAAGTCGAGCGATTGACCCGGAAGACCTTCCATCGTGCTGCATATGATTGTCTCCAGTCCATTATTCACTCTCCTCTTCTTTTCTGTATGGCGTAGGCAGTAAGAATTCAGCTGTCACATCCACTTCGGTCGCATCGATAGCCACGGCCATGATTATGTTGTCTGTGCCTGACATGTCTGTGACCTGCACATCGGCTTCGTAAGCTGTGCCCTCAGGTGTCCTCACGTAGACCGGGCCTGCATATCTGGCCAGCTCTCTTGTCTTGTCTATGACATCCTGCTGCTCGATCCAGATAAGGTCTGTGCTCAGTTTCGCCTGCCGCTCGATGTTCTGATTCCAGTAACCGTCTATCCCGCCATCTAGGTGTGATCTGAATTCTACATCCTTCTTGTATGAGTCTCCGATTGACAAGTTGTACGGATACTCGACGAAACCTGTCGCCCAATCGAATCTCAGGTGACTGCTGTCCTGTACGTATTCGAAGTCGGCAAAAGAGACATCGCCGTCGATTGTCCGGAGCGCCACCCTGTAATTCAGCGTCATGTCTTCTCCGAACGGAGCGTATTCGTCCGTTGTCGTACAAGTGAGCGGGAAACTCTCACCAATCAGAACAGCTCCGTCTCCTGTCAGCCTGTAGATGTCGTACAGGTCTGTTTCTTCTGCGCCCGGAGGCGGTATGAGTGCTATCTGCACAGCCTGTCTGTGATATCCGGTGTCGTCTATCTCGTCTATCGGTGTCAGAGTGATGTAATTAGTCACCGTCGCTTCATACCATCCCTCTTCAGATGGATCTTCATCGCCGACAGGATCTTCGACAGGCAGATAAGATTCTGTCGTGCTGTCGTAGGTATAATAGGTCTTGTCTTCATCTACTGCCGTGTCCGTTGAGAGAGCATAAGTAGTTGTCGCATGGATGTCCACAGCCTGCTTCGCCCAGGCCACCGCAAACGATGCAGTTGTCTCTGCTGACCGCAGGCCTGTTTCCCTGTCGATCGCGACAACAGATACTGTGTATCTTCCAAGATCCCAGAAATCGAGACCTGTCGGCAGGTTGATCGATGCTGTGAAGACATCATTATCCTCTGTCCATTCGGGACTATACACTGCGCTGTGTATCGTGTCGCCGGCAGTCTGCCGTCTGATGCCTGCAGGGAACTGTCCGACTGCGCCCTGACTTGTTACGATTACGATCAAGTCGCACAATCTGTTAGATGTGAATTCGAGTGACAGGTTGTTCGTCTGTAGCTGGTCTTCGTCTTTGGTGGTTTCAGATAATTTGACATATACTGCCCCACTCTCCGCCCACACATTATTCACGCCAGCAAGCGTGTTGATAGTCTGTGGGGTGAGAGTGTAGGTTTGCGGTTCTGCAAGTGGGTAGACTATCTGCACAGGATTGCTTGCGAGGTATGTCCGTAACTCTGAAATATCCGTCAAGTCGTTTGCGAGTTTGAAATATAATTGATTCGTATTCGCAATCAATGCGCCCGTTCCGACTGTTCCCCATGTCGAAGCCTGCGTGACTTCTGTCATTTGATTCGACACAAGACCCGCTAACTCTCTGCTATTGGTTGTCGGTTTGAGGTCGCTCGGCAGATATGCCCTAAACGCCATACCATACGAGCCAGCGACATACAGTTCATCGCTCGAACCATCGAAAGTGACAAAGCCTTTATCAACCGTCAGCGTCCCCCTCACAACATCAACCGTCCCACCGTATACTGTGGTGGGGAGTGTGGTGGTGATGGTCTGACCGTCATACGGCTCGTAGGAGGTGGCGGTTGTGCCGAGTTCGATTTGAATTGCGTTTAATACATCTTGTAACGTGTAGGTGTCAACGTTTGAGTTATAAACATACGCAACTAAATACATTGCGTTTGCCCCTGTGGTTACTGTTTTTGTAGTGGTATCCCCATAGACAGAAACGCCCACGGTTGGCAATTCGTCCGTATAAAGCAATCCCGCAGGTCTTGTGTAAGTGCCTGCCGAAATGGTATAGATTGTATTCGGCTTGCAAGGAATATAAATGCTCTTGAACGCACTGCCACCGTTAATAAGCCCGTTGGCAATATATGCGTTTATAACTTGAGCATTATCCTTATCAAACAGATTCTTCCCGCTCACATCAACACTCACACTCTCCCATCCGCTGATCTCCCTCACATTTTCTGGCGACGGTGTTCCCGAACCGCTTTGCTGGGGGACGATGGTGGCGGTGAGTGATTTTATCGTCTCATTCGAATCTGGCTCGAACGTGACAATTTCTCCGCTGAATTCTCGTTCAGCCTCTTCATGCACGTGAACGAGTGAGCTGCCTGTTATGTCTAGTTCAGGATTATCTACTATTGTCACTGTCTGCATATCGGAGACAACGAAATTGCCGCCTGTTGATGCTTGCACCGTGAACGACAAACTGTTATCCGTCACTAGTGATTCGAGCCTGCTGGAGCTGATCTGCGTAGTGGTCATGCTATCGTCGCCGTTTGCAATTACTGTGCCGTCTTCGGCTACGACCTGCCACTCTTTCTGCACTCCGTTTCCGGAGAATGTCCAGTAGATAGCCAGCGAGTGCCCTTTAGCCACATATCTGTCACATGTTGCAACGATGGTCTCAGGAGTCTCGCTTGTTATCGCCGTCGAAGTATTAGAATAAGGCGAGTATTCTGTTGTCTCTCCTTCCATGTACCTTCTTGCTCTGATAAAGTACCTCGTCCCTTCCTGCAGGTCTTTGATTGTGATCGTTGCACTGTCCTGATAAGTGATCTGACCTACTGTGACCGGGCCGTCTGACCACTCGAACATGAAGCTGTCAGGTGTCCTTGTGGATTTCCAGGTGTCCTCTTCATCAGCCCACGACAGCTCTGTTCCGTCTGAATCATCTTCACCATCTGCATTCCAGCCCAGCTCCACGATGATGGATCTGCCGTCTTCACCGGGTGAGGCTGACAGGATCGTTATCTCATCGTCTGCAGCTGTGGCCGCCGGAGTCTCCAGTTCGGTCACTCGCATATAATCCGAGACTCTGTACAGCACGTTCTCATTATAGTGCCAGCTTACCACTCTGACCCACGTATAGTGACCTCTTTCCGGTATCAGATTACTGACAGAAATGGACATAGCTGTGCAGCTGGCATCGTCGATAATGTCAGACTCTGTCCAGCTCTCTCCGGAAGGAATAGACTCAGCCGTGTCGTAGATACAGTTTGCAAGATATTCAAGACGCACTCTGTCAACAGGATGCTCTGTAGTGCTGTTCGTTTTGATAAGCACAGTGCACTTGTCCTGTCCGGTCTTGCCTGTAACCGCTACATCTTCTATCGTCGTTTTCTGCGGGAAGCTTACATAAGCTGTCTTTGAGGCTGTCGCTGAAGCTCCTGCGTAGCCTCTCGCATAAGCTGTGACGGTTACTTTGACATAATCGTCCCACGTTAATTCCTGATAATTCCTTATGTTGTAGGAAAGAGTGATGCTTGTATTAGTCGACTTATCGTCGATCTGCGCCCAGGTCTTGTTCTGTCTGGTGTCAGTGACTGTCATCTTGTACTTTGTGTCGTAGCGCTCTTTATAGTCGTTACCCGGATCTGTGGTTATCGTTACAGAGATAACGCCTGTCTCGTTATTGAATGTAAAGCCTGAAATCGTCGGGACGCGCGGAATCTCGAAGTTCCTCGTCGCTGTCGTCGGTTTTCCGCCTTCACCTTTTGCGTTTTTCGGAGCTACTTTCACACTTACGTAAGACAGTTTATTCTTCGTGTTCGGGTAGAATGATTCGCGATCATACTTCGTTCTTCCTACCCAGAAATTATTCAGGTCTACCTGACTTGTCTTTGTGCCTGCACTTGCGACCTGGAGCACTTTGCTCGGATCATTGCCCGGAATGCCAAGATACCAGTATATATTGTAGCCTGTCGCACGGTCTCCCTTTTTATTGCTGATAAGGTCAGCAGGGATGTTCCAAGCGGCATTCATTTTCGTACCGTTTCTTGTCGGTGCGCCCAGACCCTGCACTGCAAGGCTCGGCTTAGCGACTATGTCAGTCCTTGTATACTTCCACTTCGCCTCTGATGGCTTTCCACCGTGAGTGCATTTGTACACATGGCCTGTAGACTTGTTCAGATAGGTCTGATTCTTCTTCGCCTTTTTTATCTTTGATTTTTTGAACACCTTTGCCTTTGTACTGGTGCCCGTTATTTTGGTTCCTTTGTAATTGTATGAAGCCATTTTACATCACTCCTGCCATGCGATACCTCTTCACTCCTCTCGCAATGTCTCTGAGAAGTTCCGAAGCATCACTGGATGCATCGTAATTCAGATTTATATTTATATCGCCATTTGAGTTATTCTTCATCGCATTTCCAAGCTCTTTCCAGAACGTATTCAGCGGCAGCACAGCTTCAGGGCCTGCTTCGCCCACAAGATTCCTTGAGCCGTCAAGTCCCGGCAGCAGTGTCGGATTCGCGAAGATGCCGCCTTTTGCGTACTTCGTTACACCTACAACATGCCATGAATACTGTCCGAGACTTCCGCCTTTTTTCGCTTTGGTCTCCTTGTACTTCTGACCGATTTTCGGAAGCGTGAAGGTTATCAGCTTCTTGACGTTGATCGGGAAGAATTTTTTGACCTTGTCGATAATATCGCTGATTTTTTCTTTCGCAGTCTTGATCGGCTTCCATATTTTGTCGCGAACCGTATTGAAAATCTTTTCTACGGTCTTGCCGATTCCGGTGAACTTAAGGAAATTCTTTATTGCAGTGACAGCGCTGGAGATAACGCTCTTCGCTTTCTTTATAGGCGTCGCGATAAAGTCATATACTTTCTTGAAGACCGGGCCTGCTACCTTCGCAATGGCATTGAAGACTTTAGAGAACACTTTGAAAAGTGTCTCTATCATCGGGCCTACGACGCGAACCACGCCCTGAATGATAGGAGCAATCTTCTTGATCGCAGCTACAAGAACAGGAATGACGGCCTTCGCTATCGAGGCCACTATTCCGATGATTGCTTTGATCACCGGAGCCAGTGCATTGATGATAGGTATCAGCGCACTCGCTATGGTCTCGATTATCTTGCCGATCACCGGAGCGATCTGCTTCATTGCGCTGCTGATAGCTGCCAGAACAGGCTTGAGCGACTTGCCGATAGAGCCGACAAGACCGTTGACAGCTTTTCTGAAGCTTTCGCTCTTCGTATAAAGAAGCGTAAATCCGCCGACGATCAGCCCGATCGGGCCTGTTATCGTTCCGATTATCGTCTTGAGTGAACCTATCTTTGACATGAGGCCGCCTACGGTAGTCATAAGCGGACCTGCCACTGCAAGCACGCTTGTTATTCCGACTACCACCTTACCGATAGCAGGATTTGACTGCAGGAAGTTCATGAACTGCTCGACCTTCGGAATAATCTTCTCGCTCACGAATTGCGCTATATTAGCAATAGCCGGTGCAAGAGCTGCGCCCAGCTGCTCCGCCAGGTCTCCGAGCGAATTCTTCATCTGCTGGATTTTCCCTTCCGGAGTAGCCAGCATCGCTTTGTTCATCTCGCCTACATTATTCGTGATAACCTTAGAGAGCATTGCAGCTCTTTCCTGCTCTGTGCCGTACTTCAGCACTTTCTCTTCTGCCGCAGTAAAGCTGATGCCGACCCTCTTCAGCGCACCGACCTGACCATTCATGACCTTACCCATGAGATTTGCGATGTTCGTCGCGTCTTCTGTAGTCCCGTTAAGTCCTTTTTGCTGGACAAGTAGGTTCTCCATTGCGGGCATGAGTGCATTGACGGTGCCAGGATATTTTGCGAATGTGGCAAGCTGCTGTGCTCCGGAGAGCGCGACCTCATCACCGACTACTCCCTGCTTCTGCAAAGCGCCTGCAAGCTTAATTGTCTCTGCCGCCGCTTTCTTCGTTGCTCCCATGCGGGTCTTATAAATTTCTGTCAGCTTAGTTTCGGCAGCACTCTGGACCTGATAAGCGTCCATAGCTTTCTTGATCCCTGCTATAATAGGCACAGAAACAGCCGTGGCTATTGCCCCGGCTTTCATCATACCTTTACCTATATTCTGCACGGACGCTCCAATAGATCCGCTTATCTTCTTTCCAGCTGTCAGACCTGCCGCGTCTGCCTCAGGCGATATCGCTTTCTGTATCGATCCCGATATCCCCTTCGCAGATGGAACTATCTGCACATAGGCTTTTCCCAGTTCTGTTCCTGCCATTTTATTGTCCTTTCAGCAGTTCCGCACGGCGCTTCATGAATTCTTCGCCTGTGTCAAAACCGCCTGTTTTTTCTTCTTTTTCTTCCTTTTCTGAATCAATAATGAATTGATCAAATTTAGATTTCGGCTTTTCGCCTCCGGACAGAGCGTAAATCAGGAGATTGACAGAGTCTATCAGTTCAGCTAATAGCAGCTGATCCGTCGTGCCCGTCACTCCTAATACTTTTCGTCCGACTCTTGAATCATCACCTAGCCCAGCCACAAGTGTTCCGAGTAGTTTGCCCGGAACACTTCTGTAATCTAAAATCCCGTATGTTTCGGCTAAGTCACATACGAGATTGCTTCGATCAGTAGCTAACAGGCCGACCAGGGTCAGGAATTTTTTCCGGATTCACCCACTTTTTCCATTATCTCGAATAACGAATCAGACACATCAGAGATGGGCACTCTGCCGCTCTTCGGGTCTCTTACCGCATCATACAGAGCCTTCTTCTGATTTACTCCGAGAACTCTGTTAAGAACATCCTTGAACTTAAGTGGATTTACTTCTGTTTCTGCAAGGTCTTCGACGAGCTCCATGTCGTCAAAGACATCGTCGTTCACGACGCACTCGAAACCGTTGTCCAGTTTGACTTTTACCTCAGCCATGAATTACCTCCTGTTATTCACTTACTGTCCCGCTGGTCTTCTGCATGAATTCTCTGTGAGTGTCTCCATCGTAATCCTCATAAGGATAAGCCTGGAACGTGCAATCGAATCCCACAGCCTCATCATCCTTATATGTGATCTCGCTCATCTCTTTCAGCTTCGCGATCGGCACGACGATCCTCTTCAGCGTGTTGCCATTCATAATGATATCAACGACCCAGCTGTAATTATCGGCCTCTTTTGAATTAGCTCTAACTGTCAGGCCTGTGTCGAGGTCGCCGCTGACATTATCTTCGCCGTATACCACTTCCAGCGTGTTGATGTTCAATACCTCGATCAGCTTCATTGACATGCCGTCGCTGTATTCAGTCTGCGGCGACAGGACGATGTCATTGCCCCACGCTTTGATGTCAGTTGACTCCTTTGTCATGTTCATGGTGAAGCCATCGTCTGATGTGTAGCCGAGCTCCTTGAAGGCGCTGTCGAGCTCTGACAGGGCACTCGTCGGCAGCGTTGTCCCGACAGGTGCCGCGAATATCGCTCCTGTTATTTTAGGCTTGCCTGTAGATACGTTTTTAGCATTAGGCATTTTATTCCCTCCTTTTCTCAAATCCGACAAATATGACGGATTTAATAATGCGTAACATCAAATACGGCCTGGTAGCGGTACTGCTTCCGGGCCGGTTCTGTAAAGTTATAGTCTGAATTAAGCTGCACACTGCTTATCTCGTCGAGTTCGAGAATGCTTTCCATAAGCTCTTTGACCTCTTCATTGAGCGCTGCAGCTTCATAGAGTGATTTTGCGTAGGACTGGATGGCAATAGTTGATGAGTCAACATGATTGTCTCTGCCTGCTCCTGCTTTTTCGATGAGGATATAAGCATCTTCCGGAGACTCCGGTCTTTGCATATGAGCTGGCACAGATGCGTGCTCTTTCATGTAATCAAGAATTATCTTTTCAATCATGCATATCACCTCATAGATTTAAGCAGCGTGTTATTCTCTGCATTATCCTTTTCGCCGTTTTCGTTTTTCGGGCGCACGATAACACGGGTAGGCATTGTCTTCGCCTCATAATCATCGCCTGCGCGGGCGCTGATATTCCGCGCGTAGCCCTCAAGAACGGATGTCAGTTCGTCGGATTTGAGCAGCTCACCTACTCCTTTTCTGTCCAGAACGAATTTCATGTTATTCATAACGTTCCACCAGTACTTTCTTATTCCAATCGAGCGGGATATTCTCTTCGATCCCCTGTGTGGGCTTGCCGATCGTCCTGAAATCCTCGCCGAAAAATGAAACTCGCTTATTCTCCCATTCATGTGTGTCCCCTTTAGGAATCGCGAGAGTATAAGCTAATCTTTTTCCGGTCAGATTCAAAATATCGACAGCGTCACTTGTAGCTGGTTCGCCCACAAGTACGTTGTCGATATCTACGGCCTTCTCCTCATAGACAGGATCTCCGAATCCGTCTTCGCCCGTCTGGACCTTGTCCCAAAGCTTAATCGTTATTCCCTTGATCATTGTCATAGAAATCAATCACTCCATATCTTTGTCTTCTGAGTCCGAGTCTGGCCAGCTCCGACTTCTTAATGAATAGTCCGCCGCCAGGTACAAGAAAAGTACCACTGACAGAATAGCCGAGGGCAGACTCACTCATCTGCGCCATCGGCTCCTGATCCGTGGATGTCATGAGAGTACGCGCAACGACATCGACCGTCACTGATTTTGCGACTATGGCAAGACTCTCATTGTCTGCGATCATCTTATCCAGGTCTTTTCCTCTCTTGATTGCTTCGCTCCTCAATGAAGCCGATACCACTTCAAGAAGCGAATCGGCTCTTTCCTCTTCACTCGGCTTGAGCGGTCTCCAGAGCAGTTCAAGGTCTTCTATCGTTGCGAAATTCTCCATCACTCTTCTCCTTTTACTTCGGTTACTTCTTCGGCCTTTTCAGGCTCTTTGGTCTCTGTCTGCTTTTTCTTCGGTGCAGACCTTCTTTTCTTTTTCTTGGTCTCGACCAGTTCCCAATTCTTGCCGGACAGAGCACCATCCGTCTCGATGGTGCTGCCCGTGATTATATTGCGGTAGATCTTCATAAGCTCTCCTTACTCGCTCTCTCCTGCGGCTTTGATTATTGCGAATGCTTCAGGTACGATGATTCCCCATCCGATGTAAGCTTCAGCTCTCAGATAAACCTGGTTGTGTCCTTTCAGGTCTCCGAGTTCGGCATCATTGTCAGGATTACCATATTCAATGACTTCCAGCGGGATTTCTTTTGCGTAGCCCCACTTGAAGCAGTTGTCGAAATCACCGACGATTGCCTTCAATGTGCTCTGATTGAAGCTTACAGTGCTGTTCGATTCAACTTTCAGTCCGTTGATCACGCCAGGAGCAGAACCCCATGCCAGTTCCGGATAGAGCTTTCTGCCGTCCAGGTCTTTCAGAGCTGCGAGGGCTGACTTGAACGCAGGTGCCATTGTCATGCCGTTGACATCCTCTTCGCTGCCCGTTACCAGTGCGATTGCATCTTCTACATCTTCATCAGCTGTATTAGTTGTCTGTGTGACTTTTTGTGTGACCTTTTTGATAAAGCAGTTATTGCCAATCAGCGCGGATGCCAGGCCTGATCTCGGATTGACACCGTGCATGGCCATAATATCAAAGCCTCTGGCAGCTTTCTTTGCAAAGCCTTCTGAGAAGCTCCTGAGATAATCAAGCTTCACTTCTTCCGAGCCGTACTTGAATTCGTCACTGACTCTTGCACCGTATTCGATTTTGACCGGAACGATCGTTGTCGGCTCAACTGTTACTCCGCCCTTGCTCTTTGCTCCATTTTCAGCTACAAGGTCTACTTCCTTATCCATTGTGAATGTGAATTCTTTGAGTCCGTTGAACGGAATCGGCGTAGCTCCGCAAAGATTCGCGATCGATGAGCTGCCTTTTACTTTGTTGAACATGTCTGTAACCAGTTCCTGCGGGAACATTGTTCCTCTAGCTAATATATCTCCCATTATTCGTCTCCTTCCATATTCTGCAGCATCGACTTGAACGCTGCGTCTTTTGCATCTTGTTTGTTATCGTTTCCTGCCGGTTCCGTCTTGCCCATAGGCGACTGTGGCTCCGGATCTGCTGCCTTGAACAGCGCCGCTAATGATTCTGCGTCCTTTTTCATTGCCTCTTCATCGTCGCCTGACAATCTTGATGCCAGCTCCTCAGGAATACCTGCTGCACGGGCGATTCTCATTTTTGCCGAGGTGGTCTCGTAGCCCTTGATCTTGTCGTCGCGCTCTTTTAGTTCGGCTTCGTGAGCTGTCTGCTTCTCGCTCAGGTCCTTGTTCTTTTCTTCAAGTTCTGAATTCGCTTTCTGCAGATTGGATAATGTCTCGTCTTTCTCTTTGATCTCTTCCGTGAGCTTGTCGATTTCTTTCGAGTACTTTTCCCGCTCTCTTGCCAATCTCTCTTTGATCGCTTCGTCAAATTCTTCCTGTGTTTTAATTTCTTGGAAACTCATGTATAACTCCTTCCTGTTTTTCCGCACAGTTGCGTAAATGTACTAAAAAGACAACTCCGAATTGAGTTGCCTGTTTAATCGTTGCTATTTAGACTCTTACTTTCTGCTTTCGTCGTTCTTTTGATGTTGTGCAGATCCAGTGCGCGAGGATCACAGAATCCATCAGCGCCACTTCTACTTCGGCCTTCTGGCTCTTGTAGCCGAATCCTCCGTTACTTCCTATATTTCGTTTTTCGCAGTTGCTTACAATCTGCACAAGTGATGGCTGCGCTTTATGACAGATCGTTTTCTGAAAAACAGCCTGCTCAAACTGAGCGTTCGCCATTATTATCTCTTTGACCTTCGGCAGGATCGGAGCAGGCTTTATCTTTGCATCTTTCATTTCCTTAGCAAGAAGATCCTGCCCGTTTGCGCCGTCTATTACTATCTTTGCTATGTCTGCCGACTTAAGGAATCTCAGCAGCCAGCCTGTGCCGTTCTGAATCGACTGGCAGTCCACAGCCTCGACAAATGTCTTGCCGCTGGCCGTTTTGACCGCTATGCCGACAGCTACGTTCGCTCCGTCATTGCCGAATTTTATTCCGACATAGAGCTTTCCTTTCAGCTCCGGCAGCTCCTCCACTGCCAGCTCCATCCATTCAGCTTCACTGATCGCTGACTTCTGGTTATATCCTATCCAGAGGCCCAGCCTTTGGATGTTGAAATCGGTTGTGTCTTCGCCTATCTCGTCGAGGATATCTCTCTCATGGAAGATCACTCCGAGTGACGGATTTGCCTGATACCACAGCTTCTTTTCGTGCGGATCGGACATCTCGTCGACGGACCACTCAGCCCATCCCGCATTCGCTCCTTCTCCGTTAAGCGTGTTCTTTCTGTATTTTGTGAATACTGTTCCGGAACTTACTGCTGTAGGAGGAGTACCGCACATAATTGTCTGCCCGTTCTTACTGTCCGTCACAACGTACTTAAGCGCGGATTCTTGATCGTCTGTATACTCCTGCGCTTCGTCGATTACAAGAAGGTCATATCCTTCGCCCAGGCCTCCTTTTGAACTCCTGGTACGGAAATTGATCACTCCGCCGCCTTCCACAAATATGGATTCAAAGCCGAATTGCTTATATGACTTATATTCAATTCCTGCATCAGACAAGAGATTACACAGGCGCTCCCAGGCGCTGTGTGAAGTGGTTGTCCTGTGAGCTGTGTGCAATATCCTCTCATGCAGCCTCACAAGGCCGTAGAGCTCTCTCATGGCTACTACTTCATTCTTGCCGTTTCGTCTCGGAACGGAATAACCGAACTTCGTGTGAGTCCACAGGCCGTCTTTGTTTCTTGCAAGCATGTCAAACTGGAGTAACTGCTGCCACTCCATGCTGTCTCTGCCGGTAGTCTTATATAGATCTATCGCTAACTGACCATCGGTCTTTTTATATGGCTTAACTATCGACCTGGTTGGAGTCTGGGACCCAACCTTAGGCTCAGCCATGCTTGCCCTCCTATTCTATCTCGTCTAGTTTTTCCTGCAGCATCTTTGCCGCTTTCTTGTTGTCAAAGACCTTCCATCTGCTGACCATCGGAAATCTCTCATCGTAGGCCTTCAGCTTGCAGCCTAGGCACTTCGCCTCAATAGCTGTTCTTCCTACTGCGAAGATGCTTTCGAAGCGCGCCATCTCCTGCAACAGCCGCTCCCTTGGGAGCCCTTCCAGGAATACCGTCTCTTCCGGGAAGTCGTATTCTCTTCTCTTTCCCGGACGGCCTGCATAAGCTATCCCGCTTCTTTCCTCTTTCGGCAGTCTGAACTGCCTCACATACTCTGTATCTATCGATAACGGCAGGTATATAGTTCTGCCGAGGTGTCTTACTTTTTTACAGGTTTCTTCGATGCCGCAGACGAGTATCAAATCTCTGTACTGCGTCAGCCAGTCATAATTCTGCGGATTCAGATTGTTGTGAATGAAGACTATCGCATGATCACAGCCGTGCCCGTATACGTTTACCGTGATCCAGTTCCTGTCGGTCTTTATCTTCGGAATTATGTTGTTCACTATTTCTTCGCTATAGTAGTATGCTCCGTTGTACCTGTCAGTCCCTAAATCATCCAGCTTAACTCTGTACATCGGGTGAGTGTGATCAATAATCATCACGACCACTCCTTACTGTGCACGTTTTGTTTCCAACCGTCGCCCGGATAATAGTCTACTGTGCATCTGCAATTATCATGCCTTCGGTATACATCCTCCGGAACATCCGGATATTCATATTCACCATCCAGTTCCGAGCACCATGGACAGCAATTTGCTTCTGAGACTCTTATAATCTTTGCTGTGACTCCGGCAGCGCCCGCGAATTCTGCATTCGCTTTTATCGAATCGTCTACTGCGCTCATGCTGAACACTCTGATCGGCTCGTCCAGAATCCATTTGACTTCTTCAAAACTGTCTTCTGATGCCAGCCTGTTGACGATTCCTGCTATCTTATCCTGCCTGTTCATCGGCTGAATCACTTTTATGTTCAAACCAGCTGCGGAATTTACTGCCTCTGTTGCTTTATTCGCCACATATGACACCATCGCATCAAGCTGACTCATCGGCTCTCCTACGACTCTCTGTGCTATGTTGTAGTACATCTTCCCATCCGGCAGGTCTGTTCCGCTTATCGTTTTGAATGCTTTTGCCAGTGCGTCTCCAGTCAGTTCTCCGAATCTGCTGGCCTCCGGATAGGTGATTGTGCCGCTCGATGCCTTTTGATATAGCGACAATAATTCCTTGTTTGTCCGTATGTTGTGTCTGAATTCGTCCAGCACTTTTTTCTTCATTTCCGGAGCGATATCTATCATTCGTTTTCTCCTTCAGCACCGAAAATAGTATCAAGCATCTGCTTTGCAAGGTCGTTATTATCGGTCTGTGTCGCAGGAACTATTCCAGTAAGATCCTGCAGGTTTGCTGCGCTCAGGAAACCCGGCACAGCTTGATTGATCTTAATGAGACCGTCGCCCAGAGCTGTCAGCATCGATGCGTCCGGCTCGAAGATTGGTTCCCACTTCGGGATTGTTTTGTATAGCTCGGAGCGCTTGTATGCAGTTCCGTCTCGCAGGCATGCTGCAAGATATCCTGCGTTTAGGAAACCTGTTCCAAAGGTCCTCTGAGCCTTTCTCGCGGTCAATCTGAGCGACTCATGACTCGCCTTTATCGCTTCTGCTGATGAGGGATTGTCTGTCGCAAAACCTAGATCATCCATCGTCAGACCAGTTTCGCCCGCGAACGCTGATGCGAACATCTTTAACTGCTCTGTGTGCGGAGTCATGGCCTGCTGCTGGAACTGACCAACTGTAGGCTTGTCTCCTTCTTCATCCTTCGTTATCTCTATAAAGCTGGACATTGCAGCTTTCCATTTCTCCATCGGTTCTGCGTCTTCCGACATTCCGACCGCATATCTCTGCGGAAAACTGAAGAATTCAGCTGCAATCTCTGACCTCTTCATGGTTCTTACTGCTGATCCTGCAATCGACATGCACGCACGTGAGATCCTGGCTCTTCCGAACGGTCTTTTTGCGTCCGGGCGATAGATTATCGGGACCAGAAGCGGATAAGGCGCTACGTTACTCACCGAATACGGCTTTTCGCCGACTTTGTAATACGTTGTTTTCCCTTTTTCAAAGTATGCTTCAAGCGTTGTGCGATTGTATTTGTCTCTTTCGAGTACCGCATATCCTTCGATGAGCATATTTGTCGTCGGATCAATCACTCCGGTCGCATCTGATCCGTCCAAAACCTGCAGTTTTGGCATATCGTTGCCGTTCGGAATGATATAAATGAAGTCACAGGAGCTGATCAGTGCTCCGACAATCGCAGAATCGCATAAAACGTCTTTATTATTGAGATTGAAGATGTCATTTAGGTTGAAATTATCGTTTTCAAACTCTCTGAAGACGATTCTGTCTGCAAGTGAGTCCACAGCTTTCGCATTCCAGCCTAAAACAGACATGAAATTGCGCAGCTGTGGCGGAGTTGAGATATTCAAATCGCGCACAAGATTCTTCATTTCATAATGCTTGTACCTTAAGTTCACTCTCACTCTTTTTTTGTCCAATTTGTTCTTCAGATAGTCTTTTCCTTTGTAATTTTCCATTTTTGAAACCTTCCGAAACGTTGAAATTTCAATGTTTTATAGAGATTTATTCACAGTGACGGGGCTGAAGTCCCGGGCCGGGGGACCGGGGGAGGTATGCCCCCACTTTTGATAATATTTTTTAATATTAAAAAATATTTTTTGATGTTTTGTCCCGTTTTCGTCCCTCATTATTTACTATTATTGTTTTCTTTCCGTCCGTCTGCGGAAAAACATATATATTACTTTTATTTTTCAAAATTTTTCAGCGCAGATATGCACCCTCTATGGTTCTTCTGTCCGATTGTCTCTCTTGACGATTCGTTTTTTCTTTTCCTGTTGTTCTCTTGCACCGCATCCCATGTCCGGGTGTCGTGCTATCCTTCCACTTGTTCCCTTGCCATGCTCTGTCCCTGTCTGCCCTGGGTGTGTCTGAGCTGGGGGATACATGGCAGGGGGTGGTTAACAAGTGGGGGTATTAAAAAATATAGGGGGTGCTGTTTTAAGTGGGGGTACTTATTAACCGGGGATATACTTCGACCAGTTAATACTCTGCGGCAGTATCCTGTTGCTGATCGTCTCATCTATCTTTGCGTCGCTTGTAATCTTCTTCTCTTCCGGAAGTGAGTCACCCTTCTTCCTGTTGCAAGCTCTGTGCGCCAGTTGCATGTTGCTTATATCTGACGGATGTCCTCCCTTGCTTATGGGAATGATATGGTCGATGCACTTCGACAGCGGATCAGGATACTTGATGCTCTTGTCCACCGGTCTGCCGCAGATCCCGCAGACATCCTGCGTCATGTATATCTTCTTCTTGTTCTTCTCGAACTGACCGCGGTGTGTGCCGTTACGGTCTGGCCTTGTATTCTTCCTTGTTGCCATTTTCTTTCTCCTATGACAAAAGCACGTACCTCGCGGCCGTGCTTATCTGAATACAGTATAGCACGGAGGCGAGTAACAAAAGTAACAAGTTTATTCGAACTCCCGGTAGAAGGCCATCTTGCATGTCGCTGCTGAATTGCCGCCGCCGATCCTGTCTGCAACTTCTTCCCAGGATAACAGCTCGATACATCTCAGCATGACTATCTGCCTCATCCTGCTGTCGTCCATCTTGACAATGAACGACCATATCTTTGCCTTCTCTTCTTTGCAACGTTCGTGTAGACACTCTATCTGAGCGCGTATGTCTGCCAGCTTTATGCCTGCTTCTGCCGTCGGATCGGAAGGAACGTTAGTGTTCGCATGAGGCATCCCTGTTATCTGCTGGGCCTTAATGTCAGCTGAGGAACGCTCCAGCATCGATTGCAGGATCTTGATCTCTCTGTCGATGTAGTAAGCTTGTGACAGCTGATCTCTTGTCGGTTTTTCTTCCATCGTTCCTCCTCGCTCTAATCATCAGACTGATTCCGTTATTAAAAGAGTTCGGTATGAGACCGTCCATTACAATCTGTCTGCCGTCTCTCTCTATGATGCAGTCTGTTAATGTCCATTCATAATTCTTGCTATTGATAAGCCGTTCAATGAATTGTCTGTCGTCCGGTCTTGTTGCCATGTGCTCCAGTTGCCGTCTTGTTATCTTATGATCAGACACTATCGCCTCAGGCTTCTTGAGATTCGTGCTGGCTCCCCAGCTCCGCTCTCCCTTCTTCTGTCGGGCAACGTACATGGCCTTGCCTGTCAGACCTGTCTCTGTCGGCTGAAGCCTTGCAGCGTTCACATATCCTTTGCCCCACTTCTGTTCGACAACGTCTCTGTCCATTTTGTCAACGAACATGTGCACGTGCCATCTGGTCTCATTGCCGTACTGATCGCAGTTGCTGATCACGTAAATGTATTTCATCGGCGGCAGGCCCTCTTTGGCTCTCGCTCTCTTCAAGCGGTTTATATAATTCTTAACGTCTCTATATACTTCTTCCTTTGTCTCCGGAAGATGGTCATTGTCATATGTAAGATCTACCGCAAGATCAGACCTCACGAAGTTTGAATTGACCAGCCTTGCAAAATACTTTCTGCTGTTCTTGTCGTTCAGTTTCCTTTGTGCCGGTCTCGTCTCTGTGATCCTGCGCTGTCTCTTCATGGCTTTGTCCGGAGGTATGTTGAAGACCTCCATCTCCATGTATCCGTTCATGATATACAGTTTGCTTCTAACCATGGTTTGCTCCAGTTGTTAATACTATATACAAGCCCGAAACGCCACTTGTCGCGGCGCTTTTTTCGGGCTTATAGTTTTCCTCATTGCAGGACTGAAACCTGCCTGTATTCGTTCATATTGCACCCGCAATAGCCATCATCATGGTCAATGAATATGTCTATTGCTTCGGTGCCGCATCTATCCCTCACGACGAATATCTCTCCCTCTACACTTAATGTTGTTCCGATCGGTAGCCAGCTGCATGCGCAGTCTCCGTATTCCAGTTCCTTTCCGCTGGAGCTTTCGTGCCCTTCTCCGTCGTTACAGTAAGGACAGTAGGTCGTGATCCTGCACTCTCCCAGGCTCTTCCACTCCTTCTGCTTCGGCTTGTCCTGTACTGGAGTGAACAGCAGGCTCAACGAGATCAGAACGGCGGCTGCTGTTTTGAACATTATTTCATTCTCCTTTCGGCGAAGCTGCAATAGTCTGTTGCGCCTGTTCCCGTCCACATCGACTTGCGATGGCAAGAGCCTGTGCCGTCTGACCATTCGTACCAGTGCTTGCAGTCTTCGCACAGTATCTGCTCTTGCTCTAATGCTTCGATGCTCTCTTGTCTTTGTTGCGACCACACCAGCTCCATAATTAGTTGCTCTAATATTTCGTCTGCTCTTTTTGTGTCTTTATAGATTTTGATAATTGTTTTTATCGCTACATATACGTATATGATGCACAAAGCGGATATTAGTATTTTTATCGTCATTGTTCTGTCTCCTCATAAGGTTCTGGCAATGGTTGCCATGCTATGACATAATCGCTTGCCGTCCAATAATCTGTTATGGATTCTGCGAGCCATTCCCATTTGTTTTCGTCTCTTTGACCGAATTCAATGTCCCCGCTCTCTGTAAAAATTAGAACAGTCAATCCCTCTTCAGGTAAGCTCTCTGTTACTGGTATCCACTTCCCTCTCATCGGCTCTTGCTCTAGTGCTTCTATTGCCATGTTCTGTGCCATTGCATATAACGTGTGTATATCGTCCTCTCTTGAGCTGTTGATAGCTATTGGCGTATCTCTTAATATCTCGATTGCTTCTTGCCTTGTCATTGTTCATTCCTCGCTTTCGTCCTCATCTTCCTCGCTTTCGTCCTCATCTTCTTCGCTATCTTGCACCGTTGGCATAAACGCTCTTCTCAACATATTCGAAAAGCTACCTGCAAGAGTGTTTGAGCTCTTTAACTCTTCTGCATTTGCTTCGATTTCTGTCATTATGATTTTCATTATCATTCCTCACTTTCTGCTCTCAATTTTATTCATACACATTGCGTTCTATTCTTTCTATCGCTTCACTTCTTGGCTTTATCTGCTGAATGACTGCTATCACATCATATATTGCTGTCAGATTGCTATCACATTCGATGTCTGCATAAATCTTGTTACCATTATCATAGATAATTTCAGCGACTTCTTTCATGTATTCTTTGCCATTAAACGTGTGCCAATTTTTGACCGCTTCTATCTTTCGTACCTTTTCATTATTCATCCGCAATATAGGCACTAATGCCATCAACGTTTTATTTATATCTCTGTTCATGTTGTTGCCCTTTCAATTTCTCACTTGCTTATATCAACTACAAGTTGACTTTTCTCTCTCAAAGTTGACATTAAGTTGACTTTTCTCTATCAAAGTTGACTTTTGATTATCTTTTGAGTATTTTTCGGTTCTTTAAGGTTAGTTGTGCAATTACGTCATTCGGTTGTTTAATTGCGTCATTTGCGTGATAAATGATGTAATTGATTTAGGTAACGTATCTTTTGTGCGCATTCTTCAAATCATCATCCGTCAAATCAAGATAGATTTGCGTTGTAGACAATTGTTCGTGCCCCAGCATTTGTGCAACGTATTCAATCGGCATTCCACGTCTCAATGCCATTGTTGCGCACGTTCTTCTGAACTTGTGCGGATATGCTTCTTCAACTCCAGCTCTTTTTTTAATTCTTCGCACCATGCTCTCGATCGAGCTTGCTGACATGTGCCCTTTTTCCATAACATTCTTTTTTTCTTTCCAAGCATTTCTGATGTTGCTTTTTGCTTTGACTTGTTCGGGTGCTGACAACATTTTTGGAAAGAGATACGGATTTTTGTCTGTTCTCTCGTTCATATATAACTCGATGCTTTTTTGCGCTTTGGCTGAAAGATACACCTTCCTGTCTTTTTGCCCTTTGCCGTGAACAATCAATTCATCGTGCACAATATCTTTTATTTTGATGTTGACAAGCTCGGTCACTCTACAGCCAGTCGATAACAAGATTTCAATCACAGCTCGTTCTTTGTTATTGCCACATGCTACTCGCAAATCTTCAATTTCCATTTCCGTAAATGCCTTTTTCTTTTCGCCCTTGTGCCTTATTCTCTCGATTTTCTCGCAAGGATTTTTTGTTATAATCTCTTCGATTCTCAACCATGCGAAAAAAGTTCTCAGCGCTCGAAGTTCATTGTCGCATGTTACGCTTGACACGCCATCTCGGTATTCTCTTTCTGCAAGGTACAGAGTAATATCATCAGCTGTTATTGCACTTGCGTCTTTTTGGATTTTGAAAAGCAAAATTTTTCTCAACTCATTTCTGTAAAACTCTAACGTCCTGTTCGTGCAACCTTTTACTTTTTTCGCAATTATAAAGCGGTCAATCAGATATTCATTTTCATTTTCTTCTCGGACAACAAGACTTGTTTCGGCTTCTGTAATTGTGTAATTTCTCATAATTAACACTAATCTATTCCTCAGCTCGTGCGGATCTATCGCCAGATCAAACAGTTCATCGACGATCCTGTTAATTAACTCGTCTTTCATATCAGCAATCCCGCCCTTCTCGGTGTTATCAACTTTTTGCTTTCCTCTACGTTTGCCAGAGCCTCGCCGCTCAGGCTATCCCCTTGGACAACGATCGCGTTTATTCCCAGCAAACTGAGTTGCACATAAGTCATATATACGGATCTCCAGTCTAAATCTTGAGCAACTACTTCCATTGTTCGTTGATAGTCATAGCCTTTTTCTTTGATCCTTTTTGCCGCTGCTATTATCATCCCCCCACTTCCGCATGATGGCTCGTAAAGTATGCACTTTCCGTCTTGTTCAATTTGCTCAATTGCCATGTCTGCCGTCATTTGTGAAATATGAAACGGTGTAAAAAACTGTCCGGCTTTACTATTTCCAAGCTCTTGTGACATAAAGATTTCTCCCAGCACGTCCCACATTTCATTTTCAAACGCAAGACATAATAGCGCCAGCATGTCTGGAAACCGTTTTCTGTCTGTTTCGTTATATTTCATAAGAGTGCTCTCATATTCCTTCTCTTTTTCGCTTTTTGGGAACAACGTGACCGATTGACTGATTGCTATTGAACAACACTTGATCCAGTCCGAAAACACTTCATAAGGACTGTAACCACTTGTCATTCTTAAAATATTTTGGATGATTTCTTTCGTTTCGTTCATGTCATTTCTCGCTTTCTTTATATATAAAGCTGGCCGCGGCATGGATCTGCGTAGACTATCATCGTCAACGTATTGGGTATAACGTGTATAAGGTAAGTTATGTGAAAGTAAATTTGCTAATATGAGTATTGTTGCGGCCAGCTTTATGTCATTGATTAATCCTTACAATTCTCCTTTGTAGATCTTCTCCCATGTCTTCTCCTGCTGGAGCTGACTGTAGCTGATTCCTCTTTCCCGGCACTCTTCCATGCGCTCATCCAGCACTCCTGTAGATATGTCTTTCAAGCTGTTCTTCGCGCTCCTCTGGGCCCTTCTGTTCTCCTGCGTGTTACGCTGAACTGCATACTTCATGTAATCTGCGCATTCCGGGCAGTACTGTTGATTGGGGCCTCTCTTCTCAGTCAATTTCCCGCAGCACTCGCACTTGATCAATTCTTGTCCCGATCTGCTGTGATCTCGTTTTTCTCTGTAGCGGTATTTACGGCGGCATTCTCCGGAACAGAAGATCTGCCTTTGTCCAGTCTTCATAAATTCCTTGCCGCACTGCGGACATTGCTTAAATATCTTTTTCTTAACTCTTGCCATTTTTCCTATGTTTTCCTTTGTAGCTTTCGCTTCTGATATTTGCATATACCGCAACGAAGCAGTAAGCGAATAGTCCTACTATGAATAGTGTTTTCATTTTCTGTCCTTTTTTATAAGCAAGCGGGCGGCGCAGCAATTCAATCATTATTTTTTCTCTGGAGGAGAAATCTTTGTATGAGGTTTTTAGTAGTGATAGTGTGCCGTATTAGTTGTCTTTTTTCGTTATCATTAAAGAAAGGAGGTCGCCGCCCGCGTGCAAGCTTAAATGTTGATCATAGCTTCGGTCATGTAATCTATAATGCTCGACATGACTCCCAGCATCTTTTCTGTTTTCTTTGGATCTTCTTCGCGTATCTCATTAGCGATCGAAAGAGCATCGTCAAAACTGTTTTGCCATTGATCGCAGTAAAGCTTGAATTCGACCAGCTTCTCATTCGAAGAATTGTCTGCTGCTCTTTTCTCTTTTTCTATCTGCTCTTTCAGCGTCTTGATTTCAGACTGTGCTGAATCAAGTTCCTTTTGCATCTGCTCTTTTACTTTGTTCTCGACTTCTGTCATGGCAGACTGGCGGGCCTCTTCAATCTTTGCTTCTGTTTCGGTTTTTTCTTTGTTCAGACTGTTCTTCGCTTTTTCCAGCTTCTTTTCCAGTTTGCTATATTCCTCTTCAGAGACATAGCCGGCATGGTTCTTCGCCTCTTCAATGTCTCTTTTCAGCGATGCGACCTGTTCGGTCAGTTCTGTGTTTTCTTCTTTGTACTTTTTGATTTCTTCTGCCAGCTCCTTGTTACTGGTGTCCTCACTGACATGTGTTTCTGCGAAGTCTTCGACCTCGTCTTCCGGGATAGCGAGAAGAGCCAGCGCATTGGTCATGTTCAAATCCGACAGAAATGACGGATTTGAAATCAGTCTTGCATACGCCGATCCGTCTGAATAACCCTCGGCCAGCTGCATGAATCTCTGTACTTTTCTTTCGTTCCAGTCTAGATTTTCTTTTATGTAATCCGACCACTGTCCGTGCGGTACCATCTCTTTGAGTTCTATAAGCTTCTGTCCTATCTGAATGAAGCTGTTGATTGCATGGATCTGTGCCTGGTAGTAAAGCGTCTTTATCTCTGTTATGATTGTCTGTCCGTCTCTCACGGCTGTTATATCTCTGATTTCACTCATTTGTATTCTCCTTCTTGTCTTCTAAAAACTTTCTTTCGCTCTTCTTGATTACGACTACTAAGTCAAGTTCTACAGCCGCCATCACCTTGTCCGTCATTTCTCCGTAAGTTATTCCATGGAAGCAGGTTACTTCTTCTGCAATATCGAAATTGTCTCCATCGAATACGTACACGTTGTACAAATTAACCATCAAGCAGTCTCCTTTCCTTTCATTAACTTCTTGTAATTCTTCCTGTATTCAGCCAGCCACATGACGGCCGTCTTCCTGACCTCTTCAGCAGGGTCTCTGTTCGCTTTGGCGCGGATCTGAAACATCTGCTTGAAGTCCTGAGACACTTCCATCGTTACGAACGACTTATCCGGTTCGGTTTCTTTCCGGATAAAGATGATGAAGCTGTCGCCTCTGATAACATGATCGTCGTACCTTGCGACGCAATGATGCATCGCGTTTCCTTCCTGCCTCAGCTCACTCGGCAGGAGTGCGGGTCTTATGACTAATCCGTCTCCATGCCATTCGTAGCCGTCCGGGAATGCTGCTTCTATCCGTTCTTTGAATTGTTCTATTTTTTCTCTGTTCCGCTCTTCTTCCTGCTTCGCTCTGAGCTCAGCGACGGCCTCGGAGGCTGTCGCGTGCGCGATTATGAAGATTCTCGGATATCTTATCTTTTTATCGTCCAGATCCAGCTGCAGCTCTTCACACTGCCTTATATAATCGAGGTACTCTATAGCATTGACCGCATTCTCATCTAAATACTTGAGACACTTCTCCGGATTGCTGTCTTTCACTCTCTCGATGAACTTGTCGAGCGATCCTGTCCTGTAATTGATTGTTCTCGCTACAGCTGTGACGCTTATGTTCATTCCTATTTTCTTGGCGGATTGGTACTCTTTTATGATGCTCAGGCTGTATTCGTTGTCTCTGATCTCGCGGATTTCCTTCATGTTTAGACCTCGAAAAATCTTTTGTAGCTTTACGGCCTTCCAGTTCAGCGCTGATAGTGGTGACGCGCCTCTGATCCGCTCTTCTATCAGATAATCGAATCCTGTCTTGTGCAGCACTTCCACTGCAGGCATCTGGGCAAATAATCCGAGATACTCGCAATCTATTTGTGCGAGGCTGTATGCTGACCAGCTGTTTTCACGCACGTGGTCTCTCATGTGCAGGCACCATCCATGCGGATCGACCGCATACTTCAGATATGAGCCCGGAAGAAGATCCAGCAGCGGCTTGTTGAAATATAGTTCCGCCTCATACTTTGGAGCCTGGTAGTACATGCCTGCTGACTCCCTGTAATAGCTGAATCTCTCTTTTTCCACCCATTTCGAACCCGCTAACCAATCGTAAGCCTTGAACAATTTGCGCGGCTTATTCTTGCCGAATATGTAGATTGCTCTGAATCTCTTATGGATCGTCGGCATGTCATTGTCAAAATCCACATCCACAAGCTTCGTTATCAGATAGAGGGTCTTGCCCCTCTTCATCCAGTAGCTTATTCGGAAATTATTCTCCAGGTTCTGTCTGCCTCTTCCTGCGGACCTTGCTTCTAGTGCTCTGCCGCACTCCGGGCAGATGTACGGCCAATCTTTATGCCATATTTCAGAATTAGGTATTAACTCCTGTCTTTGACACCATTCTTTTGTCGCTTCGAGTACTGCATCAAGCCTCACTGTCTGCCCGCAGCAGCTGCACTTGCCTGTTCCTTTTTTCTTGTTGTAGAAAAGGTACATTGCGATTTCTCTCAGTATTCCCTCGTCGATATATGCAGGCTCCGGCTCCAAGAGCGTGAGGAGATGGTCTATCTCTTCATTCAGGTTCTTAAATTTCTTCATTAAAACCACCGCCCTTCATATCTGTGAAAGAACATCGATACGGGAAGGACGGTTCCTTCTATGTGGTCTTTGGCCGGATTGCTTATCTGCTTCAGTAATTCCGTAGTAGTCCTCTATTATTTTCTGCGCTTCGTTCGGCGGAATGCACACGCAGTTGCTTCCTCCCCTTCTCTTTGTGGCTTCCGTTCTGATCGCGCTGAAAGCACCCTTCAGGCTCTTCCCGTCAGCCATCAGCTTGTCTGCTACTTCATCCGTTGTGCAGAGCTCTGATAGCTTCTCTTCTATTGCCTGAATCTCCGGAGCTGGTTTGCCGTCTTGTGCATCTTTCATCATCTGCTCAGTGATGTGAGCGATGGCATTATCCTGTTTTATGGTCCTCATTTTTCTCCTCCTTTTTATCTGAAAGAGTACATCGAGTGCTGTCTTATTGATTCCTTTTCCTTGACATACTCTTCATCATGGATATTGCATCTGGCCGCCAGGCAGCTCCCGTCTTCCATGCTGCAGTAAGCACACGCACACTGTTCTTTCTCGCAAAAGATTATTCCTGCCTCCGGCCATTTTTTCATGGAATCATCCTGTTCCTTTCTGTCATGTCTTCGGCGCTGATAAGCGGTGAGATCACCACTTCGGTCCGCGGATTATATTTGTCATATCTGACACGGCTCCCGTCCGTTGAGACGATTATCCTGCAGCTGTCGTCTGCGAGGATCCCCGCGTCAACGAGTACATCGTGCAGGCATTCCTGCAGGTTCGTCAGATCCACTATCATTCTTGAACTGCGATAGAAGTGAGCTCTTACGTTCACAGGCTCATCGATCGGCTCTCTGATGTCGTTCTTTCCTCGAACAGCATTCAGTATCAGCGCCGTCTCCGCTACGTAATTCTTGTACCTTTGGTTTTGGGTTATGAATGTCTTGCCCTGTCTGTTCCTGACTACCTTCTGGCTGTTCTTCTTTGTCGCCGGATTGACAGGAATCGTGAATTCTATCCTTTTCATTTTCTCGACGCTCCTTCAAGGCCTATTACCATTTTTCTGTTGCACACTACGTTGTTCTTCCCTTTTTTGATCGTTACGATCGAGCCGGCCACGCTGAATGTCGCTTTTTCAAATTTATCTTCGAAGACCAGACCTGCCGCCTCTTTGATCCGTTCAATCGTCGTCGGCTCTACGGGGTCAAATCCTTTTCCTGCACTGTCTGGTCCGCAGACTGAGTCGATAACGGTCATAAGGTCTTCGCGTTTTCTTATTGATTCTGCTTCGCCGCAGTTACAGGCAAGAATCGCTTTCTGATCCGCCTCTTCCTGAGTGACAGCTTCGACCTCTATAAGCTGTCCGCATCCTTTGCATACTCCTAGCATTTTTTCTCCTCCTTGTCTTTGTGTTATAATGTCCTCGAAAGGCTGGTGATATTATGGTTAGAACACGTATGCGCCGTATAATCCGACTTCTTGAAACCAATGATTTCAATGACGTAAAAGATGAAATATTGGCTCCCGCGAACGCACAAGCTCTTAACATACTTATTGACACCGGGTGCATTGATGTTTCACGCGCATGGGGTGGTGCCATTGTTAATTTGACTTTGCGCAGCCATTCAGCCACTTATCGGCTTGAGCGCCACGATGTATGGATAAACCGTCTTTATGGCTTTATTTGCGGAGTTGCCGTCACAGTGGTGGCAGAACTCCTTTTGCGTGTAATACTATGAGCGCAAGTATTCCAATTATTATTCCTGTTATGAATGCGTTCCAGTTCATTTCTGTCTCCCAATTTCTATCTGAACATTCTTATGTAGCCTTCAAGCGTTTTGGTCAGTTCTCCTGGTGAAGACTCTGTCTTCCTCGATGTTTGTATGAACACTCGCACCAACCAACAGCAGGTTAATTTTATCACTCCGCCGTTATTTTTTCAAGACAGGAAAGGAGTGATTTTATTATGCCAGGAAGTAAGAGAGAAAGAAGTCCAGGCAAGTGGACGCTTAGCGACACACGAACGTTTCAATCATGATCAGCATGGGTCTCGACATCAAAACGATCCAGGCTCGCGGAGGCTATTCAAATGCCAGCACGCCGCTGAACATTTACGGACACATTTACAGGAATCAGGAT
>Ga0256405_10003624_pt1 | contig 31375 bp, 24 predicted proteins | sample RumenRJG_02DNA_FD_189096 | JGI IMG/M metagenome (GOLD analysis project Ga0256405, IMG submission 189096) | Bovine rumen microbial communities from Lethbridge, Alberta, Canada - RJG_02 | ecosystem: Host-associated > Mammals > Digestive system > Stomach > Rumen | place: Canada: Alberta...
GACATGTAGGTTCAAGATACCATGCTACACTATCCCCACGCCTTTCCATCTCCTCCTGCAAAGGACGCAGAATCGGAATTGCATAGCCGTGTGCACAAAAAAACAGATAATTATGATTATTGCTGCTCATGCTGCAAAGATAAGCATTATTTGCATAACACAACGTTTAATGCTTAATGTTTAACGTTTAATGATGGTTTAAGAAGGTTTTTCAGCGCAAGCGGGGAATTTTATCAATCCTTGTCATCCTTAAGATCCTTGATTTTTAACAATTTTCATTTGACTGATAATCAGCGGATAACATTTTGAGGATAAATACCAGATTGGGGATTAACATTTGCATTTCGATGAAAAATGTATTATCTTTGCATTAGCAGGAAAAGGATGCATAACTGGCCAACGGTTATGCATCCTTTTCTTTTTATGCATTTTGACAAAATGAAAGTTCGCTGTTTTTGGAACTCTGGCGAAGTCTTTTTTCAACGGAAGTTAACTTTGCAAAATGTCAAAGTTAAGTTTATTTGAAACGGAAGTTAAGTTTAAATTCAAAAAGACTTAAGTTTTTTAGTTATTGCATTCTTGAGGTTTTGACACTTTGGTGGATGCTTGCGAGTAATAGCTTACAACTTGCCAGCAAAACTCGCAAGCACGGAACAAAGTGTCAAAATGCATAAATATGCACTATGTGCTGGTTTTTGTCATCCGGATGGTCATTCTTCACTCTTCATTCTTCACTCTTCACTATAAATCCGCCCTCGCAGCTGTTAATATATCTTAATTCGCTTATTTATAATGATTCTAAATTAACCCCTCCTGCTCAGTGTACCGAACAGGAGGGGTTATTATTTACATCTTACATCTGACTTTTTACATCAGACATCTTATTACTTCACCATCACCTTGCGAGTACTTCCGTTGCTGAAGCGGATGATGTTGAGACCCTTTTGAAGTTTGTTTATAAGTCTGCCATCTGAAGTTAATATCTGATATTCACATTCATCTTTATTGATGTCCGAAACTGCATCAACCAAACTGAATGTACCAGTTACAACAACATCATTTGCCGGCATAGTCTCAGGAATCTCACTCCAACCGCTGAAGGTGTAGCCTTCCTTAGTCGGCTCAGACTCAGGAATAATCTCAGAACCATACTCTACCTCAAAGGTCTTGTATGCCTCACCATCGACCATGTAAGTCAGAGTGTAGTTGTTGACGGTGAACGTACCTGTGACTGTAACATCCTGACTGGGCATAGTTACAGGAATCTCACTCCAACCGCTGAAGGTGTAGCCTTCCTTAGTCGGCTCAGACTCAGGAATAATCTCAGAACCATACTCTACCTCAAAGGTCTTGTATGCCTCACCATCGACCATGTAAGTCAGCATGTAATTAATGACGTTGAACGTACCTGTGACTGTAATGTCCTGACTGGGCATAGTTACAGGAATCTCACTCCAACCGCTGAAGGCATATCCCTCTTTTTCAGGAACAGACTCTGGAATAATTGCAGAACCATACTCTACCTCAAAGGTCTTGTATGTCTCACCATCGACCATATAAGTCAGAGTGTAGTTGTTGACGGTGAACGTACCTGTGACTGTAACGTCCTGACTGGGCATAGTTGCAGGAATCTCACTCCAACCGCTGAAGGTGTAGCCTTCCTTAGTCGGCTCTGATTCAGGAGTAATTGTAGCCCCATACTTCAATGAAGAGGATTTATACACTTCTCCATCTACCAAATATAATAAGGTATGAGAGTCTGGTTCTGTAATCGTGAGCGTTCCTTGAACCAAAGTAAGTTCGTAGTTCCCAGACGTAGCCGTCACAACGATGTCGTAAGTTCCTACTTCACTCATTGACGTTGCGCCGCAACTGATGGAGAATGATGTAAGGGCTACTTGTGGAGTTTCGTTGTTCTTCAGTCCGTCATATACGGCTTCGAAATCAGGCAGTTCATCACCCCACTTGATAGTATAGTCCTTGGCGGTAATGGTCAGAGGCGCCTTCTTGATGGTCAGAGTTCCGTTAACAAACTCCAATTCCTCACCTGTTACACTGCCCTGTGTAATAACTATTGGATATGTGCCTACAGGCGATTGTGATGTTGCTTCGCATGTAAGAATAGGAGTACCATCAGCTTCCACCCCTTCGTGTATATACGTAAGTTCTGGTATCTCATCGCCATACTTAATTATCTTGTCTTGAGCGGTAAATGTCGCAGCCGTATTTGGCAATTCCTGTATATTCGCAAAGACGCTCCAACCAGTTTTGCTTTTATACAACTGAGATGTTTTGTATGGAACATAGAGAATTGCCTTATTACGCACATCATAAAATGCCTTAGAATCGACATCTTGAGGATTTCTATTTAGTGATGTTACCGTATTTAATGTAGAGCAATTGTAGAACGCATCTTTCCCAATCTGTTCTATTGTTGCAGGTAAAGTAATGGAAGACAATGACACACAACCTCGAAAAGCACTGTTGCCAATACTTGTTACGCCGTTTCCAATAACTATAGAAGTTAAGTCTTTGCACCCTCTGAAAGCATCTTCGCCAATACTTCTTACCTCATCGCCAAGCACTATGTTTTGAACATGAACATACTCACTATCTTTGAACAAACTCCCGATTTCTGTACAATGAAGTTCTACGAAGGAAAGATGCTCGCATTTATCGAAAATACTGCTGCCGATACTGATTACACTGTTAGGAATTACTATCGAGGTTAAATGTGTACAGCCAGAGAAAGCTCTGTTGCCGATGGTTGTTACGCTATTAGGAATCGAAATAGAAGATAAGCCTGTACACCAAGAAAAAGCACTGTTGCCTATGCTGGTTACGCTGTTAGGAATCACTATCGAAGTTATGCCTGAACAGCCAGAGAAAGCACTGTTGCCGATGGTTGTTACGCTATTGGAAATCGTAACAGAGGTTAAGCCGGTACAGCCAGAAAAGGCACTTTCGCCAATACTGGTTACGCCGTTTCCAATAACTATAGAAGTTAAGTCTTTGCACCCTCTGAAAGCATCTTCGCCAATACTTCTTACTTCATCGCCAATCACCACGTTTTGAACATATGTACTACCTTTGAGCCAGTTACCAATTTCTTTACAATGAAACTCTAGGGAGGACAGATTCTGGCAACCTGAGAAAGCAAAATCTCCAATACTAGTCACATTATTAGGAATTACTATCGAGGTTAATCCCGTGCAACCTCGGAAAGCATATTGTCCAATAGTACATAAGCCTTGGGGCAGGTCTATTTGTTTGAGTGCAGAGCAATTTTCAAAAACGCTATTTCCTATGGAATCCGTCTCTGCAGGCAATAAAACCCTGGACAGATTTGTGCAATAAGAGAATGCACCATAACCTATTCTTAGAGCTGTATTGGTGTTATAGCGGTCTTCTGAAGTGACTAAAATGAGACCCGTGCAACCATTAAACATATAACAAGGAATTCTACAGACTTTTGCTCCTATTGTCACCTTTGCGAGATTTGTACACCCCCCAAATAAACTTCGCATGTCTATCTTCGTGTCGTATAAATCGTATACCGGTTTCAATTGGGCATTAAAGGTCAAAGATGTTAAAGTGTTATTCGATGCAAAAGCATCTTCTCCAATGGATCTCACACTTTCTGGAATCGTCAGCGATTTTGTGGACAGGGCATTACAGAAGGCTTTCGTACCTATTTCCTGTAACCCATCAGGTAGTTGCAAAGAAGTGATTTGTGATGCTGTACTATAATTATCTATTTTGCCAAAAGCGTTGTCACCTATACGTAAAAGAGTGGAGGGCAGTGTGATGGAGGTTAACGATGATTTATTACAACCTGAGGCAAAGTCGTTTGCTATTGTAGCCGTACCTGTGCGGAAAACCAAGGACGTAGGAGACTTCTCAACAGGGGTTAATGCTATATGTTGCAGATAGTAAACTCCACCCTCCGCATCAAGAGAGGACAAAGGTGTGTTTTTAATGAATGATGCTGATACATTCATCAATTCAGAAGAAACTGTCATGTCGTCCAAAGAACTGCAATCAGCAAACGCTTCTAATCCAACAGTCGTACAACTGTTAGGCAAAACTATATGATTAAGCGAAGTGCATCCAGCGAAAGCATTTCCTCCTATGCTTGCTAACGAATCCGAGAAGTTCACCTTTTTTAGCAATATGTTGTTGTAGAATGTTCCTACAGGAATATCGTTTACCAATGGTAAATCAAGACCGTCTTCTCCGAAATCCAATGATGTACAATTCTCAAAAGCACTAACGCCAAGAGTCTCAACCTTCTTCAAGCATCCAACACTATTGAGGTTGATGCAGCCATTAAAAGCGTGAGATTCAATAATGGATGCCTCCGACAAGTCTATTTCTCGAATGGTTTTACAATTTTGGAATGCCTTTCTTCCTACTGATGTTACTGGTGCTTTCGTTTTAACCATTTGAACACGGCTATTTCTGAATGTACCTGGTCCTATATTCTTTGCACTGTTGGGTAAGGCAACGCGTAAGATATTACTATTTTCGAATGCTCCAGCCAAAGAAGTGCTGTAAACATGATAATAGCTGTAACTACCTCCAAGTCCATTGCTGCCTCCTGTTGTAGAAACCTCATCATGATCGGATATATAATAATAGGTGCCCATATAAGCATGCATATCGCCACCCCAGGAGCTATTTATGGCTTCTCCCAGGGAATATGGAGTATTATCATCAGGCACCAATGTTACCTCAGAAAGGTCGAGTTGCTGTAAGTTTGCGAGTTTCCCGGAACCTTCACGCAAGTATGAAATATCCTTTGCATTGAGAGGACCTACAATCTTCAGATTCCTGATATCTTCATCGTCCAGCAATGTCAGTTCCAAAGCCAAGTCCCCTGCCTCTTCGGTGGTTACTACAACCACCCCGTCCTCTTTCCAAACAGAAGTTTGTGCTATTATAGTATATTTTGATAAATTCGAATTGTTGACATACTCATCATAGCTTTCTTCAGGGACAAAGATATTTGTTGAACTTTTGCTATCAAGACCTAATTGGTTAGTACAAAGTGATTGTATGATTACTGGATTTGTTACATTGACAACAAGTTTGTCCAAATCTTCAGGAAAGGCATTTGATGATATTTCTGTCAAAGAAGATGGAATAGTAACTGTATGCAAACTGGTACAACCAGAGAAAGGATTGCCTTCTATACTAGTAACACCTTCTGGAATTACTACAGAAGTCAGGAATGTACATTGTTCAAATACATGGTCCTTGATAATTTTGGCTCCTTCTGGAATTACCAAATCTTTAACCTCTTCACCATTAACATATAGATGGTGAGCATAACAAAAGGGCGAAGTGGAAGAATAATATCTTCCTGAATTTAATCCTGTATCTTTACCTAAATTGACTTCACACCAAGCTGAGAGATCCACAAGTTCAACATATGATAATCCTGAGCAACCATCAAATGCTTCTGAACCAATAAATGTTATGCCACTACCAATCGTTACAGAAGCTAAGCCTGTGCAACCAGAGAAAGCCCTTTCGCCAATATCAGATACACTATTGGGAATGTCTATTGAGGTTAAGCCCGCGCAATTATAGAAAGCAGCATACCCTATATTGGTTAATCTATTGCCTAATGTGATTGTTGTTAAACCTGTGCAGCCGAAAAAAGCGAAGTCATCAATATTGGTTACACTATTGGGAATGTCTATTAAGGTTAAGCCTGTGCAATTACGGAAAGCACTATATCCTATACGGGCTAAGTTATTGCCTAATGTGACTGTTATTAAGCCTGTACATTCTTCGAATGCACTTTTACCAATACTTGTTACGTTTTTACCAATCGTAACTGAAGTTAAGCCTGTACAATTATAAAATGCACTACTGCCAATACTTGTTACGTTTTTACCAATCGTAACTGAAGTTAAGCCTGTACAATTATAAAATGCACTGCTGCCAATACTTGTAACCTCATCACCTATCACTAAGTTTTGAATATTTTTTTCACCTTTGAACCAATTACCGATTTCTTTACAGTAAATCTCTAATGAGGAAATATTATTGCAGCCAGAGAAAGCACCACTCCCAATACTTGATACGTTTTTACCAATCGTAACTGAAGTTAAGCCTGTACAATTATAAAATGCACTACTGCCAATACTTGTTACGCTATTGGGAATTGTCACCGAGGTTAAGCCTGTACAATTATAAAATGCACTAATGCCAATACTTGTTACGTTTTTACCAATCGTAACTGAAGTTAAGCCCGTACATCCCCAAAATGCACTGCTGCCAATACTTGTTACGCTATTGGGAATTGTCACCGAGGTTAAGCCTGAGCAACTATAGAAAGCCCTGTTGCCTATTTCTGTCACTCTGTAGGTCACATCATTATATGTTACAGCATCGGGAATCGTTACATTTCCAGTGTATTTTGTAGCGCCCGATGTTACTAACGCCTTCTTGGTACTGGTATTTAAATCGTAAAAGACATCATTAATTTTAGCATCATACGCACTTGCCGTAAGTGTTGATAGCATAGCGCACACCATAAGAAATAGTAGATTTTTATTCATAAGTATTTAGTTTTATTTGTTAATATTTGTTCAGTTATTGGCATAAAAAAACGTGGACAAATTACTTCGTCTACGTTCTCTAGGTATCGGCAAACACCCAATAATCTTTAACGAGCAAATGTCCACGCCGAACGGCGTGAACTATCTACTTCTGTTCTTGATTATTCTTTGGAAATTTTGCCGATTTCAGAGAACAAGAATCAAAAGAAGAAGTTCTTCCTATATATCTTTTTTAGTTAGTTATCTTAGCCCATAGGCGATATAAATTAATAATGAAGTTATCGTTGCGATACCGCTAATAAAAGTACTCAAAAGAGCACGCTTGCAAACGCAAGAATTAATAATTAAGAATATATATTTGAAGTTTTAGAGTTTAAAGGGTTATGCATTATCCGAACAAATCGGAATGAGATCCCGTTCCTGTAAATAAAAGTATCAATTCCGTGTCATTTTGTTCCCAAATCAGCAGCCAGTCAGGTTTAAGATGACATTCCCAACATCCTATGTAATTGCCTGTCAGTTTATGAGGACGATAAGAAGAAGGCAGTTTCCCATCACGCTCAAGTAGTCTGACTGCATTTTTAAGCAATTCCATATCAAGACCTCGTTTGTGACACCTTTCGGTATCCTTACGAAAGGTTCGTGTCATTTGTATTTTATACATATAGCTTAAATACCTAACGACTTAAACATTTCCTCTGAAGAATCGAACTCTTCTATACGTCCAGAGCGTTTGTCTACTTGAGATTGCACATAGCTGTTTCGCTTGGAAGGCGTCAATTTATGTATAATCACGCCAAGCTCGTTTAAGTAACTCATTAAGGCCTTGCCATTACGAGTACTTTCATTCAATGTAATTGCGTATGTTGCCATTATTATCTAATTATCTTTATATGTTTCCAACTGTGTGGGCACACAGACCCTAAAACTCACTTTAATTTGCAAATAAAAACAAAAAAATCCGAACCGCCAAGCGATTAAACAAAAAATTTTCTCCTTCTCGCTCAACAATGCCCAAGCAAGCTTGGTATTGTGTTCGCTCGTGTGTCGATTAGGAGAAAAAAAGAGGCTGTTAATCGTTTTTATAAAAATTAAAGCTACCTTTGCAGGGAAAGGCGTAAATAAAACAAAAATACATTTACGACCTTTAACAAGTATATGGAAGAAAAATATGAGTTACAGAAAGAAGATTAATAAAATTATAGAGCCGAGGCAGACAAGTATTGCTTCCCGAGTGTATGACGCTGTAATGCTTATAGCCATAGTGCTGGGTATATGCCCTCTTATGTTCAGAACTCAAACTGAGACGTTCTGGTATTTTGATATTTTTGCGGGTATTTGCTTTACGGTTGACTATGTGCTGCGTTGGTTTACATGCGACTTGCGCTCAAAGCATAGGAAATGGATTGCATTCATCATCTACCCTTTCACTCTTATGGCAATAATTGATTTACTTTCCATATTGCCAACTATGAATGTCCTTACGCCTGTATTCAAGGTGGCACGAGTACCACGATTGCTCAAGATAATAAGGGTTGTGAAGTTCTTGCGCTATTTTGAACCTTTTATCATCCTCTATACTGTCATTCACAAACAGATCAAGTTATTTATTGCGGTGCTTTCCCTTGCCTTGTTCTACATATTCATTATGGCATTGATAATGTTTAATGCCGAAGAGGAAATCAATCCTGAAACTGGGCAGCTGCTTTTCAATTCATTCTTTGACGCGTTTTATTTTGCGGCATGCACTCTGACTACTGTAGGTTATGGCGATTTGTATCCAATCTCTGAGACTGGCAGAGTAATCAGTATTATTTCTTCTATTGTTGGTATAGCTATTATAGCTTTGCCCTCGGGTATAATATCCGCAGGATATATGGATGAGATTTCTCTGCGCAGAGAGGAGGCAAAGAAGTCTAAGAAGTAGTTTTCAATTGATTATCATTATTTTAGCGGGATGATATCACTCCATCGGGTAGTGGGATTCTTGCTTCTGAAATCGTGCTTGATGACATTGGCAAAGACCTCGGCCTTGCCAGCACCCTCTTTCCGAGTGTACTGCTGACTGCCTAGGACAATGGTTTCACTGCCGTTTAACTTGTTGATGCGGTCTATGACGGCATCAAGCTGTTTCATCTTCTGAAACTGGTCGGCATTGAAGTCAAAGAGGTCGGGCTGAAGGGGTGAATCGGGACCTATGCCCATGACTATAACTCCTGCTTTTTTGTAGTGATAGCCTGGCACATAAAGGCTGCGCAGGACTTCGTTTGCAGCCTTGACTATGTCGATGGTGCTGCTGGTTCCCACAGCAAGGCGTTTCTCCAGACTGTTCCAGTACTGTGGCAAATCTTCCCGGAAGAAATTGGTATGGAGGAACACGCTTACGATGGTGCAGACGGTGCCTTGCCTACGCAGCTTCTCTGCACAACGAGCCGCATAGTTGGACACATAGGTCTGAAGCGTAGGAAGGTCAGTAATCATGCCTGCGAAACTGCGACTGGTGCAGATGCTTTTCTTCTTAGCCATCTCTTCATTGGGCACGCAGTCGATGCCATTGAGTTCCTGCCATGTGCGGTAGATGACGATATTGCGGAATGTGGCTCGCACCCAGTCTCCATTGTGCTGGGCAAAATCGTATGCGGTCTGAATGCCAAGTGTCTTCATCTTAACGGACAGGCGGCGTCCTATTCCCCACACTTCTTCTATTGGGAAGAGCTTCAATGCCTTGCGTCGCTTCTCCTCGCTGTCGATCAGGCAGCAGTGACGGTAGCCAGGGTATCGCTTAGCAAAATAACTGGCGGTTTTCGCCAGGGTCTTGGTGGGGGCAATTCCTATGCTGACTGGCATGCCAACATATTGTTTAATCTTCTTGTGAAGGTTCTCGCCCCAGGAATGAAAGCCCCCTCCAACTCCCCCAAGGGGGAGAGATGAACGATTACAATTTATTATTGGAAATTTGGAGAGTGAAGAATCTTTCCAGGTGGGGAAATAGACGAAACATTCGTCGATGCTGTAGCGGAAACAGGTTGGCGATTCCTGACGGATAATTTCCACTACTCGGGCAGTGAGTTCGCCATAGAGTTCGTAGTTGCTGGAGAAGACGGCGATTTTATGATCGGGAAACTGCTGCTCAAGTTGGAAATAGGGCGTTCCTGCCTTTATTCCAAGCCGTTTTGCCTCATTCGACCGTGCAACAACACAACCGTCATTGTTCGAGAGAACAACGACGGGTTTGTCTTTCAAGTCGGGGCGGAACACCCTTTCGCAAGACACATAGCAATTATCGCAGTCTATGATGGCGTACAAAACTATTATCTTTAACGTTGAACGGTTAACGGTTAACGATAGTACCTGATGTTTTTGGGGGCCTGCCCTTTACTTCTTCCAGTTTTTTATAGTCCAGACGACGACGCCCCAGACTTCGAATTCATCTGCTTCCTCAATGCGGATGGGCTTGTATTTCTTGTTTGCCGGACGCAGTTCGATGTAGCCGTCTGCCTTGTGTGTGAGATCTAGATACTTGATGGTGAATTCGTTATTGACATAAGCCACAATGACATCTCCATCACAGGCTTCCTGACTTCGGTCAATCACGGCTATGTCGCCGTCGCAGATGCCTGCATCCTGCATGCTGTCTCCATCTACCCGTCCGTAGAAGGTGGCTTCGGGATGACGAATGAGGTCGCGGTTGAAATCCAGGCTCTCATGCAGATAGTCTTCCGCAGGAGAGGGAAATCCCGCCTTGATTTGCGGAGCTATGAGCATGCTGAGTTCTTGCTGGAACTCACCCTTTATCAGTTTCACTCGGCCCATTTATCGGCTGCGAACAAATGTGAAGCTCTCTGTACCGTTGAGTTTTGTCATGAGCAGGTTGTCGCTAAAGTCAATGACGTTATAGGTAGAGAAAGCTGGTACGACTTTTGTCATTTTGTCCTTCTCCCTTTCAAGAACTGCCTCCACTTCTTTTACTTTCTCTGCTCGTTCAGCAGGGTTACGCATGTAGTAGCGTTCCTGTTCATCGGGGAATGTGACATCGTCGAGTCGGGTTCTGCAAAGATCCAGGTCGAGTGCAATGTTGATCTCATCACCGAGGTATTCGTAGCGTCCAGGTACGATGTACGAGAAATCGAGGGTTACACCGTTTGCTTCTGAACGTGTGGATACTCTGAACTCCAGTTCTGTTTCGGACTTGAATGTAAGGCAATAGAATACGCCATTAGGGTTGTCCTTGGTATCGAGATAGGAACGCCATTCTCCACCAATCAGGCTCTGTGCAGATGCTGAATCAATGAAGAATAATGAATTAAGCATGAAGAATAATAAAAATAACTTTTTCATATTTGAGTTTTTGTGTTTTTGAGTAACATCGATAAACGCTAAACATTAAACGTTAAATGATTATTAATTCTGCAAATTTAAGTTTTTGTGGTGGATTGACAAACAATAAGCAGAAAAAATCGCACAAAACACCGCAGAATGTGCGACTAATTGGAAAAGTATTGCTAACTTTGCAGCCGAAATTTTAAAAAATACTTTACTTTTTTATGAAATTCCCACGTATTACTGCTGCTGAAGCAGCATCGCTCATCAAGAACGGTGACAACATTGCGCTGAGCGGATTCACACCTGCCGGCACACCTAAAGCCACAACTGCAGAACTTGCAAAAATCGCTCATGCAGAACATGAGGCTGGTCGTCCATTTCAAATCGGTCTTTTTACTGGTGCATCAACAGGTGCAAGTTGCGACGGTTGTCTTTCTGAGGAAAACGCAATCAGATACCGCGCACCCTACACAACTAACTCTTCATTCCGTAAGAAGGTTAACAGCGGAGAGATTGCCTACAACGACATTCACCTCAGCCATATGGCACAGGAATTGCGTTACGGTTTCCTTGGACCAGTAGACTGGGCAATCATTGAAGTTTGTGCCATTGAAGACGACGGAAAGGTTTACCTCACTGCAGCCGGCGGTATTGCCCCAACAGCAGCTCGTCTGGCACAGAAGGGCGTAATCATAGAGCTTAACGCTTTCCACAGTGCTAAGTCTATCGGCATCCATGACGTATATGAGCCTGCAGACCCACCAATGCGTGAACCTATTCCAATCTTCCACCCAAGCGATCGTATAGGTACGACATATCTGCAAATCGACCCTAAGAAAATTGTAGGTGTAGTTGAATGTAACATCCCTGACGAAGCACGTGCTTTCAAGGATGCAGACCCTGTAACGGACAAAATCGGTGAAAACGTAGCAAACTTCCTGCTTGCAGACATGAAGCGCGGAATCATACCTCCTTCATTCCTGCCATTCCAGAGCGGTGTGGGAAGCACAGCCAACGCCATCCTCGGTGCACTGGGTTCTAATCCTGAAATCCCTGCATTCAACGTATATACTGAAGTGCTTCAGGATGCAGTTGTTGACCTCATGCGTCATGGCCGCGTAAAGAGCGCATCTACCTGCTCTCTCTCCGTAACAAACGAATACCTCCAGGGTATCTACGACGACATTGACTTCTTCAAGGACAAACTGGTGATTCGTCAGTCGGAAATATCCAACAGCCCTGAAATCATCCGTCGTCTCGGACTTATCGCCATCAACACTGCAATTGAGGTGGACATCTACGGACACGCTAACTCAACTCAGATTTGCGGAACCAAGATGATGAACGGTATCGGTGGTAGCGGCGATTTCGAGCGCAATGCCTTCCTCAGCATCTTCACTTGCTCAAGTGTTGCCAAAGGCGGGATGATCAGTGCCATCGTTCCTTTCTGCAGCCACGTTGACCACACAGAACACGACGTGAATATCATCGTGACAGAACAGGGTGTTGCTGACCTGCGCGGCAAATCTCCAATCGAACGCGCAAAGGCTATTATCGAGAACTGTGCTCATCCTGACTACAAGCAACTCCTTTGGGACTACCTGAAGATTGCAGACCGTGGTCAGTCTTGCCACAAGATCTCTGCAGCCCTCGCAATGCACGACACATTCAACCGCTTAGGCGACATGCGTCTCACCAACTGGGCTGAATACGTGAAATAAGGAGACCCCATCCCAAAGTCCACCTTCCCTTCGGTCACCAACCGCTTGAGCGGCTATCCGCACGGTTGCTCCCGTAATGGGGAGGAGTAGTTACTATCCATCCGGATGGCTTAAATTTATAAATAAAAAAAGTAGTAAACATGGCGTTTACTACTTTTTTTTGTCCGTCCGAAGAATGATTTTGCTCCACTTACGTGCACGGCGCTTGCGTTCATAGCGGTCGATGGCATGCGACACCGTTGCAACGCTGCTCTCCACATCCCAGCCTCGCAGTTCGGCATAGCGGCTGACAATGAGACGGCTGAATTCCCGGTCGCGGTTGATGCGCATGAGATTCTGAAGACACTGCTCACGTGTGGGATTATGTATATAATGAGAGCGGTTTATGTCGATTACCGTAAAGTGATAGGTTCCATCTGGATTCTGACGGTAGAGCACATTGCTCAAGTTCAGGTCTCCATGCATGAATCCTGCCTCATGCATCTTGACAAGGAACTGCACATAGGCATTGAGAAGAGGCTCGTTACCTATAGGATCTTCCTTAAGGCATTTCACGTCAGGGTCACTACACTCTGTGCTGACGAAATAGCCCTGGCGGAATAACCCGTATCGCTTTACCTCAATACACGCTACAGGAACTGGAGTATCAATTCCCAATGGTTGCAGACGCAGGGCAAAACGATAGGCTCTGAGTGCCTTCGACGGACGCCAGAAGGTATAGGCTATCCGTTGGAACCACATCGGCACCTTGTAGCGCTTAACAATAAGAGCCTCACCATTGAAGTAGAAGCGCTTCACAACATTTCGCTTGTTGTAAAGCATCTCTCCCTCGCTGTCGTAAAATTCGCTGATACGGCTTACGAATTCCCCAACGTGATGATATTTTGGATTTAAGATATAATTCATAATGCATGATTTAGCACTTGTGCAACTTCAGCAGTGGTTTGCCTAATATTAAATATGTGTCGGGTCAGTTCCCTGCCACGCTGTCCCATGGCTGCTGCTTCAGCTGGATGGTCGCATATATATCGTATGGCTCGCTGCCATCCTTCCACATCACCATAGTCCACCGCAATGCCGCAGCCTTCACGCTGGATGTCAATGGGGATGGTTGTGTTGTTGGTGCAGATAACCGGAATGCCGAGAGCAAGAGCCTCAACGAGTGTTGTCAGCCCAACGGTGTAGTTTGTGGGGCGGCAACAGATGACTATGCATTGCGCCTTGGCAACTATGCCAGCGAGTTCGCCTATCATCAGCTTGCGGATGAAATGGGTGTGTACATTCTCCGGTAATTCGATCTTGCCGAATATCTCGGTATAGTCTATATCTCCGTTCTTAGGATTGACATAAATGTCAAGCGGGGCACCTTCCCTGCGGAACGCCTCAACAAGGGTGTTCATGTCGCGCTGTTCCTTGCCTGTGGAAATGAATCCGCTACGCTTATCAGCCGGATTGGCTGCAAGAATACTGTCATAGAAATCCAAGTCTGCACCCCAGTGCACCACATGCAGACGTTCTGCACGTGCCTTTTTGCTCTGCAAAGATGTCTCCAGCAGATTCTGGCTGAAGAAAATCATGTGGTCGATGCCACGGTAGAAGAATCGTGCCAGTAGTTCACGCAGGCGGTTCTTAGCCTTGGTTACAGGCTGATGATGCCAGATGACAATGGGACGGCGGTAGAGATGCATCGCACGCAGAAGGATGAGCAGTTCAAGCCCTCGGAACGAAGTGGCATAGACAGCCTGAAACTTCTGTTTGCAGCGAAGAATACGCCAGAGAGTTTTCCACATAAGCCGCAAACGATGGTTCGGCAATTCTGGCGGGAATGTATGGAGGATGACTTCTATGCCTTGCTCAGGAAGATGGGTTGCACCATAGAGCAAATGGGCTGGGAATGTTCCTTCCTGCCATTCGCGATAGATGCGCTTGGTGTCCTGAGTATGATAGAAATAAACCGTCATTTTCTGAAAATATATTGTAGGCACTCACGCACAATCTTTGCACGAAGCAACAGAAGCAGTGAGAGATAAACCGCAGCCGCGATTACTACTCGCAGGAGCAGCAGCACATAGATATTTGTGAAGGACTGTGTGGCGAGTGCAGCGCAAACCATGGATAAGGCGGCAAGCAGCGCAAACGGTATGGTGTCGAGAAGGGCTGACAACAGACTTAAATGTATCTCCCTCCGCAGAAATGTGTGCCAGATGAAGAACCACAGCATCTGAACTCCCACATAGCACAGCACCATGAGATGCATCTTGCCCAACTGCAGTACATAGCCGCAAATAGAGATATCAAGCGTCCATTTGAATTGTCCCACGCAAATGAGTAAAGCCAGTGTGAGCATACCCTGAGCGAGGATATTCCACATATATATATTACTACATCCACGACTGATGAGAAGATTGCTGAAGAGAGCGGCAATTGGCAGGAATGCACCGCCCACACAGAGCAGCTGCATGAGTTCGGCACTGGGCAACCACTTTTGTCCTACCGTCGCCACAATGAGCTGTGGAGCAACAAGGGCAAGCAAGAACATGGTCGGGAAGGCTATAAAAGCCGTGAAACGCAGCATCTTGCGAAACACCCTGAGCTGACGCTCCTCATCGTTGCCAACCTGCACAAACATAGGCTGGGCTACACTCTGCACCATACCTGTGATGATACCACTTCCCATCTTATTCCATTTGTCAGCCTGACTATATGTTCCAACATCGGTAGTGGTGTAAAATTTGCCAAAGACAAGGATGAAGATATTGTTGTTTATAACATTGAAGATATTGGTTATCACCAGTTTAATGGAGAATCCCAGCATCTGACGAACGGGGCGCATGGTGAAACGCCAGGTTGGTCTCCAATGGGCTGCTTTCCACGAAAGCACCGCGACAACCAGCACATAGACCATACTCTGTGTGACAACACTCCAATAAGCCATCTTGCACAGCGCCATCGCAACACCCACACATCCCGACACCACTAAAGCCGTAATGGAGATGATGCTCTGAGTCTTCACCTGCATCTGCTTGAACAACTTGGCACGAGGTGCGATGGAGAAAGAAGCAATGAAAAAACCAAGGAATGCATAGCGAGAAAGCCACAAGAGTTTCGGTTCATCGTAGTAATCAGCTATGAGCGGTGCGCAGACCCACAGAATGACATAAATCGCCGCACTGACGAGGATATTGAACCAGAATACGGAGTTCAGTGCCGCATGAGTCAGCCGTTTGCGATTGGTGAGCGCACTGATGAACCCTCCTTCCTGTAGAGCCGCTGCAAGTGCACTGAAAATAGCCAATTCGCTCGCCAGTCCATAGTCAGCCCGCGAGAGAATCCAGGCGAGGACTATGCCAAAGAGAAGATTGAGCAGTTGCATGGTGCCGTTGTTGAGCATTCCCCACAACAGCCCACGTGCTGTTTGCTGTTTCAGTGTTGACGATTCGCTATTCATACCTCTTCTTTCCTAACAGTTTGCGGATACGGTTCTTTATCGCCTTGCCTATCTGTTGGAAGTTGCCGTAGCGGAGATTGCGGAAGAGTTCCTCAAAACTTCGTCCGATCTTCAACCACGGATGCCCCCAGCCCTGAGTGCGATAGACACTCTCCTTGAAATCCATATTCTCAACCACATAGCGTGGATGACGGAGAGGGAAAGTCAGTTCATAGCGTTTCATTGTAAAGATTCGCCTGAGGGCACGGGGAATTGTATTGAGATTGGCGGTGAAATGGGTGCTGTCCGCAGTCACGCCAAGATTGTTTATGAGGTTTCGCGTAGGCATGATAGCAAGCTGATGGTTGAGCACAAGCGACATGCCGAAAATAGTTTCGTAGTACTCTACCCCACTTTGTGCATGATGGTTGCACATGGTAAGGAAATACTTGCGATAGCGGCGCACCTTCCACAGCTTTCCTATCTGATCCATCGTCTTCTCGTCCTTTAGGAAACGATAGTCTGCCTCCCAGTTCTGGAACACACGTCGCCAACTTGCCCAGCCCCAGATGGAGAAAATCGTAGTGAAGAAATAATCACTGTCAACCCCTGATGTCACTTCATCGGAATTGAATCCGGCAATCATGCCTATACGCTCATCGTCGGCATAGCGGTCGAGCATCTCTTTGCAGAATGGGAAGAAAGACTGTGAGGGGACGTCGTCATCCTCAAGCACAATGCAGCGGTCAACCTCAGAAAACGCCCATTTCTGCGACAGATACTCAGAAGGGTCGCAACCATAGTTTTTCTCCTGATAAAGTCGGTGGACCTCACAATCCCAGTCAATCTGATCATCTGCCACGACAGCTCTGCACCCCATGATTCCATCCATATCGCGCTCACCGCGCGGACCGTCCTGATAAAGAAACAGCTTAGAAGGTCTCGCTTTCTTAACTTCGGCAAAAACCTTCGACAGGAAATCCGGTCTGTTAAAGAACAGAATCAGAACTGGAACGTCGTTTAGAGCAGGAGAAGACATTGGTAGTTATAAATTAATAATAAAAAATTTTACACCCTCCGGACAGATACTCTTCACTATCATCACATCTGTCCGCTTTCGATAAGCATTATGCAGCGTTCGGTGAGGCGGTCATCCACTTCCGGGTCATATTGCTTCTTAAGACTTGCACCGAAGATGGAGGCGAAGGTGTTGTAGAACCCAGCCTTGAATCCACCCATGTACTGCTTGATAAGCTGATATGAAGTACGTCCGAGTTGTCGGTCGATAAGTTTAATCAAGAGTTTGCCCTGCGAGAACGTCAGTTTCTTCAGCCTTGGAGTATAGTCTTTCTTCAGTTTCTTCTCCATCTCCTTGGTATATGCATCACGCGATTCCTTGTCGGGAAGGGAATCAAGATGAGCCATCTGCCGCTCTACTTCATGCTGAATCTCCACTGCTATTGGATAGACAATTTTTATATTCCTGGCAATCTTGTAGTATTTCTTGGCCTGACGCACAGATTCAAACTTCAGTTCCTTGAACACGAGGACTTCAGCAATTTCGTACACCCACTCTTCCTCGCCTTCCCATATTGCCTTACCCTTGCAATAGATGCCATGGCGGAATATCGGAGGTCCGGACGGATCTTCGTCAGGCAGAACGACGTCCTGTGCCTTTGCTGCCGAAAAGCCACAAAAGCATAGAATCAAAGCTGTCAAAAGCCTATATGGAAGAACTCGTCCCATAGTTTTTATTTGATGTCTTCGGTGTATATAACTTCAGCAACAGTTTGTCCTACCGCCTTCAAGGTGTTTTTGTCTATATGCTGCGGATCATCTGCATGAGTATGCCATGTCGTGCAGAAGGAACGTCCGTCCTTGTCGCTTCCGATAATGTCAATACATTGGATGCCTGTTGCCATCACCTGAAGATGGTCATCGGTGATGCCTCCTCCTTGTTCGTTGACAAAGTAGTTGCCATAGTTCAGCTGACGAGCAGTAGCCCATACACGGTCAAGGACTTGCGGAGCATACTGCAGGCTGAAATACTCTTTTCTGAACACACAGTTAGCACCGCCCACCATGTCGAGAAGTATGGCGAATCGTGCTCTGTAGCCGGGCTTATGAACATTCTTCGCCCAATAGGCCGAACCCAGACACCATGTATCTGAATGATCCTCATCGGGCGACTGCTCAGCCCACTGAGGAGTTCCCTGATCTTCGGCATCGAAGCATATCAGGTCAACTCCATAATTAACAGGAGTCTGTTGCATAATCCGGGCCAGTTCAAGCATTACTGCCACACCGCTTGCTCCGTCATTAGCTCCGAGAAGAGGAGTATGGTGGAGAGATTCGTCAGGATCATTGTCTGCCCAATGTCTGGAATCCCAATGGCTGCAAATCATGATACGTATTGCAGCTGAAGGATTGTAAGAAGCGATGATATTGGTAGAATTGACGCTGGTGCCATCGTAAAGGCGCAACTGTGCGTTCTGCAAAGTGACTTCGGCACCATATTGTTCAAACTTCTGCTGCAACCACTGCTGGCACTGATTGTGTGCCTCACTATTCATGGTTCGAGGGCCGAATGCACACTGAGACTCAATGAACTGATATGCTGAATCCACATTAAACTCCGGGCTTTTCTGCTCATAGACCTGAGTTGCTGATTCTGACTGATGTCCTGAACTTCCTCTTCCTTTGCAGGAGGTCAGGGAAACTGTAGTAACAGCTGTGAAGAAAACAAGTATTGAATATACTAAAGATTTACTTTTCATTCTTGGGCATTTTATATCGGCTGCAAAGTTAAACAAAAAATTTGTCACAGTACTTAAATAGAAATATAAAATATGTCAAAGTGTTTTAAGGATTTAAAAGGAATAATTTTTTGCAAATCTGTGGCTTATGGTAATGTCATTTGAAATTAAAGTCGTAATTTTGCAGTCGAAAACGAAAAAACATCTTAAAATCATTATGAAAAGAGCATTTTTACAACTGTATATCATGGTGTTTGCATCAGTTGCCACTGTGGTTTTGGCAACTTCGTGCAATAGCAAGTCAGGAACAAACGCTGAAACAGCAGCCCAGGACGAGATTAGCATCGATGAAGATGACGACGAACTCTCTGCCGAAGACGAGACAATTGATGAATTGCGCGACGAAATCGCAATGGCAAACACACAATGTCCGATTCCAATGGACGGAGGCAATATCGTAAGAATGGAACTTGAGGACGATTACATGGTATATGAATGTGTAATCGACGACGCAAAGCACAAGGAAGCAGCTTTCCTCGAAAGGAAGAATCAGATGCAGGAAGCTATGATGCAGGAAATGAAACGTCAATACAAATCCCTGCCAGATGAAGAGAATTTCCTGTCAAAACTCCACGAAGTGGGCTGCAACGTGAAATATGTCTTCAAGAATGATGAGACTGACGAGGTGATAATGGAAATCATCCTGCCAATAAATGAAATCGCAGATTAACAATTGAATAGTCTGTAAATTATTAAATTGTAAAATCACAAGATGTCACAGAAACCATCAATACCCAAAGGTACGCGCGACTTCGGCCCAGGCGAAATGGCGCGACGCAACTATATCTTCAACACAATCCGTCAGGTCTATGCACTTTACGGATTTGAACAAATCGAAACTCCAGCGATGGAGAACCTCTCAACCCTTATGGGTAAATACGGAGAGGAAGGCGACAAGCTGCTGTTTAAGATTCTCAACTCAGGCGACTGCCTGAAAGGCATCACCGACGAGCAGTTGCTCGAGCGCAACATTCCTCGTTTTGCAGCATGCGTCTGTGAAAAAGGACTACGCTATGACCTCACAGTGCCGTTTGCCCGTTACGTGGTGCAGCACCGTGAAGAATTGACTCTGCCTTTCCGCCGCTACCAGATTCAGCCTGTTTGGAGAGCAGACCGTCCACAGAAAGGACGCTACCGCGAATTCTATCAATGCGATGCAGACGTGGTAGGCAGTGAGTCACTGCTCAACGAAGTGGAATTGATGCAGATTGTGGATGAGGTATTCACCCGTTTCGGAGTCAGAGTTGACATCAAGATCAACAACCGTAAGATTCTTACCGGAATTGCAGAAGTAATCGGTGAGGCTGACAAAATCGTTGACATCACTGTTGCCATCGACAAACTGGACAAGATTGGACTGGACAATGTGAACGAGGAACTGCGTGAGGCAGGAATCAGTGAGGCAGCTATTGCTCAGCTCCAGCCAATCATCCTGCTTAGCGGAACCAACGAGGAGAAGCTCAATACTGTCTCGCAACTCCTTGCCACCAGCGAAATCGGCATGAAGGGAGTGGAGGAAATCCGTTTCATCCTTGGCCAGCTCGCCAGCACACCACTTCGCAACTCTATCACTTTCGATCTGACACTGGCAAGAGGACTCAACTACTACACAGGAGCAATCTTCGAAGTCAAGGCTCTTGACGTGGAAATAGGAAGCATCACCGGAGGCGGTCGCTACGACAACCTTACCGGCATATTCGGTATGCCAGGTCTTAGCGGTGTAGGTATTTCTTTCGGCGCAGACAGAATCTACGACGTGCTGAACCAACTGAATCTCTATCCAGAGTCTGCCGTAACCACTACACAACTTCTCTTCGTGAACTTCGGAGAAGCAGAAGCAACATTCTGCCGTCAGGCATTGCTGAAAGTCCGCAACGCAGGAATCCGTGCAGAGATTTATCCTGATTCTGCGAAGATGAAGAAACAGATGAGTTATGCCAATGCCAAGCAGATTCCTTATGTTGCAATCGTTGGCGAGACAGAACTTGCAGAGCAGAAAATCAATCTTAAGAATATGCTTACAGGAGAGCAGCAACTCCTCACCGTTGACGAGCTGGTAAACTGCTTGAAGTAAATTCCCGAATCTAATCATCACACATCCATGCAGCGCTCAGATTTTGAAATAATGGCCCCGGTGGGATCTCGCGAGAGTCTTGCGGCAGCTATAAACGCAGGTGCAAACAGCGTTTATTTCGGCATTGGCAAGCTCAACATGCGTTCGCACTCTGCCAACGCCTTCACCATAGACGATCTGAAGGAAATTGCACAGATATGTCATGAGCACGGACTGAAAAGCTACCTCACCGTCAACACCATCATTTACGGCGAAGACATCGACACCATGCATGAGATTGTTGATGCAGCACATGAGGCACGAATCAGTGCGGTGATTGCCAGTGATGTGGCAGTGATGACCTATTGCCGACAAATCGGACAGGAGGTTCATCTCAGCACACAACTCAACATCAGCAATGTGGAGGCTCTGCGATTCTATGCACAGTTTGCTGACGTAGTGGTTTTGGCACGTGAACTCAATATGTTCCAGGTAAAGGAGATTTACGAGCAGATTGAGGCACAGCATATCTGCGGGCCAAGCGGACAACTGGTACGCATAGAGATGTTCTGTCATGGAGCACTTTGCATGGCCATCAGCGGTAAATGCTACCTGTCGCTTCAGAACGCCGGACGCAGCGCCAACCGCGGTGAATGTGTGCAGATATGCCGACGCGGCTACGAAGTACATGACCTTGAGACAGGAACAGAACTGGCTGTAGACAATAAATATATAATGTCGCCAAAAGACCTCAAGACCATTGACTTCATCGATATAATGATGAACGCTGGAGTTCGTGTGTTCAAAATTGAAGGACGTGCCCGCGGACCTGAATATGTACAGACTGTAGTCAGTGCATACAATCAGGCCATCCAGGCTGTATGCGACGGCACATTCCATAGCAATCCAGAACAGCTGAAGCTGTGGAACGAACAACTCGCCACGGTCTTCAACCGCGGATTCTGGGATGGCTACTATCAAGGACAGAAGTTAGGCGAATGGTGCGAAGTCTATGGTTCCAAAGCTACAGAGCAAAAGGTCTATTCTGGTAAATGCGTGAAATACTTCAGCAAAATCGGTGTTGCAGAATTTCTCATTGAGAACGAGCCATTGAATGTGGGTCAGAAAATTCTTGTAACAGGTGTAACAACGGGAGCGTTAATCCAAACTGTTGACGAAATCCGTTTTGACCTCAAGCCAGTTGAAAAGGCTGAACGCGGACAACACATCAGCATCAAGACAAATGAGCGCGTCCGTCCAGGTGACAAACTCTACATACTGCAAAAACGAAGTTTGGCTACCCCCTTATAATTATTAATTTGTAATTTATAATTTTTAGATATATGGACTACAATTTCAGAGAAATTGAACAGAAATGGCAAGCGCAATGGGTTAAAAACCAAACCTATCGCGTCACAGAAGACAAAAACCGTAAGAAATTCTACGTACTCAATATGTTCCCCTACCCCAGCGGTGCAGGACTTCACGTCGGACACCCTCTGGGATATATAGCAAGCGATATCTACGCTCGCTACAAGCGTCTTCAGGGTTTCAACGTACTGAACCCAATGGGCTACGATGCCTATGGACTGCCAGCAGAGCAGTATGCTATTCAAACAGGACAACACCCTGAAATCACAACATTCCAGAACATAGACCGCTACCGCCAGCAGCTCGACAAGATAGGTTTCTGCTTTGACTGGGACCGTGAAGTTCGCACCTGCGATCCTGTTTATTACAAATGGACTCAATGGGCTTTCCAACTGATGTTTGAAAGCTACTATGGTAGTTCCCTTCCAACCTCCACAAAAGGTAAGGAGCAGAAACCAAAGGCACGACCTATTTCAGAGTTGGTAGCCTATCTTAAGGAAAATGGTACTGAGGGCTTGGAAAAATACGGCATTGCTCAGAGCGAAGAACTGTCGTTCACTGCTGCTGAATGGAATGCAATGGACGAGAAGCAGCAGAGTGAGACTCTGATGAACTGGCGCATTGCCTATCTCGGAGAGACCATGGTGAACTGGTGTCCTGCATTGGGAACAGTTCTCGCTAACGACGAGGTGATTGACGGAGTGAGTGCCCGTGGCGGTTACCCTGTAGAACAGAAGAAAATGCGTCAATGGTGTCTGCGTGTCAGCGCATACGCTCAACGTCTGCTCGACGGTCTTGAAACCATCGATTGGACAGACTCTCTCAAAGAGACACAGCGCAACTGGATTGGTCGTAGCGAAGGTACCGAAATGCAGTTCAAGGTTGCAGGCAGCGATCAGTCGTTTACAATCTTCACTACACGTGCCGACACCATCTTCGGTGTTACATTCATGGTTCTGGCACCTGAAAGCGAACTCGTTGACCAACTCACAACAAACGAGCAGCGTGGCGCAGTAGATGAATATCTGGCATACGTTCGCAAACGTACTGAACGTGAACGTCAGATTGACCACACTGTAACAGGTGTATTCTCTGGCTCTTATGCAGTAAACCCATTTACAGGAGAAGAAATTCCTATCTGGATATCAGAATACGTACTTGCAGGCTACGGCACAGGTGCCATCATGGCAGTACCAGCTCACGACAGCCGTGACTACGCTTTTGCCCGTCACTTCAACCTGCCTATTATTCCTCTTATTGAAGGTGCAGACGTAAGTGAAGAGAGCTTTGATGCCAAGGAAGGAATTGTGATGAATTCTCCACGCCAAGAAAACGGAGGATTCTCACTCAACGGTCTTACAGTGAAGGAAGCTATCGCTGCAACAAAGAAATATGTTACCGAGAACGGTCTGGGACGCGTAAAGGTGAACTACCGTTTGCGTGATGCTATTTTCTCACGTCAGCGCTATTGGGGTGAACCATTCCCTGTTTACTACAAGAATGGAATCCCCACAATGATTCCTCAAGAGTGTCTGCCACTGCTGTTGCCAGAAGTAGATAAGTTCCTGCCAACCGAAACAGGTGAGCCGCCACTCGGCAACGCTGACTGCTGGGCATGGGACGAAAGTGCACGTAAGGTGGTAAGCAAATCGCTTATCGATGAGAAGAACGTCTTCCCTATCGAACTCTTCACCATGCCTGGATTTGCAGGTTCTTCTGCATACTATCTCCGCTACATGGACCCACACAACACCGAAGCACTCGTAAGCCGTGAAGCAGATGAGTACTGGCAGAACGTAGATCTCTATGTGGGCGGAACCGAACATGCAACCGGTCACCTTATCTACTCACGCTTCTGGAATAAATTCCTCTTCGACATGGGTTATAGCGTTAAGGAAGAACCATTCCAGAAACTGATCAATCAGGGTATGATTCAGGGACGTTCAAACTTTGTATATAGAATTAAAGATACCAACACATTTGTATCTTATAATTTGCGCAAAGAATATGATGTGACTCCGCTTCATGTTGATGTAAACATTGTTCAGAACGATGTGCTTGACCTCGAAGCATTCAAGGCTTGGCGTCCTGAATTCAACAACGCAGAGTTTATCCTTGAGGATGGCAAATATGTATGCGGCTGGGCTATTGAGAAGATGTCGAAGTCTATGTTCAACGTTGTGAACCCGGATATGATTGTGGAGCGTTTCGGTGCCGACACACTCCGTCTGTATGAAATGTTCCTCGGTCCTGTTGAAGCATCAAAGCCTTGGGACACCAATGGTATCGACGGTTGTCACCGATTCCTGCGCAAACTTTGGATGTTTGCCTACGACAAGGACGGCACACTGCGCTGCAACGACGAATCAGAAGCTTCGAAGGAAGAGCTGAAGTCTATCCACAAACTCATCAAGAAAGTGACTTCAGATATTGAGGCTTTCTCATACAATACCAGTGTGTCTGCCTTCATGATTTGTCTGAACGAACTCACAGCACTGAAGAGTGCCAACCGCAAGGTATTGGAGGACTTTGTTGTGCTGCTTGCACCATTCTGTCCTCATATCAGCGAAGAACTCTGGGCTTCACTCGGACATACTACAAGCGTGTGTGATGCACAATGGCCTGTATTCAACGAGGAACACCTTCGTGAAGACAGCATGAGTCTGACTATTTCCTTCAACGGAAAGGCTCGTTTCCAGATGCAGTTCCCTGCAGACGCCGATAATGACAGCATCGAAGCAGCAGTTCTTCAGAATCCACAATCAGCCAAATACATGGAAGGCTGGCAGCACGTCAAGACAATTGTCGTTCCAAAGAAAATTGTAAACATCGTACTGAAAAAGTAATTTATGACTCCACAATTGCCTGCATTTGCACGAAACGCCTGGGTCGAACTACGTGATTATGTGTTCATCACCATTGGTCTTTTTATCTATGCCAGCGGTCTCACCCTCTTCATGCTTCCTCACGAAATCACAACAGGCGGCATAGCCGGTGTTTCATCTATCGTTTACTACGTCACAGGACTGGAGGTTCAGAACACCTATCTCGCCATTAACGTGATTTTCCTCATAGCGGCAATCATCGAACTGGGATGGAAGTTCTGTTTCAAAACCATCTATGCCGTAATCATGCTTTCTTTTATATTGTGGCTATTGCAACGTATAATAGAAATGCAACCTGGCGTAGAACCTGGACATCTGCCACAAGTTATGCCCGACCGCTTCATGTCGTGCGTCATCGGTGGTATTCTTGAAGGAGCGGCACTTGCCATCTGTTTCCTCAACAATGGTTCAACTGGTGGAACAGACATCATTGCTGCCATCGTAAACAAATACAAGAATCTGAGTCTGGGTTACGTAATACTTACCTGCGATATCATCATTATCTCGTCAAGTTATTTCGTATTCCAGGATCAGCCAGATTGTTGGGAACGCGTAATCTGCGGTATAGTAACGCTGAGTATCTCTGCCTTCACACTGGACTATGTGATGAACCGCAGACGTCAGTCCGTTCAGTTCATGATTTTCTCCCGCAACTACTCAAAAATTGCGGATGCTATCAATTCCACAGGACGTGGCGTGACTGTGCTTGACGGGCAAGGATGGTACACTAAGACTGAGCGCAAGGTGATTGTTTGTCTTGCCAAGAAAAGCGAGAGCATCAATATCTTCCGTATGATAAAGAGCATCGACCCATATTGTTTTGTATCTATGGCCAATGCACAAGGTGTGTTCGGAGAAGGTTTTGACACCATAAAGGCAAAGGTAGCAAACAACAAGCAGACACTCGTGTTTGCGACAAACAACCAGCACAAGCTTGAAGAGGTGCGACAGATGCTTGGCGACCGCTATGAGGTTCGCAGCCTCGATGATATCGGCTGTCATACCGATATACCAGAGACAGGAAGCACTTTCCGTGAGAACGCACTTATGAAGGCACAGTTTGTCAAAACCTACTACGGATTTGACTGCTTTGCCGACGACAGCGGGCTTGAATGTGAAGCACTCGGCGGTGCACCAGGTGTGCACTCCGCACGTTACGCAAGTGAAGTCGGACACGACAGCGAAGCGAATATGAATAAGCTTCTCCACGAACTCGAAGGTAAAGAAAACCGCAAAGCCAATTTCCGCACCGTCATTGCCTTTGTCACTACTGATGCCGTGCACTACTTTGAAGGCACCGTTGAGGGTATGATTCTCGTAAGTCGCCGTGGTGAAGGCGGATTCGGTTACGATCCTGTATTCCTGCCTGACGGCTATGAACAGACTTTTGCAGAAATGTCAGCAGAACAGAAGAACAGCATAAGTCACCGTGCACGTGCTGTTGCAAAATTCGTAGATTTCCTCCACGAGCAGCATAAATAAATATAGTATAAACAAAAAAGGCTTCGAGTTGTCTCGAAGCCTTTTTTGTTTATACTATATTCCTATTCCTTAGGTTCAATCACCTTCCAGATACCTGCAGCAAGTGCAGCACCTACAAATGGACCTACGATGAAGATCCAGAGTTGGTTGAGAGCTTCAGGATTACTGCTGAAGAGAGCAGGACCGATTGAGCGGGCAGGGTTTACAGATGTACCAGTGTAACGGATGCAAACCAAGTGCACGAGGATGAGAGACAAACCGATGGCAAGTCCTGCAAAGTTGTTGGTAGCGCCATTTGTCTTGGAAGTAGCGCCAAGAACAACAAGCACGAAGATGCAAGTAAATACCACCTCGGCCAACACACCACCTAATACAGAAACATTTTCCTGTAAAGAGTTTGCTCCAAGGGCACTGCCTTCCATACCCGCATTATTTGTGAGGCCAAGAAGGATAACTGCACCGATAACTGCACCGATAATCTGAGCAATGATGTAGAACACTGCATCTTTAGCATTCATACGTCCACTGAGCAGTACGCCAAGAGTGATGGCAGGATTGATATGGCATCCTGAAATGCCACCGATAGTGTAAGCCATTGCAACTACTGCAAGACCGAAAGCGAAACTTGTGCCAACTACCGAAGCAGTATCGACACCACAATTAAGACTAACTGCAACACCGCAGCCCATAAGTGTCAGTACCATTGTACCAACCAACTCTGCTAAATACTTTTTCATAGAAATAAAAAAATAAAGTTAAAACGTTCATCAGGCAAAATTATGCAAAATTGTTTATAATGAACAATGAAAAAGCAAAAAAAATTCAGTCTTTTATGAAAAATGAGTAATTTTGCCATTGAAAACAATAAAAAAACACCAACAATGAAGACAAATAAGCTTATCATGATGCTTATGCTCATGGCAACACCTATAACTCTTATGGCACAGAACGAGAATAACGTTAATGGTTCAAAGCGTTTGTTTACGCTTGACGACCTTATTCCTGGTGGATCTACATACTACCAACATTCCTATACACCAACATTGTATCTGACTTGGTGGGGAGAGGAATGTGTGAATCGTGACCTCGACTTTTGTTCGACAATAGACAAACAAACTGGAGAAGAGACCCAACTGTTCACTCTTGATGAAATCAACCGCTGCATTGCCCCAGAGAAAGCAAATTATCTGTACCTTGTAGAGTTTCCTTATCCTGAACAGACACTTGTGCTGGTGACTACAACCAAGAAACGTGTTCTCGTGGACTGGAAGGCAGAAAAGGTTGTTTGGCAACAGAATATTGAATCCGGAGCAAGTGGAGAAGACTGGAACCGCCACTCCCGGAATCTGGCGTTTGTGAAGGAGCACAACCTTTACGTAACCGATGCCGATAATAACCTCCACACTTTAAGCACTGACGGAAGTAACGACATCCGATATGGAGAGAGTGTCCACCGTGACGAGTTCGGCATTACCAAGGGAACATTCTGGAACAACGATGGTACACTCCTGGCATTCTATCGCATGGACCAGTCTATGGTTTCCTCATATCCACAGGTTAATGTGACACCTGACTTCAAGGATGGCGAAAGCCGCTGTGCAACTATGATTCCCGACAAATATCCAATGTCTGGTGAAACAAGCCACAAAGTGAGTGTGGGTATTTACAACGTGGCTAAGAAAACCACAGTTTATCTGAACACCGGCGACCCAACCAACCGTTATTTCACAAACATCGCATGGAGCAACGACGGAAAACAGATATTCCTTATCGAACTCAACCGCGATCAGAATCATGCACACCTCGACTGCTATGATGTTGAGACGGGTAACTGCATTGCCACCCTCTTCGACGAACGCAATGACAAGTACGTAGAACCAGAACACCCGATTGTATTCCTGCCTTGGAACGACTCACAGTTCGTTTATCAGACACGCAACCGCGACGGCTATAATCATCTCTTCCTTTACGAATGGAAAAACGGCAAGGCAAAACAGCTTCGCCAACTCACCAGCGGTAAGTTTGAAGTACTCAGTGTACTGGGCTTCAACCGCAAGGCTGAACGAATCGTCTTTGCCAGCAACGAACAAGATCCTATTGGCTGCACCATCAGCAGTGTTGACATGAAAGGACACCGTACTCTGCTGAGCAACCAGCACGGCTGGCATAACGGAGAACTGAGCGACGGAGGTGAATACATCTCCGACAACTGGTCGTGGGGAGGAGATTCCGAATACGGACGCATGATTACCCTTCTCGACGCTGTTCGTCCTACTAAGCAAAACAGCGAGGAGTCAAAGGTTTCACTCCATTCCACAATGCGCATGCAAGACCCTTGGAACGACTATCAGGTTCCGGAAATGAAAGTAGGAACCATCAAGGCTGCCGACGGAGTGACCGACCTCTACTACAGACTTACATTACCAACGAATTTCGATCCTAACAAGAAATACCCGACCGTAGTCTATGTATATGGAGGGCCTCATGCTCACAACATCGACGCAAGTCGCCACTGGGGTGTACGTGGTTGGGACATCTGGATGGCGCAGAGAGGCTATGTGATGTTCTGTCTCGACAATCGTGGCAGTGAGAACCGCGGTTTGGAATTCGAGCAAGCCACCTTCCGCAACCTCGGTGTTGACGAGATGAAAGACCAGATGTGCGGCATCGATTATCTCCGTTCTCTTCCATACGTTGACGCCGACCGCATAGGTGTTCACGGCTGGAGCTACGGAGGCTATATGACAACAAGTCTGATGACTACATATCCCGAAACTTTCAAAGTGGGCGTGGCAGGCGGACCTGTCATCGACTGGAAATACTACGAGGTGATGTACGGAGAACGCTACATGGACACGCCCGAACAGAATCCGGAAGGTTTCAAAACCACCTCTCTGCTTGGCAAAGCCCATAATCTCCAGGGACGTCTGCTCATCATCTATGGAGGCAACGACCCCACTTGTGTACCTCAACACACACTCTCATTTATCCGTGCGTGCATTGACGCAGGAACTCATCCCGACCTTTTCACCTATCCAGGCGATGGACACAATATGATGGGAACCGACCGCATTCACCTGCACGAACACATAACCCGCTATTTTGACGATTTTTTGAAATAAATTATGAACATAGAAGACATTCAAAACGAAGTGATTGAGGAATTCCAGGACTATGACGACTGGATGGACCGCTACCAATTACTAATCGATTTAGGCAACGAACAAGAGCCGTTGCCGGAGAAGTACAAAACAGAGAACAACCTCATAGATGGATGCCAAAGCCGGGTATGGCTTCAGGCTGACTATATGCCAGACGGCACCATCCATTTCCAGGCTGAGAGCGATGCCCTTATAGTTAAAGGACTTGTAACCCTCCTGCTTCGTGTACTCAACGACCACACTCCGGATGAGATACTCGACGCCGACCTGCACTTCATCGAAGACATCGGGCTTCGTGACCATCTCTCTCCTACCCGTAGTAATGGACTGCTCGCCATGGTGAAGCAGATGCGCATGTATGCTCTTGCCTTCAAAACAAAGAACAGTCATGCTTAAGCCGTTTCTTAATGAGAATCTCATTGAGGCAGGCTGCGACGAAGCCGGACGCGGATGTCTTGCCGGTAGTGTCTATGCTGCTGCTGTAATTCTCCCTAAGGACTACAGCAACCCACGTCTCAATGACTCCAAGCAACTCACTGCCCGTCAGCGCTATGCCCTTCGTGAAGAGATAGAGCGTGACGCATTGGCGTGGGCTGTGGGAATCGTCACTCCTGAGGAAATTGACAGTCTGAACATACTCCGTGCAAGTATCACCGCTATGCACCGAGCCATTGATTCTCTAAAAATCACTCCCGAAGCACTGCTCATTGACGGCAACCGTTTCTATCCTCACCCCAAGAAGATTCCTTATACGTGTATCATCAAGGGTGATGGCAAATACCTCTCCATTGCAGCAGCTTCGATTCTGGCAAAGACCTATCGTGACGACTATATGAAGCAGTTGCACGAGGAATACCCTCAATACGGATGGAACCGCAACGCAGGCTACCCCACCCGCGAACATCGCAACGCCATCCGCCAATTTGGCACAACACCCTATCACCGTCTTAGTTTCAACCTCCTCGGTGATTCCCAACTCAGCTTTGATTTTTAAGCCTTGGAACTCGATACTTTTTCACGACAACTACACCTGATTGAACTACTCACAGGCAACAGTACGCTTACAATCAATCAACTTTGTGAGCGGCTACAGCTGTCGCGTCGCACTATATACCGCTACCTACAACTCTTTCAGCAAGTAGGATTTGAAGTCTATCGCAACGGCAGCATCTACTCTATAGGAGCCAACTCACCGTTCTACAATATTATTTCCGACCGCTTGCGACTCAGTCCCAACGACATCAGCGCACTTGCCGCATTGCTCCGTCAAGCCGATGTCTCACAACCGTCCGTTATGCGTCTGCAACAGAAAATGCACAACTACTACGGCATAGATTGCAGCCAGAAAGAAATAAATGTGCATCGTGACCTCGTCGAAAAAACTGAAACACTGCGTCAAGCCATACAGCAAAAACGGCAAGTCATCCTCCACGACTACTATTCTCCCCATCGCAAAAACACCACCAACCGCCTCGTTGAGCCCTTTCTGCTCCTCCCTTACACAAATGATGTCCGCTGCTACGAGCTGGAGAGCGGCACCTGCAAGACGTTCAAGATTAGTCGT
>Ga0256405_10003625_pt1 | contig 31371 bp, 24 predicted proteins | sample RumenRJG_02DNA_FD_189096 | JGI IMG/M metagenome (GOLD analysis project Ga0256405, IMG submission 189096) | Bovine rumen microbial communities from Lethbridge, Alberta, Canada - RJG_02 | ecosystem: Host-associated > Mammals > Digestive system > Stomach > Rumen | place: Canada: Alberta...
ACGGGCTGCTTCCCGTCTGCAAGTAAAACAGAACAAAAGCATGAAAAGCGGGCCGGAAGGCCCGCTTTCTGCTTGCGCGCGCGGCTGCGGTATGCTATAATCAAACAAATTTATGTCAACTGCGTGCAATGGGGCGAGAGTATGAAGACGGAAAAAGTCAGATTCTATATTGAACGAAACAGCTTTGGGGTTCAGGCAATGATCATCCTGATGGCGATGTCCATCGCATTTCGACTGATCGGCTGCTGGGGACTCTGGGATGACCGTTCTTTCGCAATTGCCCAAATAGCACTGCCCATCGGCAGCGCGCTGCTGCTGATGGTGCTTGTCTGGCTGTTTGGCCGGAGGGCGCTGTGGCTGTCATTCATCCCGGTGATCCTGGGCGCGGTTTTTTTCATCATCAAATCGCTGGGATTTGACAGCACCGTGCACACCGTGCTTTGCATTTTGCTCTATTCGGCGGTGATTGCGCTTTACACCGGAACGGTGTTTGGCGTGATTCGGACCAAATGGGTTCTGGTGCTGCTGTTCGGCCTGCCATTCCTGTACCACATCTTCATCGAGGATCTTCCCGCTCTGCGCAATACCGTGAACCCGGTGAGTTTCTCCGGCGGAATGCAGGAAATGAGCGTGCTGTGCGTCATGCTCGGGCTCTTTTGCCTCTCCTTTTCTATGAAAAAGAGCATAGTGGAACCGGTCATACACCTGCCCAGAATCAGAAAACCGAAAGTGGCCTCAGAGCAGGCAGAGAAAACGGAAGCATCTGCTGCCCCGGAAGAACCGTGTGAAACGGCAGCAACGGATGCGCTGCCCGAGGCAGAGCTTGTAGAGCAGGAACCTCAGGAAAACGACATATCTTCTCAGGTGTGAAGACGATGGACAGAACCTTTCTTCATGCGGGAAGAACCCGAGGAAAAAAGAAAACCTATCTGGCGATCACAGCGGTAATGCTTCTGTTCCTGGCCGCAGCTGCGATCCTGCTCCTGCATCAGGTGACTGAGAGACGAACGGAAGAGTATACCAGAAAAGCGCGGGAGAGTTACAGCGCAGGGGACTATGAGAACGCGCTGCTCTACCTGCGTCGAATAAAAGATGAGGATAAGAATACAGAAATTCTTCTCCTGATGGCCGACTGCTATGAGGCGCTGGAAAACTATCCTCGTGCGCTGGAGACCCTGCGGAAGCTGAATACGGCAGATCCGGCAATTGCGAACCGGATTCAGTCCATCGAGCAGCGTAAGCTTCAGAAAACACAGGAACAGAAGGTGACGATTGCAGGAGTTGAGCTGAATGTCGATGAACAGAACGCGTCTCTGGACGGACTCGGACTGAATGATGCTCAGCTTCAGCAGCTGACGGTGCTGTATGCGCTGGACCGTCTGTCACTGAAGGATAACCAGATCTCGGATATCACGGCACTCAACGGTCTCAAAGGCCTTGACGAGCTGGATCTGTCCGGAAACCAGATCCGGAATACTCGGGCGCTGGCGGAACTGGACAGCCTGCGGTCACTGAATCTGGACAGAAACCCACTGACAGACTGTGCTGAGCTGCGTTCCCTCCGCTTCCTTACCAGCCTGAGCATCGTGGATACCGGGGTGGAAGAGGGAATGGTATATGCACTGGCGGAGAGTCTGCCGGACTGTGCCATCCGCTTCGGAACAAGCGGGACGGAAAAGCTTTTCTTTGCGGGAGAGGCATTCCCGCTGAACGCGGAGGAACTCTCTCTTGCCGGCAAGAATCTTGCGGACGTGAGCATCCTGCAGGGGTTTACAGAGCTGAAAATCCTGGATCTCAGTGACAATGAAGTTGCGGATATACGTCCCCTGATGGAGCTCTCCAGGCTGGAAAAACTGAATATCAATAACAATGCCGTGAGTGATCTGAGGCCGTTGATCGGGCTCCCGAATCTCGTAAAATTGGAAGCGGAGAACAATCAGATCACAGAAACAACATCGGTCGGTTCCATGGTACAGTTGACAGACCTTGATTTAAAGGGGAATCCAATCAAAGACTTTTCGGGATTGGGACGGCTGAGCCGACTGAAAATTCTGGATTTGAGAGACACCTCCGTCACAGATGCGGATTTGGGGGAGCTCTACGGGCTGAAGAGCATTTTCAGCATTGACCTGAGAGACAACAGGGGACTGAGCGACATCGCAGTCGGATCTCTCAAATCAGCACTTCCCGGCTGCAGTATCGCACTGCCGGAGCTGGTTTATGAAATCGACTTTTCCGGACACCGTCTGCGCAGCGATGAAAAACAGCTTATATTCCCGGCGGCCGGGATCTCGGATCTGAGCGGCCTTGCCAAAATGACCGCGCTGGAGGAGCTTGACCTGAGAGACAACGAAATTATGAACCTGTTTCCTTTTGAAATCACCGCATCCAAGGACTCTATCCGAAAGCTGAACCTTTCCGGAAATCAGATCAGAGATGTGCTTTCTCTTTATGCCCTCTCCTCTCTGGAGGAACTGGACCTGAGCGGGAATCAGATCGAAGCGGTGGCAAGCCTACGAAAACTGACGAGTCTGAAGAAACTGATTCTAACAGGAAACCCGCTGACAGAAGAGGCCGTTCAAGAGCTGCGAAGCTTTATGCCGGAGTGTTCCATTATCTTTTAATGTGGCAGGGTATGGCAGGTAACGGAAAAGAAACGGAGCAGAAGATGAGACTGGATAAATACTTGAAAGTATCACGTCTGATTAAGAGACGGGCCATTGCCAATGAGGCCTGTGACAGCGAAAGAGTCACGGTAAACGGCCGTGAGGCGAAGGCAAGCTATCAGGTCAAAATCGGAGATGTGATCGAGATCTCCTTTGGCAACCGCAGTCTGCGGGTCGAGGTCACGGACATCAGCGAAAACGCCAAAAAAGCCGACGCGGCGGCAATGTATCGGGAATTATAAGAAAACGCCCACTCCGAGAGGAGTGGGCGAAGAATTCTAGGGGAAAGAAATCAGATGATATATTTCTTCAGCTGATCCGGGACGGTATCCGGATCAGACGTGATGGAGAGAACAAAGCTGATATGCTCGTTCTCAGAAAATTTTTCAAGCCAGCTGATGAAGGTAATAAGAGATTCCGGATTCTTGTCATTGACCAGTTTATAGAAATTATCCACAAAGAAGTGGGTGATGTCATAGTTCCCGGCGTGAATGCCGCAAATCAGCCCCTTCAGAAACTCATAACTGCCGATCTCATATGCACCGGCTTCAATCAAACGGGCCTGATAGGGAATATCATATGTGAGCTTCCGCTCCTTTTCGATACAAACGACGTCACCGGTTTCTTCCTTTACCGCTTCGCGAACCAACTCTACGAGGCGCTTTGTCTTACCGCTTCCCTTCAGACCCATGAGAATGCTGACCATAGCAGTCCCTCCTTCATATTATAAGGTTTTGGTACCCAAACCTGAATACAGCTTATCATGTTTTCTTCCGGGGCGCAAGAGCATAAATGTAAATAAAACGATTTTATACAGAGTTCAAAAAATGTATATTGATGGGTGAAATCTGTTATAGTAAAATAAAATGAGCAATAATAGACAAAATCTATAAAAAAGAGGTGTATTGCTTGAAAGACCTGAAGCATCTGATCTTTTTTGAGAATCTGCTGCAGGACGCACAGAATGAACTGGTGGAAAAAGCCAAAAGCGAAGGACAGCTTGCCCTGGGATATAACTGTTACTATATTCCCGAGGTTTTGATGAACCTTCCCGGCTGCTTCTCCAGCAGGCTGCGCGCACCACGCTGCACATCCACGGACATTGCCGGATATTATATGACCAACCGGTCATGTCCCTATGCGCGATCCATTCTGGAACGCGCGATCGAAGGAGGGTATAATTATCTCGACGCACTCTTCGGGGCGGAGAGTTGCGCAACGATGGACCGCATGGAGACCCACTTCACCCTGCTCCATCCGGTGAAAAACGACAGGTTCTTCGTGACGCACATTGACCCGCCGATGAAGGGGGACAAGACCAACTTGGACTACTACAAGGTCCAACTCGCTGTCAAGGTCCTCCGGCCTCTAAAGGAGAAGCTCGGCGTGGACACATCGGAGGAGGCTCTGCGCAGTGCCGTCGAGAAGCACAACCGCCTCTGCCGTGTAATCACAGAGATCGGGGCTTTCCGCAAGCTTCCGAACCCGCCGATCACCGGGTATGAATTCCACGTGATGCAGCTGGTCAGTCAGGTCTGTCCCCACGATCTGATTCTGCCGTATTTGGAAGAGACCCTGGAAGAGCTGAAGACGCGCAAGCCGGAGCCAAAGTTCCCGTTCCGTACCAGAGTAGTGCTGGTAGGCAGCGAGATTGATGATCCGGAGTTTACAAAGCTGATTGAAACCTGCGGTGCGATGGTAGTGGCGGACCGTTATTGCTTCGGAAGCTTTCCAAGCCGCGAAGAGATCGAAATCCATGAGGGGGAAACCGCCTTTGACGCGATCTGCCGTACCTATCTACACTGGAACCAATGTGCGAGGTTTATGGACGGCATGAAGATCGACCAGCGCCACGACGAAGTGGAACGCCTGGTGAAGGAATTCGGTGCCGAGGGTATTATTTACGAAAATATGAAATTCTGTGAATTCTGGAGCTATGAAAAGGTTCTGGCCTCCAACATTTTTATTAACGAGCGGCATATTCCGACCTGCACGATCGAGAAGGAATACGCACTCGGTGCTGTGGGGCAGCTGCGGACGAGATTCCAGGCCTTTATTGAGTCTCTTGAAATCAAGCAGATCCAGGGAGGAAAGTAATATGAAGCTTCTGGATAAATTGGTCGCACCCCTGGACAAGGCGCTGGAGCGCTTCGACCCGCTGAAGCAGGCGGAAAAGGGGACCGGCGGCCAGCGCGATCGGTATTACGACAAGACCGGCGTCGCCAAATGGCGTGAGTGGCGCGGCGTAAAGGACACGATGGTGGACTACGGCGCCTGGCTCAATAACATCCTCAGCATGGTGCAGATGGTGGCCTCAGCGCCAGTCCCTATTCTGAAAGGTTTCTGGGAATACCGCTGGATGGGCTCGTACCTGGGCACCTTTATGTTCATCGACCGCCTTTTCGAAGGCTATCGCGGACCGGAGCTGCAGATCGCGCATATGAACATGCATGCGATCGTGCAGAGCCTGACCAAGAGAATTGCATTTGCCCTGAAAAATGACGCGCGCTTCGGCGGTGGCCCGGACACGATGAATATCATCCCGCATGACGAGACAATTACCCCGCTCTTCCTGAAGGGCTTCAAGGGCCTCTACCCATTCCCGCTGCAGACCCTGCCGGAGTTTATCATCTGTGACATTGACCAGCATATTGAGCCTTATTACATCGATGTGGCGGAATCCTACGGCCTGCCGGCGGACGTGTGCTCCAGATGCGCGGCCGAGACTGGCGTCGCCATCGACGATGCTTTCCCGCTCTTCGGACGGGTTCTGCTTTCGACGAATATGCCCTGCAACGCCTCGGAGGCAACCTCCATGTTCCAGCGCCGACGCTATGCGAAACCGGACTTTCCGGTCACGCTCGCAATGCAGCATAACAACCCGGAGGCTCTGCCCTATTCCAGAGAGACTCTGCAGAACGCCATGGCCTTCGTCGAGGAGCACTACGGCGTCAAGTACGACTGGGATGAGTTCTTCAAGTATGCCCGGCTGATGAATGAGCAGAACACCATCGAACTGGAGAAATGGGACCTCTTCAAGACACCTTATTCCCCTCTCTCCGGCATTGCGGAGTCTCTGTACCGGCTGTATTCCTGGCAGTCTGTCAATGGCCAGGAGGAATATTTCAACAAGGTCGACCGCAAGGTCATCAAGATCATGCGCAAGTGCTATGAGGAAAAATATCTCCCCTTCGGCGGAAAGACCCGGCACAGAGCCTTTCTCTGGGGACCCTCGGCGGTATACTATACAGACTTCCCGACCTGGACGCAGAACTGCTGGGGCATCACCATTGTCCTCAACATGGACTCCACCATGGGCTACAACATCATCAACACCGAGGACCCGGAGATTGCCATGGATGACATCACTCGCTTTACTGAAAAGGCCTGCATGCGTCACCACGCTGTCGGCGGCTGGGAGAACATCAATGCGGTCTGGGACTGGGCCAAGAACTTCAACTGCGATATGGTTCTGATGAATGACAATATCGCATGCAACGGGATGCTCGGCGTACATGGCATGATGGAGGAACAGGCACGGGATTTGGGATTCCACTTTATCTTCATCGAACACGATCTGCAGGACAGCCGTACGGTTTCCCGTCAGGATATGCGTAACTGCGTCAATAAGTATATGTCCGTCGTTCTGAACGAGACGCCGCTTGATCCGACGATCGTTGAGTTCGATGATGCAGAAGCATATTGATCAGGAGGTGGATGGAGATGAAAAAGATTCTGAAGATGATCCTGAAGTTCCTCGGAAGACTTCTGCTGGTTGGCTTGATTGGGTTCGCTGCAACCTTTACGCTGTACATCACGAACGGGGAGAACAAGCTGATCTATTATGTCATCAGACCATTTTTGAACAAGCATTATGATTCACAGGTTAGAGACCGGAAAATCTGACAAATTCTGCACAGGGGGGGCCGAAAGGTTCCCCCTTTTAAAATTAAACTTGTCAAGACTGGCGCTATGGTGTAAAATAAACTGATACCCTTATGGGCGGTAAAAAGGGGATTCCCGTTTTTTGAAAATGGGGAGAGATAGGAAGAGAAAAACGGGCAGGGATGGAATGACACACAGAGGAAACATGTTGATAAGACGGAAGTCTGCAGAGATTATCGAATGGCTGTTTCTTTTTGTAACGGGATTCTATCTGATCTGCCAGTGTATCTATAACTCCACTTATGTCCTTCCAACCTATTCGTTCCCGGATCGGCCGGTGTTTCTGGTAATCCTGTATGCGGCGGCCACTCTTGCGCTGGGAAGGATGATCCTGACCGGGCTTCAAACCGTCAGGGTCGTATTAACTGCACTGACTGCAGTGATCTTCTTTTTCGCATACCGGACCGGAAGAGAACTGTTCCTCCTGATGATCCCAGTGCTGATGACGGGTGCGGCCGGAGTAGATTACAGGAAAATCCTGAAGATTTATGCCGCTGCTGTTGGGAGTTTTCTCGCGGTCACGACTCTCTGCGCTTTTACTGGCGTGATCCCCAATATCGTCCGCGCGGGAGGTGAGCGTTTCCGCAGCAGCTGGGGGATCGCCTATCCAACAGATTTTGCCTCTATGGTACTGTTCTTTGTGATGATGCTCTGGCTCTCGTGGGAGCAGATGCCGCCGGCTCTTGCGGTGCTCAGTACATTCCTGTCACTCTGGATTTCTCTGACGATTACAAGGAGCAGAACCTCGGCCCTGTGCAGCCTTCTGTTTCTGTTTTTTATCCTGTATCACATGTTTTGGTACAGAACACGGCGCGGAAAAAGCCGGATATCAAAGATCGGAAAAGGCATTCAGCTCCTGATGGCTTCCTCTTTTTTGATTTTTGCGGCAGCCTATTTTTTCGCAGTCCTGCTGTATGCTCAAGGCACAAAAGTCGGCGCTGCTTTTGACCGGATATTCTCCTATCGACTGTACATGACGCTGATGATCTTGCGCGACCAGGGAATTTCAGCTTTTGGCAGTAGCTATCCGCAGATAGGGCTCGGCGGTATCACAATCGAGTCGGAAGCCTACTATTTCCTCGACAGCTCTTACGCCATGCTGCTGATTCGATACGGCTGGGTTACGTTTTTGACCGTGGCAGCGCTTTGGACTGGAATGGGTCTCCGTGCCTGCCGGGCAGAAGATCAAAAACTCCTCAGTATCATGACGTTGATTGCTTTTCATGCGATGAGCGAGCACCACTTTCCGGATGCTCAATACAACATGTTGCTGATATTGCCGTTTGCTTCGATAACACAGCAGAAGCTTCCGGCACCAGACAGCAACACATTCAAAGAGAGACTGCGGGAGAAGTGGGGCGCCGTCTGCTGTGCGGCGGTATTTCTGGCGGCCGCTTGCCTGGCAGCTCCGCTTGTACTTGACAGACTTCGTACCGTGTTTGATCTCCAGGGAACGGGTTCGGCAGCGGGAGAGATCCGGGCAGTCCTGTGGTGTGCGGCGCTGCTTCTTGCGGTTGGAATGACGGCCGGAATGCTGTGCCTGGGGATCCTGCAGTTCCAAAAGCGTCACGCACTGAACCGAAAAACACTTACAGGACTTATCCTCGGACTGACTGTGCTGCTCGGAATGGCGTTAACGGATTCCCGCGTGATTCGTAAGGCGGAGGAACAGGGACAGATGAATCCCAAAAAAGCGGAGGCCGTGAGGCTGATGCTTGAGGTCGGGAGCGGGAAAGTCGTTGCGAATAAAGAGCCGGAACTGATGCACCGCCATTTTCCGGGGATCAGCCGGAGTATCTGGTACGGTCAGGATCTGGCGCGGCAGGAGAATAGTTCCGTAGTGGTGAGCCTCGAAGAGGATAATCATGCTTTTCCCAAAATGGGATTCCGGTTTACACAGATTTCCCCCGATGACGCGGTGTACTCAAATGACCCTTCGGTCATCGAAGGACTGACGAAGGCCGGATATCAGTGGACGACATTTGATGCCGCGGTCAGAGAAGTAGACCTGAGGGCGTTCGCAGAGTTCAATGAACTCAGTCTGACAGAGGAGGGCAGCATCGTTCTTGAGAACGGAAGGAAGCTGAATCACGGCCCTTATCTGGATTTCTATAGCGGAACCTATCGTATCACATTTGAACTGAAAGCAGACGGCAGTACGGAATCGGATAAGCTGCTATGTTCCCTTTACGTGGCCACACTGGAAGGAAAGAGCCTGGCGGAGAAAACTGTCGGGCCGAAGAACCTGAGCATTGACGGAACATGCTCCGCGGAACTGGTTTTTGAGACATCCGATATCCGCTATCTCCAGTTTCCGGTCTTCCCGGCAGAGGGACAGACTCTAGAAGTGACAGGGATTCATGTTCAACGAATCGGATAAACGAGCTGATCTCCCTGCAGATGATTGAAACAGGAATGATCGACGGAATTGGTGCGAAAACGGAGGACAGAAGCAGGTGAATTTATACGGCAGCAATCTGTTTTTCGGAATGATGTTTGTCGCTCTGTTTATCCTGCAGCTTTTATGGCTTCGGATTCCCGGAAAGCAGACGGACCGGAGCGCGGACATGAACGGTCGGCTTTGGGATTGCCTGTTCTGTATCTGCACGGCCTTTGCCGCGGCGAGTCTGCTCCGGCTATACCCGGGGAATGCCCGCCCGCCGATTCAGGACTCTTCCGCCTTCCTCTATATCGGGAAGAGAATGGCAGAGGGCAAACTGCCGTATCAGGATCTGTTTGATCATAAGGGGCCGCTTCTGTATCTGATCCAACGAGTTGGGATCGGGCTGGTACGGGACAGCTATTCCGGTGTGTGGCTGCTGGAACTGCTGAGCATGGTCATTACTGCGTGGTATATGCTGAAACTGGCAGGGCTCGTGACAGAAAACAGAGCCAATGCCTATCTCACTGTTCTCGCGGTGCTCGGCGCATGCGGCTGGATGGTTTGGCAAGGCGGAAATTTCACAGAGGAATATGCGTTGCCGTGGATTGCCTGTGCTGCGTCGATCTGCTGCAGCTTTTTTGAGACGGGGACATACCGGCCGAGAGACATTCTCATGCTGGGAGCGAGTTTTGCAGCTGTGCTGATGCTGCGGGCGAATATGATCGCGGTTTGGGCCTGCTATATTCCGATCGTCCTCGTGCTGCTGCTGAAAGAGAAACGGTTTTCCGACGTCGGAACGTGCACGCTCCTGTTCCTTGGCGGCATGCTTCTGATGATCGCCCCGTTTGTGATCTGGGCGGCGAGAGCGGGATTCCTTCGGGAACTTTGGGAGGATTACATTCTTTTCAACTTCCGCTATACAGGCAGTGTGGCGGTGAGTCATGCGGACCGGATCATGCTGATCCTGCTCTTTGTCAAAGTCCTGTGGCCTGCTGCAGCGGCACTGCTGATCAGTCTGGTCCTGATGCCGCGCAGAAAACTTCTTTGGTACAATTTGCTGTTTTATGCAGTTTCGGTGTTTTCGGCGGCAATGAGCGGCAGACTCTACTACCATTATGCGATTGTGGTGCTTCCCGCGGCGGTACTGCCGTTCGCCTGCTGCTTTGAACGGACGGCGCGGCTGCTCCGGAAGAAAAACGGATGCAAAACTGCAAATCCAGCGGTATTGCTGGCATCACTTCTCCTGATGGTAGCGGGGGTGGTGACCTATCGGCAGGTATTCTCTTATGAGGCGGAAGACGACACGCTTACCGCGTACCTGAAGGAGAACACGACGGCGGAAGACGATGTGCTGGTCATCGGAAACAGCTCCTGGTACTACCTGCTGGCAGACCGGAAAACGCAAAACCGTTTCTTTTACCAGCTGCCGCCGCTGGAGATCAGCGATCAGCTCAGAGATGAGTTTTACGAGGAACTCCGGCAGAAGCCGTCCGAGTGCATTGTGCTGCCGGGCTGGCAGGAGGACCGAGACCGGATGGACAATCTTCTCGGAGGAATTCGAGGAGTTCTGGAAGAAGACGGTTACCGGAGAGAAGAATATGATGAGTTTGAAGCATATTTCAGATCATCGATCAAATAACAGGAGGAAACATGGATAAGCTGTTTATTGTGATCCCCGCATATAACGAGGAAGAGAACATCCGGCAGGTCGTGGAGGACTGGTATCCCGTTGTGGAAAAACACAACGGCGGGGGAGAATCCCGGCTGGTTATCATCGATGACGGAAGCAAGGACAGCACCTATGACATTCTGAAAGACTGCGCGGAGGAAAAACCGCTGCTACTCCCTCTGACAAAACCGAACGGCGGGCACGGCGCTACAGTCCTGTTTGGGTATCATTATGCCCTGGACCATGGCGCGGATTATATCTTTCAAACCGACTCCGACGGACAGACATTGCCGGAGGAATTCGAGCCTTTCTGGGATGATAGAGAAAACTATGATCTGGTGATCGGTTGGCGTAGGGGCCGTCAGGATGGCGGTTCGCGGGTGTTTGTGACCAAGACTCTGAAGGCGGTCATCAAGTTCTGTTTCGGTGTGACCGTGACCGATGCGAACACTCCTTACCGGCTTATGAAAGCGGAAACGCTGCGTCGCTATATCGACCTGATCCCAAAGGACTTTAACCTTTCCAATGTGCTGCTGACAGTGGTTTATACCAAGAAAGGCTGTGCGATCAAATATATCCCGATCACCTTCCGACCTCGGCAGGGTGGCGTGAACTCAATCAACATGAAGAAAATCTTTAAGATCGGACGGCAGGCGCTTTCCGACTTCCGGGATATCAACAGAGCCCTGTAGCCAGAAGCACAGCTGAGGAGGACTTTACCGAGTGGAAATATTTTACGGAAGAGACATTCTGATGCTGGCGCCGCTGCTGCTGCTGTGTGGGATGCAGCTTCTCTGGCTGCTGATTCCGGCGGGGAAAATCCGAGTACCGGATCGCGTACTGGATCTTCTGGTGTGCGGCTGTGTCACGCTTGCGGTTGGAACACTGCTGCGGCAGTATCCCTGGACGACCATGCCGACACAGACGGATTCTTCCGTATTCCTGTATATCGGCAAGCAGATGCACCGGGGGAAGATCCCTTATATTGATCTGTTTGATCACAAGGGCCCGGCACTGTATTTCATTCAGTACCTCGGGTATGCGATCTGGCCGGGATCGGTAGCAGGCGGTGTGTGGATTCTGGAGATGGTCAGCTTCTTCCTGCTGATGCTGCTGATGCTGAAGATTGCCGGCTTTGCTACGGAAGACCGCAGAAATGCTTATCTGGCAAGCATCCTGGTTCTTCTTGTCTGTGCCTTCAAGCTGTACCAGGGCGGAAACTATACCGAAGAGCACGCGCTGCTTTGGATCACTCTATCGGCGTACATCTTCTTCTCATTCTTCCGTACAGGAAACTATACTGTCAGGCAGCTTTTCCTGCTTGGATTTTCCTGTATGGTGGTTCTGCTGCAGCAGGTCAATCTGGTCACGGTGTGGGTCGCTTTTGTCCCACTGGTTGTCATCCGACTGGCCCGAGAGAAGCGCTGGTGGGAGATCTGGACGTGTATTCTCCACTTCCTCCTTGGGATGCTGGCGGCTTTCCTTCCTGTGCTGGTATGGGCCGTATGGAAGGGCTGCCTGAAGGAGATGTGGCACTATTATATCGTGTTTAACCTCACATATTCCGAGAATATGGCACCGGGACTGGCAGGATATCTGCAGCTGACCAGAAACAACCTGATGAGAATATGGCCGGGCATGCTGGCAATAGTGGTCAGCCTTGTACATGAGCGGAAGAACAAGCTTCAGTGGCTCAATCTGTGGTTCTTTGTCGTGTCCCTGCTCCTTATGCAGCTCAGCGGGCGTGATTCGCTGTATTACCTGCTGATTCTCCTTCCCGCATTGATCTTACCGGCGTCAGGACTGTTCGATGCGCTTCAGCATCTGCTCGATCGAAGAGTAAAGCGGGCGAACCATAATTCAATGGTGATAGTATTATGTTGTCTTATGCTCGCAACTGCAGCGGTTGCACATCGGGCGGTGAGCAATCTCCGACCGAGGTACAACGATGGTGTAGTTGCCTATCTGACAGAGCAGACCGAAGAAACTGATGATGTTCTGATTATTGGAAATTATGCCTGGCCCTATCTAGCTGCGGACAGAACAACGCAAAACCGTTTCTTCTTCCAATGGCCGCCGATCCAGGTCAGCGATGAACTGTATCGGGAATTCTTGGCGGAACTGAACCAGCACCCATCTGATTTTATCATCCTGGCAGAGCACGAAAATGCAGAACTCAAGATACCGGGAGAGGGAAAGATCGACAATATGCTGGTAATGCTGACCGACCAGGGCTATCAGAAGGAACAGCACGAAGGTTTCAGCGCCTATATCGCACCCTGGAAACAGTAAAAAACGGAGGGCAGCGAATCAAAGGAGTTGCCAATGACCATACAATGGCTGGGACATGCGAGCTTTCGTATTGCCCATCAAGGCTACAGCGTCGTCATAGATCCCTATAACAGCGACTATATCAACGGCTATCCGAAACTGCGTGTCAAGGCTGACCGGGTTCTGGTCAGCCATGAGCATTTCGGACACAACTATCGGGAGGGTGTAATCCTGTCCGGGAGACCGGAAACGGAATGCCCATTCGAGATCGAAACAATTCGGGTCCCGCATGACTTCAAAATGGGCAACTGGAGAGGTTTCTGTCTGATTCACATCCTGAAGGCAGACGGTATGAAACTTGTTCATATGGGAGATCTGGGGACGCAGCTGTCCGGAGGTGAAATCAGCAAACTATTTGGTGCTGACGTCATGATGATCTGTGCCGGATCGTGTACTGCACTTCCTGCCCAGGAAGCGAAACGGGCAACGGATGAAGTAATGCCGAATGTGATCATCCCCATGCACTATCGGGATGGAAAACGGGGCGGGCATCGCCTTGAAAACATAGAAGACTTCAAGAACTATTTTGAGTCCGATAGCCTGTTTCACTATTATGACAGTGATACCATCGAAATCACGCCGGGAATGGAACCGCAGGTTGCGGTACTGAAGTTTGTTGGTGTGAATGAGCAGCCGGACACAACAGCGGAGAGAAAGGACAAGGGAAACAGGCTTTTTCGAAAGCTTTGGAAGCGCTGAGTAATGCAGGCGGAGAAACAGAAAAAATTCAATATAGGCAGTGTGACTGTATTTGCGATTGCCTTCGGCGTTATGTTTTTATTCAGTCTTTGGACGCCGCTGATTGCGGATGACTATAATTATGCCTTCGGCTATTCGACCAGCACACGCATCAGCAGCCTGCGGGAAATCTGGATCTCTATGGCCTGGCACAGAAAACTCCTGAACCCCAGGGTGTTTTCACACGGTTGGCTGAGCCTGGTCCTGATGTATCCCAGATGGGTTTTTGCAGTGCTGAACGGAGCGGTAGCGGTTCTCTTTTCCTGGACAACGGAATCTTTTCTGAGAGAACAGGAGAGCAGGCGTCCTGCTTTGATGACCGCAGTGGTCTGGATGCTGCTTTGGATCTGCATGCCGGAATTCGGCCAGGTTTTCTACTGGACGGCCGGTGCATGCAACTACTTTTGGAGCATTGTTTTCGCCTGGTTTATCATTTGGAGAGTACTTCATCTGGAACAGCAGCGGGAGAACCGGGTGCGCAGTGTCCTGCTGCTTCTGCTTCCGACCTTTGCAGCAGGGGCCTGGTCGGAGCATATTTCCTTTGCCATGCTGATGATTCTGTTTCTTCTTCTTGTCAGAAACTGGGTGCGGACAACTCGCTTCCCGTGGTGGGAGGCCGCACTGCTGCTCAGCGGGGGATTCGGATACCTCTTCCTGATGCTGGCGCCTTCCGCAAAGCTTTTTCAGCGGCTTCACGATGCCGGTGACCCGACAGAACAGGGGGTCCTGACCCGTATCCAGTCGGCTCTGCCGAAAATGGCGATCCCGGTCTTTACATTGGGGCTGCTTCTGGTACTGCTGATCCTTTTTCTGATTGTGAAAAAAAGAGGAAAGAGAGCAGCTCTGCTGACATTGTCTTCAGCAGGAGGCGTTTTAAGCTTAACTGCATTTATGGCGTTTGCTCTCCGAGGATACGCATATAGAGGAATCTATGGGATGATTTCTTCCGCACCTGCGGGATTCTTCCTGACACTGATGGTTTTCTGCATGGTCTTGGCGATCTCGCTGGCGCGGCGAGGGGACAAGGAGCGAATTCTGCTGTCTCTGATTTTTGCATTCGGCGGAATCTCCGGCTTTGCCCTTTTCCTTTTTGGAGAATATTTTCCGGTCCGCGGCTTCTGTGCTCCGGTTACGATGATGATTCTGGCAGCAGTATACCTTGCAGAACCGCATTGGAACAAAGCGGGCGGAAACCTGAGATATGCAATATTTGGCATTCTTACGGCTTGCTTTGTACTGCATTTTTCAATCGGAGGAGCGGATATTTATCGGGTTCACCGGGCAGCAGCCGAGAGAGAAGCAGCCTTTGTGGCAGCGGCAGCAGGAGATAAAAGAGTTGTCTTGACACCTTATCCCTGCAAGACCAAGTATTCCGCGCAATATGGAAACCAGGATCTGGTGCCGGATGCGGACTGGCCGAATGGTGTGATGGCGGACTATTACGATGTAATTCGAATCATTGTGGTAGAGCCCGCAGAAGAGTAGAAGAGAGAAGTGGCAGGGGAAAATGAAGGCTGTTGGGCGACATAAGCAAATGACGATCATGCGGCTGGCCATTTTGGTGGCACCGACAGCTCTGCTCCTGCTGTATGAATATTTCCGTATGGGAAAAATCGGAAACCTGACGGCTGACGGCAGGCTGTATTTGAGTGTCGCGGATAATTTCCTCGCTACGGGTCATTTTATCCAATACATACGCTGGTTTCCCGGATTCGTGGTACCGCCAGGGCTTCCGCTGATACTTCTCCTTCTCAGGTCACTGAGATTTTCGGAAGCGATGATCATCGGCTTTCAGGCGGCTCTCTTTGGCGGTTCCTGCCTGCTGCTTGCTGAATCAGAACGGGCACTTTTTGGCCGTTATGGACTGAGTCCGCTGCTGTATCTGCTGGGATATATGAGATGCAGGCTTCTGCTCGGTAATATCATGGTGGAGCACTATTATCTGTTCCTGATGTGTATGATCCTCTGGTTGATCTTTTGTTCAAAGAGCCGAAGGAGGCTTTTGGAGCTGAATCTGGCGGGATGCTTTCTCTTACTGACACGACCGGCCTTGTCTCCGGTTTATCTTGTCATTCTCGGATACACACTGGTCAGTGCGTGGCAGAAGAGACAAGTTGTCAGCGCCGTTGCATCCTTGCTGTTGCCGATCCTGCTGCTTGGCCTGAATCTGGCGATCAACTTCCGGGAAACCGGGGAACTGATTCTGCTGGAGAGCTACTCCGGCACGGATCTCTATATCACAGCCTGTTCGGATGCCCCGGTGACGATTGAGGAGGGTGAGAGTTACCTGGATGAGACCAGAGATGCGATCTACTACGATGAGAATATGACAATGGCGGAGAAAAGCAAGCTGCTGGGGAATCTGGCAAGAGCATTTGTCCGGGAGCATCCGGGAGAATACCTCCTAAAAACCGTACGGCGGTTCGGCGTGCTCTTCCTGAAATGCTATGGATATCTTACGATGGTGCCGACCGGCGGGGCGGTCCTGATGATTTTGCGAGAAGCAAAAAGACAGAAAAGAACGCTCCTTATCGGCCTTTTGACCGTGAACATTCTGCTGGCGATACTGACATCATTCGGTATTCCGGAAATCCGATATACGGCTGTCATCTGGCCGCTGGCTGCGTTGCATGCTGCTGCATTGCCCTATTGGCTGGTGGAGAGGCGGGAAGATATAAGCAGGGGGATACTATGGATAAAGTAGCGGTTTTAATTCCATGCTACAATGAGGCACAGACAATTGAGAAAGTTGTTCGAGATTTCATGGCTGTTCTCCCGGAAAACAGTTGCATCTACGTCTATGATAATAACTCCACCGATGGAACTGCCGAAATAGCAGCCAAGGCCGGCGCTATGGTCCGCCATGAGTATCAGCAGGGCAAAGGAAATGTGATCCGGAGAATGTTTCGCGAGATCAATGCGGAATGCTACCTGATGGTCGACGGAGACGATACCTATCCCGCCAGCAGCGCACCGAAAATGATTGAAGCGGTTCTGGAACGCAAATGTGATATGGTGGTAGGAGACAGACTTTCTTCCACGTACTTCGAAGAGAATAAACGCCCGTTTCATAATCTCGGAAACCTTCTGGTGAGAAAGAGCATTAATTTCCTGTTCCAGAGCAGTATTCAGGATATCATGACCGGATACAGAGCCTTCAGTTTTCAATTTGTCAAGACTTTTCCGGTCTTGTCCAGGGGCTTTGAGATCGAGACAGAGATGAGCATTCATGCGATCGACAAGAACCTTGCGGTTGAGAATGTGGTGATCGAATATCGGGACCGCCCGGAAAACAGCGTTTCCAAACTTAACACCTACTCGGACGGAATGAAGGTTCTGCATACGATCTGGAAGCTGTTTCGTACCTATAAGCCCATGGTGTTTTTCGGATGTATCGCGCTTTTGCTGGTGATCCTGTCGCTTGTGATGTTTCTGCCGGTCTTCACGGAGTATTTCCGTACAGGACTGGTACCGCGGTTTCCGACGCTGATCGTAAGCGGTTTTGTGATGATTGCGGCGATACAGGCGTTTTTCTCGGGCCTGGTCTTGGAGACGATCAACCGCAAAAACCGCCAGGATTTTGAACTGGAACTGATCCGGGCCAACAAAATGACACAGCAGCAATCATAGATCAGGAGAAGCAGCAGAGAATGACAGATGGCAGCCGGAAAAAAAGAATAGGCATCTGGGCGCTTGCCATGATTACGCTTGTCGGAATGGGGCTTCGACTCGCTTCCTGCTTCTGGGGCTATCCGATGGCACTGCATCCGGACGAGTTTACAATTGTGGACAATGCGATCGATATGCTGCGCCGTCATTCCTGGCTGGCCTTTGTCTACAACAGACCGGATCAGTTCGAGATCAAATGCAACGCGGCACTGTTTGCCGTGGCGTCACGCATCCTGTTCAGGGCTCCCGCCTATGAGGCTTTTGAGAACCATTACATGGCCTTCTATGTGATTGCGAGAGGCTTTACCGCGCTTTTTGGTACCGCGATGATCCCGCTGGCGACGATCCTGGCAGGCCGGATGGTAAAAGATGAGAATCGATGGTCTGCAAAGTTGATCACTGCCTTCGTTTTTGCGTTTTCGCCGATTCTGGTGGAACACTCCGCCTATGCGACACCCGATATTGTGCTCACGTTCTTTGTACTGCTGTTTGCCCTGCTGGCGCAGATGTACCTGGAGAGTGGAAACGCCAGGTGGCTTTGGCTATCCGTGGTCGTCACAGGAATCGGGATCAGTATCAAATATCCGGCAGGGATTCTGTGCCTGGTGATTGCCGCAATGGTGATCTATCGCTGCATCAGGGAAAAAACATATGGAAGGATTGTACGTTACGGGATCCTGAGTATCTGCTTGCTGCTGGCAACAATATTCGTTATCGCTCCGAACTTGTTTACGGATTTCCACTCGGTCTATGATACCCTTGTGTTTGAAGCCAGACCGAATCACCTCGGGGCGGATGGACTTGGTTGGTTCGGGAATCTCCGCTTTTATCTGAATGCGATGATTCGGGATCTTGAACCATTCTCTCTTGTTGGAGCAGCTGCAGGATTCATTTGGGTTTTGCGGAATCGTTCAGCGCGTACAGCGGTGTTGCTGATCGCACCGGTCTATCTAATTTGCATCAGCGTGCTGTCGCTGCATTGGATCCAATGGGGGATCCCCATTTACGTGTTCTATGATCTGCTGACAGCGATTGGGTTCTCAGCTCTATTGCATTGGATTCAAAAAGCTGACCGTGTACGATTCATAAAGAAGCCTGCGTTGGTTGCCTGCTTGGCCTTTACCGGAATATTGGGACTCAATCTGTTCCTCTCGGCGGTGGGATTGACAAAAAGCAAACTGGTGGAAGATACCCGTAGCGTAGCACTCCACTATTGCATGGAAAACGGGGTAAACACAGCAAATTCGCTGTTTGAAGGATATACGCCTCTGTCGCCGAACGGTGCGGCAGGATATCGGTATTACGCCTTTCATATGGCAGACGGCAAGGCCCGTGTGAACGAGCCGTATGCAACGAAGCGCTATTTTATCACCAGCGGTGCTTACAGTGGGCGTTTTCTCGATGCCAGTGAGCAGTATCCAGAAGAAGCAGAGATTTACCGATCGATTCCGAACTCTTTTGAAGAAGTCTATCGCGTTGAGGGTGCAGGAGACTATATCCCCCAAAAATACGCATACGAAAACATCCCATATACAATGCACTTTCTGACAGAGCAGTATCCATGTACAGGAGCGACGATCTATTTCTATGATTTGAATCCGCAGTATGTTATCATTGAAAAGGCCGGAGAGGCAGAAATCGGACTTGCGGTTGATGAAGGACAGGTCGGTACGGGAAGTGCGATTCAGACCTGGGTGGTCTACAACAGAGATGACGGGAAGATTGTCCTCCTCTGTGCGGAGAACAATCTGGCTTTGGGTTGGGCTCCGGACGGAAGTCTGATCACCGTCGAGCCGGAAGCAGAAAACGAGTGTAGGTTTGATGTGACGGAGCGAAGTGCCAGCAAGGTGCTGGTAACGGAAAGAGGCGCGCTTACCATGGAGAACGGGAAACCGGTCCTCCGCCCGTTTGATGCAGAAGATGATAAGCAGGAATGGCTGATTTTGCCCAAAGAAAGCTGAGAGTGTGGGTGCAGAACACTGGAAAATGTCAGCGGTTTCGTATTCTTGTCTGATGAGTTGATACAATGAGCAATCAAAACACACCATGCATACGCAGCCTGCCTATTCGATATGGGCTTGGCGGGCTGCTAGGAACTGCGGCCGCATTGGCTGTTTCGGCATTCAAAGGGAACAGCGTTGCTGATGCCACAGGGAGCGTTATTCTTGCATCCGCTGTGTGCGCATGGGGATTCGGAAAATCCTGCGCTGAAAGAGATTGGCGCAGAACTGTATGCTGCCTGATTCCAGCGCTGCTTTTTGCCGTGTTCTCGGTGATCGGCTTCTGCTTTGCGATGGACTCTACCCCGGAGCGCCTTTATGCATCGAAAATGAACCTTTTGAAAGCTATAGGAGCTTTCTGCGGGTATGTGCTGGTTTTTTATGCAGGATTGCAGGGCTTTTTCCGTGCTCTCACGGCGCACGGAAATCACTTGGATGAAGGCAGCATCGAGAAAACGCGCGGCTATGGCGGATTGCTGATCAGGCGACCGTTTCAGACTGCTTTCTTAACCTTGCTGATCGGATATCTTCCGTATATGATTGCCTCCTGGCCGGCTCTGTTTATGGGAGACTGCCAGACAATCATTCCGCAGTGCTTCGGTGAAGCTCCTCTTACTACCCACCATCCGGTCCCATATACGCTCTTCCTGTGCAGTGTCCTGAAAACAGGGAAAGAGCTGCTACATTCCTGGAATGCGGGCGCATTTATCTTCGCAATGATGCAGACACTGTTTTTCCTTGCCGCGATGGCCTACAGTGTTCAGGTCCTGATCCGCAAGGCAGGCTGCTCATGGAAGTGGGCAGTGGCTCTTGAAGGGTACTATATGGCGAGCCCGCGCATTTCCAACTGTATGTTTGTGATAACAAAAGATGTCTGGTATGCGGCGTGCCTGCTGCTCTTCGGGCTTGCTGTTTTTTGCCTACTGAAGGATGGCTGGACAAGAAAGAATACCATTCAGCTTGCCTTATCCGCCGCCGGAATTCTGATTTTCCGAAAAGACGGCTTCTATGTGTTGATGCTCTCGTTCTTGATCTATCTGCTGTTCAACCGGAAACTGAGGAAAGGTATGCCAGCATACCTGATTGCTGTATTGTGCCTTCATCTCCTCTTCAACCAGGTGATCTATCCCGCGGCAGGAATCGAAAAGGGCAGTATCAAAGAAATGCTCAGTATTCCACTGCAGCAGACGGCCAGGTGTGCAAAGTATCTGGGTGACAGTCTGACGGAAGAGGAAAAAAACGAGATCCTTGATTTATTCTTCTTTGATTCCATCGAAGAGATGGGGGCGACCTATGATCCGTCATTGGTGGATTATATCAAGTTCCGCTTTCCGGAACAGGTCGACGGTGAAACATTAAACCGCTATCTTCATCTCTGGGCGGAAATGGGGCTGAAGTATCCTGCCACCTATCTCAATGCGTTTATCAACAACTATTTTGAGTATGTCTATCCTGGCTGCATTTTCATGCAGTGTTCCTATGAATGGAGCGAGACATGTTTTGGCCGCGTGAATGAGAAAATCGGATCGGATTTCCATTACCCGGCTATACTCAACGGCTTTCGACGCGGACTGGAAATGGTCCGGGAACAGATCTTCGAAACCTATCCGTTCCGCCTGATCAACATGCCTGGTATGACGACGTGGTTCCTTCTCATCTGGGCGTCCTGGCTTATCTATTCCAGAAAGACAGAGCATTTGATGCTTGCAGTTCCGCTATTCGTGGTAATGCTGATTTGCTTTGCCTCTCCCTGCAACGGATATTACTGCAGATACCAATACCCACTCCTGCCGTATCTGCCCTGGGCGATTCTGGCGGGACGAAAGAGCAAAATATGTGAGAACTTGAGGAAAAAACTGTGACCAAAAAACGTTACGATGGCATTGATTTGCTGAAATGCATCGCAATCCTGATGGTAATTGCCCTGCATGTTCCCCTGTTGCATTTTTATATGAATGGTGTGGAAGGAAGCCTTTTCCGCAAGGTTCAGTTCGCGTTGCGCATTATCATGCAGCCGGTTCCATATTTCGTCGCGATCAATGGGTTCCTGATGCTGAAAAAGAGAACCTTTGATCTGAACGCTCACATCCGGAAAACGCTGACCATGCTTTTGCTGTTTTTTATCTGGGCATCCATATTGGTTGTTTTGGCCAGAATCATCGCCCGAGAAGGACTGACATTGAAGCAGTTTTTGATCTGGGTTTTTGAAACCGGTGACGGAACCGGCAATTATGCTGGGGTTCTTTGGTTCATGGAGGGCCTGATCAGTATCTATCTGATCTATCCACTACTTTGGCGTGTATATCAGGAGGACTTCCGCAGCTTCCGTTTTTTCTTTGTTGCATTGAGTATTCTGGTTGCCGGAGTCAGCTGCCTGGAGATGATCCGGAATGCGATACACTTTAACATGGATACAGAGGTGCTGGATCAGTTCATCGGATTATGCAAGCGCTTCCGCACCGAGATCGGAGGGTGGTTCCTGTTCTATTTCTGCCTGGGGGGCATAATCAGTCATGATCTCGACCGCTTCCTGGAGAAAAGAAGGATGATGATCTTCATAGGAGTGGCTGCATGGATTGTTTCTTATGCATTTGCCTATTATATGAGCGCAAAGCAGGGAAGCATGTATGATCCGTCTTTCAATTATGAGTCTGTGTTTACAGCGGCGTTTATCGTCAGCATGTTTGCGCTAGCGCTGCCTTATCAGGCAAACGGAAAGCCGCTTTCAAAGCTCCTGATGGGGATTGGACAAAACACGTTTGGCATTTTTGTGATCCATAAGATTTTCATCTGGATCATCGACAAGCATTTTGAGGTGTTCTCTTTCGGAGAGAGACTTGCGACCTGTTTGGCAGTGCTGGCAGCCAGTTATCTCGCTACGCTTCTGATGAATCGGATTCCTGTTCTCAAAAAGCTGGTTATGCAGTAAGAACGAACAGGTTGTGGGAGAAGCGGGAATTGCTCGCATGTGGAGGAATTGGTTTGAGAAAATATGTGCCATGCGCGATCATAACCCTGATGCTGATCCTGGCAGTTACAATGTGTATTTCTGCAGAGAGACGGAGGGAGCTGGCAGCGGGGGATCAGCAAGCTGATGTCGCGTTCCTCGTTCCTGCCGGGGACAGAAAAGAAGTAGTTTTCTGGTGGTCAGAAGATGCCGAACATGCTTTGGTCTTTCTGCCGTCATATGCGGAGTTGGAGAATGTCAGCGTCGTCCTGAAAAAAGGAATCGATGCTTCCATTGGGGAAGTGACACTCTTTGATGGAATGGATTGTGGGCATTTTGACCTGAATACAGACTATCCGATGAGAATACAGGATCAGAATTCACTTTCGCTTCGTTTCATCCGATCCGGGAACCTGCCGGCAATGTTTATTCACACGGTAAGCGGCACAGAAGAGACGATACATACACAAAGAAACGTGTGGGAATACGCCCGACTCTGTCTGACTGACGCTGAGGGAAAAACCAATTATTCCGGAGACTTGGACGAAATAAGCGGCCGCGGCAGCGGAACATGGTTTTTTGACAAGAAGTCCTATAATCTGAAATTGAACCGGCCGGCAGATCTGCTGGGTATGGGAGCCGGTAAAAAGTGGGTTCTGCTTGCCAATGTGATTGACGAATCTCATCTCAGAAACAAGCTTGTCTATGATTTCGCGAGGGAGATCGGCACTTACAGCGGGTTTGCACCGAACTGTGAATTTACGGAAGTTTTCCTGAACGGAACATATGTCGGATTGTATCTGATGACAGAAAAGGTTGAGATTGCAGAGAACCGATTGGAAACGGATCCGGAAGTCATCCTTTTTGAAGTGGATGCGCTCGGTCGAGCTGAACGGATGCTTTTGCCGTTTGTGTTGGACTGGGGAACAGCGGCCGGAATAAAATCGCCAAAGTCCTGTACGGAACAGGAACGGGACCGACTGATGAATTACGTTTACGAGTTTCAAGATACTCTGCTGGACGAATCAAAAGGGCAGGAAGCCCTACAATATATTGATCTGGAATCCTGGACCAGAAGATATCTGATTGATGAAATATTTGAAAATTATGACGGGGGTTGCCATAGTCAGTTTTTTTTCCGGGACCAAAGAGAGGGAAAAGACCAGAGAATCATGGCCGGTCCCTGCTGGGACTATGACAACTGCGCAGATGGCTGGTTTATGGCAAAACAAAATCCCAGATGCTTCCTGATGCAGAGAGTGTGGAAAAATGAAGGGGAACATACGCCTTGGTACGGAACCCTGATGAAGAAGGATACATTCCGTGCGCGTGTAGTGGAACTGTATCGGGAGGAACTGTCTGCCAGAATGCATCATCTGGTGGATGTTGACCTTGTGGCAGAAGCAACTCTCCTTCAGCCTGCGATGCAACTCAATGCAATCCGATGGAATCTTACAGATCCGGAGGAAGCAGTGCGGCACTTTCACGATTTTATGGAAGAGAGAATCGCCTTCCTGGACTCCGCATGGATTGACGGTGTGGAATATAAAACCGTTACGGCGAAGAGTATCTGGGACTACCGCTATTACTGTACGCAGCCGGGGACAGTATGTGAAGACATACCGCTTCCTGAGGAACTGGGCGTGGAGAAAGGCAGCGTCTGGGTCCGTGAAGACACGGGCGAGCTTTTCGATCCGACATCCATTATTACAGAAGATATTACGATTGTTTCCGTTCCCGGAGAAAAAGCCACCGGCGCAGCTTGACCGGTACAAGCGGGGAACAACTTTAAGGAGGAACTATCACAGTGGCAATCACGCCGTTTCAGAAAAAAGTCTGGCTTTCCACGCCGACCATGCATGGAGAAGAGCAGAAATGGGTCGATGAGGCCATTCGCACGAACTGGGTCAGCACGGTTGGAGAGAACATCAACGAGGTAGAGCGTCTGACGGCCGAAAAAATTGGACGCCAATTTGTAGTCGGTCTTGCGACCGGTACCGCATCCCTGCATCTTGCCGTAAAGCTGGCGGGCGAAAAACTATACGGTCAGCCCAAAGTGGGGCATGGTGTGCTGGAGGGAAAGAAGGTTTTCTGCTCTGACATGACCTTTGATGCCACAGTGAATCCCGTGGCTTATGAGGGCGGCGAAGCAATCTTCATCGACACGGAATATGAGACCTGGAACATGGATCCGGCTGCACTGGAACGGGCATTTGCTCTCTACCCGGAAGTCAGACTGATTGTAATCGCACATCTTTATGGAACTCCCGGAAAGATAAAAGAACTCAGAGAAATCGCGGATGCACATGGAGCGTTGATCGTCGAAGATGCGGCGGAATCTTTTGGGGCAACCTACAGAGGAATCCAGACCGGTAACTTCGGAGATATCGGGGTTCTGTCCTTTAACGGCAACAAGATCATCACGGGAAGCGCAGGAGGTGTTCTGCTTTGTGACAGCCAGGAGGACGCGAATAAGATCCGAAAATGGTCAACCCAGAGCCGGGAGGACGCCGCATGGTATCAGCATGAAGAAATGGGCTATAACTACCGCATGAGCAACATCATCGCAGGAATCATCCGGGGACAGTTCCCTTATCTGGAAGAACATATTGCGCAAAAGAAGGCAGTATATGAGAGATATCGTGTGGGACTGGCTGATCTCCCGGTGGATATGAACCCCTATGAGGCAGAATATTCCGAACCGAATTTCTGGCTCAGCTGCATGCTGATTCGGCCTGAGGCGATGTGCCGCCAGGTGCGGGGAGACAAGGACGCACTTTATGTCAGCGAATCAGGCAAAAGCTGCCCGACTGAAATTCTGGAAATGCTGAGCCGAAATAACGCTGAAGGGCGGCCAATCTGGAAACCGATGCATCTTCAGCCGATTTACAGGATGAATGCTTTTGTCACCCGGAACGGAAACGGGCGTGCAAGAAGCAATGCATATATCAGGGAAACCGGCTTCCGGGATGTGGGAGAAGATATATTTAATCGTGGGCTCTGCCTGCCAAGCGACAACAAAATGACCGCAGAGCAGCAGAGCGGTGTGATCGAGCTGATTCACCGGTGCTTTAAATAAGCGTATGTTTCGCGGAGGCCGTAAGAGGCCTGTCATGGCATCACAGAACACCGGAACTGCAGGAGTGTAGGACAAAAGCATGTATAAACGCAACAGTGAAAACTGGACCAAGCACCTGGACTTCATCCTTCTGGATGTGGGCTGTCTTGCGCTGTCCCTTTTCCTGGCGTATTATGCGTATTACTATTTTTCATACCACAAAGTATTCGACCTGCTGGCAGATGATCTTTACCGTAATATTCTAATCCTGCTGGTGCTGATTGATGTGTTTGTGGCTGTACTTTTAAACACGATGCACCATGTCATGCATCGTGGATATTTCATTGAGTTCAGTCAGACAATCAAACAGGTACTTCTGGTTTTCGGCGCAGAAATTCTGCTTCTTTTCGTAATGAAGTGGTCAGACACTTACAGCCGTGTGATCCTTTCTCTGACGGCTTTTTTCCATCTGGTATTGTCTTATTCAACACGGATCCTCTGGAAAAGAATAGTGCGGTTATACAGCGGGCAAAGAGAAAAACGCAGCATGATTCTTGTCTGTGCAGAGCAGGATGTGGAGATGGTTCTGTCTCGAAGCAATTCGGAAGACGAGGCGGGATTCAGTGGAGTAATCCTCACAGACCGGGATGCGGCAGGGGAGACAGTCTGCGGGTTGACGGTCGTAGCAGCACTCGCTGATGCGGCCCAGTATATCTGCCGGGAGTGGGTGGATGAGGTCTTCCTATATACGGATCTGTCTGGGCTGGACGCACTGCAGGACGAAAAACCCGAATCAGAGGAAAACATAGAAGAGAAACTGGAGCGGGGAACTGTAGCTGCATTGGTGGATGCTTGCCGACAAATGGCGGTTCCGATCCATATCCGGGTACCGCTGGGTGGCCACAGAGGCCGCAGCTTTGTTGAGACTGTGAATGGATTCAATGTGGTTACCGTGGCTGCGAATTACGCTTCTCCGCTACAGCTGTTCCTGAAACGACTGCTTGATCTTGCAGGAGGCCTTATCGGCAGCGTGGCTGCCCTGGTGATTGTAGTGGTTTTCAGCCCGGTGATTCGAAAGAAATCTCCCGGCCCGGTGCTCTTCTGTCAGGAACGAATCGGACAGAATGGCAAGCACTTTAAAATCTATAAGCTCCGTACGATGTATCTGGATGCCGAAGAACGGAAGAAAGAGTTCCTTGATCAGAACCGGGTGGAAGACGGCATGATGTTTAAACTGGATTTTGACCCACGAATAATCGGAAATGAAATTCTTCCGGATGGAACGAAAAAGACGGGGATCGGAGAATGGCTGCGGGAGCATTCTCTGGATGAGTTTCCGCAGTTCTGGAATGTCCTGATTGGAAACATGAGTCTGGTAGGGACCAGACCTCCTACAGTGGATGAGTGGGAGAAATATGCATACCACCATCGTGCGCGACTTTCGTTCAAACCGGGAATAACAGGAATGTGGCAGGTCAGCGGGCGCAGTAAAATCACGGATTTTGAGGAAGTTGTGCGTCTCGACACGGAGTATATCGAACACTGGGATCTGGGGCTCGATCTGCGGATTCTGCTGAAAACCGTTACGGCTGTACTTCGCAGAGATGGAGCAATGTAACATATTTTACAGTTTATCAGTTGGAGTACGATGATGAATAAAGCATTGATAACCGGTGTGACCGGACAGGACGGATCATATCTATCCGAGTTTCTGCTGGAGAAAGGCTATGAGGTTCATGGCATTATCCGAAGATCCTCGGTTGATTTTCGGGAGAGAATTGTGCACTTGGAGGAAAATGAACATTTCCATCTGCACTATGGAGATCTGACGGATTCCATGAGCCTGGTGAAAACCATTGCGGCTGTTCAGCCGGACGAAATCTATAACCTGGCAGCGCAGAGCCATGTACAGGTCAGCTTTGATGTACCGGAATTCACGGCCGATGTGGACGCGACCGGTGTGCTGCGGGTGCTGGAAGCGGTACGGGTCTGTGGCCTCACGGAGACCTGTCGAATTTATCAGGCTTCGACCAGCGAACTGTACGGAAAAGTAGAAGAGGTACCGCAAAATGAGAAGACACCGTTTCATCCCTACTCTCCCTATGCGGTGGCAAAACTGTACGGTTACTGGATTATAAAGGAATACCGGGAAGCGTATCATATGTTCTGCTGCTCCGGAATCCTGTTCAACCACGAATCGGAGCGTCGGGGAGAGACCTTCGTCACTCGAAAAATCACCCTGGCCGCGGCACGTATTGCGCAAGGCTTGCAGGACAAACTCTATCTGGGAAATCTGTCTTCATTACGAGACTGGGGTTATGCGAAAGATTACGTGGAATGCATGTGGCTGATCCTGCAGAACGAGAAACCGGAGGATTTCGTAATTGCAACTGGTGTGCAGCACAGTGTCCGGGAGTTTGCTTCCCTGGCGTTCCACTACGCAGGCATCGAGTTACAGTGGCAGGGGGAAGGATTGAAAGAAAAGGGTATCGACAAGAGAACTGGCAGAGTGCTTGTGGAGGTGTCACCCGCTTTCTACCGCCCCACCGATGTGGTGAATCTTTTGGGTGATCCATCCAAAGCAAGAAAGGAACTGGGCTGGAACCCAACAAAGACAAGTTTTGAAGAGTTGGTGCGCCTGATGACAGAGCATGACTTGGAAAAAGCTGCAGCAGAACGGGAAAGAGTTCAAACTGCTGCAAATCGCACGAAATAGAGAAAAGAGTCGGGACCGTATTATGATGGAAAAGAATGCAAAAATCTATGTCGCAGGACACCGCGGAATGGTCGGCAGTGCAATCAAGAGAGAACTGGAGCGGCAGGGTTATGCCAATCTTGTGACGAGAACACACAAAGAACTGGATCTGATGCGCCAGGATCAGGTGGAAGAATTCTTCGCACTGGAAAAACCTGACTATGTCGTGCTTGCAGCGGCAAAGGTCGGCGGGATTGTGGCCAATCAGAATGCACTGGCAGACTTCATGTATGACAACATGATGCTGGAGATGAATGTAATTCACGCAGCATGGAAGAACGGCTGCAAAAAGCTGCTGTTCCTTGGATCCAGCTGCATCTACCCACGTCTCGCACCTCAGCCGATGAAGGAATCCTGCCTGTTGACCGGAGAGCTGGAAAAGACCAATGAAGCTTATGCATTGGCAAAAATCAGCGGCCTGAAGTACTGCGAGTTTCTGAATCGTCAGTACGGAACAGACTTCATTTCGGTGATGCCGACCAATCTCTACGGACCGAATGACAATTACCATCCGCTGCATAGTCATGTCGTGCCTGCCCTGATCCGACGTTTCCATGAGGCAAAGGAAGCCGATGCAGAATCTGTCACCTGCTGGGGAGATGGAACGCCACTGAGAGAATTCCTGTATGTGGATGATCTGGCCAATCTCTGTGTTTTTTTGCTGAATCATTACAGCGGGAATGAGACCGTAAATGCCGGAACAGGAAAAGAACTGACCATCAAAGAACTGACCGAACTTGTGGCCAAAGTAGTCGGTTATTCCGGAAAGATCGAATGGGATACCACGAAACCAAATGGGACACCGAGAAAACTCCTGGATGTCAGCAAAGCAACTGCATTGGGCTGGACCTACAAAACTGAGCTGGAGGATGGCATCCGTCTGGCCTATGAGGATTTCCTGCACAACCCGGTACGAGCGGAGCGATGAGTATGAATATTATCCTGCTGAGCGGAGGATCCGGTAAACGGCTCTGGCCGCTGTCCAATGACATCCGATCCAAGCAGTTTATCAAAATCTTCAAAACATCAGAGAGTGAATATGAGTCCATGGTGCAGCGGGTCTATCGACAGATCCTTGCCGTAGACCCGAATGCAATGGTAACCATTGCTACAAGCAAATCGCAAATCTCCTCGCTCCATAACCAGTTGGGACAGCAAATTGATATCAGTGTGGAACCGTGCAGGAGGGATACTTTTCCGGCAATTGCCCTCGCAGCAGCATATCTCCATGATGTGAAGGGAATCCCGGAAGATGAGGCGGTGGTCATCTGCCCGGTGGACCCTTATGTGAATATAGACTATTTTGAGAGTCTTCAGGAGCTTTGGACTCTTGCACAGCAAGGGGCTGCAAATCTTATGCTCATGGGGATTAATCCAACTTATCCATCTGAAAAATATGGCTATATTTTGCCGACTGATCAGAACCATCGATCAAAGGTGTCTGCGTTCAAGGAGAAACCGGATGCGGCAACTGCTCAGCAATACATTGATGCAGGGGGACTGTGGAACGGAGGAGTATTTGCGTGCCGGCTTCGCTATGTCCTCGACCGAGCCAGAGATCTGCTTGCCTACACAGATTATGCGGATTTGTATGATCGTTACAACACGTTACCAAAGATTTCATTTGACTATGCAGTCGTAGAACATGAACCGGATATCGAGGTGGTCCGTTTTTACGGACAGTGGAAAGACATCGGAACCTGGAACACCTTGAGCGAAGCTATGGAAGAAGCCGTGGTGGGGAATGTCCGGCTGGATGACACCTGTGCCGATGTCCATGCAATCAATGAACTTGGAGTTCCGATCCTGGCGATGGGGCTTAAGAACGCGGTGATCTCAGCGTCACCGGAAGGCATTCTTGTTGCCGATAAGGCTCAGAGTAGCTATATCAAGCCCTATGTGGACGCCATCAAGCAGCAGGTCATGTTTGCAGAGAAAAGCTGGGGATCCTATCTTGTCCTGGATGTGGAAGAAAGCAGTATGACCGTCAAGGTGACATTGAATCCGGGGCACCGGATGAACTACCACAGCCACGATCATCGGGATGAGGTTTGGACCGTGATCAGCGGAACCGGACGGACCATTGTGGACGGCATGGAACAGCTGGTACGGGCAGGCGATGTGATCACGATGGCTGCAGGCTGCAGACACACTGTAATTGCAGAGACTAAACTGCAGATGATTGAAGTTCAGCTTGGCAAGGATATTTCGGCCGCTGACAAGCATAAATATGAGCTTGATGAATAGACCGTTTCTGTTGAAACCGGCAGCAAAGGATTATCTCTGGGGCGGCAGCAGGCTGAATGATGACTTCGGGAAAGCAGTCCCGCTTTCTCCATTGGCAGAAACCTGGGAATGCAGTACTCACCCGGACGGCCAGAGTGTGGTTGCAGAGACAGGAGAGCCCCTGGGAATACTGTTGTCTCGCTGCCCCAACTATCTTGGAAGCCACGCACTGCGTCTTACCGGAGGAAAAGCAGAACTTCCCATCCTGATTAAGCTGATTGATGCGAAACAGGATCTGTCTATACAGGTGCATCCGGATGACGACTATGCCCTGGAACATGAAAACAGCCGCGGGAAGACTGAGATGTGGTATGTCCTGGCGGCAAAGCGGAATGCAGAACTGATCTATGGATTTCAAAAGGATCTGAGTAGAGGACAGCTGTCGAGAATACTGGATGAGAAAAGTGTGGAATCTGTTCTGAACCATGTTCCGGTCCACCAGAACGATGTTTTTTTCGTCGAAGCAGGTACGGTTCATGCGATCGGTGCAGGAGTCCTTCTGGCAGAAATCCAGGAAAGCAGCAATATAACCTACCGGATCTATGATTATGACAGAACGGACCGAACGGGCAGAAAAAGAGCCCTGCACATTGACAAGGCTCTTGATGTGGCGAAGTTAACGGCTTCTGTTTCCCCGCGTCAGCCGATGCGGGTGCTGAAGTATCGAAATGGCTGCGCGGAAGAGTTACTGGGAAGATGCAGATATTTTCAGGTGGAGAGAATCCTGCTGAATACAGAGATCCATCGGAGTCTTGCCGAGTTTCAGACAGACGGCAACAGCTTTCATGCTTTGCTCTGCGTCGAAGGCTGTGGAGTGCTGCTTGGAGAGCATGTTATGATCCCGTTTTTTAAAGGGGACTGTATATTTGTCCCCGCAGAGTCGATTCCATTGAAACTACACGGCAAAGCGCAGCTGCTGAATGT
>Ga0256405_10003626_pt1 | contig 31370 bp, 22 predicted proteins | sample RumenRJG_02DNA_FD_189096 | JGI IMG/M metagenome (GOLD analysis project Ga0256405, IMG submission 189096) | Bovine rumen microbial communities from Lethbridge, Alberta, Canada - RJG_02 | ecosystem: Host-associated > Mammals > Digestive system > Stomach > Rumen | place: Canada: Alberta...
CATACTCGTACAGAAATGAAAGTGCTTCTTGTCCAGTCTCACCAAATCCCAATATCATAGCCTTAAAACCGTTTTCAACATAACCAAGATTCTGTCCAGACTCGGACGCTATCTTAACATAATTAACCGGTAATGCCTTTTTCTCATCACCTGCCGGCCTTAAAAGACTGCGAACTGACAGCATCGAAGAATCCACAAAGACGACCCCTGGTATCCAGTCTTCCTTAGCCGTATTTTCTGTATTCCTGTTATAATAAGCCTCCTCTATTTCATTGTTGAGTTCATTATTGCGGGCATGACAATAAATCTTCTCACATGTCACCTTTGCTTCAAGTAAATTGTTTAGTGCCGCAATATTCTCATCCTGATTCTCAAGTAATAGATAGATGTTTTTACTTAGATCCAGATAAGGTCTAAGATGTCTTAATCCAAGACTCTCGCACAAATTATTGGGATCGGCATAAGCGAGATTCTTTTTTGCCTTTAATACTATTGTCGCCCCCTCAACGATTTCCTCCTTTTGGAACAAAAATGACTTTATTCGTTCCAACACTGAAACATCAATGTCCTTCTCATTTTCCTTCAAGTAATCTACGACCAAAACCAGAGCATTAGGATGATTCATTGGATCTGACAGATCTGCAATCAGACTACGTACATATGAGTTTATTCCAAACAAAACGTATGTTTCATTACTAATTTTATCTTTATTTCTTCTAAGCCATCTGCGACTATAATAGTGTCTTAGAAAAAACATAAAGATTAAATAGGCCGTAGATATTATTGCTGCAATATAAACGGCAGTAAGAAGTATCAACAAAACAGTATTACCAGGAATTGTAGTATTAGAATCTATTTGAGTTCCAAATAAGACCTCTTGAATGCCATTGTCAAACATTATTGTACTACCTACAAACAATTCAATTGAACTGACAAACGACATTAGAACAATAGCGAACCAACTTCTGGGTTCATCTGACACCCCTACTTCTTTAAGTATAAAAATATGAACAATAAAACCAATGGCAGCAATGGTACATACTCCTACAATATAAAGCAGTTTCCATCTGTTATTCCTGCTATTATGTAGAAGAGTGAATATATAAAAACATATTAATAAGGATGAAACCAGGGCTATAACAAAACAAGCGGGATCATGCTTGATTTCATCAATCTTGTCATTGATAATAGACCAACAATTACAACTCAGGAACGTATTTGCTATCATGTCTTTTCACGTGTTTAAATATTTCAAAATTTATAGGCTGATCACATGAAACATAATTATCCAACAGCAGTTGGTTTATCTTTATCAATTAATAAGACAATCTTTTTCTTAGCGGCTCTATGCATCTTGATGCAGAAGTAAATCAAAATGAAAAAGAAAATGTCTTCTACCCAAGGATAGACATCTATACCCATTACCAGAGAATCATATATGCCATGTGCCAAAAAAGGAATAAGCAATATATACGCAGCTGTTTTACGAGTTTTATTAACAAAATGATATACTGAGTAATAATATCCCATTATTACAGCAAATGCATAATGACCTGGTACAGCCAATAAAGCGCGGGAAATTGCAATTGAAAGCCATTCATCCTGACTTAAAACATAGAATACATTCTCTATAGCAGCAAATCCAAGTCCGATACAAACCGAATAGACTATTCCGTCAAAATGCTCATCAAAAAATGGATTCTTGCGCAAGACAAGCCAAAGAACCAGTAATTTAAACGATTCTTCGGGCAATGCTGCTACAAAAAAAGCCTCAATAGAAGCACCTAATATAGTAGACGGATTGCTATCTACTCCAAACAGTATCAATTCAATTATTGATTCCACCAGTATAACCGGAACAACAATAGCAACACCCCATAGAGTAGCCTTAAACAATCTTGATGTCGGTTCTTTTTGCGGATCTTTCTGCCAAATAAACACCCACAATAATATAGCGGGTAGTAATGCTGCCGCTAGAGCTAATAAAAAATCCATTTCAACTTATTTTGTTAAACTGTATCACTAATGTCCAACGAAAAACTTAAACGTCCTTTGGACACAAGTGTTTTTGTAAATAAATAACAAAATCAAGAGATCAATCCTCCTCGAAAGTCTTATTCCGAATATACTTACCAGTTAGTTCCTCCAAAAAATCGTTGCGCATTACCAGCAGAAGATCTTTGGCGTGAGTTTCAAGGAGCCCTTTGTAAAAGGTAACGTCTTTGTGGTTCGAGTTAGTGAGACGCTCTACCGCAGTCCTTTTTACAGCCTTCTTGTAGGCTGTTTCTAATGCCTCGCGGTCATCGTCTGTCATCAGTTGACGTAGTTTCTCCTCTTCAAGGAAATTGTTGACACTGATGCCTTTATCATCTGGGAACAGCTGTCTTATAAGACAATCCAGAAATTCCTTGTATTCAGACTCTATCTTGTAGGGCAGATCAAGTGTGTATTTGCCTATAAACTCCGGCCTTTCCTGAGCAGCCTCCTGGACAAGATTGCCAAAATAGCCTTGTATCAGTTTATCTTCTCTCTTCTTACATAACAACTCTAGTTTCTTGGGATTCAGTTCCATATAACTTCATTTTTAATTGTCAGTTTAGTCTGCATTTGCAAGAAATGCGGTTGGAATATACGCAGTTGCTATTGCGCACAGGCCATCTATCTCAACCACCACGCGCTGTTGACCCGATACTCTTGCCACCCTACCCTCGACGCCCAAAAATGCACCATTTATAACGCGAACCTTGTCTCCGCTTTTAAAGTTGCATTTGGAAGTATCCACCAAACGGATATGTTCATTTTGAGCCGATGTCACCGCAATAAAGTTCATCATCTGGTCAAAACTGATAGTCAATGGCGGATTCTTGCCATCTGATGCAGTCTGGAGATGATTGTAATAATAATTTAGATATTGGAGTTCGGGAGTATGTTTAACTATCTTTTCAGCCTGGTCATGACTGCAATATGCAAACAACAGATTGGGCAAAAGAGGTTCTTTGACCCGTTTTTTTGTATTTCCCCGTTGCCTTACTGCCCATCGCTGCGGAACATATGCGTCTATACCTTTGGATTCCAGATATGTGAAAGCCTTTGTTTCACGGCCATATGTAGCCCTGAAAACAAACCATTTTTTATCTTGGTCATATGCATATCTTAAGGACACCCCTGTCTGTTGATAGTCCTTATAACAGGGGGTAGCATCGGTGTTAAGTACCATGCCCGAAGGATTCTGACCGCCTTCCCGGTCTACCACATTAGACAATGTGAACGAAATACAACAATGCCCTATTTTAAAGGGTGTTAAGCAATAATAGGTTAGTCATTTATCTGATTGACGTAGGCAATGTATTTTTACGTCATTCATCATGACATTTGCAAATATATCTAAAAAAAACGTAAATACCGCGATTACGGAGTACTATTTATAGATTAAAAGTCATCTGAAATCTCAAGCCAGAAAGGTCTATATCTCATACGCTGATAGAAATTCAGACATACTGACTCAGAATCCGAAACCTTACCTTTCTCCTTATTGTATCCCAGTATTATGCAACCTTCAGTATTTTTCTCATTCACCCCATTATGAATACGGATAGAACTGAAATGAGGAACATCATGTATTAAAGGAATACAACCACCTTTAGCTTTTGCTCCAATGGCAAGAACTGTTTTACGGAATGTAACATAATAACGGCCGCAGGGAAGAGCAGTCTTTCCATACACCTTCCCTTCATTATTGTCAAACCGTCCGTTATGGTTCAGATCCCTAACAGTATCTTCTATTGAATCACAGATATAATCTCCTGTCTTTCCATCGTAAAGATGTGATATACAGTATCGTTCATTATTATATCTGCGCACCATCCTTACTGTTGGCGATGGAATATGAAACGGCAATAAGTTCAAAAGCCTCATATTCTGAACTGTTTATCTTATACCACTATTACAAGCTATTCCAATCTATATCAAGTTTCTCGCCGCAACTGTCACAGAAAACCTGGTATCGGTATATCACATTGTTACATTTGCGGCAATGGAATTCCTGACGAGAGTTATGAATTCGGCCCATCAGGATTCTGTATAACTCCGTATTCTCCCGCCTGACGATGTCATAGCCTAGTTTCTTGACCAACTTAAGGGTCTGCATGGCCATTTCACGATCATACTGTTTTTCACCATCAGACAGACGGTCATATTGAACCAGATCAGGATTCTCTTTCTTTTCATCATCACGTTTGGGGCCATAAGACCATCCTTCGGCAATCCTGTTTTGAGACCATATCTCATGTGCATTCTCAGCAATTGCCTCCTGAAGCTCATTCAAATCATCGGTCAGAGTAACATCTGACAAATCAATTGGTTTGGGGGTGTACGTTTTCATAAAAAATCATTTATATCATTAGCATGTAAACCTTTCATCAATTATATTTTTTTAATAGCTTTATTTTTAAGCATAGATAAATCGCACAAAGCAATATTGAGAAGTAAGCTGCCGGCCACATGGAATAATGCACATGCAATAGAATGGCATCATCATGACTCTTCAGATAAATAAACAATCTAGAAATAAAATAGAATTTTTTTTCATCAGATGTAACATATTCTGTAATGCCACACAAATATGGAGAAAAGAGAATGTAAGAAATTAAGACTATCATTCCCGTGATTAGAATCTCTCTTTTATAGATAATCATGAAAAAGCGGCCATATATATATAGTAACAAACCAATGATGAATAGGCACGTCAATAAACTGGTAATATCGTCAAATTCTATTTGATCCAAAAGAACTCTGATTTTGAATTGACTATCAAAATCCATGTAGTATATCTTATAAAATACTGTCTTTATCAACGATAGTTCTTGGACAGATTTAAACATATCATTAAATGCATAAAACTGTTCCAACTGCCCATACGGAACAAACAAATTAATGTCTTTTGTATTATTCAACCTGGAAATATCACTGCGATTTAAACATATATAGTTTTTGCATTTATCAATAGAACAACCTTCCAACAAATCCACTCTGTAATTAATTGGTAATGAAACGACAGTGCTTTTGTTAGGAACTATTATTATTGAACGTCCTTCATAAAGATTACCTTTAATTATATGATACCCCCTATCATTGTTATTTGTTATTCTTGATATCGAAAAACTCTTTAAGCCTTTATTAACAGTTATATTTTCGATGTATTTTCCGATAATCAGTTTATCTATGTCAGCTGAATCTATTACTATAGTTGTCCCCTCTTCATGGTATCCTTTATTATTAGTCGATGATTCTTTTTGCTTTTCATTTACATTCGCGGCATCATAATTATAGTATTCTCCTCCGAACACTTTATACATGTCAGAGAACACAGCATTATTATTATAACTTAAATACGTATTTTTATCAATTCTATTATAAAAAGCGTAGTCCCCTATTGAATCAACGATAGGCATAATAATCTTTTTTGCTTTTGAACCGGAATATCTATCCATCCTGAAAGCACCTGTTCCTATTTTTAGAACTGATAATAAGTGGATAGAGTCAAAATTAGATCTATAAAATGCTGAATCAGATATAATCTGCGCTTTTGGCAAACTGATTATTCCTTCAATATTCATATTATTGAAAACGTTTTTACCTACAAACTTGACATTTGGAAATGAAGCTTCCATAATATCATATGCAGTAGGATTATAGAAAGCACTATCATATAGTGTATCTATATATTGAAGGTCAATGAGCTTTATTTGGTCAATAATAACACTTGGTATGTCATTGTGTTTCAATGTATGAATAGTTGTGTCTGAATTAATAAGTCTTATTTTTTTATTACCTGACAAAGCAGTGTATTTATATGAGAGGTCAAAATCCTGAATTGAATCACAGTTACAATTAATATCGATTGAACTATAAGGCTTTGTATGTCTAGTAAGATATGCTTCAAATGGAATGTCACTATTATTTCTGGCAAATAGTGTTTTGGTTTTAGAATCCCATACTAAGAAATCACTATCTTCTGGAGCAATAATTACTGAATCCAGACTTGGAATTGTTTCATAGTTATAAACCCGTACTGAAGGTCTTTCTGCAATAACTGTTTTTATTTGTGGAAATGATGCCGGAACAATACCATGCTCCCACTGTCCTGGGCCTATAACAAGAGTATCGGCATTGGGCAGATATATGGATTTGTACTGATATTGCACCCCATCTAATTCAACTCTTCTTACTTCCTTATTACCCCAGAACGTATATTCCGGTATTATGCAGTTTGTTAGTTTCAACACTTTACCCTTAACATAATAACCTCTAGAAAAGACTTTAACCGGCTTGCCGTTAAGATCTCCCGACTCAGAAAAATTGACTGGCCTACAAGACAACAATGCTATACCATATAAAAGAAAGAAAACAAACAAGCTGACAATAGAATATTTCACAGCAAGTAACAATTGTTGTTTCCTGTGGGATATTATATATTCTGTCAATCTTTCATCGTGATATTTGGAAATAGAATCAGCCAGTTTATCATGTAGCAATTCATATGATTGTATGTTACTGACATTATCTGAAGCGACAGTCAGAATATGATGTTCTGATTTTTCATCCGCAAGAATATTGATGTAATCAAGGTAATCAGGTGGTATTCTATCTTTGGGAACAGAACGCCGCCTATCATAATCAACAAAAGTCTCTTCAAAATAATCAACAAAATCTTTTGGCAGTCCACTAATACACTCTTTATAGAATGTCACCAAAGGCATATCTCCTAATTTATTGATAACATCCAATGTTATTATGCCATTTGTAGAGGCATTATATGCCATGCTGCACACTAATGACAACATAATAGAAGATATGGCTCCATCTTGCGTTGTCATACTTATCAGTTTATCTGCTATCTTGGTTTTTTCTTCTTGACTTACATTTCCAAATAAATCTTCTTTAATAAATACAATCTCATATGCAGAATCATGATCAACTGGTTGCAATCTATAACGACCAGTCTTCATTTTATCTATATAGTTAGTATCTAATGTATTCTCTAACAAGTATAAGTCATCTTCCCTTATGCTTATTACAAATCTGAAATTAACCTCATATGAAGAACCATCCTCTCGAAATCCTTCTTGCTTGGCGTCTCTTATCTGACGAAGCAATAAAAGAGCTTCATCAGGAGAATTACGTAATATTTCTTCAAATTGATCTAAAACTATAATAGGTACAACTTCATTATCATTTAATCTAAATTCATGATTGGAAAAAAAGTGCCATAAATAATGTGGGGCCAAATTGTCAGAATTAACATCAAATTCTCTACTATTCTTGCTTATTGGGTTAAGACATTCCACAATATGTTTTGAATAATGTCCACTGGTACAATCATTATACAAACGTATACTAACTGGCCAGCAACCTATTTCACGAAGCTTTGGGAATACACCAGCATTCAATAATGATGTTTTACCAATCCCACTGCGACCATATAAAGTCGTGATTTCATTATTACTGATTACCGAAAGGAGTTCATTAATAGCCTTATCCCTTCCTCTAAACGGGTGAAACTTTAAATCATCTGCATTATCACTATAAGGAACTACTCCTTTCCATGGGTTATATTGGTGAATTGTCATAATTATTAGAGGCTTAAGTACTCACTGATTTTATTTGCTATTCTATCAATCCGGGTTATTGGCAAAACAGTAATATCATTTATACCGGTAAATCCACACATCTCTTTGAAAATAGTATGATATTGCTCTCTATAATCATATTCGCCAATGCTTATCGGTACAATTACTCTACCATTCATATATGCTTCTTTCCATTCTGACATATAATATCTAGTGTTAATTCCAGATAACAAATCTTTTTTTACTTGTGTGCTCAATATTGGGACAAATATTCCACAATCTCTTATTGCTTCCTTAATAACAACTGTATATCTGTCTGTTACATTTAGTCTTTGAGTGTCCATCCATGTGTTGAAATGGCATTTGTCAACAAAATAATCAAAAATATTTGAGGCCGATATAACATCTTCAGATGGATATGATAGAAATATTCCTTTAGCTTCTATTATTCTTTTCCTCCTAATTTTTTCAAATAAGCTATCACTTTCCATAACCACAGCCATTTTATTTAGAAACTGACGAGAATTATTATTTACATGCAATCCTCTTGTCATTTTCAAATATTGAAATAACGGATCATCATTTGGTGTTTTACATGAATAGGATATCGTTCCATTGGACAATCTATCTAAATTACCGCGTATTGAATACCAGAAGAATCTGAATTTCCAATCATCAAACCTGCATCCAATAGCCATAATGCGCTTATTATAAAAGACTTGCCTGAAAATTGCCACTGTATTGTCATTGGATTTCTTAATATAATCACTAATAGTAACCATGGCATCATCTTCAGTAAATACATATTCTATAGTTTTTCTCTCAAGATTATTCTCCCTATCTCCTATCTTCCCCCATAAGTATACAAAAACAATACTATTCTCATTATCATCTTGAGAATAATTAGCCATTTGGTTGTCGCCCTTAAAGTTATATACAGTACAATGTTTACCATATTCTTGGCATATAGCTCGAACTATCACCTCTAATGTAGGATCAATACAAGTCGTAAATATTGTATGTAGCAAATGATATTTAATACCATTCTCAATAAAGGATATTAATTCTTCTGATACGAAATCAGTTAAATCTGTTTTTTGAGCGAACAAATTCCATGCTGTCTCACAGATATTCCGTTCCATGTTTTTCTGTTTAAACCATAAGTGCCAATCATGCTCATGGGTAGGACGCAGGGATATTGGTTCATTAATATAATCGGCTATAGCATTGAATAACAACAAAGAACTATCACCTGTATTTTGTGTCCCGGGTGTTTCTGTCTTAAATATTGCTTCACTGCCTATTATGAAAAGATTGTCATTTCTTAGAAGTGTGTCTCCTAAAGCTTGTTCCAGTTCAGCATTATCAGAAGTGGTATAATCCCCACTTTCATCAATGATATTAAAATTCAACTTTAATGGTTTCATTTTACAGTTAGGGAAATAGGTTAAAAGCTAAATAACAATTTATTAGTAGTTGCACTATAAACATCTATTTTTCCATTAGGCTTTTCCGCTAAATAATAAACTGTGTCTTTAAAAAGAATAGTGATATTATTGTAAGAAACGGATCCACCTTTCATTTGAAAACTTTTATAAATACAATTAATGACCTCCTTGCCACTGGTATCAACATACCCATAGAGACCTTCTGTGGACTGAACACGGGCTAAACCAGAAGAAGAAAAACTGTCGACCTCCTTATAACGGCATGGTATGACTTCCTTGCCACTGGTATCAACATACCCATAGAGACCTTCTGTGGAGTGAACACGGGCTAAACCAGAAGAAGAAAAACTGTCGGCATTCTTATAACGGCATGGAATGACTTCTTTGCCGCTCGTATCAATGTATCCGTAGAGACCATCTGAGGACTGAACACGGGCTAAACCAGAAGAAGAAGAAAAACTGTCGGCATTCTTATAACGGCATGGAATGACTTCTTTGCCGCTCGTATCAACGTACCCATAGAGACCATCTGAGGACTGAACATAGGCTAAACCGGAAGAAGAAAAAATGCCGGCATTCTTATAACGGCATGGAATGACTTCTTTACCGCTCGTATCAACGTATCCGTAGAGACCAACTGAGGACTGAACACGGGCTAAACCGGAAGAAGAAAAAATGCCGGCATTCTTATAACGGCATGGAATGACTTCTTTGCCAATCGTATCAACGTACCCATAGAGACCATCTGAGGACTGAACACGGGCTAAACCAGAAGAAGAAAAAATGTCGACCTCCTTATAACGGCATGGAATGACTTCTTTGCCAATCGTATCAACGTACCCATAGAGACCATCTGAGGACTGAACACGGGCTAAACCAGAAGAAGAAAAACTGTCGGCATTCTTATAACGGCATGGAATGACTTCTTTGCCGCTCGTATCAATGTATCCAAAGAGACCATCTTTTGACTGAACACAGGCTAATCCATTGCTAAAACGATGATTTATATAGGTATAACGATTAGTTTTTAAAACTATATTACCTACACTATCGACGAATATATATTTGTTGCTAACAATCAATAATATGTTATCATTATTCAAACCAACTTTATTGGAACATGAAATACCTACAACAATAATACTGAATAATACTATACCCAGTGAATATCGTTTCCACTTTTCCATAACTGTATTTGTTATTTCAATTTTGAATTATTAATTACTACAATCATCAAGTCCTTGTATAGCTTGTTGGAATCTTACGATATAAAAGGAAGGAGATTATTATAATAATTGCAAATATATCTAAATAATGCAATAATAAGCCATCTCTTTTAAAAATAATACGCCCTACCAAAAAACAAACTAATGTAAGACACTGGGTTGCTATCAATCCACATAACTATTCTTAACTAAACTTGTTGATAAGAGGAGGTTTCGGGTTGCAACAAATTTCGGAGAGTTGTTGTAATTTTGCAGCCAGAATACTAAACACATTTACCTTAAACAGCAAATGGGCGGATTTTTTGGAGTCGTCTCTAAGGAGAGATGCATCAATGATCTTTTTTACGGAACTGATTATCAGTCACATCTGGGAACAAGCCGCGCCGGTATGGTAACCTTTCACCCTGATCTGGGATTCAAGCGCAGCATACACAACCTTGAAAACGATTATTTCAGGAGCAAGTTTGAATGTGAACTTGATCGTTTCTGCGGCGGTAGCGGTATAGGCGTAATCAGTGATACCGATGCGCAGCCCATGCTCATGAACAGCCATTTGGGCCGATTTGCCCTGGTTACTGTGGCTAAAATCAATAATAAGGAAGAAATATGTGACAAGCTGCTTGCCGAGAACATGCACCTGAGTGAGTTCAGCAGCGGTAAGATAAATATTACAGAACTAATTGCCCTGCTAATAATAAAAGGTAAGGACTACGTTGACGGCATTGAGAATGTATATAAGACAATCAAGGGATCATGCTCAATGCTGCTTCTTACAGAACAGGGTATCATTGCCGCCCGTGACTCCTGGGGACGCACTCCTATCGCATTGGGTCAGAAAGACGGAGCAATAGCCGTTACAACCGAGACTACGGCATTCCCCAATCTGGGATATGAAACAAAGTTGCACATGGGCCCCGGCCAGATAATCAGGATTACTGAGAATGGCTATGAGGAACTGCGCAAGCCCAACAAGAAAAACCAGATCTGCTCTTTCCTGTGGGTTTATTACGGATTCCCCACCAGTTGCTATGAGGGCCGTAACGCCGAGGATGTACGCAATGAGCTGGGCCGCGTTATGGGTCGTGAGGACGATGTTGAGGTGGATGGTGCCTGCGGTATTCCGGATAGCGGCTTAGGTATGGCTGTAGGTTATGCCGAGGGACACAAATGCCCCTATGTGAGGGCTGTAGCCAAATACACTCCCACATGGCCACGTTCTTTCATGCCTACCGATCAGGAGAGACGCAACCTTGTGGCCAAGATGAAGCTTATCTCAAACAAGGACATACTGAACGGCAAGCGCCTGGTGTTCTGCGATGACAGTATCGTACGCGGCACACAGCTCAAGGATAATTCACGCGACTTCTATGCTTCGGGCGTAAAGGCTGCTCATATGAGAATCTCATGCCCGCCGCTTATCTACAGCTGTCCGTTTGTAAACTTCTCAGCCAGCAAGAATGACCTGGAACTTATAACCCGCCGTATCATCAAGGATTTTGAGGGTGATAATCCCAGTCAGGAAACACTCAGGAAATACGCAACAACAGGCACACCTGAGTATGATAAGATGGTTCAGGAAATTGCAAAGCGTTTACAACTTACAACGCTCAAATTCAGTTCAATAGAAGCATTGGTTAAAGCTATCGGCCTGCCCAAGGAGGATATCTGCACACACTGCTTTGACGGCAGTTCGTTCTACACACTGGAAGAAGAGAACAAACAGTAAAACAGTACAAAAGGGGTCTGTCCCCTTTTGTATCATATCATTCTTTCCAGGACGGCAACCGCATTGGTTATGTCGTCCTGGAATTTTTTATGGTCTTTAAGATAGTCGGCACGACCACCTGACAGTAGTGACAAGAGTTCAGGATTGATATGGTCGGCATAGTCGCCTATTATCATCTCTATGTCATCCTTCTGCCAATCCAGAGTGGAGTGTTCATACACTCTGAGTTTCTGGTGCATGAATGCGTAAGCGGTCTCTATGCTGTCTTTAGTTATCATAGCCTACGGGGCGGAACTGTTTCTGATCCTCACTGTAAACATATCCGGCATGGGCCAGATAGCTTTTAAGTTCATCGGGCTCACGGTCAAAATTTATGCACAAAGACTCCAGTGAGTCAAATTCCTCATCACGCAGAAGCATATTGATGCTTGATACAAGTATTGCGGGATCTTGGGGAAGGTATTCCATTATTCTGATATTAATTCTCTGAACTTGCGCATACCGTCAGTTGCCACATCCTTTATATGTACCACTCCGCTTACATGAGCAGCTGCTGCAGGATCGGGATCAATCATGTAGATCTTACAGCCCGATGGAGCATACTGATATAGGCCGGCTGCGGGATAGACCTGCATTGATGTGCCCACAATAAGCAGTATATCTGCCCTACTCACTGCCTCGGCTGCCTTCTGCAGATTGGGAACCTGCTCTCCGAACCATACTATATGCGGACGCAATTGGGTATTATGCGGGCCGCCCTTGTCACCTAGATTTATTGCTTTATAACCGATGTCCTGCACATAGCGCTCACTCCACCAGTCCATATCGGTATAGGTATCCTCGGGACGAACCTTGGTCAATTCACCATGCAGATGGATGATATTGGTGCTACCGGCACGCTCATGCAGGTTGTCCACATTTTGGGTTATCACCGTAACCTCAAAATCCTTCTCCAGCTCTGCCAGAATGGTGTGCGACTCATTAGGCTCAACGGTTGCCAGCTGGGCTCGGCGCTCGTTGTAGAAACGCAATACACGCGCAGGATCACGATACCAGCCGTCAATGGTGGCCACAGCCTCTACAGGCTCATTGTCCCACAGGCCGTTACCGCCTCGGAATGTGGATATTCCGCTCTCGGCACTTATGCCGGAGCCGCTCAAGACTACTATCTTTTTCATTTTACAATGTTCATTTCATCAAGCAGGTAACCTGCACCGCCGAACTTGTCCATCATCCAAAGCACATAACGTATATCAACGCAGATACAGCGCTGCAGCTCCGGCTCAAAGATAACATCACCGCTCATGGCCTCCCAGTTGCCGTCAAACGCCAGGCCGATAAGGTTACCCTGGGCATCCATCACGGGGCTGCCGGAGTTACCGCCTGTAATATCCAGATTGGTGATGAAACATGTGGGAACCTCACCGTCGGGACCTGCATACTGACCGAAGTCACGTTTCTGGTACAGTTCCTTCTGACGGGCAGGAACGCGGAATTCGTAATTGGTAGGATCCTCTTTGTCAATCACTCCCTTCATGTTGGTGTAGAAGTCATAATGCTTGCCCTCCTTGGTGGTATAACCCTGCACGGTTCCGTATGTAAGGCGGCATGTGGAGTTGGCATCGGGATATGACTTGGCACCCTTGGTCCATTCCATAAGTCCGGCGGTGAAAAGATGTGATGCAGAGTCACGTAAGGCTGCAGCATCATAAGAGTAAGACGCATTTATGCGACGGCGGGCAGCACTCAACTGTGCGTTAAGGTCTGTGGTGGGATCCATCGACAGATTCTGACCATCAAAAGAGGCAAGTCTCTCAGGACTGGTGTAAGCGCTGTATATGAATATGTTGTCTACATTCAGTTTTGAAAGGTCCAGTGAATCCTTGGGACTGGCATTATCCATGTAGAACCTGACCATTGCCTTTGTGATGTCGCGGTCCAGTGACGGGCTGTAGTTGCGGTAGAACGCCTCACGGTCCGCACTGTTCATCTGCGCAATACGGAGCAGTTCTATGTTGCCCAGACTCTCGCTGAACACGGAATTACGCAGGTTGTACTCGGTATTCTTCCTGACGTTCTCAGCAATCACATCAATCACATTTCCGTATTTGGCCTGACGTTTGGGCTTGGCGTTTACCCATGACATGAAATCGGCCTCCTTCTGACGCTGACGCCCTATGACATCAAGGTTTGCAAAACACTCTCTCATGCCCTGCCATTTCTTCCAGCCGTTGGCCGATGATGCATACTTGTTGGCATACTGCAGACCGATGGTATCGTTGGAGCGCATTCCCTGCCACATCACATCCTGACGTACTGTACGGGCTGCAATGCGGATATCCTGCACCTCCATCATCTGCTCCAACTGGGCAGCGGTCTGGAAACGCTGGGTACGGCCGGGATAACCCATTATCATGGCAAAATCGCCCTCCTCTATACCCTTGAGCGATATGCTCAGGAACTGCTTGGGACGCAGCGGGATATTGTCCTTGCTGTAATCCGCAGGATTGCCGTCGCGGTCGGTATAGACGCGGAACATGCTGAAATCGCAGGTATGGCGCGGCCACATCCAGTTGTCGGTCTCACCTCCGAACTTACCGGCCGATGCAGGCGGAGCGCCCACAAACCTTACGTCCCGGTATACCTTATTTACTATAATATATTTCTGGTTGTCATTATAGAAACCGGTAACCTGCACCTGACAGTCCGGATTCTCCTTCTTTATCTTCTCCAACAGGGCATCGGCCTTGTCCTGTTTCATCTTGGTAATATCAGTCATGCTCTGTAGGAATGTCACCGTCAGACCCGGAACCGGAATCTCCTCATCCAGGCTCATAGCCCAGTATCCGTCCTCCAGATAGTTGTGCTCCGGGCTGGAGAGCCCCTGAATGCTGGAGTAGCCGCAGTGGTGGTTGGTTACCAGCAGGCCCTTCTCAGAGATGATCTCGGCCGTGCAACCTCCGCCGAAGTGCACCACTGCATCCTTGATTGAAGCCTTTTTCTCATTATAGATATCCGACACGCCTATCTTAAGACCAAGTTTCTTCATATCGGACTGATTCATTTTCTTTAGTGTAGGCAACATCCACATACCCTCATCGGCCCGGACCGATGTTACGGCCAATGCCATAGCAAGTATTACAATAACTTTCTTCATATCAATTGTTTTGTATAATTGTTGCAAATTTAGCATTTTCCCGTATCTTTACGTCTCGCTAACCAATTTCTTTCAATTGATGAGAAACCTTTTACGACATATAATATACATTCTGTCAGGTATACTCCTCCTGATGGTGCCGACCGATATCACGGCACAGAGCCGCCGTCTGCCGGAATGCACCACCTACAGTTATGTGGAACGTGACTCTGCCCTGTTTCTGGATGTTTACAGGCCGGACAATCCCAGACCCGACAGAGCTGCCGTGATAACGCTTTTCGGTGGCGGGTTCTTTGCCGGAGCACGTAACAACCAACACCAGAAAGAGAACGCCCAAGCCCTTCTGCAGCGCGGTTTCACTGTGATATCCATCGATTACCGTTTGGGGCTGAAGGACACTGAGATGGTTAAGGCCAACAGCACGCTGTTTAAAGCCACAGGATTGTTCCAATACTGTATTGACATTGCCGTCGAGGACTGTGCCGCAGCGGTAGCATGGGTTTGCTCCAATGCCGATATGCTGGACATCGATCCATCCAGGATAATACTGACCGGCAGCTCTGCAGGAGCTATCACGGTCCTGCAGCTGGATTACTGCCGGTCCAATTCTCTGCCTGAAGCATCGGCCCTTCCATCCGGCTGGAAACCTGCAGCTGTGGTTCCCTACTCCGGCGGAATCATGTGCCGCAAGCATGACCTCAAATACGCTACAGCTCCTGCACCCACAATGCTGATGCACGGCAAAAAGGACAGGATTGTCAATTACAGGAGTTTTGGAATTCCACTCTCATCAAAACTGTTCGGGGCCAAGAAAGTGGATAAGGCAATGAACCGTCAGGATATTGCACACTGGTTCATACGTTTTGACGGCATCGGACATGAAGTGGCCAACTGGCTTCCCGGCTCCATAGACCTGTTCTGCTCATTTGCAGACCTGACACTGGCTGGCCGTATAACCACCCTGGATGCCGATATGACCGACTCCAATCTGCAACCGACCCGATGGACAGACATGAACATGCTGCAGATGTACACCGGCGCCGGGCGGAGAAGATAAAACCAATAACCGTTTATTTATCTAAGCCGAGAGGTCAGGCAACCTGGCTATCATACCTTCTCCTCACCAATCATGATAAGCCTGTACAGGTTGCAGCCTATGAAATTACCTATAACCAGACAGACATAAAGAAGCAGCACACTCCCCAGGTTCTCCGCAATAAAACCAAACGGAACCGTGAGGTAGTAGAACGCATCGGCAATACAGTGAGGGAATCCGCACAGTATGAACATGGGCACTGCAAACAGCAGCGGCAGCCACTGGTTACGGCGTGCAAAAGTAACGGCCGTGGTCATCAGGAATCCGCAACCTATTGCCAGCAGTCCGGCACGTATCGGTCCGATAGCCAATCGGCCCTCCAGTATCTTCTGTGCAGATTCCTGCAACGGCATAGGCGACACCCTGGCCAGCAAAGCCACCAGCAGACAGCCCACGATGTTACCGGCCAGGATAAGCAGAAGGTCACCCACCTGCCCCTTCTCAATGAATCCCGCCGTACCGGTATAGAGCTTAAGCTTGTAACAAACCACAGTAATGAGTCCGAAAGCGAACAATACGGCGCCGACAACGCCACCCAGTGCCAAAAATCCGAACCCGGCAATCCCGATACAGATTCCTGCAAGGATTGAAGACTTAAAGATTGTGCTGAATTTTCCCATATCACAAAGATACAAAAGGGGACAGACCCCAATTGTATCATCAGACATTAAGTTTTCAACAGCAAAAAAAAGTACAATTGGGGTCTGTCCCCTTTTGTACTGGGAGAGATTATATATCTTTGAAGAAAAAAAGAAATGGTGTTGAAACAATTGAATATCATATTGTCTGCCATGCTGTGCCTTACACAGGTTGCATGCAGTCAGAACATGAGCCAGAGCACAACTACGAGCCATATGGAGTGGCCGGCGGTATCGGACGATGCACAGGTTTTTGTTCATACAGGTTATGCCACTTTGTACAACCGCGAGACCATGATTCCGGACTGGGTAGCATGGGAACTTACGGCCGATGAGGTCAATCCGCCGGAGAAAGTGCGCGGCGAAGAGTTATTCCGCTTTGACCCCAACACCAAGGGCAAGCGCACGGCTTACCGCGAGGACTACAGAAACAATGACGGCTGGCAACGCGGACACATGGCTCCCAAGGCCGATATGCGCTGGTCAACAGAAGCCTATGAAGAGAGTTTCTACATGAGCAACATCTGCCCGCAGAACGGCACCCTGAACAGCGGCGATTGGGCCAATACCGAGAGTCTGGCACGCCGTATGGCTACCCGCTACGGGAGCGTCTATGTAGTGTGCGGTCCTATTATCGGCACCAACAGATACGGCACCTTGGGAGAGCACAAAGTGGTTATTCCCGACGCATTCTTCAAGGCTATGCTGTTAAAGGCCAACGGCAGGTGGCAAAGCATTGCCATGGTTCTGCCCAACGAGCCCACCCATCACGAGCCCGACTACTACTGGTGCACAGTCAATGAGTTGGAGTCTCTAATAGTTATGGATCTATTCCCTGGCCTGGACGATGCCATTGAAGAGACTGTCGAAGGCACCATCAACAAATCCATCTGGTCCCGATAAACACAGGACAGCGTCAGATATACTCGTCAATGCGCTTTATAGCCAAGCCATCCACTCCAATCTTGCAGAAGGCGTAGATGAATGCGCTGGCCTGACGCGCGTTGGTAATGAGCGGAATGTTGAAATCAACCGCCGTACGACGTATCTTGTAGCCGTTCTCAAGCTCACGCGGAGTGTTGTTCTTGGGAATGTTTATGACCAAGTCTATTCTGCCGCTGCGCATATAGTCAATAACATTGGGCTTCTCATCCGAATCCGGCCAGTGCAGCACCTCCTTAACCTTTATGCCGTTCTCTTCAAGGAAACGGGCAGTACCGCTGGTGGCGTAAATGTTATAGCCGTAGTCTTGCAGTATGCGGGCGGCATCCAGCAGGTCAATCTTGGACTTGGTGGGGCCCGATGACAACAGTATGCCCTTATCCTTGGACGGAACGCGTGTGCCAACCGATATCATGCTCTTGAGCAGAGCCTCATGGTAATTGTCACCTATGCAGGCCACCTCACCCGTAGATGCCATATCCACGCCCAGTATGGGATCGGCCTTGAGCAGACGGGCAAATGAGAACTGTGAGCACTTTACGCCCACGTAGTCTATATCGGCAAACGTCTTTCCGAAAGGCTCAACCTCCTTGCCCAGCATAATCTCTGTAGCCATACCGATGAAGTTGTATTTGGTGATCTTGCTTACGAACGGGAAACTTCTGGAAGCCCGAAGGTTGCATTCGATGACCTTGATGCTGTTCTCCTTAGCCAGGAACTGTATATTGAACGGGCCTGATATGTTCAGGGCTGCTGCAATCTTCTTGGAAATCTTCTTGATCTGACGGATAGTCTCATAGTAGAGCTTCTGAGCCGGGAACACCACCGTGGCATCGCCCGAGTGAACACCTGCAAACTCTATATGCTCACTGATTGCGTAGCACTTTATCACGCCGTTCTGTGCCACAGCATCAATCTCTACCTCCTTGGCACGCTGCAGGAACTCGGTTACAACCACCGGATGCTCCTGGCTTACCACAGCGGCGTTGTTCAGGGCAGTCTCCAACTCCGCACGGTCACTTACCACACGCATGGCGGCACCGGACAGCACGTATGACGGACGGATAAGTACGGGCAGCCCCACCTCATCCACAAAACTCCAGATATCGTCCATGCTGGTAAGCTCTTTCCAGCGCGGCTGGTCAATGCCAAGCGAGTCACACATCTCCGAGAACTTCTGACGGTCCTCGGCCATATCAATGCTCTTGGCCGATGTGCCCAGGATGTTGATACCCTCATGATCCAGCAGTAGAGCCAGGTTATTTGGAATCTGTCCGCCGGTAGATACTATCACGCCCTTGGGCGCCTCCATATCGCAGATGTCCAATACACGCTCCAGCGTAAGCTCGTCAAAGAACAGGCGGTCACAGGTATCATAATCGGTACTTACGGTCTCGGGGTTGTAGTTTATCATCACGGCGCGGTAACCCATCTCCTGAATCTTCTTTACGGCAGCCACACCGCACCAGTCAAACTCCACGCTGGAGCCTATTCGATAGGCACCGCTGCCCAGCACAATAACCGACTTGCCGTCCTGCTCAAACGTGACATCGTTCTCCGTTCCGTTAAATGTGATATAGAGGTAGTTGGTGAATGCGGGATACTCGCCAGCCAGCGTATCTATCTGCTTGACCACAGGCAGTATGCCAAGGCCCTTGCGGTACTTGCGTACTGCAGCCTGTTTCTCGTGAGGATTCAGTTTATCGCCCTTGATGGTGAGTTTACCAATCTGGTAGTCGCTGAATCCCATGCACTTGGCCTCACGGAGCAGGTCTTCACTTACGCTATTTATGTCAGCAGCCTCAGAGAGCTGCTCCTTGATGCGGTGAATGTTATAGAGGCGCCACAGGAACCACTTGTCTATCTTGGTCAGGTCATGCAGTTTGTCAACGGTATAACCCTGGTCAAAAGCCTGCTCTATGGCCGGCAGACGGCGGTCTGTGGGATTCACCAGCTCGGCCTCGATATCGGGCACATGCACGTTGTTGCACACAAATCCGTGCAGTCCCTGTCCAATCATACGCATACCTTTCTGGATAGCCTCCTCAAAGGTACGGCCTATGGACATTATCTCACCCACTGACTTCATGCTGGAGCCAATAAGACGTGACACGCCCTCAAACTTACCAAGGTCCCAGCGCGGAATCTTACATACCACGTAGTCCAGGGCTGGCTCAAAGCAGGCCGATGTTACCTTGGTCACAGAGTTGGGAATCTCATCCAAGCCATATCCCAAGCCTAGTTTAGCAGCCACAAACGCCAGCGGATAACCCGTAGCCTTTGATGCCAGGGCCGATGAGCGGCTCAATCGGGCATTTACCTCAATCACACGATAATCATCGGAGTTGGGGTCCAGCGCGTACTGTACGTTGCACTCTCCCACTATACCCACGTGGCGGATAATATCTATTGCAATGCGGCGCAGCTTGTGATATTCATGGTCACTCAGAGTCTGCGACGGAGCCACAACCACGCTCTCGCCCGTATGGATGCCCAGCGGGTCAAAGTTCTCCATGTTGCACACGGTGATACAGTTGTCATAGCGGTCACGCACCACCTCGTACTCAATCTCCTTCCAGCCCTTGAGTGACTCCTCTACCAGTATCTGCGGGGAGTATGAGAATGCCGATGCGGCAACCTTACGGAGTTCATCATCATTTGAGCAGAATCCGGAACCCAGTCCGCCCAGCGTATAGGCTGCACGTACTATAACCGGATAACCTATCTCCTTTACTACCTTAAGAGCCTCCTCCATATTGTTTACAGCCTCGCTGCGCGGGGTCTTGACACCTATGGAGCGCATCATATCGGCAAACAGCTCGCGGTCCTCGGTATTGATGATAGCCTGTACCGGAGTACCCAGTACCTTGATTCCGTATTTCTCCAGTATGCCGCTCTTGTAGAGCTCAACGCCGCAGTTCAGGGCGGTCTGGCCACCGAACGCAAGCATAATGCCGTCGGGGTGCTCCTTTTGGATTACCTTCTCCACAAAAGCCGGAGTGATGGGCAGGTAATAGATGGCATCGGCCACACCCTCGGATGTCTGGACCGTTGCCACATTGGGGTTTATAAGGATTGTGAACTTGCCGTCCTCACGCAGTGCCTTCAGGGCCTGCGATCCTGAGTAGTCAAACTCACCTGACTGACCTATCTTGAGTGCTCCGGATCCGAGCACAAGTACTCTCTTTACATCTTCCATAGCATCATTCATTCTTTACGGTACTTCCTTATATTTTCCACAAACATGCCGAACAGATTGCCTGTATCTGTTGGTCCGCTCGATGCCTCGGGGTGGAACTGGGTCGAGAAGAAGGGCTTGGCCTTGTGCTTTATACCCTCGTTCGTTCCGTCGTTCAGATTCTCAAACATACGTTCCCAGTCGGCAGGCAGCGTGCTGTCATCTATGGCGAAACCGTGGTTCTGTGATGTCACAAAGCACTTATGGGTGCCGGGAATGCGTACGGTCTGGTTGTGTCCGCGGTGTCCGTACTTCAACTTATATGTCTTGGCTCCTGCGGCAAGTGCCAGTAGCTGATTGCCCAGGCAGATTCCCATTATGGGACGGTCATCGGACAGTGCCTTGCGTATATGCTCTATGGTCTCGGTACACATTGCGGGGTCACCGGGGCCGTTTGATATAAAGAGGCCGTCATAATCCTCATGGCTGAAATCGTAGTTCCAGGGCACGCGTTTGATAGTAACGTCATACTGGAGCAGGCAACGCAGGATGTTGTTCTTCATTCCGCAATCCACCATCAGAACCTTGTACTTGCCGTTTCCGTAGTGTTTAATCTCGGGGCATGAGACCTGAGCTACCAGATTATCCTTGTTGGGATCGTAAAACGGGATATACTCATCACTGAATATTATCTTGCCCAGCATGGCGCCTTTCTCACGCAAGCGCTTTGTAAGAGCCCTTGTATCAATACCGTAGATACCGGGAACCTCCCATTTCTTAAGCCATTCGCCCAGACTCTTGGCCGAGTCCCAATGGCTGTATTCAGCCGAGTACTGAGAAATGACAAGAGCCGAACACTGTATCCTGTCCGACTCATAGAATTTGGAAATACCATTGACAACCTCATCACCGGGAACTCCGTAATTACCTATCAAAGGGAATGTAGGCACCAGAATCTGTCCCTTGTATGACGGGTCACTCAGACTCTCGGGGTAGCCGGTCATGGCTGTGTAGAACACTAGTTCTCCCGATACGGATTTCTCGTATCCGAATGAGCGGCCTTTGTACCTTGTTCCGTCCTCTAGAATTAGAATTGCTTCTTTCTCCATTAGTTTTGTTCTGTCTGAAATATACTTACCCGTTCCTCTATTTAACCACGAATTTCACGAATTACTCTAATTATGCAATTTATTGAATTCGTATAATTCGTGTAATTCGTGGTTCATATTAAAACATTCAACAGTTAAGTCATTCATTCTTTATCACGTTTTTAATTCTTTGCATTGCTTCTATGGTGCGCTGGCGGTCGGCGAAAGAGGTTATTCGGAAATAGCCTTGGCCGGCGGGGCCGAATCCGGAGCCTGGGGTTACCACTACCTGGGCTTTTTCCAGAAGGAGGTCGAAGAAATCCCATGAGTCCATTCCGCCTGGGGTTTGGGCCCAGATGTAGGGGGCGTTTTCTCCTCCTTGGGGGTTCAGGCCTAACTCATCCATACTCTTTCTGATTATGCGGGCTGTCTCCAGATAGTAGTCTATGGTGGCTCTTGTCTGGGCCCGGCCTTGGTCTGAATAGACAGCCAGGGCACCGCGCTGTGAAATGTAGGAGGCTCCGTTGAACTTGCAGCTTTGGCGACGCTCCCAGAGGGCGTTAAGGTTTACCTTACGGCCGCTTTCATCGGCCACCATAAGTTCTTGTGGGATAACGGTATAACCGCAACGTACTCCAGTAAAACCGGCGGTCTTGCTGAAGCTGCGGAACTCTATGGCGCAGCCTCTGGCTCCCTCAATCTCGTAGATGGAATGCGGTATCTCGGGGTCGCGTATGAATGCCTCGTAGGCTGAGTCGTACATGATCAGCGCACCGGCTTCAAGAGCATAATCAACCCACTGTTTCAGCTTGCTGCGGGTTATCACTGCACCTGTGGGGTTATTGGGATAGCAGAGATAGATTACATCCAGTTTCTCCTTAGGTATATCACCCGTGAATCCGTTCTCTGCGCTGCAGGTAATGTACCTGATCACATTGCCGCGCATAAGGTTGGTATCAACATATACCGGATATACAGGGTCTGTAATACCTACCACTGTTCCGGGGGCAAGTATGTCGCCTATGTTGCCGGTATCACTCTTGGCGCCGTCATTGATGAAAATATCATCGGGGTTCATCTGAACTCCAAGCGGAGCGTAGTCACCTTTGACTATAGCCTCTCTGAGCCACTGGTAACCGCGCTCGGGGCCGTAACCGTGGAAGGTATCAGGTGCGGCGCAATCATCTACCGCCTTGTGCATGGCCTCAATTACGGCAGGAGCCAGAGGCTTTGTTACATCACCAATACCCATGCGGATGATGTCTGCCTCGGGGTGTTTCTCACTGAATGCCGCTACCCTCTTGGCAATATCCAGAAAGAGGTATCGCTGTGGCAATTTTGAAAAATTCAGATTAGCTTTTATCATGTATCTTATTCTGTTACAGTACCTTCAAACACAAACTCTGCGGCACCGGTCATAAGGACCTCCTTGGTGTCTGGGTTCCACTGGACCGTAAGCGTACCGCCGTCCATTATCACATCACAGCCATAGGCATCCGTATATCCCTGCATGGCCGATGCAACCGCCGTTGCGCAGGCACCTGTACCACATGCAAAAGTTATACCGCTGCCGCGTTCCCATACTCGCATACGAATGTGTTTGCGGTCAATCACCTGGGCAAACTCTATGTTGGCGCGGTCCGGGAACATATTGTGATGCTCCATAAACGGCCCCACCTCATCGACACGAGCCTTCTCCGCATCCTTAACAAACATCACCAGATGCGGATTTCCCATATCTATGGCCGAGCATACGGTAGGTCCTTCACCCACATTGAGTGTTTCACCAATCAGTATCCCCTCTTCCTTGACACCAGCCGGATGGAAGCCAACGCCAATGCCAACGCCAACGTTAACCTTCAAAGGCACTCCCTGTCCCATATTAACCGTAACGGTATCCACCATGCCGTCCTGGCCAAGATGCAGTTTGAGTATCTTGATGCCTGAAAGGGTCTCAAGCTTTATTTCAGTCTTGGCGGTTAATCCTTTGTCATGCAGATACTTACCGACACAACGCGCACCGTTGCCGCACATACGTGCCTCGGAGCCGTCGGCATTGAAGATTCTCATGCTGTAATCGGCAATGTCCGACCGGCCAATCATGATAAGGCCGTCTGAGCCGATACCCTTGCGGCGGTCACTCCATCGTATGGAGAACTGCTCGGGATTGGCTATGGGGCACTCCATTGTATTGACATAGATATAGTCATTGCCCAGGCCTTGCATCTTTGTGAAACTTATTGGTCCCATTTTTTTAACCACGAATTACACGAATTACTCGAATTGATTGAATAAAGAAAGACTCAAATAACGGGTTTATTCGTGATCTTTCAGGTATTTATCAACCTGTGCGGCAACTTCGCGGCCGCTGGCAAGAGCGCGGACCACAAGACTTGCTCCGTTCTTGGCATCACCTGCCAGGAATACGTTCGGGGCGTACTCAGGATGCTCGGGCTTGAGGAATCCCATAGCCAGCAACACCATATCGCACTCTATTATCTCCTTGTTGCCTGTAGGTTTCATCTGTGGGCGGCCACAGTTTGGATCCGGTACCCACTCCACGGTCTCCACCTCAACGCCTTTAAGATTGCCCTTGCCGTCATCTAGGAACTTGTTGGATGTAAGGCACCAGCGGCGCTCGCAACCCTCCTCATGGCTGGTTGTGGTCTTGAGAATGTTGGGCCACTGCGGCCACGGGGTTGCCGGATTGTAACCTACAGGAGGCTTGTGCATTATCTCAATCTGGGTAACGCTCTTGGCACCCTGACGGTGGCACGTTCCTATGCAGTCGCTGCCGGTATCACCACCACCAATCACAAGTACCTTCTTACCCTTGGCCGATACGGTCTCCTCCGGGCTGAACTCCTGTCCTGCCAGACGCAGGTTCTGCTGTGTAAGCATCTGAAGGGCAAAATATACGCCCTTGAGGTCACGTCCGGGAATCTTGAGGTCACGTGCGGTTGGTGTACCGTTGGATATTATGTATGCATCAAAGCCCTCGGGCAGTTTGTTAAGGTCAACCGGTGTGTTGAACTTGAACTTGATACCCTCCTGCTCCATAATCTCCATACGGCGGTCAATCACGTACTTGTCCAGCTTGAAGTTGGGTATTCCGTAACGTACCAGACCACCTGCTGACGGCATCTTGTCAAACAGAGTCACCTCATAACCCAGCGCGTTAAGGCGTACAGATGCACTCAGTCCTGCAGGACCTGCACCTATAATAGCCACGCTCTTACCGTTACGCTGATATGTCCTGGGCTGGATGTAACCCTCACGGAAAGCATGCTCAATTATCGAGCACTCGTTCTCGCGTATAGTTACAGGAGCATCGATGCAGAGGTTCAGCGCGCAGCTCTTCTCGCAGAGTGCGGGGCATATACGTCCGGTAAACTCGGGGAAGTCATTTGTAGCCGAGAGCAGTTTGTAAGCCAGCTCCCACTTTCCTTTATAGACGGCATCCTGCCATTCAGGCTGCTTGTTGCCCAGCGGACATGCCCAATGGCAGAACGGCACGCCGCAGTCCATGCAGCGTGAAGCCTGCTGCTGACGGCTGCTGTCGTTCAGGGTCTGCTCCACCTCACTGAAATCAGCTATTCTCTCATGTATCGGCCTATGACCTGCTTCCTGTCTGGGCACGGTCAAGAAAGCTCTTGGATTTCCCATAGTAGTGTCACTTTTAAGATTTAATAATCACGCTGTACATTGTCAATCTTCTGCTGCAGCGCTTTCATCCTCTCCTCCTGCAGGATACGGCGGTACTCGATAGGAGTAACCTGTATGAATTCACCTACGTACTGACTCCAGTTGTCCAGCATCTTCTTGGCCAGAGCCGAGCCTGTGTATTTGTAGTGCTTCTCAATGAGTCCGCGCAACTCGTCACGACCGGCCCTGTCTTCAATAAGGTCAAGCTCAATCATATCCATGTTGCAGTAGTAGTCAAAGTTGTGGTTCTTGTCCCATACATAGGCAAGACCGCCCGACATACCGGCTGCAAAGTTCCTGCCTGTGGTACCGAGCACAACCACGCGGCCGCCTGTCATATACTCGCAGCAGTGGTCTCCTGCGCCCTCAACAACGGCTGTGGCACCTGAGTTACGTACTGCAAAGCGCTCGCCTGCACGGCCGTTTATGAATATCTCACCGCTTGTTGCACCGTACAGAATGGTGTTACCTGCTATGATGTTCTCGGATGCGTCAAACTTGGATTCAGCGGGCGGGCATATCGCTATGCGTCCACCGGAGAGACCCTTGCCTACATAGTCATTGGCCTCACCTTCCAGTCTGAAGTTAACACCCTTCATCAGGAATGCGCCAAAACTCTGTCCTGCCGATCCCTTGAAACTTACGTTGATGGTATCATCAGCCAGACCGTCATGTCCGTAACGGCTTGCTATCTCACCCGAGAGCATGGCACCTGCCGAACGGTCCGTATTTATTATGTCGTATGAGAGTTCAACTTTTGCACCCTTCTCAATAGCCTGGGCCGACTCCTTAATGATCTTCTGGTCCAGTACCTGACTCAGGTCATGTATCTGGTCCTTAACCTTGTAAAGGTCACCGTCAATCCTGGTAAGCATGCGGCTGAAATCTAGACCCTTGGTCTTATCGGTAAACTTGGCGGTATCAATCTCAATAAGGTCCGTACGGCCTATGATATCCTCAAACTTACGGAATCCCATCTGAGCCAGCAACTCCCTTACACCCTGAGCCATAAACATATAGTAGTTGATAAGGTACTGGCTGTGACCGCGGAACTTGGCCCTCAATGCGGGATCCTGGGTAGCAACACCTACCGGGCAGGCATTGGTATGGCACTTACGCATAAGCAGGCATCCCAGAACAATGAGCTGAGCAGTTCCGAATCCGAACTCACCGGCACCTAAAAGAGCCATAGATATCACATCACGCGGGGTCTTGAGCTGACCGTCTACCTGGACCTCAATCTCACCGCGCAGACCGTTCAGGACCAGAGTCTGCTGTGTCTCGGCCAGACCTATCTCAGGTGATATACCTGCATAACGGATTGATGATGCGGGTGATGCGCCTGTACCGCCCTCGGCTCCTGATATTACCACCAGGTCAGCCTTGGCCTTGGCAACACCGGCTGCGATGGTACCTACTCCGCTCTCGGCCACCAGCTTGACGCTGATCTTGGCTTTGGGGTTGACGTTACGCAGGTCATAGATGAGCTGTGCCAGGTCCTCAATCGAGTAGATGTCGTGATGAGGCGGAGGTGATATGAGTGATATTCCGGGAATTGAGTTACGTGTACGGGCAATGATTTCGTTCACCTTGAATCCCGGAAGCTGACCGCCCTCTCCCGGTTTTGCGCCCTGGGCAACCTTAATCTGGATTTCCTGTGCGTTGACCAGATACTCGGTAGTGACACCGAATCGGCCCGATGCCACCTGCTTGATACGGCTGCTCAGCGATACTCCGTCCACACACTCGTGGAAACGGCTGCTGTCCTCGCCGCCCTCACCGGTATTGCTGCGTGAATCGAGCGTGTTAAGGGCAATGGCGATAGCCTCGTGAGCTTCCTTGCTGATGGCACCGAATGACATGGCGGCACCGATAAAGCGCTTAACGATGTTCCCGGCAGGCTCTACCTCATCAACGGGAATCGGGTTGGTCTTGAATTTGAAGTAGTTGCGCAGGAACAGCGGCTCCTGGCGGTCATCTACTATGGAGCAGAACTCCCGGAATTTCTTGTAGCTGCCCAGGCGGGTAGCCAGTTGCAATGTAGAAATGGCCTCAGGGGTCCACGCATGACGTATGCCGTCCTTGCGGAATGCATACTGGCCGATGAACGGAAGCACGCCGTCGGGCTCGGCCTGGCCGAATCCCTGCTGCTGCATGCTTACGGCATCCTTGCAGATCCTGTCAAAAGATACGCCTCCGATTGTGGATGAAGAGGTTCCGAAATACTTGGAGAGAACCTCCTGGCTTATACCTATAGACTCGAATATCTTGGCACCGCGGTATGAACGTATGGTGCTGATACCCATCTTACTCAATATTTTCTTGAGACCCTTGTCAACTGCCTTGATGTAGTTGTGCTGTGCGGTCTCATAGTCAAGTTGTATCTCACCCTTCTTAACCAGGTCATCGATGACTGCAAATGCCATGTAGGGGTTCACTGCACTTGCACCGTAGCCCATGAGCAGAGCCACATGCATAACCTCACGGATCTCACCGCTCTCAACAATCAGGGCGGTCTGGACACGTTTCTGGATAGATACCAGATAGTGGTGTATGGCGCTTACGGCAAGCAGTGAAGGAATGGCGGCATGTGTATCATCTATACCGCGGTCACTCAGGATGATGTAGTTGATACCTGCATCGACAGACTTTTCGGCTTCCTTACAGAGGTTCTCAATGGCATCGGCCATACCCTTGGCACCCTTTGATTTCTCAAACAGTATGGGCAGGACCTCGGTGTTGAATCCCTTGTAACGTATGTTGCAAAGGGTATCCAGTTCTGTGTTGGTAAGAACCGGCTGCGGCAGACGGACCATCTTGCAGTGACCCTCGCTGGGAGTAAGGATATTCATGCCTACTGCACCGATATACTCGGTAAGCGACATTACAAGTTCCTCACGAATGGGATCGATAGGCGGGTTGGTAACCTGCGCAAACTGCTGACGGAAATAGTTGAACAGCAACTGGGGACGCTCCGACAGGGCTGCCAGCTGGGTGTCGTTACCCATTGATGAGAGAGGCTCCTGAGCCGTCTGGCACATGGGAACAATCACACGGTCAATATCCTCACGGGTAAAGTCAAATGCGTGCAGACGGCGTACATAGTCCTTTACGTCATTGGGGGCCTTACGTCCGCTCTTGAGCTTGCCAAGCTCCACGCGGCCTGCGCTGAGCCATTCGCCGTAGTTGAACTCACTGGCCAACTTGTCCTTTACCTCATCGTTGCGGAATATCTGTCCGTTATCGGTATCTATAAGCAGTATCTTACCGGGCTGAAGCTTGCCTTTCTCTGTGATGGTGGCGGCATCCACATGGATGCAACCGGCCTCGGATGCCATGATGAGCATACCATCAGATGTGATAAGATAGCGTGACGGGCGCAGACCGTTGCGGTCAAGCATACCTCCGGCGTAACGGCCATCGGTAAAGAGCATGGCGGCGGGTCCGTCCCACGGCTCCATAAGTATTGAATGGTACTCATAGAATGCCTTGAGTTTGTCGCTTATGGGGTTTTTCTCATTGAAAGACTCAGGGATCATCATGGCCATTGCATGCGGCAGGCTCATACCTGAACGCACAAAGAATTCCAGCGCATTGTCAAACGATGCACTGTCGCTCATATCGGGCTGTACGATAGGATGAATGTCCGATACACTGCCAAGAGCCTCTGATGACAGAACGCTCTCACGGGCCTCCATCCAGCCGCGGTTACCGCGAATGGTGTTGATCTCACCGTTGTGAGCCAGCATTCGGAACGGCTGAGCCAATGACCATGTGGGGAATGTATTGGTACTGAATCTGGAGTGCACCATTGCAAGACCGCTGGTAAAGTTGGGACTGCTCAGGTCCGGATAGTACTCACGGAGCTGTGTTGATGTGAGCATACCCTTATAGACAATGATACGGCATGAAAGTGATACAATGTAGAAATCACGGTTGTCAATCTTCTGCTCAACATGCTTGCGCACCTTATAGAGCTTAGTCTCCAGACCATCAGCCTCTGATGCTCCGGTTACGAATATCTGAACTGTGCGCGGCTCAGTGGCACGTGCGGCATCGCCCAGAATATTGCTGTTAACGGGTACTTCACGGACATTGGTAAGCTCCAGACCCATCTTGAACACCTCCTCACGGATTATGTCCAGATACTTATCGCCAAGAGCCTTGTCCTTGGGCAGGAACACAAGTCCTGTTCCGTAACTGAGACGCTCAGGCACCGGAATACCCTGCAAGAGAATGAACTCATGCGGGATCTGCAACATTATTCCGGCTCCGTCGCCTGACTTGTTGTCGGCAGCCTCGGCACCACGGTGCTTCATGTTCTCAAGAAGTGTGAGCGCACTGTCAACAAGCTGGTGTGTCTTTCCCCCCTTAAGGTTTACCATCATACCTATACCGCAGGCATCATGCTCATTCTGGGGGTCATATAATCCCTGTGTCTTTTTCATCAGATATAACTATAGTAAAGTTAATGCAACGGTTGGTTTTCTCAAAACAGATCTTCCCACTATCCGGGGAAGACCTGTAGATGGGGCTCCATCAGTTAATAAAGAGCAGCTCACGATACTTAGGCAGCGGCCACATATCGTTGTCCACAATCTCCTCAAGCTTATCAATGGTCTTGCGGAGCGGGAACAGGCTCTCTGCAATCTCGTGATATGCAAGTGCCTTCTTGTACTCGTCCTCAATGGCGTTGGCCTTCTTGCGGGCCTCAACCATTGCGTCAACCTGCTGACGCAGATCGGTAACAAGTTCCGATATGTTGGTAACCAGACCCATGCTTACGCCTGCCATAGCCGAGTAGTTATCGGCAAACACCTCCTTCATAGCGGTGATGTTCTTGAGCAGTTTGGTCTGATATGCAAGTGCAGCGGGAATGATATGGTTGATTGCCATACGGCCAATCACGCGGCCCTCAATCTGTACTTTCTTGGTATATGTCTCCCACTTGACCTCGTTGCGGGCCTCAAGTTCCTTCTCTGAGTAAACACCCAGCTTGGTAAAAAGGTCGATAGCCTTCTTGGTAGTGAATGACTTGAACATCTTGGGAACGTTGGTCTCAACATCCAGACCGCGTTTCTTGGCCTCCTTCTTCCACTCATCGGTATAACCGTTGCCGTCAAAGCAGACAACATCGATTATGCTCTTGATGATAGGCTTAAGGGTATCCATGATTGCTATGTTCATGGGCTTGCCGGCCTTCATAGCCTTGTCAACATCCTTTTTGAATGCTATGAGCTGCTCGGCAACGGCTGCGTTCAGGGTTGTCATGGCACCTGCGCAGTTGGCGCTTGAACCTACGGCACGGAACTCAAAACGGTTACCCGTGAATGCGAACGGTGATGTACGGTTGCGGTCGGTGTTATCCACGAATATCTCAGGTATCTCAACCAGACCCAGTGACTTGCCCTTCTTTCCTGCAATCTCGATGGGAGTATCGGACGGAACCTCAAGCAGTTTCCTCAGAACTGATGTCATGGTCTTGCCGAGGAATGCCGATACTATTGCGGGAGGTGCCTCGTTGGCACCCAGACGATG
>Ga0256405_10003627_pt1 | contig 31361 bp, 25 predicted proteins | sample RumenRJG_02DNA_FD_189096 | JGI IMG/M metagenome (GOLD analysis project Ga0256405, IMG submission 189096) | Bovine rumen microbial communities from Lethbridge, Alberta, Canada - RJG_02 | ecosystem: Host-associated > Mammals > Digestive system > Stomach > Rumen | place: Canada: Alberta...
AAAAGTGTTTAGGCAGCACCATGGAGAAAGTCAATGGCCACGACCAGCCGAAACGCCGTATGCCGAAAACGGCACGTACGGTGTTGTGGGAGGACGGGGGTTAGTCACCCCCTCCTACCCGATTGATTAAAAGGCTTCTTATTCTCTTTCCAGATGCAGCGTGAAGCTGCCGTATTCCCCGCAGTCGAGCGGGAGAGGTAACCCCGCGTCCATCAGCGCGTCGGCGGAATAGACGCGCCCCGTCTCCCGTGCGCGGTAACGCGCGCCGGGCGTGAGAGAGCGCAGACGGATATAATGCGCCGGCTCATTCGCGTGCTTCTCGCGCAGCACGGCGCTAAGGCGCGCTGCGCTGCCGTCCTCCGCGACAAAGGCCCAGGCACAGCAGACGTCCTTCGCCGGGTCGCTCAGCCGGTAGTAGAGCCCGTCGCGGACAAGCGCGGCGTCTGCCTTGTAAGCGGCGATCTGCTCCTTTACGGCCGCGCGCTCCCCGCCCGTGAGCTGGGCCGGATCGAGCTCATAGCCGAACGTGCCCGCCGCGGCCACGACGCCGCGTGTTTCAAAGGGCGTCGTCCGCCCGGTCTGGTGGTTCGGGCAGATCGACACGTGCGAGCCGACAGCAACGGCGGGATAGCCGAACGACGTGCCGTGCTGGATATAAAGCCGGTCGATCGCGTCGGTGTTGTCGCTGCACCAGATCTGGGGGCAGTAATGCAGCATCCCGGCGTCAAAGCGTCCGCCGCCGCCGCTGCAGCCCTCGATCAGCAGATCAGGATAGCGCGCACAGAGCTTTTCGAGCACCTCGTACGCGCCGAGCATATTCTGATACAGCACGCGGCCCTGGTCTGGCGCGGCATGGGAATAGACGTCGGCGATCGAGCGGTTGAGATCCCATTTGAGATAATCGATGTCGGCGCTGTCGAGCACGGCGCAGATCGCGCGGAAGATATGCTCCCGTACCTCCTCGCGCGAGAAATCCAGCACCAGCTGGCTGCGTGAGCGGATGGGCGCCCGCCCCGGGATCGCGAGCACCCAGTCGGGATGCGCGCGGCAGAGCGCGCTGTCCTCGCTGATCATCTCCGGCTCCATCCAGATGCCGAACTTCAGCCCCAGCGCGTTTACGCGGCGTGCAAGCTCGCCGAGCGGCATGCCGAGCTTTTCCTCGTTGACGGTCCAGTCACCGAGCGAGCTCCTGTCGTCCTGCCGCGCGCCGAACCAGCCGTCGTCCATCACGAGCATCTCCACGCCGAGCTTCGCGGCGTCCTCCGCGAGTGCGAGCAGACTCTCGCCCGTGAAATCGAAATACGAGGCCTCCCAGCTGTTGAGCAGGATGGGCGTTCTTTCCTCGCGGTATTTGCCGCGGCGGACGCGGCTGCGCAGACAGCGGTGAAGAGCATGGCTCAGCCACTCAAAGCCCGCGGCGCTGTAGGACAGAATGACCTCCGGCGCGCAGATCGTCTCGCCGGGGGCGAGGGGCCAGGCCGCCTGCACCTCGTCCATGCCGATGGAAAGGCGCGTCTGCGAAAGCTGATCGCGCTCCGCCTCGGCGACAAAGCCGCCGCTCCAGACTAACTGCATCCCCCAGACACGTCCGGCGCTCTCTGTCGCGTCGCGGTCGCAGAGGATCACAAAGGGATTGTACTGATGCGAGGAATAGCCGCGCCGGCTGCCGATCGCGTGCGTGCCGCGCCCGAGCTCCCGGCGGTCGAACTGCCGCTCAAAGGCGTAGCGGCCGGGGAAGGTGACGAGGTCATAGTCCCCGCCGACAAAATCGAGACAGGCGCTCTGCAGTCTGCCGAGCGTGAGCGTCCCCTCGCCGCGGTTTTCCGCGATGACGCTGCGCGTGATCACGTCGCAGTGCGGCAGCACGCCGTAGAGCAGCGTGACCGAGAACCCCAGACGCTCGTCTAAAAGCGCGATCTTCAGCGTCTCGGCCTCGTCGCCGTCCTCGGCATACACGGCGGGCAGCCCCGGCAGAGCGTACTTGCCCTTTACGATCTCATGTCCCTGATAGCGCAGCGCGCAGCCCGCCGTGCCGTCCTCGCCGCGCACGGTCAGCGCAGGCGCGCGGAAATCGCCGCTGCCCCATGCGGGAAACTCCTGCGGCAGCGCGTCATAGGACCAGGTCCGGTCGTCGCCGGCAGCATAGGGGTTGCCGGAAAAGCCGCGGTCGGCAAAGGTCAGCAGATATTCCGTCTCCCCCTCGCAGCGCGCGCCGTAATACAGGTGCAGCAGCGTGCCGAAGCGGTCGACCGCAAGCTGATAGGTCGAGCGGTCGGTGTGCAGGGAAAAAATCTTTTTCTCAGACGAGTAGGAGATCGGCATAGGCGCCATCCTTTCCGGCCAAAGAGGCCGCGAAAATGAGAGATTTCGCGGATATTATACCATCTCTGCAGGAAAAAACAACCTCGGCGAAAAAACAAAAGCCCCGCAGCCATAGCGCCGCGTGTCATAGGGACACATTGTGAACACACGGGCAAGAGCTGGTATGGTACGAAAATGCATCTGAACCTATTTTGGTTCAGATGCATTTTCAACATTTTTCAAGACAATAATCGAGAGAACCCATGTGGAATTGAACTTTATATCTCAAACCATCCACACTCTGTGAATATTGAACAGAAAGTTATTTGGAGTTTGGAAGAATCGAATCTCTACTGGCATAATAGATCGCAGCCGCAATCGAAAGCATCAAAGCGCAAGATCCCAACGTACCAAGTGTAAGGAGGAAGCTATATCTGAGCACACCGAGAGCGTTGACAAACACAAGCAAGGTCCGGATACCGAGCAGCAATACCAAAAGCCTTGCGGACTGGATCTGCGGCAGCCCTTTCTTGAGCACCAGCAGCCAGTACAGCACGGCGATCGCCACGATGAGAAGCGTACTGAGGATGGACAGGATGCCGCCGGAAAAGCCGTTGAGCAGAGAGAGCAGCGCCAGGATCGTCACCGGGATCGCCATCGGGATGCTGTCGGGACGCTGGTCAAACAGCACCAAAACCAGCCATAGGACTGGCGCCGCGAGACTTAACAGCGAGGTGAATCTGCTCAAAACGGCGAGAAGGATCAAAACGATTGCGGCGATTGCCGTGAAAAACACGATCTTATAGCCCTGCGCGTTCGTCTTGAGGCTTTGGAACAGGGACGCTGGCGTGGCAGCCGCATGCCTTGCTCCAGTGTTATTTGGCTGTACCGGAGCCTTATTGGCGCTTCTGGCGACGGGCTGAACGGGAGCCGCTCCGCCCATAGAGACCGGAGCGGTCGACGCGGGCTGAGAAACGGATCGAGAAGCTGAATTGACTGCCCCGAACCGCTGATAATACCAGTTTTCAAAACCGCTTGCCCAAGCGGTCTGCACCCAATTGACCAACAGATCGTTGACGTTAGCCCCGCGGCTTTCCAGGACCAGCACGCGATAAAGCGACTGATTGGCCGCCTCGTGATCGTCGGTTATTTCACTGATACCGGCACACAGCAGGGCGGCAAAGGCATCGTCAGAATGAGAACCTGCCCAGCTTTTGATTGCATTGATGCCCCGAGCCATGGCTTCATTCTGCTCCGGGAACAGATCCAAGTATGGCTGGTAGAGATAGCGATCCTGCGTACCCTCCTCTGTCTCCAGAGCACGGATCAACTTCAGCTCGCTTCGCGCCGGGAAGTCCGGGTGCAGGTCGGCAAACTTTTCGCAATCCAGCGCGAACAGCTTATACGCGACGTTGTCCATCTGCTCCTGGGTAAAATCCGCGACCGCGGCGCGATTCTGCTGCATTTTCTGGAACAGAAAGCTGGCATTGGGATCAACCCCGTCCGGAGACGCCGAAGCCCTCACCCCGGAGGCGGATCCTGCAGCGCCTCCCGCGGGAGACGCGCCCGATACAGCCGCCGGCGCCGCTGTCAGGTCTGCATAGGACAGAGGCGTTTCCTCCGCTTCGTCCTCCAGAGAAATGCCTTTCTGCGCGCTGGGATCGTTTTCGGTGAGGATGGCCAGGATCTTGTCCCGGCGGCGTTTGCCGTCGCGCAGCTCAAAATAGCCGCCGGTATAATAGCTCATCACGCCTGCGCCGAAGCCCTCGCCGATCGCGACAAGCTGCGCCGCCCGGCGATCGCCAAGATCATACAGAATGACCTGCACGCCCCACATACGGCTGCCGCCCATGAAGTTGCTGCCCGAAAGGAGCACCGCCACCTGCGGTTTGATGTCGTCCACCATCTCCAGCGGATCGTCTTCCAGCTGCTCAACCTGCGCCTTGGTGGCGTTGACCGCGCGGCGAAGCGCTGCAGTCAGATCTTTCAGACTGCGCTGAGTAGTAAACTCTACGGTATCTGTTTTGATTTTCCCCATTGCTTTTCTCTCCGTTCAGAATCTTGTCTTTTGATCCGCTTTCTTCCCCAGCGCCTTTGCCGTGAACATCAGCACGAAAAAGACGGCAAGCAGGATCAGCACCAGCATCCAGGTCCGAGAGGCGCTTCTCGCATTGTAGCCCATAATGGTATAAGCTGCCGTAGACGCCACAAAACAGTAGGCCACGCCCAGGACCGAGCTGACAGCGGTGATCAGGCGCGAGCTATAGCCGTTTTTGAAGGTGTCCGCATAGTTCAGCAAAGCAACCGCCCCGAAAACAAACAGCGTTTTCAAAACGATGAGGAAGGTCGTGCGGCTGGGAAGAAAGGTAAATGCGGCCGATAGGATCACGCCAGCCCAGCCCAGCAGGCAGAGGTTTTTGGCTTTCTTATCCTTTTCCGCCATAGCGTTTTGACGTTGCTGACGCTGCTGTTCCGCCTGAGCGAGCTGCATCTGACGCTCACGATTTTGCCGTTCGGCTTCGGTGCGGCGCGTCTGGGCATCCCTCTCGGCCTTCTCAGCGGCCGCCCGCTTTTCCTCTATATCATCCAGCACCCGCTGAGCGTTGCCCCAGCGATCGCCCATCTTGACCGCCTGGCGGGCCAACTCCTCAGCCCTCGGCTCATTCTGCGGCTGGCTGAAATGCAGGGAGAAAGCCAGCATCCCACAGGCGCGCGCTTCGCCGTCCCGGTAAAAGCCGGCGGAACTGCGTTTGATGGCCTGCTCCAACACTTCCCGCCACTGACGCAGCAGGTCTGCGGCGTTGCCGCGGTTCTGTAGTGCCTGGCGGTACTGCGCCTCCAGGACGAAGGCTTTTTCAATGTAGTTTTCCGGATCCGCCGGATCGCTGAGGATCGCCCGATTCACGTAATCCAGCGCCGTCGTCAGATCTCCGTTATTCCGATAGACCCGAGAAGCGTCGCAGAAGAAAGCCGTATCATCTTCATTAACCCCACAGCCCACGGCTCTCTCGATAGCGGTTTTGGCCAGATCGTACTGCGATTCCTGGTAGTAACTGCGGGCGTTCTGATACCATTTCTGAAACTGCGCCCGCCGCGCAGCATCCGGATCGGCCGGCGTTTCCGGAACGGGGACGGCGTTCAGTTCCCGGTCATACTGCGCTTTCGCCGCGTCCGTCGCAAAGACTTTTTTTGCCTCGTTGATCTGCACCAGCTTCTCCGCGGCCAGCTCCGGGCGGGACATCTCGCGCTTGTGCCAGACCGACTCCAGCCGCAGCAGCTCCGCCGTGAGCTCCGAGGCGGAGGTGGCTTTATCCAGCTTTAGTTCCTCATAAAAGTTCGTCATCCTGCACCTGCCCCTTTTTTACCAGCGCTCTCCGGCCGTCAGGTCAATGACGCCGTCCGTGCAGACGACCTGCGCCACGAAGCTGCCGGTATCATAGTCCTCCGGATCGATCCAGCCGAACGCGGCGCGGAACTGCTCCAGCGTGCCGTCATACTGAACGACCACAGTCCGGGATGAACCATAGTAATAGCTGCTCATCGCTTCGTCACGGGTAATGGATCCATTGGTGCAATAGACCGCGTAACACCTCCGCGTATTGAAGCCGCCGGGTTCGTCCACCGCATAGCCGTCGCCCAGATGCGCATGGGTGCCGATCTGGCTCCACTGCTCCAGCGTGCCGTCAAAGACGAGCGTCGTTTTCCCGGTGAAGGCTGAGGTCTCGATCACCTCGATGGAATCGGACAGATAAACTGTTTCCAGAGAGCCGGTATTCTCAAAGGCGCAGCCGCTGATCGCCCGCACCTTTGGGGGAATGGTCAGCTCGCCGCTGAGATTCGGAAAATTGAAGATCTCACTGCCGATATAGGTGATGCGGTCATCCAGCTCCAGCGACCGCACGTCCGAATGGTCAAACCCGATGGGCGCCAGAATGGAGCAGATCTGGCTGTAAGAATTACGGCTCTGCTCCCAGGGGGCCCAGTTCAATCCCATACCCAGCACAAGGCCGGTGGGAAAGTCCCGGGTTTCCCCCGTCCCGCTGATGGTCAGCGTGCCGGAGGATTGGTCGAAGCGGTATTTCACATGAGCTCCGATGTTGGTGAGATTGGCGCGCACCATGCCCAACGCGGCAAGTCCGCCCACGACCAGAACAGCCAAAAGGATGATGACGTTTCTGCGCTTTCTGGCTTTCTTCCGGCGAATGGCCTCCAGCCGCTCCCGCTCCGCCCGCTCCGCGGCCTCTTTCTTCTCGCGCTCCTGGCGAGCAAGGGCGTCCCGGCGGGCCTGTGCTTCCCGCTCAGCCTGATCCCGGGCGTCGCGCTTTTTGTTCATGTCGTCCAGCACCCGCTGAGCGTTGCCCCAGCGGTCTCCCAGGCGAAGCGCTTCCCGCACGAAATCCTCCGCCTGGTTCTCGTCCTTTTGCTGACCGAAATACAGGGAAAAGGCCATCATGCCATAGGCGCGGCCGCGGGCGTCGTTATCCTGGCGAAAGGCCGCCTTGTCCGCCGCATCCATCAACGTATCCCGCTGCTGCCGCAGAAGCGCTGCTGCGTTGTCCGCGCGGTTGCGATAGGCCTGGTTCTGCATCGCTTCCAGCACAAAAGCTTTCTCCAGATAGTATTCCGGCACATCGGCGTCGTTGACAATGGCCCGGTTGATATGACCCAGCGCCGTCGTCAAATCCCCGTTTCTCCGATAAATCCGGGAGGCATGAAAATAGAATTCGGAGTCGTCCTCGTTCACGCCGTAGCCCGCGGCGCGCTCGATGGCCGTTTTGGCGAGGTCCGTCTGTCCGGCGTTATAATAGTTGATGGCGTCGTTATACCACCTTTGAAACTGCGCCCTTCGCGCCGCGTCCGGATCGTCGGGAGCCGTTTCCTTTGCCGGCGCGTTCAGCTCGCGGTCATACTGCGCCTTGGAGGCGTCCGTCGCGAAGATCTTCTTGGCCTGAACGATCAGCGCCAGCTTTTCCGCCGCCAGTTCCGGGCGGGACATCTCGCGCTTGTGCCAGACCGATTCCAGCCGCACGAGTTCTGCCGAGATCTCCGAAGCGGAAGCGGTTTTCTCCAGCTTTAATTCCTCATAGAAATTCGTCATACCTATTCTCTCTCCTGTTTATGGCTTTGTCGGTCTTGCGACGATGACTTCCGCCGGGCGAACGACCTTGCCGGAGAAAACATAGCCCCGCCGAACGAGCCCGGTCACCGTCAGTGCGGAGACCTCCGCGCTTTCGGTCACGCGGACGGCTTTGTAAAGCCGGGGATCAAACTCCCGTTTTACTTCGATCCGCTCCAGGCCGCGGCGCTGAAGAATATCAAACAGCTCGTCCCGCACAGATTTGGAGAACTCGTCCTCCGCCCGGTCCAGGCGGTCAAGCAACAGGATGAGCTCATACAGGAACGGCTCGATAAACGCAAATCTGGCCCCATCCTCCAGGCTCTTGATCAGTTCAGTCTTCTGCTTGTCCTCCATCAGACGCCGGATAAAAAGGTCTCGCAGCGCGGCGACTTCCTCGCGCAGCTCTCGCAGGCTTTCTTCATCATGGGTGTACACCACCTGCGGTTCGGCGGCCGCGGGTTCAGCCGCAGCTTCCGTTGCGGGTTCCGTTTCCGGAAAGACCTCCGGAATGGGATCCAATTCGTCAAAAGCCGTCATCAGAACACGCCCTCCCCTCATTCCACATTCGCGCGGCCGACCACGCCCGTCGCTTTGGCGACCTGGTCGGCTGTCAGATTGGATGCGCGGTCCACCTGGAAGGTCCCCAGGCTTTGATTGGTCACCTTGTCGATGACCTCGATGAACACCGTCTGATCCGGATCATAGGCATATATGATCTCCACCGGGGATCCCTTCGGATAGGGAGGGATGGACAGGGTGCTGCTGCCGATGACCTTGACGAATTCCACGTTTTCCTCGTCTCCCTCCGTCACTCGCACACGCAGCTTTGTCTGGTTGTCGTCCACCGTGTAGACTTCGACGGAACGAGTCGTGGGGATCTTGCTGTTGTGAGGGATGATGATGGTGTTCTGCTCCTTCTTGGTATCATAGTCCAGCGTGATGACGCCCAGAGACTGGCTGGTGACGTCAGAAATGGTGATCTTGTTGGTGACCCAATCGGCTTCGCCGCCGGCACGGGCATCACTTCTGGGCGCGCCTTCCGCGGCGTTGAGATCAAAGGTGCTGGCGAAGATCGCCGCTCCCTGGGCGACCGCGGTGTCCGGGTCGATCTTGTAGGTTATGGATTTGCCGGAGAGCTCCTCCAGCAGCTTTTTGACCATGGGCATGCGGGTAGAGCCGCCCACGACCAGCAGCTCGTCGATCTCGGACCAGGTGATGTGCTTGTCCGCCATGACCTCCTCCAGCAGGATCCTGGTGCGCTGCATGAGGTCCGCGGTAGCCGCTTCAAACTCCTCGCGGGTGATCTCGATGCGGCAGGTCTTGCCGTTGATGGTAAAAACCGGACGGGTGCTTTGGACGCTGGATAGCTGCAGCTTGGCCTTCTCCGCCTTCTCGCGGATCTCGGCAAAGAGCGCGTCGTCCTCATCGTCCAGCTCAAAGCCCTGCTCGGCAAGCTTTTGCTGGATCAGTTCTGACATCTTTCCATCAAAGTTGAAGCCGCCCAGCGCGTGATCGCCTCCGGTCGCGATCGTATCAAAGTGATTGCCCTTGATATCCATGATCGTCACGTCAAAGGTACCGCCGCCCAGATCATAGACCAGGACTCGGCTGTCCGCGCCCTTATCCAGGCCAAACGCGATGGCGGCGGCCGTGGGCTCGTTGATCACCGCGAGGACGTTCAGCCCCGCGATGGCGCCGGCCTGCTTGGTGGCGGTGCGGCGCGCATCGTCGAAGTAAGCGGGGACCGTGATGACCACGTCCTTGACTTCTCCCGCGCCGACGAACTGCTCCGCGTCCTGGGCGATCTTGCGAAGGATAAACGCAGAGAGCATCTCCGGGGTGTATTCCTTTCCGCTGGGCCCTATGTGATTGAACTGCGGCCCGCTCTGTCCCATACGACGCTTGATGAACTGCACCACGTTGTCCGGGTTGGTAGCGGCGGCGTTTTTGGCGTACTCGCCCACCAGCATGTCGTCATCTCCGGACGGGGTAACGCCCGTAAAGAAGATCACGGAAGGCGTGATATCAAAGCCCTCCATGTTTTTCAGAATGCTGACCTCTTCGTTTTCGTACAGCGCAATGGCGCTGTTGGTCGTGCCAAGGTCGATGCCGAAGGCCTTTCTTTCCATCGAGTTCTCCTCCTTATTTTCTGGTCTGTTGGATATAGCTCCCGATCCGGGAGCGGAGCGTGTAGAGGGCGCTGTCCGCAGCTGTGAGCGCGTTGTTCACATGATACAGCGTCGTCACGAGCTTTTGTCCCGGCTGCTGATCGCCAAAGCTGCCCTGGGTCTTTTGCATCGTTTCGATCACATAATTGCGTTCCCGCTCCAGCTTGTCCATGGAATCCTTGGCCCGTTCGCTCAGAGCGTTCAGCTGTTCGCAGAATTCCTGTATATTCAATCCGGTATCTCCTCCGTCGTGTCCAGCTCCCGCGCGGCAGCCATGGCCTCCTTCAGCAGACTCATGGCCCGCTCCAGCTCCTCTGCCGCTCGGGTGCAATATCCGTTCATTTCCTGATCCACCCGCAGATAGGAGCTCTGCGTGAGGGCCTGGATCATTGACGCGGTATTTTGCAGCTCCGACTTCTCGTGCCCCAGATTCGTCAGATTGCTGCGCAGGTCGTTGAGGATATAGGTTTTGGCGGAAGCCTTCTGGTTGTTGACGACTCTCATCTTACTTCTGCGCGCTGCGGATGTAGTTGTCACAGGTGCGACCCAGGGTTTTCATCGAGGCAGCCGCCTGCGTCAGGGAACGAGCCGCCACGCCCACGGCCTGTACGGCTGTCTGCCCCGACTGGCTGCCGCGTACCAGCGCGCCGATGGCGTTCGCCTGACCGTTGAGCGAACTGCCGGCGGTCGCAGCCATGTTGGAAAGCTCTTCCGAACTGTGCTTGATGGTCTGCAGGGTGCTGATCAATTCCTGAATGGATGGCATGATGATTCCTCCTGTATCAGATCATTCTCACCTGGGTGAGCTTTTCCTTGGCTGCGGAGAGCTTCCCGAGGGTATCGGAGACCTGCTGTTTGGTCTGCTGAAGCTGCTGGAGCATTTCCGCCGCATACTGCTGCGTGCTTCCGGAAAGCTCCGACTGGACCTGCTGGATGACCCGGTCTACCTGACCGTTATAGGCCTGCAGTTTGGTCGCCTGATCGTCGATCTGCCGCTGGGCGGCCGTCACCGCCTGAATGAGCTGCTGTACCATGGACATATTGGAATTCCTCCTGTTGTATGATTTCATCAGTCCCAGATTCTGGTTCTGAATATGTTCACGTCCTTCTGTGTCACGGGCGCATAGGGAATAAAGGGGATCTCTCCGGAAAACGCCACGTCGTCTATGACGAGTCCCCGGTTGGTCTGCGCGGACCAGCGCACGAAGGGATTGGTCAGCGACTGGATACTGCGCTCATCCATGCGCAGAAAGATCTTGGTGTTGAATGCGTCGCTGTTGCCGTAGCCTGAGACCTGCGCCGTATACTTGGAGGACTTTACCCACCAGCCGATAAAGTGAATACCCCTGGCGGGGCCGGTCTCCACCAGCGTTTTGAGTACGGTCCCCTGACCGTAGGGGTCGCTTTCAAATTCCCAGCGGTCCATCAGCGAGCCGAACACGTAAATGCTGTCGCCCTGCGCGGGCTGGTCCAGCAGCTGCTGGATCGCTTCGGAGAACTGCTCTTTTTTGATCGTTTCCAGGAAAAAGCCGGCATTTTCCATCAACGAGGCAAATTGAGGATAGCGTCGGTCATAGGGGAGAGCGTCGCCATCAAAATCGCAGAACAGAAAGCGGGCGTCCCCCCGCGGGTGCTGCGCGGCCAGCGAGGCCGCCGCACTCTGCAAAATGCCGATCGCCTGATTGCAGTCGCCGTCAGGCGTGCCGAAAACCGCGATGTTGCGGCCGGGCTCCCGGGGCAGCGGCATCTCCAGACGCTCTCCATCGATGGAGATCCTGTCTCCCAGCAGAGCCACAGGGGCTTTTGCGGTCTTCCTCAGCCTGGCGATCGCCTCGATCCCCGCCGAGACAGTGATCCGTTTTTCACTCTCGAAAACGAACGGCGGTTTGGTGTAACTTCGTGCTATCTCCCACATCCGACGACGGACGGGCCGCAGAATCTTTTCATCTGCAAATGCAATGACCGTCTTGCGGTTTTGCGACAGCTCGCCGTAGTCCAGATTGACCACGGATTCCCGGGGCCGGACGTATGCGGCGGCGGCGTTGTTCATGGAGAGGACGGCGCGAGCCTCGGATTCGGAGTTTTTCAGTGCGATACGGATGGGGATCTGGCTGAAAATGCTGTCCTTGTTCCCTGCCAGCGCCATGTTGCCGATCAGCGTCTGGGATGCCAGGATGAAGTGGATCCCCGCCGCACGGAACAGGCGCACGGATTTTTCCAGCAGCTCCGCGATCTTCTTTCCTTCCCCGTAGGTGTCGTCGCCGAACATCATTTGGAACTCGTCGATCACCACAACGATACGCGGCATCTCGATCTCAGGGCGGCGCTGACGCAGCTCGCGGATGCTCTTGGCGTTATTCTCCTTGAGCAGCTTCATGCGGCTCTGGTACTCGTTGAAAAGAGAGTTGAGCACAGCCACGCCGAAACTCACATCGCTCTCCAGCCCGAGGGTGCGCGCATGGGGCAGATAGTCGTCCTGGCCGATATTGGAAAAGGCCTTGAAGGTCACGCCTTCCTTAAAGTCCAGAAGATACATCTGCAGCTCTTTGGGGGAATAGCGCAGGCAAAGGCTGTGGATGATGACAGAGATAGCGTTGGATTTGCCCTGGCCGACGGCGCCGGTGATGATCACATTATGCCGCTGGTTCACGTCGTCGCCGATGGTGATCTCCATGTTGTTCACGCCATATTTGCCGATGCAGAAGGTCAGCCCGTCCACGCTGCTCTCCGTCCACAGGCGGTCCATATCGTGAAGCTCCGAAAAGTGCACCACCGGAAGCTGCGCCTTTTGGAGCTGGGTCAGGAAAAGCTCGCAGTTGCTGATGATCTTCTCGGCCGAGGGCGCCGTATAGCTGACTGCCCGGCCTCCAGTTACGGATACGGAACCTGTGCTGGGTTCCAAAACGGTAATATTAGGCGCAAGGGAGGAGACCTTCAACTCGATCTCCCGGCCGCCGGGCGTCTGGTAGGCGATGTAAGTCGTGGAAATGATCAGGAAAGAGATCCCGCAGGCCGGTCCGCTGCGCAGCAGCAGCGAGAGCAGGGAGAGCAATTCCTGTCCCGCAAGCCCCATGTCCATCGACAGGACCACCAGCCGGTAGCCTTCAATCGGCCTCTGCACATCCTGCCGAAACGCCAGCAGCGAGTCCTTGCGTCCCTGGATGACGTTCTGAACCGCGCGGATCTGCTGCTGCAGGTTTTTCAGCTGCTCAAGCAGCTGTTTTTCATCGTTGACAAATTCCAGGATCTTCGACTCCCCGGCGGACAAGGCCGCAAACGGGGCAAAGATGCCGGAGAGATCCCCGTCGTAGCCCAGCACGGACAGCTGACCAGGGGCGGTTTTCAGGATGGCCTCGCTGAGGATCGTCCGGGCCAGCCGGTTGACCGACGGATCGTAGCTGTTGTTGATCCAGAGATTGCCCCGGCCGATAAAATCGGCGGACAGCGCCTGGGGCGAGCCGATCGAGAGCTTGCTGTAAACATCCAGAATATTCGACATATAGCGTCCTCCCAAAGCAGGAATATGGGTTTTGGACTGAGCTTTTCTCTCCGCGCGGAGCCCCGCCGTCATGGGCGAGGGGCACTGTGCCCGCGGCGGATAGCGGCAACGAAAAGCCAAGTTTATTATAGTAAAACAGAAAAAAAGCGCCCCACACAAAAAGGTAGTTTCCGGAAAAACCTTTTGTGTGGAGCGTGTTTCTATGGGCTTATGTGGGTCAGTATCGCGGCAGGATCAGCCTTTTTTCCACGACATCCGCTACAAGCTGGACCGTGCTGCGGAAGCCGGTCTTCTGCAGGATGTTTTTCACGTGGTATTTCACCGTGTTCGGCGAGACATAGAGCTGTTCAGCGATCTCTTCATACCGGTTGCCCTGTGCCAGAGCGCGGATCACATCCAGCTCACGCGCTGTAAGCTCATCACTTCGGGCGAGGCCGATCTGAACGGTGGGCGTATGGTCCGGCCAGACGAAGCCTCCTTTCATGGTCCTGTCACAGATTTCCAGCAGGCCGATGTCTCCCTGTTCCTTATACCAGAAGCTGTCGCATCCGCAATCCCGCGCCTTCTGAAGGAAGGAGTGCTCCGGCATGGAGGACATCATAATGATCTTCACCTGCGGATAATGCTTTTTGATTTTGGCGGCGGCCACAAGGCCAGACTCGTCGTCTGCCGTGCAGACGTCCATCAAGACAAGATCCACCCGCCTGCGCATACAGGCAATTTCGGCGTTGGCGGCGTTCTCGATCGAGGCGATCACAACGTAATCCTGCGAGGCGGCGAGCGTTCGCTCAAACAGCTCTCTGGAAATGGCAGAGTCTTCTACAATCAATACGTGAACCATGGTTTACTCCTTCGGAATGGTGAGGATCAGCGTCACGCCGTTGCTGCTGTCGATCTGTAGACGCGCGCCTTCCTGTTCAAAACGCCGGCGAAGATTTCCGAGTCCGCCGCCCTCCCGGATAGGGGCGCTGTTTTTCTGGCCGTTGTTGCGGATCTCCGCATGATAGCGGTCCCCTTCGTCCCGGATATCGATGGTAAGGCAGTCCGCCCCGGCGTGGCGCACAGCGTTGGTGAGCGCCTCCCGCACGGCGGCGTAAAGCAGCAGCAGCGGCTTTCGCTCGGAAGGCTGCCGCCCGTTGAAAAACACCCGGCAGCCGATCATCCCGGCCACCTGGACCAGCTCTTTTTCCGGCGTGTTCCGGCTTGAGGCCCGGTGCGAGGACGCGTTTTCCATGTCATTGATCACGTTAGCCCAGGCCTCGAAAAGCGCGCCGGCCTTCATGGAGTCCGCCTCCTCGTTGAGCGCGCTGCGGCTCATTAGCAGCAGGCGTCCGAAGTCGTCATGGATGCGGATCTTGGCCTCCAGGATCTCTTTATCCAGATTGTTCTGTACGATGTTCCGCAGCAGATCCCGCTGCCGCTCGTGCAGCTTTTCGGCCTGCGCGACGTTCTCCCGCAGACGATTCCGGTACTTATAAAGTTCAGTGATGTCTGTCGCTTCGTATTGAACGACCGGGACGGTGCGGATATTCAGGTTCTGCCGCTGAAACTGCCACACAGTCCCGTCAGCGAGACGGCAAAGGAATCTTTCCTGCGCCGTATTGGGGTTCACTGTGCTGAAACCTGTCTGGAGTCCTTCCGAGGTGTCTGTCAGCTTCAACGCCTTCCAATCCCTCCAAGCTCGCTCGGCATTGGTGATCGTGCGTCTGGTAAGGCGGGAGCAGAGATCATTGATCGTTCTGTTGGCGAGGATCGGCCGTCCGTCAACGGAGGCAAAGCAGATCCCGTCTGGATAGGTATCCACCGCTTCCCGGATGGCGTGTGTCAGCGTCAGGCGTTTTCTCATCGCATCAAGCATCTGCGCCTCCTCTCTCCGTTATCCGCACACGGTAGGTGCCGCTTTGCCAGGCCCGTTCGATCCGACACCCGTCGGGCGGGGGCAGTTCATCGACCTCGGACGGGAACAGCGCTGCCCCGCTCGAGAGCGCGAGGAGAACGCCGCCGTCTTCCGCCTTCACCGATACTTCTTCAACGGAAAAGCGGGCATACTCCAGTAGGAATTCCAGCAGCTCAAAAACATAGATCGAGAACGACACGGAGAAGCTGCGCCGACTCTCCCAACGGAGGGCCGCGCGGATACCGACCAGATTCAGCGCCGATACCATATCCTGAAAGCTCAAGCGCAGGTCCTCTCCGTCCACGCGCCCGCTGTCCTTTTCTATCAGCCGCAGATTGCAGCGGCGTTTCACATAGGTGCCCAGGACCACGAGCTCACACAGAAGATCGCGGTTTTCCTCTCCCGGCCGGTATTTTTTGACGATCTCCCGCATCAGGCGCAGCTGTCCCTGCACTTCGCCGGTGAGCGCGTCATAAATGCGGTTTTGAGCCTCGATCCGCGCCTCCTGATTTCGCGTCTTGAGTTCCTCTTCCAGAAGGACGCCCTCCTGTGCCAGAGCCTCAGCGCTGCGATTCAGCTCTTCGATCGTGGTCTGAAGGAACGAAACGTCCTTGGTCCAGAAGAATTCCGCCCCAGCTACCCGATGGAGGTGCAGTTCTTTTCCAGGATCCGGCTCCCAATATTGCCCGTCGCGGAGGCTGTGCAAACGCCGGATTGGGATCTCTGCTGCGTTCTTCGACCGGAGCGCGCTTCCGTCCGGAAACAGCAGTTGCATGCCCACGGTGGCGTGCTCAAAAATCTCACGGTAGTCGGTATTCACCGGCACAAGGCCCACATAGATATAGACCTCCCAAGTGAGAATCTCGGCGTAGTACAGCTTGGCATACAGCTCAAGTACCTCTTTCCCCGCGAGGGACGGAATGAGCTGAAGCGAGACGGCAAAGAATTCAAAGGAAAAAGCCAGCAGGAGTAGCGGCTCGAAAAGCGGCAGGAACCAGCGCAGAAACCTGCTTCGCGCCATGGCGCGGTTGCGCCGATAGATGACCAGGATTCGCGCCAGCACCAGCGCAAGGCCGATCCCGCACATAATGAAGGTCCCGATATAGGGATGAAACGCCAGATTGGGCTGCGTCTCCTCCGGAATGATATAGCATACAAAATGGCGCTGTTCGTCCGTTACAAAAAGATATGTCATCAATAGCACTGGAAGGAGAAGCAGATACCATTTCCATGAAAACCGATAGCTGTCCGCCCGTCCCAGACCAAGCGCGGCGTAGAAACCCAGGAGCACCATGGGCAGCAGCGTTGCCCCCACGCAGAAGCCGCTGACGCGCATCAGCAGGACATCGTTTGTGAGGAAGGTGTCCTGAACAAAGCGGATGGTCAGGCCAAGAAGCATAACAAGGGCTTCCAGCAGCAAGTAAACGCGCATGCTTTTCTGGGTAACACGCACCTGAATGGAAAAGATCCAAACGCCGATCAAAAAACAGTAGCAGGCATAGAGAACATACGTGCGCAGCCCGTCGTCCGGTAGATTGCGCAAGCTGAGCTGCCGATAAAGCGACACGAAAAACAGCAAAAGAAAGCCGCAGACGTTATCCCGGATCTGTTTGCTTCTGGCGGACATGCCACAGCCCTCCTTTCCCAGCTTGACTCCGCAGGCAAATAAAACAATTGTAATTATAACATAGCTTTCTCCAATATGCCCCACACAAACAGATAGTCCTTATACCAGTAATAATTTCGTTTTGGATGAACAATCAATCTTCCTCTTGACTTCCCAGCCATTCTGTGGCTTGTTGTGTGTCGGAGGCGAAAGCCATGACATACAGAAAAAGGCAGCGGAATACAGCGACGCCCTCGGCTGGAGATTATTCTCTCCGGTCGGGGGCGTTTGCTATATGTGGGAGGTAACAGAATGCATATTCTGGAACAGCTTTATATCGGCAACGTGAGGCCGGGAGAACGGAGCTTCAAGCGGAACAGCCAGTACGCGCGTGCGCTGGCAGCAGTGGCGGACGCCGAGGAGGCCGTGCTCGCGACACTCAACGAGGAGCAGAAAAAGCTCTTTGAAGCCTTCGTAGACGCACAGCGGGAGGTCACTGTTCTGACCGATGCCGAGACCTTCATATATTCCTTCAGATTGGGGGCTAAAATCGCCCTGGATGTTCTCGAAAACGGCGAAATGAGCGAGATTTGAAAACCCAAATTTTAGAATTCGGCTTTGTAGCGATTGGGAGCGATCAGAACGGGGTGTTGCCCGACCGGAGAAGCTCCAGCAGAAAATCCGGCATGTTTTCAGGCTGGCAATCCTGTAAAAGAGTGAGATCGACTCTGTAGCGGCTGACGCCATAGCTCTGCTTTTCACGCTGCACCAGCTCCTTCGGGATTCTGCTCAGATACTTGCGGCTGAAGCCGCTGCCGCCGAAGTAAGCGTCGAAGTTTGTGACCGGCAGCACCACCCAGTCGCTGTCCTCCGGCTTGTTGGCCTTGTAATAGAGAACCAGCTTTTCAAGCATTTCGATGGGCATCCCTTTTGGCTTGTAGGCAGTCAGCTTCTCCTGCTCTTCTACCGTCAAAGACAGTTCCCGATCTTGCAGCGGACCCAGTTCCAGCGCGTCTGCGATCACACTGTCAAAGGAGAGCGACCAGGCCTGATCCGTCGTGGGCGAAAAGATCGGTACCTGATAGTGAACGACCTTCTTCCGCAGCTTTGAGGTGAAGGTCTTCCGCAGGCGTTCACAGTCTTTCTTTGCGTAGGTATCCACGAACTCGGGATGATCTTTCGCAAATTTGCACAGCGCCTTCACATGCCGGGACAGCCAGCCCTTTCCCTTGTCATCCACCAGCTCCGGGAACTCCTCGTGCAGCTCCGGAAAACTATACCGCTCCTGCCAGCTCTTCTTTGGAGAGCTGGCATTTTTGCTTTCCGGGGTACTGCACCAGGCGCAGAGCGCACGGCGGGCGCGGTCGCAGTCGGGTTCGTCTCTCGCCCACATATACCCACGGGCGAGGATGGTCAGCACCCGCGCCATGCCCTCGAATTCCTTGAGCATGTCGAAGGTGAAGCGTCCGAGCCAGGTGCGGTCGTTCTTGTTCGCCGCCGTATAAGAGACCTCTCCCGTGTAGGCGGCAAATTCTTCTTTTTCATTGATCATACTATTTTCTCCAAGGTCACAGCCTCGATCCTGTCTTCCAGAAGGTCAAACACATGCTTTCTGTATCCGGCCGCCACCACGTACTTGACCGCCTCGTCCGCCTCGACCAGCTCGTTGAGCAGCGTGCGGCAGGCGTCCGCCACCGCCTTCTGGTAGGTCGTGGAAAAAGGCTTCTCTTCATAGGCGTTCATCATGTAGGTGAAGGAAACGGAATCCGTGTCCCGATGAAACTGCTTCCGCTCCTCGGCGTGGTTGGCATCGTCAATGTCGCAGATCAGATCGCCCAGCACCCGGTAGCCGCCGAAGCGGAAGTCCGCAAACAGCTCGTGCCATTCCTCATAATCCGGAAGCTGCTCGTCCAGAAAGCCCATCCGCTCCAACCCGTGCATCAGATGCCAGTCCTGCTCCCGGATCGCCCGACGCAGCTCTTCCACGCGCACGGGATCCATGCCGGAGAAGACGGCGTACAGGGTCTCCACATCATATTTATCCTCCTGTCCGCGGGAGAACAGGATGCGGTGGATATCTCCCTCCCGCTTGCGCTTGGCAATGGGGAGTCTGCACCGGCAGATACGGGTGAGGCAGATCTCGTAATCCCGCAGCAGAGAAGCGACAGAAGAAACAAGCTCCTGCTCCAGCGCGTCCTTCCAGCCGGGAACGGCGAAGCTGAACAGCTCCTCGTCCTTCGCGGGCGTGGGCTTTAGCTTCGGGGTGTTCTCCAGCAGCTCCATAGCATACAGCGGCAGGCGCTCCACATTGGAGCTCACCTTGCTCCAGTCGGTTTTTCGAAGAAGCTCCTTCCGCTTTTTGACACTGTGGGGCTTGTCCTCCAGCAGATTCTTGTAGGTAATGAAGGGGCTGCGTGTTACCTTCCTTACTTTCAGGTATTCGTCCAGATCGGGCTTGACGCCGCTCTTGGCCGAGTCGATCTCCAGACCGGTCAGAATGGTCAGCGCCTCCACCTCCTGCCGGCAACGCTCGCGCTCGTCGGGATCGGTTCTTTCGCTGTATGCGATGACGCTGCGGTCAAAGGCGGCGTTAGAGATCTGTCCAATACGGGAGGAGAAGGTGTCCCGCACGGTCAGATACCGGTCCGTCCACCGCTGGGCGTCACGGATCACCGGCTCCTCCGCTGGGATATACAGCAGCGGGAGGTTGGCGCTGTTCTCAATCCCGCCGTCGTAGTTTCGCTGCACGCAGCGGTTTACCAGCGGATCGGCGATAGTCTTGACCTCATCCCCATCGAAGTCGGCGCCGCCCAGCCGCTCCGCCGCCAGCATGCGGGCGTCTACCATCACCACGCTGGTGAGCTTATGCAGATACCAGTCCCACATGCGATCCTTTTCCTTTTTCGCGTCATAGGCCTGAAGTCGGATCTCCTCGTTGCGCGAGATATGGGGATTGCGCAGGATCGTACAGATGCCGTCGCTCTCGTAGGCCGCGCCGGGGGCATAGAACAGCGTGGTGCCGAAGTGCTCTCCCTTTAGGACGGAGTAGTAGCCCTTTGTGCGCCGTTTCTTCACGACGGGGTCCTGCAGCAGCATCTCCACAAACTGCAGCAAATCGCCGGAGAGAAAGCGCACGTCGCCCGCCACCAACAGTCTTCCGACCGCGTAGTTTTTCAGCGTCTTCTCCGCCATGTCGTCGAGCTGTCTGGTAAAGGCAGGCTCATGGAGGAACAGCGGATTCTTTCTCAAAATCCTCGCCCGTCTGCTCTTCTTTCTCGTAAACACAGACAGACGGTATTCCTCGTTACAGCAGAGATCATAGTATCGCTGCTCCGTCGCCTTGGTGATCCAGTGCCGGGCATCCTCCGCCGGGTTGTGATCCCAGCCCTTCGGGAGATCCGCCGGGCGAAACTCCTCCGCCGTCATGGACAGCGTGGTCAGAAACTGGTAGTTGAGCTCCGTAAGCTGCTCCGGCTCCGGCCAGCCGACATTGGAGATATACAGGGCGTGATCATATTTCCTGAACTTCATCCAATAGTCCCGCCAGCTCATCCTGTTCTCGGTGAGCCAGCCATAGCCCTTGAACATGCTCTTGGTCAGGATGATATCCACATCCCTGATGGGATGCTTCTCGCCCCAGATATCCGTGATATACTCGCCGCCCGCGTTGGGGAGCAGATCCTTGAAATCCACCTCGTGGATCATGCCCTTGATGAAGGGCATCCGAATCTGGAAGGAATGATGCTCCACGCCGTCCCCGTATTTCTCGTTCAGCCTCTTGGCGTATTGTTTGGACACCAGCCCCTCGCCATCAAACTCCGTGACGGTGAGGGGCATTTTCTTTTCCACGCGCCGGTACCGCTTCACGCCCTCGCGCTCTTCCGCCGGCTCCACCGTGATCACATCTACCGCCTCTGTCTCGAGCCTGGGGTTGTCCACCACGATCACGCGGTGCGGCTTTTCAATGTCGATCCCGTCGATGCGGACGCCGCTGGAGAGCATCAATCCGTTGTAGGCGTAGAGCTTGCTGAGTTGGCAATCGTACACTTCCATGTCCAGCATGATCCGATCCCGCACACGGTTGTAGAGGTAAAGGTCTATGAAGGTCAGGCGTGCATGGCGGCTCATGCTGTTGGAGCGTTCGAAAGCCACATACTGCTTTGGCCCATTGCCGAAGTCCAACTCCACGCCCGCGCCGCGGAACATATCTCTTGCCTTCTCCTGTCGCTCCTGCGCCTTGGCGCTGTTACCCCGGTCGAAGATGCCGGAGAAATCCATGAAGAAGATCACGTCCGAAAGCTCCTTGCAGACGGCACCGTCCTCCAGCTCCGGGAACTTCCCGTCGTGCAGGACGCACATGATCTGGTAGAACAGGGCGTTATCCTCCTGCTCGTCGTCCGCTCTTATGATGCAGCGCTTTGTTTCGCTTTCGTTCAGTCGGAAGCGATAACGGTCGATCCAATGCTCTCCGTACCCGAGCAGCGTCATGGCGGAGACGCTGTGGATTTGGTATTTCAGTTTCATTTCCTCTTCACCTGCCGGGAGCATTGTATCACGGGAAAACCATGAAAGCAATTAGAAAGATAAAAAGAATACTGCTCCCACCTTTTGAGAGCAAATTCAAATTGAGGAGGATATAAATTGGACAAGATCGAAACCATCACCGCAAAGAAGCTCTACGGCATGAAGCTCCCGCCCTCACGCTTTGTTGTGGACGGACTGCTGCCGAGGGGATTGCACATTTTTGCGGGACCGCCGAAAGTCGGCAAGAGCCGTCTGCTGTTGCAGATGGAGCTGGCCGTCGCCTCCGGCACACCGTTCTGGGGCCTGGGCACGGAGCAAGGCACCGTCCTCGCCCTGTGTCTGGAAGATAACCTATCCAGACTGCAGCAGCGCATCTCGGAACTCACCGACGAGCCTCCAGACGCCTTACACCTCGCAACCTTCTCCAAATCTCTTGCTGACGGTCTCTGCAATCAGCTGGTGGAGTTTCTGGAGGAGCATGACGATACGAACCTGATCGTCATAGATACCCTGCAAAAGGTTCGCGGCAACACCGGCGACGGGAATCTCTACGCCAGCGATTATCAGGACATTGGCATGCTCAAGCGCATTGCGGATGAATACCAGATCGCGATTGTTCTCGTGCATCATCTTCGCAAGCGAGAGGCCAGCGATCCGCACACGATGATCTCCGGCACAACAGGTTTGGTCGGCGCGGCCGACGGAAGCTATGTTCTCAGCAAGGAGCGTCCGGGAGATAAGGAGACAAACCTTTATGTGCGCGGTCGAGATCTCGAAGAGAAGATGTTCACGCTGGAGCGAGACGAGGACCTCGGCGAGTGGATTCTTACGGAATGCGATGTGCCGCTCACCAATCCTTTGGAAAAAGAACCTGCTCTGCTCAAGGTGGTCGAGTATCTCCGGGAGAAGCGTTCTTTTGAAGGGACAGCGTCAGAGCTGGTAGAGACTTTGAAGCTGGAGCTTCAGCCGAACATTCTCTCGCGAAAGATCGGACGATACCGACAGGAGCTGTTGCGGTCAGGGGTCTCCTTCTCGCCCTCGAGGACGGGAAAGCAGCGATCTCTTCTTCTGCGGTATCTCAGCTACTATGACGATATGACGATTGCGCTGCGCGGGGAAGCGGAATCGTCACAGATCCCGGAAGCCGTTGAAAACGCTGGGAAATCCGCGTGACGATTAAAATTGTGACGGTATTTATCGTCACGACGTCAGAAGGAGCCTGCGACCGAACGGAAGAAAACAGCCGTTTTTTACGGCTGTCGGACTTGTCTCCCCTTTGGGGAGGCAAGCAGAGCGCCTGTCCGACTTCGTCGGTCGGCACTTGGCCGGGACCCATCCCCGGCCGATCATTCCGGGCGGAAGCCCGGACCCACTTTTATATTCACAGGAGGAACAAAATGAAAAGCAAAAAAGAAAACAGGATCACCGTCCGGCTCACGCCGGAGCAGTACGAGAGCATCTGTGAGAAAGCTGCGGAGGCGATGATGACGCCCAGCGCCTTCCTTCGTGCGGCCGGGATGCGGCATAAGATCGTCGTCATCCCCGGCATTGAGGAGCTGACTCACGAGCTGAAGGGCATCGGCAGAAACCTCAACCAGCTCGTAATCCTCGCGCATGAGGGCAGGATCAGTCGCGTGGATCTCTCCGGCGTCACCGCAGCGTTGGAAAAGATCTATGGGAAGCTCACGGAGCTGATGACCATGGAGAACCGCTGATGGCGACGATCAACTTCATCTCCAGCAAGTCGCAGTCGCGCGGTTCGCTCGGTCGGGTGATCAAGTATGTGGAGCAGGACGAGAAAACCCTGATGAAAAACGGCATAAAGCTGGTCAGCGGTCAGGCCTGTTTCCCGCAGCTCGCCTTCCGCGAGTTCAACGCGACGCGGGAAGCACACCGCAAGACAAGCCCGGTGTGGTTCTATCACTACACGCAGTCTTTCCATCCGAAGGAGAAGGTCACTCCGGAGCTGGCGCATCGGATCGCGAAAGAGTTTGCGGAGCAGGCCTGGCCGGAGAACGAGGTGCTGATCGCCACGCACATCGACGCCGCGCATATCCATTCCCACTTCATCGTGAACGCGGTCTGCCATGAGAGCGGAAAGATGCTCCGCCAGGGGCCGAACACCTTACAGCAGCTCCGCGATCTCTCAGATCAACTCTGCCTGAAATTTGATCTCTCTGTCCTACCGAAGAATCATAAACGGAAGGGCCGGGAACCGGATCGCAGAGAGTACCGCGCCGCGGTCAAGGGGCAGAGCTGGAAGCTGCGGCTGATGAATACGATCGACGATGGCATGCGCTACGCCGGGGATCGTGAGGAGTTCATCCGGCTGATGCAGAGCGAGGGCTACGATGTGCGCTGGGAGGACGGCCGGAAGTATATCACCTACACCACACCGACCGGCAAGCTGTGCCGGGACAAAAATCTGCATGAAGAAAAATACTTGAAAGGAAGAATGGAACTTGAGTTCAGAATCCGAAACCAAATACTCACTGGAGCAGCTCCGCCAGATGAACCGGAAGCCGGAGACGCCCTCGCCGATCACGATCCAATGTCCGATGGACGGGGAGATCGTGGAAAAACTGCTCGACAGGCAGAACGAGATCATCCGTCTGCTGAGAACGATCAGCTGCAAGCTGGATGGTCTGGCGACGCGGACGGAGCAGGCGCAGACACGGGAACTGCTGACGGCGGTCCGGAGCATGATGGCGCCACCGGCTGGGAAGAAGAAAGAAAATCGTACCTGGCGATGGCACTGGCATCTGCCGAGCATTCATCTGGACTGGGGCTGGATCGCACTGCCGCTGTCGTTCCTCGGAATGCTGTGGGTAGTCTGGTACGCCTTGGGCGTGATTTGGAACGCAGCGTCGACCGCAGTCCCGTGATCGACAGCACCACCCGCCGCGCTCATACCGACAGCAAGGAGCGCCGGAGGATTCGGGAGAAGAAGATCGCCATGGGCCAGAAGCCGGACGATCATGAAGAACAGGTCACATACAACATGCCAACGATGTGATCGGCATGGGAAAGGAGTCCTATGACACAATACGAAGAATACAAACAGACGGGCATGCTGGGCGGATATAGGCCCGAAGAAATGCAGGGAAGGCTGCTGGGGGACGGGAAAGTGATCCCCTTTCTCCGAGATACCCAGTGCACCTTTGAAAGGGACAAGCTGGCGCTGCAGCGGCAGCTCTACGTCGGCGGCCGGGTGTTCAAGGTGACCTCGGTGTTCAACCTGTTTTCAGAGAAGACCGCCACCGACAGCATGCTTCATCTGATCGATCACGATCTGGAAAAATAACAGTAGACTTTGGGCAAACGATACGGTATGTTTGGTGTACCGTATCGGCTTGCCCAGGAAAGGAGGCCACATGGCAAGTCAGGAAAAATACACGATCCTCTATGGCAGACTCAGTCAGGAGGATATGCAAAAGACAAACAAAACCGATGACTCGAACAGTATACAGAATCAGCGCATGCTCCTCGAGAAATACGCGGCCGACCACGGCTTTGAGAACACGAGGTTCATCTATGACGACGGGTACTCTGGTACGAATTTCAACAGGCCAGGATGGCAGGAGTTTCTCGATCTGATGGACGAGGGCAAGGTGGCGACGCTGATCGTGAAGGACATGTCCCGACTCGGGCGCGAGTATCTTCAGGTCGGGCAGTATACCGAGCTGATCTTCCCCAGCAACGGCATCCGCTTCATCGCGGTCAACGACGGCGTGGACAGCCTCTACGAATCCACCAACGACTTCACGCCGTTTCGGAATATTATGAACGAGTGGTACGCCAAGGACTGCAGCAAGAAGGGCCGCTCGGTCGTAAGGCTGAAAGCGGAGACCGGCGCGAGGATTGCCTCCCGCCCCTGCTATGGCTACATGAAAGATCCCGCCGATCCGAAGCGCCACATCGTTCCCGATCCCGATACCGCGTGGGTGGTCAGGCATATCTTCCAACTCTGCGTGGAAGGCCTTGGGCCAATGCAGATTGCAAAGCGGCTCAAGCGAGAAGAAATCTATGCTCCGGCGTATCATTATTACCAAAAGTACGGAAAGGCGCTGACCACTCTCAATCTCGATGTTCCCTATAACTGGACTACGCAGACAATAGCTAACATTCTTGAAGATGAAACCTATCTCGGTCACACGGTCAACCTCAAGACCACGACGGTTTCCTATAAAAACAAGAAAACCGTTTATCGTCCGGAATCCGAGAGGCTCCGCTTTGAGAACACCCACGAGCCGCTTATTGACCAGCAGACATGGGAGATTGTTCAGAGTATACGTCAGCACAAACGCCGTCCGGCAAAATTCGCAAAGCAGAATATGTTCTCCGGTTTGGTGTGCTGCAAGGACTGCGGCGGAACCATGGTGCTGCATCGGGCACACACGATGGATGCGGTGAAGAACAATTTCATGTGCATCACCTACAAGAAGAAGGGAAAAGACGTCTGCTCCGCGCATTATATCCGAGAGGTCGATTTGAATGCCATCGTGCTGGATGATCTGCGTCGGGTCACACACTTCGCCCGTCAGAATGAGCGCCGCTTTGCGGAATACATCGGCATGAAGATGGGCAAAGAAGCCGCCCGCGAGATTGCCATGCTTCAGAAAAAGCTGGACGCTATGACGAAACGCCGCGCAGAGCTGAACGCCCTGTTCAAGCGGCTCTATGAGGACTCCGTACTCGGACGCATCCCTGACGAGCAGTATCGCGTGCTCTCACAGGAGTACATGGCCGAACAAAAGAGCATCGATGAAGAACTTCCGAAGCTCTCGGATTACCTGCAAAAGCTGAAAGACAGCAGCACCAACATCGACCGTTTCCTGGAGAACGCTCGGAAGTATACGGAGATCAGGGAACTGACCTCGGAAATCCTGCACACTTTCATCGAGCGGATCGAAGTCGGAGAACGCGAGGAACGCTACTCCCGCACAGCGGCGCAGGAGATCCGGATCATCTATCGGGATATTGGCCTGATCGACGAGATGCCCGAAACTATGCTGGCGCAGGCAGAAGAAAAGGCCGAGATCCAGACAATCTCAGCCTAAAGGGACGGGGAAGCGGTACCGAAATACCGCTTCCCCGCAGGAAAACAATATTAACTTTTAGACTGTTCACAAAGTTTCCCTATGACACCTTGGGGTATGGCTGCGGGGCTTGGGATATGTTGTGGAGGGGATTACTTCGCCTGCTCGTGCATCTTGCGGATCTTGATGCGCTGCTCACGCTCCGCGATAAACTGCGGCAGCACCTTCGGGCGATCGTGGTACGGGATGTTCTCGACAAAGGTGCGCTTGCGCAGGTGGATGGCGTCGAACTTGCAGCGGGAGGTGCACACGCCGCAGCCCAAGCACTTGTTCGGATCGACGAACGAGGCGCCGCAGCCGAGGCAACGGGCGGTCTCCTTCTTGACCTGCTCTTCGGTGAAGGTCTTTCTGTCGTCACGGAAGGTCGAAGCCTTGGCCTCATCCTTGCCGGGCACCTGGCGTGCGGTGGCGTCGTAGGTACGCTTGACGGTATCGAAGTCGACGTTCTCTTTGTCAAAGGCACGGTAGGTCAGTCTGTCGCGGCCGATCACCAGGCTCTGGCCCGGGTGGACATAGCGGTGGATCGAGATCGCGGCCTGCTTGCCCTGGGCGATCGCGTCGATGGCGAACTTCGGACCGGTGAAGGCGTCGCCGCCGACAAAGATGTCCTTCTGCGCGGTCTGATAGGTCATGGCGTCAGCCTTGACGCGGCCCTTCTCGTCGCATTCAAGCTCGCCGAGATCCAGCGCACCGAGGTCGATGCGCTGACCGATGGCGGCGAGGATCGCATCGCACGCGATCTTCTTGTCGCCCTCGCAGACGAGAGCGGCGACCTTGCCGTCCTTGCCTTCGATTTCAACGGGCTTGTGCTCGAAGAGGAACTTGACGCCCTCTTCCCTGGCCTCGGCCACCTCGGCCGGGTCGGCGGGCATGTCGCTCTCCTTGCGGCGGTAGGCGACGGTCACCTCGGCGCCGAGCCGCACCGCGGTGCGGGCGACGTCCATCGCGACGTTGCCGCCGCCGACGACCACGACCTTCTTGCCGATGGCCGGACGCGCGCCGGCGTTGGCCTCGCGCAGGAAGTCGATGCCGCCCCATACGCCCTCGAGATCCTCGCCCGGGATGCCGAGAGAGGAGCTCTTCTGCGCGCCGACGGCGAGATAGAACGCGTCGAAGCCCTGGCGGCGCAGCTCTTCGATCGTCACGTCCTTGCCGACCTCCACGCCGCAGCGGAAGATCACGCCCAGCTCCTTGAGCACGTCGATCTCGGCGTCGAGCACGGTCTTTTCCAGACGAAAGGACGGGATGCCGTAGCGCAGCATGCCGCCGGGCAGCTCGTTGCGGTCGAACACGGTGACCTTATAGTTGTCGGCCGCGAGGAAGTAGGCGCAGCTGAGGCCCGCAGGGCCGGCGCCGATGATGGCGACCTTCTTGTCGGAGAAGTCATACAGCTTGCGCGGGACAAAGCGGGTGTCGCGGTCAAGCTCGCGGTCGGCGATGAACTTCTTGACCTCGTCAATGGCGACGGCGCGGTCGATATCACCGCGGGTGCAGGCCTCCTCGCACTTGCGGTTGCAGATGCGGCCGCAGACGGCGGGCAGCGGGTTTTCCTTCTTGATGAGCTCCAGCGCGTCGAGGTAGCGTCCCTGGGCGGCGAGCTTCAAATAGCCCTGAACGGCGATGTGCGCCGGGCAGGCGGTCTTGCAGGGCGCGGTGCCCTCGGGCGCGATGTATTCGCGGTTGGTGCGGTGCTCGGGATTCCAGTGCTCCTCGGTCCACTCGATGTCGTCGGGCAGCTCGTGGGGCTTGTGCTCGATCGGCGTCTTGGCGCAGAGCTTCTGACCCATCTGAATGGCGTTGTTCGCGCAGTGGTCGGTGCACTGGCCGCAGGCCACGCACTTTTCCTTGTCGATCTCGGCCACATAATTGCTGGCGGAGGTGGCGGGGCAGTTGTAGTACTGCGACACGCCGAGCGCGAGGCAGCTTTCGGTCATGCAGTTGCAGATCGCGAGCGTCTCGTCCGTGTGGAGCGTCGTGATCTGGTGGACGCAGCCGCGCGCCTCGCACTTCTCGATCAGGGCCTTGGCCTCGGCCACGGTGGCGGGCTTGCCCTTGCCGGTGCGGTTGAACATGTCGCCGACATGGCCCAGGAACAGGCACAGCCCCTCGTCGAGGTCGCCGGAGCCCTCGCCCATCATGCGGCGCACGCGGCGGCACTGGCAGGGCGTGATGCTGATGTGACCCTCGTTCTCCTCGAGGAACTTGCTGACGCGCTCGTGGTCGATCTGCTCCGCCCCGGCGGGGATGGCGCTCTCGAACGGGATGACGCGCATGATGCCGGCACCCATCGGGGTGGTCGGCGCGTGCTCGATCTGGCTGGTGGTGGCGTGCTGATGGAAGGCGTATGCGATCTCGGGGTGCGCGATGCAGAACTTCTCGTTGATCAGCAGAAACTCGAAGATGCCGGGCGTGTAGGGCGGCAGCAGATAGACCTCCAGCCCCACCTTCGGCACGACGACCTGGACGACGAGACCGATGTCGGTGATCTCGTGCAGGACCTCGCGGGTGCGCTTGATGCTCATGCCGGCCTTGCGCGCGATGATCGGCACGAAGGACGGCTTCATGCTCGTCAGCGCCATCATGACGGTGATCTGCTCGTCGGTGATCCACTTCTCAAAGGCCTTGTACTCCGCGCAGTCGGGCGTGATCTTATAGTGCCCGTCGTTGATCTTCTCGCACAGCTTGATCAGGTTTTGCCTGACTTCCAAATTGATTCCCTCCTTAAATTCGTTGACCCCTCTTTCGATAGATCGGATACAGTCAAAAGACAACAGATTTCTCATCTGTTTAACATTTCCAGTTTATCTGTTAATCGGGAAAAAGTCAATGCCGCAATCCTCCCGAAAAAGGAAATCTTTGCCCGCGGTACTGGAAAAGCTGCTGCGGTCGTGCTATAATGACCCCATCTATGATAAAGGAGTGCTGATCATGGCTGATAAAAAACCAGCTCCCGGAAAAGACGGCAACAAGTACGTCCCCTTTGACGAGCGCACGGGCGAAAGCTCGGTGGTCTTTTTCACGCGCGACCTCTCCGAAGAGGGGCTGAAGAAGATCTATGACCGGGTTTCCTCCGTCCTCTGCGGCAAGGTGGCGATCAAGCTGCACACCGGCGAGGCCGAGGGCCCCAATATCATCCCGCGCCCCTGGGTGAAGGAGCTCATTTCCTCCCGCCTGCCGGAGGCCACGATCATTGAGACCAACACCTATTACAAGGGCAGCCGCTATACCACCGAGGAGCATCGAAAGACCCTGAAGATCAACGGCTGGACCTTCTGCCCGGTGGACATCACCGACGCCGAGGGCGTTGCCGCGCTGCCGGTCAAGGGCGGCAAGTGGTTCCGTGAGATGCACGTGGGCAAGAGCATGCTCAATTACGATTCCCTCCTGGTGCTGACCCACTTCAAGGGCCACACGATGGGCGGCTTCGGCGGCAGCAACAAGAACATCGGCATCGGCTGCGCGGACGGACGGATCGGCAAGCGCGACATTCACACCCGCCTGATCGCCTGGGATACCCGCAAGGAAGAACTGATGGAAAAAATCTCCGAGAGCACCAAGGCCACGATCGACCATTTCGCGCCGCATGTCTGCTATATCAACACGATGCGCAACATGTCCGTCTCCTGCGACTGCGAAGGCCCGGAGGCCGAGCCGGTCGTCACGCCGGACGTCGGTCTTGTCGCCTCGCTGGATATCCTCGCGGTGGACAATGCGTGCATCGATCTGATCTACAACCTTCCCGGCGGCGGCGGAAAGGCCATGATCAAGCGCGTCGAGAGCCGCCACGGCCTCAGGCAGCTGAGCTATATGAAGGAGCTCGGCATGGGCAACGACCGCTACACGCTCATCGACATCGACAACGGCGACGCCGTCATCACCGCGGCCGAGGCCGTCAAGGACGTCGATCCCGAATGGAAGCCCGACCGCTACAATACGTTCTGGGGACGGAACAAAAGAAGATAAACAACCAATTTTCGGAGGATAAACCCCTATGCTTGTGCCTGTACTGCTGTTTCTTGTCGGTTTTGCGCTGCTCATCAAGGGCGGCGACTGGTTCGTCGACGGTGCTGTCGGCATCGCCCACCGCTTTCATCTGCCGGAGCTGCTGATCGGCGCCACGATCGTATCCATCGGTACGACGCTGCCGGAGGTCATGGTCTCGGCACAGGCGGCCGCCGAAGGAAACGCCGGCATCTCCTACGGCAACGCCATCGGCTCGATCATCTGCAATACCAGCCTGATCGCCGCGCTCACCGTCGCGATCCGCCCCGGCAAGGTCGACCCCAAGTCCTTCCGTCTGCCGACGGCCTTCTTCTTTGCCGCGGCGCTGAGCTATGCCGTCATCGCCTGGACGCTCGGCAGATTCGAGCGCTGGATGGGCATCGTGTATCTCTGCGTGTTCGTGGGCTACATGATCCTTTCGACCATGCAGATGAAAAAGCATCCCGACCTGGCGGCCGAAGAGGGAGAAGAGGAGAGCAAAAGCGGAGAGACGCCCCTGTGGAAGGAGCTGGCGCTGCTTGTCGTCGGCGCGGCGGCGATCGCGCTCGGCGCGCGCTTCCTGGTCGACAACGGCACGCTCATCGCGGCCGCGCTCGGCGTGCCCGACAGCGTGATCGGCCTGACGATGGTCGCCCTCGGCACCAGCCTGCCGGAGCTGATCACCGCCATTACCAGCCTTATCAAGGGACACGGCGCGCTCTCGCTCGGCAACATCATCGGGGCCAATCTTTTCAACATCATCCTCGTCAGCGGCATGGCGATCACGATCGCGCCCTTTGCCGTCCCGGCCGAGAAGACGATCGCGGGCTTCAATTCCAGCCTCGTCGTCGACCTGCCGGTCATGTTCGCCGTCATGGCGATCCTCTGTCTGCCGACTTTGAAGAGCGGCAAGCTGCGCCGCATCCAGGGCGTATTGCTCCTTGCGATCTACGCGGCCTTCACAGTCTATCAGTTCGTATCCTGACGCTTCGGAGCTCAATAAAAAACCGTCCGTTCCCTTTGGGAACGGACGGTTTTTCGCGTGCGCCCGGCATGGTCGACAACTTGGTGGTGAAAGTCCACTACGGACTCGGTAGCAGGAACCGTTAGCCAAAGGCAAGGGTGTCCATCGCGAGGTGGAATCTGAAGGAAGTCGGATTGCGGAGG
>Ga0256405_10003628_pt1 | contig 31350 bp, 28 predicted proteins | sample RumenRJG_02DNA_FD_189096 | JGI IMG/M metagenome (GOLD analysis project Ga0256405, IMG submission 189096) | Bovine rumen microbial communities from Lethbridge, Alberta, Canada - RJG_02 | ecosystem: Host-associated > Mammals > Digestive system > Stomach > Rumen | place: Canada: Alberta...
GCAAAAAGAGGCTGCTTGGTTTGCTTTTTGTTGTTCATTGTCGCTAAAATTTTAAAGTGAAATTATCAGCGACAAAGGTACGTACATTATTTTATACGGCAATGACGGGGTTCACCGAACAGTTACAATGCACGAAATACCCGTACAGATCTCCAACCAGAGCCATATAATTCATTCCATTCCGGCCAATAGCAGGTCTCCCAGTAAGTTCCACCTACTATACTTACTTCACGGCAGATATCTTTACCTGGCATATAGCATCTTCAATTTTAATAACTTCAGCCACGTAGTTTGTGCCACCATTCATGCAATTCAACAACTGCACCAGGTGACTACTCAGCACAGTTCCCAGCAGTTCTCCATCCTTCAGCACTACAACAGGACCGTCCACACTCTGTGCTTCTACGGGGAGAATATCTCCTTCTTCTGTTTTATCTAGCACTTCTTCAACAACTGATGCCAAATTGGTATTGACAACCAAATTCAAGCACACATCAAATCCGCCTTTAACAGGGCGAGGCATTTCACCACCTATTCCAGAGTGGTCTCCTGACATTCCTGACATAATAATTATATTTTTAGGTTCAACAATTCTATTGCTCTTCTATTCGACTCTTTCATCTGATTCCACATAATAGAATCCATTTTTGAAGGTAACGCATGTATAGAGTGGCAAAAATCCAAAAAACTCTCTTCTATCTTATAATAGTCCTTTTGCATATCCCACTTAGGGTTTACAAATCCAGCCAATCTACCAGCCCTATAAATGTGGATATCTACTATCGCCACGTCTTCACAATTACTATAATTTCTAGCAATCCACGAAGCAGTCTTAGGCCCAATGCCTTTTATCGTCATTAGTTTATCCCTCAGCCTACTACCACTCAATTTTTCAAGTTCATCAATATCATTTCTCTGCAGAAAGTAGAAAATGTACTTGGATTTCTGGCGTGAGAATCGGTAGTGTACATCCTTCCCATTCCACCTAAATGGAGCGCTAATGGCGTCTTCGATATCCTCCAAGTTTGTTCCTTCCCTTATTAATCTCAAATTCTTAATACGGTGAAAAGCCAGAAGGCCCAACTCCGCTTTAAGGCCATAACCACCAAGAAGACATGCAACCACCTCTTCTTTCAAGTTAGAGCCTAACTTATAGTCATTATAAGTAGAATCGTCAAGATAATACTGAACTTCCCAAAATGCCTTTGTAAATCGGCGTCCAGCCTCATCACAATCTAGTTTAGGAAGGATTCTCGATAACCTAAGTATCTTTTCGCACTCATCTATACAATATGATACACCCATAAAATGCTCTCAGTTATTTCCTTTATAACTCCTTTAATCTATCTTGTACTGCGATATCCCAGTTGCTTTTTCCATACTTATCCACAAAACTAATTGGTTGCGAAGTAAAGGAATACAGACTTGATTTCCTAATCCTTGACTTCGGGTAATTAAAAGCATTTGTTAATATTTTCGTACATCTTTCCACATAAGCATCGTCAGCTCGTGGGTCAAAGTAGATATTCTCAATAAAATCGAGAGGGTTGATTAAGAATGGTTTTGCCAGAGAGTCTACCTTCTCTTTCTCAGAATTTGCCACATAGATAACCCTATATTCTGCCTCATGACTAAAACTATTTCGTTTGGTAAACAATGACTGAATAATCAGAGATATTATTTCACCTTTTGTAAGAACCGGCAAATTACTAATATCTTCCTCTATTTTAGCTTGCGAATAATACCGTACCTGTCCCACAATAAACGCGCCATCGTTTGGCGTTATCATATTATACAATTTACCCAGTCTTGTTTTTATTCTCACACTCTTTTTGTCAGGAGAATAGATGCGCCACATAGCATCAGAAGACTTCCTACTAGTCCAGCACTGCCCATAAAATATATCTGCAAGACTATTCATAGCCGTTTCCTTACCATCTCTCTTTACTACCTCCTTCAGTATAAAGTTCTCGTATACGTCCTCCCAAAGGCTAGTTTTAACAAGATAGTTCGCATTCTCATTTAACATCTGAAGAAGTCCATCAAAAGAAAATATCCTAAACAGAGCCTTACTCATATCTACCCCTTCAACAAGCCTCAACGGCGGCTTTAGATTGTACCATCTCTCTTCTTGTTTCATACTTCTTTTTCCTATATTTTTATCCTCAGTCACAAAATCCAGCATCCCTCACTACGCCATTCTCGCCCTTTTCCTCAGCCAAACCACAAAAGAGCAAAAAAACAAATCACTTTTATTATTGATTTCAACTTTTCACCCCTTCAGCACTTCCACCACTACATCGTCACTATACAGCGTTCTTTCTGTCGGCAAGTGCATGGCCACGAACGGGAACAGCGTATCCGTTTTCCCCAGAATCTTGTACTCAGGTGTTTGTATGTTCTTACTCACAAGGTCTGAAGTCAAATCTTTCTGCAAGTCACACATACTATAACTGTAATGGCCATAAGGGTCCATTATCGCACAGGCCTTCCAATAAAGCGACTTTATCCTTACAATGTTCGACATCGCATCAGCATACCTACTTCCTTCTTTACTGCCGTAAGCTTTCTGGTGCTTCTCGGTCGAATAAAGAATCTCCACATGCGGTTGTGCCTGCATAATCAGAGAATCGTAATATTTCCCGCATTCTGTACCATCAATCTTGTATATCGACGAGAATTGTCGTTCCTCGAACAACTGCTTTGAAGTGTATGGAACAAGCGACCTGCATGCATCTAGTATCACCGTGCGCCTTACGAAAGACAAGCCACTTCCTAACAGATCCTCTACAGGCAGCAGATTATTATTTCCCTCTGTAGGTATGGGTAACTGGATAGCATCTTCTTCATCAGCCGTACAACACCCATGACCACAAAATACTATTATCGAGTATTGACACTGAACAGTGTTCAGCGGTATCATCATTCTCTTTAACCTTTTCGGGTCGATAGTGTTCCCTTCGCCAAACCTTGTTATCTCATCATCTTTCCAGTTGCCGCCTATTGGGCTTCTGAAAAATGCTTCCCATCTGTCAATTGCTTCTTCTGTCGTCTTGACATAGTTCTTGTCATTGGGATTTCCCGGGTTTGATATAAGTATAAGATGCCTGTTTATCATTTCGATTCAATGTTTATATTCTACAGATTATAATAATCTTTCGGCCTATTTCTAGGCACAAAAAGGAACCTGGCAAACTGCCACATTCCTTTAACAATCTCTTTAATCATTTCTTCTCCACATTCAGTATCCCATCCACCTCATGCTCCACAAACGGCCCTTCTTTGCATTCAAATATCACGCTATCTGCCTCCATCGCCTTTATCGTATGCCACACACCTTTCGGGATGTTCACACCATATCTACCTTCATCATCACATAGTACCACGTCCTCGATAATCGATCCATCATCCCTATGCGTAGTCACCCGCACCTTACCCCGAAGAATCACAAACGTCTCATCTTTCGTTGGATGCTTGTGTATAGGAACTTCCGTCCCAGGCTCTACAGCATTCAAAAAACGGTGGCACAACTCATCAAGGCTCTGATGAAAATTAAAGTTCATCCTAAGCCGAGACGATTTTTTCGCCTGTGAAGAGACGTTATCAAGTAGCTCTTTATCAATAACCATATTATTATATTCTTCCTAAAATATGATGCTTTTGTATGATATGGCATCTGGCTTATTACATTATTCAGATAGTCTCTCGGATTGACATCATGGTTTCTGCATGTTGCCAGCAGTGAGCAGACGACAGCCATGTTCTGTGCTGCCTCATGGTTGCCGCAAAAGAGATAGTTCTTCCTGCCTAGTTTAAGGAAAAAATGATTATCTTTGCCGCGAAATTAGTTTAGCAGACTCGTGAGTGACTGATTTTGTCCGATGCTACTGACTGAATTTCGCCCAACGGAGGCAAACGGCATCGCAAAAGCAAACAGCGCTATAATTAGAGGTATTGATATGTTGCTTACTTCCATATCCCCTTCACCTTACATACTCCATACTCTCCTTGAAATCATACAGCATCTTCAGAATATCCTTGTAATGCAGCCCTCTGCACTCCCTCGCACATGCATATCGCTCCCTGTTGGTAAACATCTTTATCTTGTTGTACAGCATCGTCATATTCTCCATGCCGCAGCTTTCAAAAGCATTCACCACAATCCTGACAACTGCCAATCTAAACCATTCCAAATCCTCTTCCTCAGGTATCGTCTCGAAATAACAGAAATCCTGATCCACTATCGTGTTCACATCCATATTGCTCGTAGGGATAATATCAAACCCGATAGCATCCTTCAAGTCAAACGACAATATAAAATCCTTTGAATTACAGGCCAGCAAGAACAGTCTCTTCCCTCTCATTACATCTACATTTTCTGAATCAATCAGAGGCACCTGGTTTGTGCCGGATAACGCCGCACTTGAACCGTGACCCAGAAAAACCACATAGTCATGCCTCGTAATGTCCTTCAACACCTTCTCTACATAACCTTCCGTTCTCGTGTCGTCATCGAGTACTTCAAACCCATCCCCTTGCAGCACATCTGCTATGGGCTTCAGGAATGCTGTCGTCTCGTCCTGAGGATATATACACAGTTTACTCATTCTGCTGCCGATGTATTTGATATATATGCTACTACCTGCTCTATTAAGTCATCCATCCACATGTTACTCCGCGCATCCCTCTTGTTCTCAATGACCTCACATATCTCATTCAGTGTCTTGTCTCGCCACTCAGGGTAGCCCGTCACGCTTTTTTCGTCGCCTATAGCCCTCAGTTTCTGAATAAATAAGTCATCTACTTGGGGTTTCTTCTTTTGTTTCACAAACTTGATGGCATCATCCGAATAGTTCCCGCGTCCTAAGAATTCTTCTATGCCCCAACTCATAAAATCGTTAATAGCAGCTATCAATTCCTCTTCGTCTCTTCTCTTATAGTCTCCAAGTAGTCTGGTCAGAACCTCCTTTTTCTTTCCAGAATACATGATGACGGGAACTTTTGACCTGATTTCCTTCACCATTTTCACAACTTCAATTCCAGAAATCTTATCATCCGACAATTCATAGTCCGTCAGGACAAGGTCAATTGACCTGCCCTTCATAATTTCCATCAGACGGTCTTTCAGCATCTCTTCGCTGATAGTCCCGTCATCACCCAAGACATCCTCATTTGTATTAATCAAATGAACTTCTATGTCATACTCCCGTTTCAGTTTACTCTCAATGTATTCTTTCTGAGGGTTCTGGTCTTCATCGTCAATGATGATAATGTTCTTCTCCATTCTCTCTGCACTTAGTTAAATATTAGTTCAAATGTTGCCCCTTTCAGGTTGTACGCTCCATTCCCTAAGAATTTCACGTTCCCTTTCAGTTGCTTTTTCATAGTTCTCTTGATGGTGCTCAGTCCTATGCCCGAACCTCCGCTCCTGTTCGTCACACCTTCCTCAAACAGGTCTTCCGGGTTGTACATTTCCATGTCAACACCCGTTCCGTCGTCCGAGAAGTCCATAATTATCCGTGCATCTTCATTTCTGAATGTCACATGTATCTGCTTGGCATCTGCCTTCGACGAGTTGCTGATAAGATTGTCCAGCACCACCGACAAGTCCAACAATGACAACTTTTTCAGAATGGTAGTCCTTATTTGGTTGTCAAAAGTGATGTACATCGACCCGTTGAATTTCTTCAGATACTCCATCGTATAGCTCACGATGTTTGCATTCGTTGCCTGTCGCAAATCCTTAATGTCTGCCTTGGTGATGAGTTTCGTCAACTGTGTAATACGGTCTGAATAGAGCTTCATTCTGTTGAGTCGTTCCAGTACATAGTTGTTATTTACCTCTTCATTTCTAATCGATGGTATGAGCACCTTCAGTATCTTGTCCAGACCATCCGATGCAATAGCAATTACGTGTAACATATCCTCCACCTCTTTCGAAGTGTTTCTCACCGCTGAAAGGTATCGGTTCTTTTCCTGCTGCGCCCTGAGTGCCCGCTCGGTCTCTTTTCGCCTTTCGTTCAGTTCGTTTAGGCTCGCCCGCAGTTTCTCCAGTTCCTCTTGCTGGTATTTGTCATTGCTGGCAGCCACTATTTTTTCAAGATCGTCTATCAGACCTATTTTAATCAAGTCTGTTGAGTCCACGTCTGCTACGATGTCAGCCAGTTCTTTATTGTACGAAATGACTCGAACATCTCTTTCGTTCACCAGACTTTTTATCAGCTGCATAAAGTCCACCTTGCTACCGATGTTTGTGTAGAGGTGTGTGGCTGAGGTGCTGTCGCGCTCCTGATCTTTAAGCTGTTCCTTGATGGCTTTCGCATCTTCCACATCCTGAAAGTACTCTTTCTGCAGGAAGTTGTCTCCCCACAGCACACCGGCAACATATCGTTCCAATCGACGATGGATAGAATTGAAATAATCGAACAGTTCCTTGGCTGATGGAGTATTGATCAGTCCACCGTCACGACTCGAAACTTCCTTAAAATCTTCGATGTTTTCCGTTTCCACGTCCACTCTTCCGAACAATTCTCTTGTCCCGAGGAATCGGTTGTATCCCTGTTGTAGCCGTTTATCCAGGTTCCAACTGTCATCGTTAGGTTCTCCGTATGGCAACACTCTGATGCCGTTTCTGAAGAGGAAGATACTTCCATAGTTCACCGGCTGCATTCCCATTCTTAGTGAGAAATTATATTTAGCAGCCCTGTTCAGATAGTACATTGACACCGTTGCATGATTCAAATGCTCATATTTGCAGTCCTCCTCAATTTCATACATCAAGATACCACGGTCTTCCAATCTAGTATGAATGATTCCATTTCTAATTTCACTCTCAATCTTTGTGGTTTTGATGTCAAGGATAGCTGATATTGAGTTTCTTATCTCACCATTAACCCTTAGATAATCTTCATACCGTTGGTCTTCTTCCAGTTCACGCTCAGCAGTTATCACAATGTGAAACTCATCCGAGGAACTTTGGAACGGGTTAATCATCTTTTCGAGGAATTTTCTCAGATTCAGAATCTTCTCCCTGTCCCATTCCTCATAAAGTCTCGACAAAACCAGTGATGTTCCATACGTTGAGCCGCCAGCATATTTAATGCTGTCATCTGGCAGGGTCTCATGCGGTATGGAGATGGTTTCCATCTCCTGCCTTTGATCCTCATCGAACAAACTCCATGTAACGTCCAGTTTTTCTGTCACAATGGAGTCAATGGATTTTGTCATTAATGTAAGCTCTCGTGATAAGCGGTCGCACGACAGTCTTCCTATTCCCTTTGCTCCAGCATAGTTTCTATTAATATTGTTTCTGAACGATACTCTTTTAGCATCCTCCGTTCCGTCTCTCTTGGCAGAGAAACCCACAAACAGCCACTTCTCCTTTATATCCATCAGTGACATACCCTTGCCATTGTCAGATATAACTATTCTATCGTCCTCAAAGCGTATCTCTACCAATGTTGCGTATGCATCATACGAGTTCTTCACCAATTCAAGTATGGCAATGTAATCATTGACTATGAGATCACGCCCTAGGATGCTTTTCAGCTCCGAACTAACTTTAAAATTCAAATAGTCCATATATTGGTTCTCTGTTTAATTCTACCACCATCCCTTCGTTGTTTTTGCGTACTCCTCACTTCTCCCGCTAAGTTAACACCCCTCCAACTTACTGCTGCCACTTGGGACACAACTCCAACACGGAATAGTCTTGGTATTGGACCTGGGCATCACAAAACATATCTGTCCAGCGAGAGTTGCAATATAGGTCACCGAAGAAGTCAGTTTCGAGGTTGAGGACCTCCAGATTGATGTCCATCTCACCAGCCATGTACTTCGACAGCTTGAACTTTTGGCTTAGGTGACAGCATAGTTCCACTACAGCCGCCTTTTGGGCAAATGGCGACAAAGCCAAAGCGATGGCCATATCGTCTGTCTTCTTTAATGCTGCTTGATAAGTTATTTCTATCATCTCCAACAGAGCCGCTCCTTCCCCATAGCATTATTCGGGGTCACCCCGAAAATGTTCAGGGAGGTTAGTAGTCGTCGTGTCGCTGGGTGGCATGCCATGATGAATGATGTCCATATACGTCATTGAAATGCGTTTCCGGTGACTTTTGATGACAAAGTCTGTGCAAGCCGAACGCAATGAAATGTTTTTCAATTGCTGAGGCGCCGCCAGACTTCGCACTCATTTGAGTGCAAATATAGCAATAAAAAATTAATTCCACACGGAAAATGAAGAAAAATTTCATTTCCTGTGCGGAATCAACAAAAAAGCCGACCAGCAAAATGCCAGTCGGCTTTCCCTACGTCATGTTACGACGGAGATTTTGGTGAAATCAACTATTCACCTTTGACATTTGACCTTAGTCCTTTGACATATAAAAGGATGCGTACCACTCCGCAAACTTCCTCAGTTCCTTAAAGGCTGCGTTTGAGCGAGAGGAGAGCGAAGCTTGCTTCGACTCTTCCGAGTGTGAGCAGGCTCGAGCTTCGCTCAACAAGCGTAGCACCAAGTTCGAGCCAATAAATCCTGCACTTCCCGTAACTAATATCGTCTTCATCATTTAGTCCCTCTTGAAAATGTCTCTTGTATATACCTTCTCCTGAACATCATCCAATGCCTCGTCGTAGCGATTGGCAATAATGGCATCGCTCTGCTTCTTAAACTCATCGAGATTATTTACGACACGTGACCCGAAAAACGTTTCACCATCCTTTAACGTTGGCTCATAGATGATGATATTGGCACCCTTGGCCTTCACACGCTTCATAATGCCCTGGATAGCACTCTGACGGAAGTTATCGGAATTAGATTTCATCGTCAGACGGAACACACCGATGGTCACTTCCTTCTCTGCACTCTCATTCCAGTCACTATTGGCCGTATAATAACCTGCCTTGCGCAGTACTTCGTCAGCAATAAAGTCTTTACGAGTACGGTTACTCTCCACGATAGCTGTCATCATGTTCTGAGGCACATCCGCATAGTTGGCCAACAACTGTTTGGTATCCTTAGGCAGACAGTAACCACCATAACCAAACGAAGGATTATTATAATGCGTTCCGATACGAGGATCCAGACCTACACCCGAAATGATAGCCTTCGAATCCAATCCCTTCACCTCTGCATACGTATCCAACTCATTGAAATAGCTCACTCGCAGAGCCAAATATGTATTGGCAAACAGTTTGACGGCCTCTGCCTCAGTCATACCCATAAACAAGGTATCGATATTCTCCTTGATAGCACCTTCCTGTAGCAGTCCGGCAAAGGTCTTTGCCTTCTCTTCTGCCTCAGGATTACCGATAGCTGTTATGGCAGCATTCTCCTCATCCCACTTCCTGTTTCTATCGGCAGGCAATATCTTTGGATAGCCTACAATAATACGAGAGGGATAGAGATTATCATACAACGCCTTGCTCTCACGAAGGAACTCTGGCGAGAACAGCAGATCAAACTTCTTCCCCTTCAACGCAGGATCAGTCAAGAACTTCAGCGCATACTTCACATACAGCGAACGGCAATATCCCACAGGGATAGTACTCTTAATCACCATCACTGCATCGGCATTCACGCTCAGCACCAAGTCAATCACATCCTCGATATGATGCGTATCGAAGAAGTTCTTCTGCGGATCATAATTAGTCGGAGCCGCAATCACTACAAAGTCAGCATCCTTATAAGCAGCCTTACCATCAAGCGTTGCTGTCAGGTCAAGTTCCTTTTCTGCCAGATACTTCTCAATATATTCATCCTGAATAGGTGAGATTCTATTGTTTATCTTCTCCACTTTCTCGGGAATCACGTCAACAGCTGTTACGTGGTTCTTCTGTGCCAACAATGTGGCGATACTCATACCGACATAGCCGGTTCCTGCTACTGCGATTTTCATTGTATAAAAAGTTTTTAGATCTTATTTCCCATATTTATTTGCAGCCTCGTAATACATATCGAGGCTACCAATATCAAACCTCCATAATTATTTCTCATCATGTCTTCCCCATTGAGGAACAAACAAATAGCAACAGAACTGCCAAACTGCTTTCAGATACTTCATATACTAATCACTATTTATCCAGCACCTCATATACAGAGTGATTACTTTTGAATTCAGGAACAATCTCCTTCATCTTTGCCACAGTAGCCATATTATCATATCGCTTGGATATTTCTATCAACTCATCAATAGCCTTGCAGACATCCTCATACTTGTACTGACGAACATCTGCTATACGGATCTTATCATGGAACGACGGTTTCGTTCCCTCCAGTTCATTCAAAACCTCCTCGTAGAGTTTCTCTCCATCCCGAAGACCAGTTATCTTGATTTCAACATTCTTAGCCCCTGATAATGCTATCATGCGTTTTGCAAGGTCTATTATCTTTACTGGCTTACCCATGTCAAAGACAAATATTTCTCCTCCATTGCCTTTTGTGCCTGCCTCCAAAACGAGTTTACATGCCTCTGGTATCAGCATAAAGAAGCGAACGATTCTTTCATCTGTAACGGTTACAGGCCCGCCATTCTTTATCTGTTCCTTAAACAACGGAATCACAGAACCATTCGAGCCAAGCACATTTCCGAATCTGGTTGTCACGAACTGACATGATGACTGCGCATTATTCAAGCTCTGAACATATATCTCACATATACGCTTTGAACATCCCATCACATTAGTCGGGTTCACAGCCTTATCCGTCGATACCATAACGAATTTCTTCACTCCATATTTAACAGACAAATCAGCTATCACCTTTGTACCATAGATATTGTTCATAACAGCCTCACTGGGATTCGGTTCCATCATCGGTACATGCTTATAGGCTGCTGCATGAAACACATAGTCGGGCTTATAAGTACTGAATACGGCCTCCATTCTTGTCACTCTGCTGATACTGGTAACTATCGTTTCAGCATCAATCTCAGGGAAGTCCTTCTTCATCATCAGCAGAATGTCATGCTGGGGTGTCTCTGCCTGGTCTATCAGTATCATTTTACTGGGTCTATAGACGGCAATCTGTCGCACCATCTCAGAGCCAATGCTACCTGCGGAACCTGTAATCAGCACTTTCTTGCCAGTTAGCATTTCCCCTACAGAATCCATATCCACCTTTATTTCCTGGCGAGGCAATAGGTCTTCAACCTGCACCTCCTTCAACTGCATATCTGCAAAATCTTCTTCAGTCAAAGCACCGTCTTTAACAGTTGCCTCCTTAGCTTGCTGAGCGAAGAATATCTTGACGCCCGCATGAATTATAATATCTTGTATTCGCTGATTATTACGGAAGTCATCAATTCGCAAAGGGGAGACCAATACAGCTTCAATGTTTTCTGATGCTATTATCGAAGCAAGATCATCATCTACATTGTAGACCTTCTTGCCCAACAGCATCATATTCTTGGCTCTGCTATCATGTGATATAAAACCACAAAGAAGGAATTTTGCCGGGTTCTGGCTGCGGATATTCTTAGCAACACCGATTCCCCCGGTCATCGCCCCATAGACCAAGACTCTGGTCAATGGTTGGCTAGCTTCACGAACTGAATCATAAAGAGACTTTACAACAACTCTTTCAGCCCACATCAGCAACATGGCAATAATGAAAGCTATGATTATCTCTGTTTGAGATAATCCACAGAATGCCTCTAACCGATAATGCTCACAAATCAACGAAACGATTAAGGCTATTACGAGAGAAAGGGCATTGGCATAACACACCCTGAGCAGATCAACGAATGAAGAATAGCGAACTACCCCCAGATAAGTATGGAAACATCGTGCACCTATCAGATAAATAGCCGCATAGAGCAACGAAGTATATAGCACAGCAAATCGATGTTCAAATATATCTAACGTCCTGTTAAACACCCAATATGTAAACAAACAGGATAGGAGTATGGAGATACAGTCCACGAGTATCAAACACCAATAAGGTAGCGATTTCTTGCTGAAACCCCAATCTAAAATCTTAATAATACTATTTATTGCCATAACTATTGTCTTAATTTCCAACTCATACCAGACCTCCCTCGACATTATTCCGAAACCGTAGGCTTGAAATTACGAATTTCTACAATGTTGTACATATTTGCAAATCCGTTTTCCTTTTTTCCTATAACCGACAAGCTGCCATATCCCTGTTGGAGATCACTCTAACCAACAGTTCAATGACCAACTTATCAATATTATTGTTTATGCGAACATTGGTTCGCCATCTTACTTCTTACATCTTCCATCAGACATCGCTACAATAGTAGCATTTATACCATTCCGCAAACTTCCTCAGCCCCTCTCTCAACGTTATCTTGGGTGTAAACCCGAAGTCACGTTCAAGGGCTGTGGCATCGGCATAGGTGGTGGGTACATCACCGGGCTGCATGGGAATAAGCTGCTTGTGGGCTTCAAAGTCGAAGTCTACGGGAAGGACTCCTGCACGAACAAGCTCTTCTTGCAGGATCTTCACGAAGTCCAGCAGGTTCTCTGGCTGGCCACCACCGATGTTATATACTGCATATGGAGGGATGGGCAGGCCATCTTCACCCTTCTTGCGCTCTGGAGCGCCTTGCATCACACGATACACGCCCTCTACGATGTCATCGACATACGTAAAGTCACGACGACAGTTGCCGTAGTTGAATATCTGGATGGTCTCACCCTTTAGCAGTTTGTTGGTGAAGCCGAAGTATGCCATATCAGGGCGACCAGCAGGGCCATACACCGTAAAGAAGCGCAAACCCGTGGTTGGGATGTCATACAACTTTGAATAACAGTGAGCAAACAGCTCATTGCTCTTCTTGGTTGCTGCATACAACGACACAGGATTATCCACCCTATCATCTGTACTGAACGGCACCTTCTTGTTGCCGCCATACACGCTGGATGACGAGGCGTACACCAGATGTTCCACAGGATGATGCCTACAAGCCTCCAGGATATTATAGAAGCCTATCATGTTACTCTGGATGTAGGCATCAGGATTAGTGATGCTATAACGCACACCTGCCTGTGCAGCTAGATTTACCACCACATCAAAGTGGTACTTTTCGAACAGTCCATCAATCAGAGCCTTATCAGCTAAATCGCCCTTAATGAACTCATAATTCAACGTAGAGGGCTTAGCCTTCTCTATCTCACTGAGGCGATAATCCTTCAATGTCGGATCATAATAATCATTCAGATTATCCAATCCCACGATGGTACCCTCGCTCATTTCCTTAAACAAGCGCATCACCAGATTACTTCCGATAAATCCGGCACTTCCAGTAACCAATATCGTCTTCATCCTTCAATCCTTCAATCCTTCAATTCTTTATTAGTCTCTCTTGAAAATATCGCGAGTATATACCTTCTCCTGCACATCATCCAGAGCCTCGTCGTAGCGATTGGCAATAATGGCATCGCTCTGCTTCTTGAACTCATCGAGGTTGTTCACAATCTTCGATCCAAAGAACGTCTCACCATCTTTCAGCGTTGGCTCGTAGATGATGATATTGGCGCCCTTCGCCTTCACACGTTTCATGATGCCCTGAATAGCACTCTGGCGGAAGTTATCAGAATTAGACTTCATGGTGAGCCGGAACACACCAATCGTCACCTCTCGCTCTGCACTCTGACTCCAGTCGCTATTAGCCGTATAATAGCCCGCCTTGCGCAACACCTCGTCAGCGATAAAGTCCTTACGCGTACGGTTACTCTCCACGATGGCCGTCATCATATTCTGAGGCACATCCGCATAGTTAGCCAACAACTGCTTGGTGTCCTTAGGCAGACAGTAACCACCATATCCAAATGAAGGATTATTATAATGTGTACCGATACGAGGATCTAAACCAACGCCAGATATGATAGCCTGACTATCCAATCCTTTCACCTCTGCATAAGTATCCAGCTCATTAAAGTATGATACACGCAAAGCCAGATAGGTATTGGCAAACAGTTTGACGGCCTCTGCCTCGGTCATGCCCATAAACAAGGTATCGATATTCTCCTTGATAGCACCTTCCTGTAGCAGTCCGGCGAACGTCTTAGCCTTCTCTTCTGCCTCTGGATTACCTATCGCAGTAATTGCAGCATTCTCCTCATCCCACTTCCTGTTCCTGTCTGCTGGCAGAATCTTCGGATAGCCTACGATAATGCGACTGGGATAGAGGTTGTCATACAGCGCCTTGCTCTCACGCAGAAACTCTGGCGAGAACAGCAAGTTAAACTTCTTTCCCTTCAACGCAGGATCAGTTAAGAACTTCAGCGCATACTTCACATACAGCGAACGGCAATATCCCACAGGGATAGTACTCTTAATCACCATCACTGCATCGGGATTCACGCTCAGCACTAAATCAATCACGTCCTCGATATGATGCGTATCAAAGAAATTCTTCTGTGGGTCATAATTCGTTGGAGCAGCAATCACAACAAAGTCAGCATCCTTATAGGCGGCCTTCCCATCCAGCGTTGCCGTCAAGTCAAGCTCCTTCTCTGCCAAATACTTCTCAATATACTCATCCTGAATAGGCGAGATCTTTTTGTTGATTTTCTCCACCTTCTCAGGTATCACGTCAACAGCTGTTACGTGATTATGCTGAGCAAGCAGTGTTGCTATACTCATGCCAACGTAACCTGTTCCTGCAACTGCAATTTTCATCGTTTTCAATAATAAGTTTCTATAATAATTATTTTCCGTATTTCTCTACGGCCTCGTAATATGTATCAAGGCTACCGATATCAAAACGTCCCGCACTCATAGGGCAAGCATGCATCGTGGTATGCTCCACCATATAGTGAGCAAGGTTGCCAGGAGCATCTTTGCCGCAACCATCCTCTACAGAGTGACGTACCAAGTCCAAATCCTTTTTCATATAGATATAGAACGGTGGTACAGCCCAGTGACTCTTAGGCACCTGTGGTTTCTCCTCCATACCCAACACCCGGTGATTCTCATCCAGTTCCACCACACCTGTACGCTGTAGTTTCTCTATCGAAGGCTGCTCATGGCACATGATGCAACTTGTCTGTTTCTCTTTTTCAAAGTCCACAAACTCCTGGAATGAGAAGAATAGCAGGTTGTCTGCAGCCACGACCAACAAATCATCATCGATGTGGAGCTTATCCATGGCAAACAGCAAGTCGCATACAGCTCCAAGACGAGTATCGTTTGTCTCTGTACCATCATCAACGATGGTAATAGGCTTGCTATAATGCAAATCCTTCTTCCAATCTTCGAAGATGCTTGCGAACTTATGGTTTGTAATGATGATATGCTCATCTATCTCAGGAATCCTGTCGATATCATCCAACATCCTTCCCAAGATAGTATTCTCACCGATCTTCAACAATGGCTTTGGGAAGTTCTTCGTCAACTCACCAAGCCGAGTAGCATACCCTGCAGCAATAACTATATTCTTCATTTGTTTGAATGTCAAAAGTCTAAGGTCAAAGGTCTAAGGCTTCTTTGGCCCTTTGGCGATAGACTCGATTAGTCGATAAATTTGATTTGAAATTGAGATGGCTTCAGCTTTCAGTCGTTCAAAAGTCTCTTGGTCTATAATGTGGCGGTCTTCGCACAAATAAAGCATCGAACGAACCTCAGAGCAACTGCCTCTTGAAATCTGCAAGAAGTTGATAAACTTAGCATCAGAACCAGACTCTGCTCCTTCAGCAATATTGTTCATGATGCTGACAGCAGCCCTCTGTATTTGGTCACGGAAACCATAATCCTTTACCTCTGCCATAATATCATAGACATCATTCACAAAGGTACGTGACTGTTGCCAAACCCTTAATCCTTCAAAGCTTCTGTCCATAACACCTTTGACTTTTGACCTTTGACCTTCGTCCTTAGACCTTAGACCTCCATGAATCTTGCTCCGTCATCCGGTTTTACCCAGAACACTTGGAATGTTTTTTCATATTCGGGGAACTGTTCCAGATACTTCTCTGTGAGCACCTTCTGGATCTCCTCTTTATATGCAGGGTCAACGAGTGCAATGCAGGCACCTTTGAATCCAGCTCCACTGAATCTGCCACCATAGACACCCGGCAACTGCCGCATAATCTCATAGATAGCAATCAACTCCGGACTTCCACACTCATAGTTGTGGATACTGCTCTCACACGAATCAAACGACAACTTACCGAACAGCTTCATATTGCCCGTTTCCCAAGCAGTCACACCCTGCCGCACACGACGGTACTCACTATAGAAGTGCTCGGCACGACGAGCGAACCTTGCAGGCATGGCTATACGCGTCTTTTCAAATGTAGCCTTGGGAATATCGCGAAGAAACGTCTTGTCGAACGTCTTCAGTGGCTGGTCGGTATAAGCCAACATATTCCATGCTGCCGTCTTGCACTCATACACTCGGAGGTTGTAGTCCGAGTTCACCAGAGAACGTGTCAATCCAGAAAAGAAGATGCCAATCTCAAACTCTGGCATATCGGGATTTCGCTTTATAATGCGCCAATCATTCGAATCACAATCTAAGAACAAAAGACCATCTTTTTTACCAAGGGCTATACATGCTTGGTCAAGTAGACCATTATTCAACCCAATGTACTCCCGTTCTGCCTCCGATGCAATCTTCACCACTTCAAACGGCTGAAGGGTTATATCATTCGCCTTCGCAAACGCCATCACATATGCTATCAGAACAGCTGCCGATGACGACAGTCCACCCACAGGCAACGAGCCTTGTATCACACCCGTGATACCTCTCCGGAGTTCAAATCGCTTGCGCAATGCATACTTCGCACCACGAGCATAGTCTCCCCAATGATGCTCGCGAACTTGTGAAGGTGCATCAATATCAAAATCCACCGTTCCTTCAAATGTCCTGGACTCCAGGTGCACATGAGGATCACATCTGCCATCAGCCATCTTACTTCTTACATCGAAGTAAAGGTCAACGCCTTTATCGATAGCAAAACCTGTCACCAGACCATGCTGGTGGTCAACGTGTGCTCCTAATGGGCAAACACGATATGGGCTAAAAATATGATATTGGTATTCTTTCATCGTGTCCACAAAGACTAACAGTTCTATCTCCTAATATTTATAGCGTTTCTCAATAACCTCCCAGTCGATAATCTGCCAAAGAGCTGAAAGATGAGCAGCGCGACGGTTCTGATAGTCCAAGTAATAGGCATGCTCCCAGACATCGAAGGTCAGCAGCGGCTTCAAGCCCTTCACCACCGGATTGGATGCCCCTTGCTCCTGCGTGATTACCAGGTTGCCATCAGCATCAGCCGACAGCCATACCCAGCCAGAGCCAAACAGTCCTACCCCCTTAGCCTCAAACTCAGCCTTGAAAGCCTCCACACTACCCCACTGCTTCTCTATCTGTGCAGCAAGTGCCCCCTTAGGACCTTGAGCGGCCTCTCCGACAGGTTTAAACTGCAAGAAATACAACTCGTGGTTCAGTATCTGTCCCGCATTATTGAATACCGCACCTTCACTATGAAGAACAAGCTCTTTAAGCATCTCGAGTTCTCCAAGACTCCCCTCGCCTATTGGAGAGGGGTTAGGAGGTGAGGCTAGTCCATTCAGATTATCCACATACGCCTGCAGATGTTTCCCATGATGGAAACCAATTGTCTCTTTACTAATCACCGGTTCCAATGCCTCCGGTGCATACGGCAATGCCATCAATTCAAATTTTTTCATATCAATAGTTTTAGTTTATTTATACTCTTACCATCAGACTTCAGACTTCAGCCATCATCCTTCAGCCATCGTTCATGTCACTGACCTGTCCCATGGCATCGTTATATCAGTTTGACGGTGTAAAGACGCAAAATTCCCAAGATTTTTAATCAAAAATTCCCAAGATTTTCAGTTTTTGGAGCAGTAAGTGCCATCAAAGCTTGCTTGGTAATGGCCGAGTCGTGACAAAAATCAACGCAGTTAATTCTAACCTCATTATTTCCAAAAACACGGCCAATCATCATATTTAGCCGTAGCTTTTCCCAACCTATCAACAGTAAACCGTGATCTCTGCGTGGTAGATACCCGTTCCCGATTCCTTCCTCGCCTGTCGCGGCACATATCACTTAATGACTTTTATTCCTTACAAGATACTTTTATCCCTTAATTAAGAACGGATCAAAGTCCCCTGATCTCAAGGGTAGCTTTAAACTTCTCGTCTTGCGCTAAAACTCTTTTTAGAGTTGTTACTTCTGCCCCACCATGATAAGTATATCTTTCCTCCATTTTCTCGTACAGGTATGGGAACACCTCTCTACCACGTTTTACAACCAGTACATTGCCCTTTTCCCTATGCTCAGTATATGAAGCATCTCAAACAGGTTACTCTCAAACCTTTCTATTGAGATGTCATGCCTCTGTTGAATATTTGCCTTATACTGAACCCAGAACGCTATGAATGTAAGACCTGCTGCAGCTATTGCAACAAATGGCCCCATAATACCACCTATGGTATCACCAATCTGCCCTGTATCTGTAAAATCTATCCACCACGAATTCTTTGCAAATATCCATGGTAAACAACAAATCGCCAAGGCAATCAATAGAAACCAGCCAAATGACTTTCGAAAGCCTTTATCAAATGTAGAAGTTTCATTCATTTGAATTGTCCCCCCAAAAAACGTCAGCGACCATATATCATTCGAATTACAAAGATTAAATTCTTTACAAATTCTTCAATATATCATCCAGTGTTTCATCAACCTTCAGATATTTCCTTCTAGCCTCATTAAAAAGGGTTTTTAATTTATCAAAACCTGCATCTGTTTCTTCCCTTGACTCACTATCTACAGGAACTCCATCAGAGTTTACAACCGTCAGGTAGTAATATAACTTAGGAGTGCTACCATTAGGAGAAAAAATAAAAGAATTAGTAATATCCTCAGGATCAAAAAAACCAATATTCACAGCATTATCACCAATTTTAGCTTGGTATTCATCTTTTGAACTAGTTTTTTCCCAAACAACTTTCCCTTCATCTGTTACTTCAATAAGTTTCTTTATCAAAGTCTCGTACTTCTCTTTTATCATAGTTCTTTCTTTTTTTGTTTCGCTAAAATTTCTTGGAGGAATGTATTCACATCAGTTATATGAGTGATTACGATATCTTTATCAAGTCTGTTGTATCCTGACATCTGTTGTCTTATAGAAGATATGTCCGTACCCAGTCTAAAAACATAGTTTATCGCTGTTTTTCTGTCATCAAGACTTAAGTCCTTGCTAACCTTCAATTCTGTTAGCAGCTCTTTCAACTGATCTATCTTAATAACAGCGGCCTCATATTGATTAATTGCAAGAAAAGGCGGTATACTGTTTGAGATCTCAATATGACGATTGATATTTGCAAAAGACAAAAACTTATCAATCTCCTTCGACTTCATAAATGCAGCCATAGCCGCGGCTTGTGCTGCACTTCTTGTTTGCTTAATCTGCCACAATGCTAATAAGATGGCATAAACAGAAGCCACACTACCTGCACCTGAGATATAATCGGAGGTAGAAGCATTACCTCCTTTGTATATATAGTATATGGCCACACTCGATAATATGGAAACCATAAACAAGTGGCCTAAAATATACCAAATCGAAAAACCTTTGTTCTCGTTATTCTCCATAAAAAATTTCACTCAGAACAAATGCTACTCTACCCCTCTTTATAATAGGCCTCCATCACCCTTTTATTTGCACGTTCCAGATTAGTCATGCTACGCTTATCCGTAAGCACTGTGGATGACTCAAAAAGGTGATGCACATGCATAAGATTATCCTTCGAAATTGCCCTAGCACCTGCCTTCATCTGTACCAGTGCCTTATCACCTTTAGTATTCCAACTCATACGAGGATGGTATTTCAAGGTATTGAATACCGACAATCTAGCTTTTGTCATTTCAAATCTGTCATCTTTGCCAATAGAGTACCCATGATTTGCCAGAAAATCCTCATCGCATAGATACCATCGGTATTCATCCGCCTCAGCCATATCTATTTCATTTGTCATGGCATAAAACAAGTCTGGACTCAATGCCTGAATACATTGTATACCCTTGGCATACGTCCAAACAGCATGAGGAAATTCCACGTCCATCGCAATTCTCGGTCCTTTAAATACTCCTTCAAGATGTACAGCCCTCGTCACAGCATTTCCAAGGACAACAGATCCTAAAGCGTATTCCTTATTTTCGACTTCTATAATCTCACCATATGAGATACCGCCTCTACACAGAATACCCTTATCACGAACTGCAGTCCACATGAAATAGTGAACACCCCTTAACAATTCCACAACATTCTCACTCCATATAAAGGCGCAATCAGAGATATGAGCGATATGGATACTGGGGATATGCTCCTTCAGAGCCAAAAGCACATCGCGGAATTCTACGATTATCGTGGCTGCTAATGCATGATGGTTCTGTAGCTGCTTGTCTTTTATCCCCCATGCTTCATAATCTCCTTTATCAAGACCTATGACTTGTCCTAGGGTTAAAGCACTGAAACCAAGTATATCAATGTAGAACGCTGCACCCTTATATGTTTTCATGTTACTACCAGTCTAATCCGAAAGTCGAAAAAACGCAAAAAAATCTTATACACAAATTCTATATTAGTCTCATTATTACGCTGGCAATGACAAAATGGAAATTGTGATAACGACCGTCTCTATCCTTAGTCATCATCCTGTCATACGTCTGTTCAAGTTCAGCAGGGGTGAGCATAGTGCCAGTTTCATCATATAGCGTGTGCAGAATCTCATCACTCCGCTCCTGCGTCAGATATGGACTGTCCAAACGAAGGTCGGTGATGGTATCTTGTGCATCAGCATCACCTGAAGCACAACTGATTCCACCAAACACATCATAGAAGAACCTACCCTCGCAATCATCCGATGGCTTTATTGGAATCTCCTTGTGCCCTTTTGAAGCATCACAATGCGTTGGGAAGTACGTTCTATTATATAAAGGAGTGCCAGAAGCGTCCTTCGGTATATCTCTGCCTCCCTCACATGAAATCATCAAGTTCGAGTATTCACCAACTAGTTCTCTATGAGCACTCTTTGGCTGCACATGTTCTATTGTTATATTATCCTCTTCAACAGAATGTCCACAATAGCAACAAAAATAGCCCTGTTCGCGAATAAGCGTATGACGGAACAAATCAAAGCCCGTGGTATGTTTCACTCGCCTGAACAAATGTTCTCCATCTAAAGTAGGGTGACTACCGGCAAGTATACTGTTCTTATCAAGCTGTCTGCCTTTCAGATTCTTCACATAAACCCCAGGTGCTTTGTCTACAGTCTTATCTATGTGCTTCATCTGCCAATCATTTCTATGCGTTCTATGGTAGAGCGCAATCTGTTCATTTCAATTTCACTGATGCTAAATTGTCCCAAATCTACCAGTTTGTTCTTAGCATCCTCTATACGGCGTTCTTTTATATCCTTACGTATGCTTTGCAATAGCAGTTCTGCCTCTTCGTTCCTTGGTGCTGTGTTCATCGCAAACTGATTGATGCTGTTAGTGTCCAGTCCGTATGTGTTCCGTCCAAAAGGTATCAGTTTCCCATTTTCCATCACAAACAATTCACTTCCTTGTTTCACCGATGAAACCATCAGAGCAGAATGAGTAGTAATGATGGCTTGGCTTCGCTCCAGTTTCTGTAGTACCTCCGGCAGGAACGCCGACTGCCATTTAGGATGCAGGAATGTATCTGGCTCATCAAGGAGGAACAAGCAGTTTTCTTTGTCCCAGAATTCAACCAGAGCTGATGTCATGACCACCTGCTTTTCTCCCTCGCTCAAATACTCAATGCTAATGGGGGCTGCCGTCATCTCATCGCCTTGTCTGTTCCACTTCACATCTACCCAGTCAAGCAGACCATTGTTATACAAAAGATCGAATATTTGGAACAAGAAAACCCCTTTGTTCGTTATGCCTACCTCATCAAGGAAATCCAATAGGTTCATCGCACTGATTTCTATCTCAATGTAATCTTCTGTAGATGTGGGTCTGATAGAATGTTCAATTAATCCCTTCAGAAAGTCGTTAAACAATTGACTATTGTTACCCCAGAAGTCTGCACTCCCTGCTGTTGCCCAATGCGGTTTCTTCAGGCGGATGATATGAACCACCGACTCTATTCGAATATTAAGTTTCTCAATAGTTTCACTTTCTGCATTCTGAGCCATCAGACTCATGAGTGCAATGGGCAGGTGGCGCAAGTCGCTGTATATGAAAGGAGTGTCTGCAGGCAGGGATAAAGGTGTTAATGTATACTTGTTCCCGCTCTTTCTGACTGCATCCAATCTCTCATTGATAAAGTAATTACAGATACTCATCACGCGCTCAGTGTCACCAGCATAATAGGCGATGATATTGGCTGGCAAATAAGTTTTCAACCTCTCTCCATTATCTTCTTTGATAGAGTAAGCATCTCCATCAATAAGAATCTTCAATTCGCCAGAATTGCTCCCTTCAAGATAGCCCGATTCAAAAACAACCATATGGGCTATTCCGTCAGCCATATCGGTCTGGTATTCCAGATAAAAGCCATCCACCTCACAAGTGGCTTTCGGGTCTTTCAATCTCTTATACACCAGTTCAAAAACGGTAAGTATTAGCTCTATCAATGTAGATTTACCACTACCGTTCTCTCCGATGACAACAGCACACTTTGAACGGAACTCCGCCTGGGGGTTCTCCAAAATGCGCCACTTTTTAACATCAACTTTTGTTATTCTCATTGTTCAAAAAGCTCTTTAGAAAAACGATTTATGCCATCAGCCCATTTCTTCTCTAGTTTGCTGATACGTTGCTGTACTTCCTGTAAATCGCCTACTATATTTCGTTGTTCCGCAATCTCTGGCATGGGAACCGTAAGACCCAGCAGGTCACGTGTCCTTATATAACTCCTATCGGTAATACCTCTACTAATGACACGTAACATTTTTTTATATCTTTCAGAGGTTAGTACCATCAGTAAATAGAATGGATCTATTTCACTGCTCACGATTTCCAGCACAACGAAATTGTCACTTACTATTGAACCGTCCAGCTCCTTGGGCACGATTCCTATTGCACCATCCTTGGCACCAATTCTCGAAATCACCAAATGGCCAGTTCCAATAACAGTAAACCGCTTATTTTTTTCTTTTAGTTGTTTAGCCGTTATCCTCTCTCTAAAAACGATATCACGTTTATTTTTTCTGACAGTTACAAGACTAAATACGTCTTTGGGATAATTCACTAGTTTGGAATCAATGACCCTAACCAAATCAGCTAACCTGTACCTAGGATATTTCGAGAAAAGACAATAATCCTCCTTTGCAAATTCTGCTTGAATATCCCAGCTATCAAGATGCGCTATCGTCATGAAGAAAGCATTCTCATTAATTTCCTGCTGACCCTTATGTAGCCACGACATCATCACCGGCTCCAACTTTTTGAAGTCATTCTTTTCTGATGGCAAGCCAATAGCTGATATACCCATATCCTCCACTTTTGCCACCATCACATCTCTGTCGTATGGTTGGGGATATCCAGCCTTAAGTATCAGGACACTCGATTTCAAGGGCTTTCCACCTATGCGGATTGCATTAGCTGGTAACAAAGCCATGCACATCACCGTTGCCCTTTCTACGAGTGCCCGCCTTACATCGCAAAATTTTTCCCCTTGTAAAAAGTCATCGGGTGTTATCAAAGCCACCATGCCTCCTTGAACAGCTAGGTTTAATATATTAATCACATTGTCTCTGCCACTTTGATAATTATCAGATTTGGAGTGGTTTAAATAAGAAATAACAATATCATATTTTTGACGGTTGCTATTTATGTCTGCACTCCCAAAGGATATACTTGCATCTTTATTACCGCACATCAGCAAATTCATCTTTGCGGTTTGAGCCATTAATCTGTCATCTACAAGTCCTCTAAGTTCCCCTTTATGTCCTGTCGGCAACTGAATAGCAACTGCAGACAAGAGACCACCATCTCCACAGAAAGGATCTATCACTTTGTCATTTGGCTTTATTTTGAGAACATCAACAATAAAATCCGATATTTGACTTGGAATAGTAATTGTATTGTCAATACCTCGCATCACTTTTTGAGAGAACTCCTCGTATGCCCTGCCCATCGCTGGACGTGCATAAGCGAAATCGAAAAAGCCTAAGGCGTCTATTATCTCGCCACATGTTGCTGACTTAGCCAAAATATGGTCAGCATAATCAAACAGACATTCCTTATCAAACAACTTCTTTACTTCGTCAAACAAGTATTCAAATCTATGATCTGGATATATCTGTCCATCACCTCTTAGGAAAGACTTCATTTCCTCACGCTCTTCTAGGATATTTTCCGTTATATATTTAACATATAACAGTTTATTCAATTCCCTAAAAGCACTCTCTGATGTCATTTTCTCCTGGCTGCGCAGCATATTATGACACCATGACAGACTCCTTGAAAGCCCCTCAGCCATTTCCTTCATCTCAATTGTATTTATGCGTTCTCTCATTTCTTACATCGCTTTTACTATGTCTCGCTTGTTACTACACTATCACGCCCTTATATCTTTGCAACAGTTCCTTCTCGTGGTCGCAGAGTCTATCGAAGTGTATCCACAGGGGTTCCCTATTCTTCTTTCCCCACTATTATTTAACCTCCATACCATTATCTTACTCATATTTCACACATTCCTGTATGTAATTACCAAACTCAGTTTCCTTCCCTTTCTCAATTATGGTTTTCAATTTCTCATGAAGTAAGGACGCCGTTTTAATGGTATTTGTAATTATCGGACGGTAATAATCCTTCTTGGCAAGGATAATTTTCTGGCAGATTTCGTCATCCACGACCTTGGACAATATCTGATTGGCTGCGTCGCTACAATGACTCTCCGTATTTATACCCGCTTGTTCAAGCCACTTATGCAGGTATTGGAACTTTGCTGGCGTCATCGTATAACCACTCTCGCCATTTAAAATGTGATTCCTTATATCGCTAACCTGAGTAGATATAGATGTGTAGTCCACTTTACCTATTAAAGCATTCCATGTTGCATCATTCACAGGATTATTTCGAGCTGCCCAGTCTAGAATATCTGCCACTATCTCTGACATCAATCCGAAACTATCTGCTATAACATAATCTGTTGATGCTAGTTTCTGGAGTGCTTTGTTCCATGATGTATTAGCATGAGTAGCGGTGCCAGGTTGCAGATACTTACTAACAGGCTGGACTGACATCTCTGATACACATTTTATCAGCATTTCTTTTGCCAAAGATGTTCCTGTTGCTAAAAGGGAATCAATCCATACAACATCATTCAATAAGGTAAAGAATGACTTTGACTTTTCCTGCTCTGATAGCGTTTTATACCCCCAACTGTCAGTAAAGTGGATTATATCTTCTTTACTTACGCCAAGATTTGCAACTAGAGTTGGCCACTTTCCTATAAATTCTAAATCATCAGGCTTCCCGTCATGCTTCTTCTCTAAGATCATCTTTTTCAGCAACTTTCCTCGGAAGGTAATGCTTGTATTGGCTATGTACTCTACAATCAACTTAGTCGTTGACGTATAAAAGAGAACCTTATCCATGAGGATATCTATATTACGATCCTCTGCTGGTAGTTGTTCGTATACGCCTATACTCTTTAATGTATAAATTTCATCAAATGCAGCCTTGCCTTGTTCTGTCTGGACTTCCTGCCAAAGGGTTGTAATATAGTTGGCATCAAGATTACTTTGAAACTTGTCGAAGAACAAACGCTGAATCTCAATATAATGTACTGCTACAAGAGCACTTGCCTTCTTAAGATTTAGCTGTTGCACTGCATAGTTACCTACATCTATCACAGAATAGTTTCCATCATCCTTCAGTAATGATAGAACATCCAAGTAAGGGAAATCTTTATCTATCTTCGCCTCAATGGTACTGTTGAGTTCAGACGGTTTTGTACTCAACTGGAATCGTCTATAGTCCGTTCCCGCTTCTCGCACATAATCAGCAAATCGTAGGGCTTCTATGACACTTGCTGGACATACATTCTGTGGATCAAAGTTCTTCGCATATTCTTCATCAAATATTTCTAAAAGTTCTTGATAAAGCTGTGCTCCACTTACCTCTTTGTTGTCTATAAGACGTTTGCAGAAATTTTTGGCGCACTTTTCTGCCAAAGATGGGGTTACATGCGAGAAAATGGCTTTTTCATAACCTGTATACTCCTTTACAGGACTATTCAGAGCATTATAACGCGTTGCAAAGTATCGCCATATTTTCTTTAGATATCTCTTTCCATCTTCTGTCAATTGACTTTCGTCTATCTCGTTGATATGAGCAACGGCTTTTACGTAGTCTGTTGTACTCATACACTGAACATCTTCAAACAAAAGCATCATGAAATGAAGATTGGCGACATACGTACCTAACTTACTGTCCTTTGCCTCACCACTTAAGCAATTACGAATATAGCGTTTTACAACAATCTGATCAGCATTTTCGGGTTCAATGCCATATACCATGGCAGCAAGATCGCGTCGAATGGTAGATACCTGAACATTACCCATCAAGATTTGACGGTAGGCTCGGTAGAATTCATTTGCTAGTATATACTCGTCTGTGGTTGTCGATTTCAGCTCTGTCTTTCCTCCTTGTAGGTTTGTTGTCACCTTTGGATTGTGCAGTATATCGTCGGATTTAAGTTCGTAAATCGCCCTGCTAATAGGACTGACACTGTCGCCCCATTGCTTGGCAAGCTTCACATTACTATTAATAAAACGGATAATCTCACGGACATTTGGTGTAGGATACGTCTGTCGGTAACACTGGCTTATAAGTTCAAGGCTGTCATCGTCTACTGTTGCTCCGAATGCTTCGCGATACAATTTCTCAAAGATATATTTGTAGTCGCTGACTATTGGTTCTGGTACTCTGTATACCACCGGGAAGGTCTTATCAAGAAAACATCTAAGCAGTTTTACCCGGCTATCTTCTGCATCTGCCTCTGAAAATACCGAGGCCAAATGTCCTTCATCGTATGGCACAATACACCATATATTCTTGTAGCCGTCATCTGCAAAAAATGTCTGAATAAGTGACCAGAACTGATGTACCTTCTCAGATGAAAGTCGATCCATATTGTCAAAGCAAATAACAAGTTTCTTACGCTCATTCTTACTAGTACCAAGAAAATCTGAAATCGCTTTCATCCATATTTTAAACTCTGACACGGATGGTTCCTCGCTACTCGTATACTCTTCATCAATCGTATCGTTGTTCGTATGGTCTACCATACGGAATATATTGTCGAAACTACCATCTTTTATCCGATAGCATGCAGCCACAAGGATAGCCAATGCTATTGGAATTACATCTATCCACCAATAACATTTAAACTCAGCAGATGTTGTTATAAGCTGCCCCGCTACTAAAGAACAAATCGCAAACAGTGCTACTATTCCAATACCCCAAAATGCTGCCGTTGTTAACTTTGGCGTTGACTTACGTATCGTCGTAGTTTTGTTAGAGAACAATAAAGCCAACTGCTCATCCCACGATGCCTCGTTAATCTTTCCGTTGCGCAGTTGGATTTTCACTTTGCCTTTCAGTACCTTATCCTTAATAATAAGCTGTCTGGTCAAGGATTCTAGAATAGATTTGCGTTGTAGGTCTTCCTGATTACCCCAAGCATCAAAGCAAAAGAAAATATACTTCTCCTTCAGTTTGTCTTCAAGTATCTTGATAACATTTGATTTACCACTACCCCACATACCTTCCAGACCTATTAATCTTGCATAAGAAGGCTCCTCTTCTTGATCGGTTTCTGTTATATGTGTGGCAAGGGCATCAGCAAGCCTCTCCTGTGACTTGCCTTCATACATATCTTCACCTTGAGGTTTATTGCTCAAATAGTGAGGATAGGTAAGCTCAATAGGCTTCTCATCCTGCGTTTTCTTCGATTTATCAGTCATAACGCACATCTTTATAAAGTCTGTAAAAAAAGTTAAACACTTTATGATTCTCATTATATATCGAAAAGTATTTGTACTTTTGCACTGCGTGTCGGAAATGGTAGACGAGCTAGACTGTAACTCTAGTGTCAGCAATGACGTGCGGGTTCGAGTCCCGTCGCCTTCACTCACGTAGGGAGTTCTTCGGGGCTCCCTTTTATATAATCCACTCTCAAGCCTTATATTCTTGATTATCAATATATGCTTTCCCTACAATGAGCCACTTATACGGTTATCGGCCAAATTAGAGTATCTTGTAACTATTCTCTCATTGTCTCTCCACCATTTCCTTCCCCTTCCTATACTCCGCTTCCTTTTCCGGGTGCTCAGCATAGTAATCATTGATGGCTTTATGAGTTTCTCCTGAGAACAGCGGCTGTTTATTTGCAATCTTTTCAATCATTTCCTGCATCTCATGTTCTATTATCTCATAGTATGATTTTTCAACTTCGCGTTCAGAGTCCGTTGCGATGGCATCCATAGTCACATCCACATATTCCAGCTCTCCATTGTCATCACGGATAAGGTTCCAGTAATGCTCGTAGGCAAGTCCGTCTTTACATACCACCATGCCCTCTATAACAGAACAATGATAAGTGGTCGTGGAATTAATAAACTCACAAAATACAACACTATTTACGTGGCAGGCATTCTTGCAATAGAAAACTTTCTGACCATTAATTATCTTTGGCACACCAATGCTGTTTTTGATGTATTCTATGTAATCCGACGGTAGCCCCTCTATCTTTACCTCTTTCATTTTCGTTTTCTGTAGGTTCGTGATTTCATTTTTCAGTGATTCCTCCGCCTTGCGGCGACGTCCCCATTGTGGAACAAACAAGTAACTACAAAACTGCCAAATGGCTTTCAAAATATTCTTCATCGGCCAGGAAACTTTATTACAGCCATCGCTTCCTCAATATCTTCAAGGGCGACATTGCCATTCCACATACGATAAACATAGATAGGGGTAATGCCTCCAAAATCCATAGAGCATGAACGAGTTTCATTCTCCATAAAGTCACTCAGACGCATTATTAAATCTTGTCTATTCATTATCTTTCTTTGACAATCACCCAGAAGGTTTTGAAAATTAAGCCCAAATCGTAGAAGAAACTGTGATTTTCCACATACTCCAAGTACAACTTGATCTTCTCCTGCATAATCACCTCGATGTAATACTTCTCGGGGTCTTCAGCTTTCTCCATCAGTTCATTCTCATTGCGGAACTTGATGGATGCGGGGTCCGTAATGCCTGGTCTTACATCCAGCACATGCATCTGCTCGGGTGTCCAGTAGTTCACATAGTGACGCACCTCAGGACGAGGGCCTACTAACGACATGTCGCCCACAAAGACATTGATGAGCTGTGGCAGTTCGTCGAACTTAAACTTACGGATGAAGTAGCCAGACTTAGTAATGCGAGGGTCGTGGCCTCCAATAGTCACAAGACTTCCCTTATCAGCCCCAACTCTCATAGAGCGGAACGTAACTATTCGGTGAACCCCGTCAAGCTATCGGTTTATGACCTTTAGCCCTGTTGATGCATTGTCATCAGCAAGGTGTTCACCATTGTTTATAAATAAATGTTTGTTGATTCAGTTTATGTCTTCCCAAAATTCAGGAAGCAGTTTGTACATATCTTCATCCTTGGTCTCTTTGATATGATCAAGGACATAAGTGAGCCAACGCTCTGGGTTCTTACCTTTCACCTTACAAGCTCCAAAGAACGAATACATCATGGCTGCACGCTCACATGCATCGTCAGTCTGACAAAACAGGTAGGCTTTCTTTCCCATCACCATGGCGCGGATTTCCCTTTCTGTGTCATTATTATCCAAAGGCATCTCTGGTATGTCAAGATAAGCGGTCAGTTCTTCGTAATGACGGATGACATAGTTCAGAGCCTTGTACATCTGGGAATTCTGATCATAGTTGAGAATCTCATTCAAGCACCACAGATGGAATGTATCCCACAAGGGACGGGCCAACTCATCACGCAATTCACTTATTCTAGAGCCTTTTGCGTCTTCTTTCTTGATGATTTCCTCAACGGCATATATTTCCTGGAATAGAAGCATTCCTGGCATGGCCCCTTTGGGATTTTCCTTCAATGCTCTCTCATGGTCACGTCTGGCATGGGCCGAGCACCTGCATAGTACACGTCCAACCTTCTTTATCCAGTCATATCCAGGGTATGCATCACATATCAGCGCAAGTCCACTCCAATTTGACAGCTGGGCTTGGATAACCTCCTTTCCACGACCACAGCCTTTTCCTACCGTAGTCAGGAATATCGGGATTCCTGTATCTATATTCCTGTACTCTATGATATACTGCTTGACTGTCTTATGTTTCTCATTGTCTACCACTGGCATTGGACTTCCGTCTGCTGCCATATGAAGACCTAACATTACATAGTACTCTTGTAAACGATACAATGGAACAAGGGTGTCGCATACATTCACATGCCAGTCATTGATCGTGGCTGGAGCCAATGTAAGACCATCACGCTTCATCTGGTTTATTTGACGATTGAAGGGCATATGATCCATATACTTGCGGACCTCTAACTGAGCCAATAGTTTGTTAGAGGCATAGCTCTTCCAAATCAGTTCCTCATGCACAGGAGCTATATGGAATTTCTGATCAATGTCGTCCTTGCGCACCATGACAGGATTACGATACCCTTGTACCATATACTTGGCGGTTACGGGTATAATGAATTCGGTTGTCTCACCTGGGAAGGCCTCACGATATTCATCCATATGACCTATGCATTCATCCGGATAGACAAGGATCTCTGGCAACCGAGGTAAGTCCTCAGGTATCTTATTACGACCATGGCCGTCCTGATGTTTTTCCTTTCTGGCAAGACGTTCTGCCTCTTTTTGCAAGCGATACTTCCTGACGGTTTCAAGAGCATGCTTGTATTCCTCCTTCTGCTTGTCGGTCAACTCGAGCGATGCAAGGATCTTATCATGAAGCGCAGTACGGTCACCCTCTGAGATGATGAAACGTTCCCTCTTCTGAGTGAATATCATTCTGACCAGCTCTGCTATCTGACGGTTCTTTGATTTCTCATTCTTAAAAATCTTCTCAAGCCTACTCTTTATCTCACTACTAATCGCAGCCTGAGCCTCTTCGGAAGCAACCTTGAATTTAGCAAGATAATCCTGAATGTCTGCATTCTTACGACTGGTCATTTCAGAGAACAGTCTGAGGAAGCCTTCCGTCTGTGCAGCCATCTTCCCGAGGAAATGGCTCTCTGCATCATCCTTGGCTTTCTTTATCTTTTGCTCTGTCTCTTCAATGAGTTGCTGCTGCATTCGCTCGAAAGACTTCAGCATGTCCT
>Ga0256405_10003629_pt1 | contig 31349 bp, 25 predicted proteins | sample RumenRJG_02DNA_FD_189096 | JGI IMG/M metagenome (GOLD analysis project Ga0256405, IMG submission 189096) | Bovine rumen microbial communities from Lethbridge, Alberta, Canada - RJG_02 | ecosystem: Host-associated > Mammals > Digestive system > Stomach > Rumen | place: Canada: Alberta...
TGCAGAAGTTTGCCGGCCGGGGCGAAAGCATGGACGATCTCTTTCAGGTGGGCTGTATCGGCCTGATCAAGGCCATCGACGCCTTCGACCTGAACCAGAATGTGCAGTTTTCCACCTACGGTGTTCCAGCGATTATGGGATGGCGAAAAGCTGAAAAGAGGTTTTTCACCATGACAAGAAAGCAGGCGTTGGAACTGGCCGCCCAAGCCCTCGCCGAGAACAAAGAGGCCGTTCAAGTCCTACATACCATGATCGACGAGCTGCCGCTCAACCGCTGGACGGAGGCCGCGATCCGGGACTCTGTGGAGCAGTTCATCCTGGACAACGGCCGCCCGCCCCTGCGGACGGACTTCAAGAAGAAGTGCCTTCCGCCCCACTCCGTCATCAAGCGCCGCTTCGGCGTGACGCTGCAGGAATGGCTGGATCAGAACTACCCCACCGAGAAAACGCCCCTCGACGAGCTCCATGCCCAGGCGACGCAAGACTTTATTCGGGAGTACCTGCGCATTCAACCGGTCAGCGCCGAAGACTACAACGCCCGGCGCACCCATCCGTCGCGCGGCTGGTACGCCATCGCCAAGTACAACCACACGCGAAGATGGCGGATTTTGCTGGAGAAGCTGAATCTCCCCATATATAACAACCGCGGTACGCCAAACAGCACACCGCAGTTGAAGGTAAGGGTCATATCGGACTATAACTTTGAGGACGAAAATCCATCGGATTGAAAATGCGAAATCTCTCGGATTAACGTTCAGTCGAAGGGCAACGAGCAAACTAGTTCGTGCAAGAATTGCACATACTGGTTTCAGTGCTTTTGACCGTTTACCGAATCGGTGAAACCATCGTTTTTATTGAAACAGCTCTACACTGAATTCAAATTCAGTGAAAACAGATTCAGTAAGCGTAGTTAGCCTGTACAACCTTGCAAAGCCTTTCAATAATATTACAAGCTTTGCTTGATCATCACGCAGCAAACTTGCTACCAACTTGCTACATACTTACTTCAGCTTGCTAACTTTTGACTATCTTAGCAAGTTGCTTAAGTTTTCAAAGACATAATTCAACACGGAATCATCTTTTGCTATCCCTCGATAAGCTATAATGATTCCGTGTTTTCTTTGATGTTTTATGTTTTTCTTCACCTTTTAAGACTTGCTTAGAAAACTTGCTACAACTTGCTACAACTTGCTACGACTTGCTTCGTTTAGCAAGTTACTTATCTTTGCAAGCAAACCAAACTGCACTACTGGTCTTTCCTCGGGAATCAACAGTCTGATCTTTCTTCTTCATGCTTTGCAAGAGATTAGAGAGCTTCTTCCGCTTTTGCCTTTGGTCATAGATGTTAGGAAGAATATCTTCTACAATCTCCATTAAGGCATCTTTCTTCAGCTCTCCATAGGTTTCTAATGTTTGGAGAATAAAAGCTTTGCACTTGGCATCGTCTAGCCCTCTGTTGCGAATGTAAGAAGCCTTTTGGCCAACAGCCTCGGCAATGCCAAACGAAACGAAGATGTTGGGATACCGACCTTCGACCAATCCTGCAGCTTTAAGCCGGTCATAATCTTCGTGGGATATTTCTTCTTTTTTCTGAACTTTATCCAGCAGGAAAACGGTTTGAATGTCCAAAGCTTTGTCGTAATTCAGTAGTTTAGTATAGTTCGGATCTAAAATCTTGCCATATACTTTAACTTTGACCCGATTGGGCTCAGACAAATCATAAGAAGGCAGCGGGAAGAATTTTTTCCGTTGGATTTCAAAGACCGTAGGAATACCGATCGCATTACTGTCTATCATGTACAAGTTGACCATCGCATTGGCGAGAAACATATTTCGGTAATACGGCGGCTTGTATCCAGGCTCTAAGGCCGTCTCGATAGTCTCAGGAATGAAGGAGCCCTCATTCATAAACACAAGAGAATCTTCGAACTCCTCAACGTTGATTTTGCCACGAAGCGTGTAGTCCTGATGGGCAATGCAGTTGTGTAAAAGCTCTTTGACAAGATCGGCGTCATATTGATCCACTTCTTGGGGAAAAAGAGTCTGCTGCCCTGCGATGTATCGATACTTCACGTTGCGAATCTGCTTGAAGACTTCATCTACAGCAAGGAGGAACGGCGTGTCAAAATGCTCATAGGTCTTAACGCTACCATCCGCATTGTAGAGTGTCCAGGTAATACGGGGAACAAAGCCGTCGAAATAGTTTTTCGCGTATTCATTTCCGAGCAAGATTAATGCAGTTCGGGTTATTTTTCCGCCCAAAAGGACGCCGGCCTTGTTGAGCAATTCTACATCTGAATTGCCTTCGAGCAGTTCCTTCGTCTGCTGCCTCGCTTCCTCGGTTTTCTTCCTCCCCATTTCATGACGAATGAACAGTTCCCGTGCCATTTTTACCGCAGCCGGATCAAGATCGCTCATGCTTGCTGCGTCAACGTTTTCTTTAGACCAATCAAATCCAGTTTGTCGGACAATCATGTCGTACTTGTTCTGAGGCAAAGGATATAGAGACTCGTTTACTCGGCTATACGCCATGTCCTCCCAGGTCGTAGGCATACCGGGAAGGGCTGGCGGAATCTGAAACATGACGACACGGTCTTTCCCAACATAAAAAGCATAGATTTCCAAGAAGGTCAATCCGCGATTCGTGCGATCGTGCACTTCCTTTTTCAGCCCCTGTAAGGAATTCTCGTTCATACGGTATGCTGAACCAACGATATCTCCGTTATTGGCAACGCCGAAAATGAGCCAAGCTTCCCGCTTCCCACGCAGATTGGCTTCGTTGCTCATCGCGGAGAAATACTGGCCGATCTCTTTGAAACTATAGTTGCTCCTGGCCTCCTTAAACTCTACGACTTCCGTTTCCGGGTGCTGTCGCATTTCGTTCAACTTGAGGAGCAGATCTTCTTCTGAATATCTCACGAGGTACCTCCTTGGATATCAATGAATCACGCAAAAGAGTTACTGGATACTGACCTGAATGTTACTGCACATTACCCATCAAACACGTCGAATTTGCCCTTGAACCCATAGCGCCGGAGCTTGCTTTTTTTCTTGCCGAACTCCTTTGTGTTATTGGCCTCATGGGCGGTGAAATACCATGTAGCATTCGGGGAAATCCGCCGAATAACTTCCTTAATGTAGGGGCTGTCCACCTTTGAATAGCTGAAACCGTAGGAATAGACTTTGTCGATTTCAGAGTCAAGTTTTCTGAAGAAATCGCTATACTTCCGAAGCTGCTTGTCCGTATCCTTCCGCAGGGACTGGATGAAATCATTGAGGTCTGAGGCCATGACCGGCGCCCGCCACTCTTTGTCATAAGGCTCATCATACTCAGCGCGGTCATCTCCATGACCGAATACCAGCTTTTGCCCTACTCGGTTATGGATATGTTTTACGACCCGGACACCATATAGTTGCTGCAGGGTTTTGGTGTAATTGAACGACATGAATTTGTTTGTTGGATCGGAAAACAGTTTGATTAGCGACGGCTTCGGAGAATATGTACCTTGCTCGATTTCTGCCTCAACCGTTTTAATCCATTCACTGAAAAACACAGGCCAACACTCTTCCGCGCTTTTTATAATCCCGTTTGAAAAGGCGCTCATGCGGAGAAGATACTGTCCCATTTTCTGATTGTGATCGGGATCATCTTCGTTGTGCTCTTCGTCTGTCGGCCCAGGCAGCTTATGATAGAAATTGATTCGACTGAGCGCCGCTTCAAAATCATGCCAATCTTCGCCGGATGCGTGATCCATGGCATAGACCAGTGTTTCCGCTGCGAATTCATCAATACGTAGTTGCCCGTACTCCTCAAAACTCATGGTGTTTTCCCGATACTTTAAAGCGTCTGGATATACTTCAAGGATCCAGTTTCTAAACTCTTTATAAGCAGTCGGGATCCCATGGGCCATGTCGAAGCCGTTTCCAATGATAAACAGTGAACTCATAAGACAACGCGGTTTTAATCGGAAATTGCTCGAGCGGGCTGACGCAACAAATAATAATAATGGTCACGCATATCAACGAGACGTCTTATATTTCTCTCGCCCGCTCTCGTTTCGCGCCGCTCATAGAATCTGATCAAGAAATCAAAGAGGACATCAAATCGGATAGAATCTAAGAGTTGAATATCGTTTTGTACACAATTGCGTTCTAAAACGCCGAGGGTTTCCTCTAAATAGCGGAGCAAGTTTGAAGCCATTTCTTCTTCTCTTCGGTTGGAGCCATTAAAGATTTTTTTCTGTAAATACTCGAAATAGGGTATCGGAAGCAACTCTTCCGGATTCGATATGAGAGAATTCTGTTTTCGAAGTAACTGAAGTATTTCTTCAATCGGCTCACGAATATCTGTTTTGCTTTTTGATTGCTCTTCTGCCGGAGCCATCTGTTTTATCTCTGAAAACTCTGCGTCAATCGCCGGCCAAAGAGCAGCGATTAATGGCTCTAAAACGCTCTTTTCAAGCGGCGCTTCTATATTCTTATTGATATCCATAATAAGCTGAGCAAAGTCATCTTTTTCCAGTTTGGTGCTCTGATAACGCGACAGCGGGCCTTTGATGTCAGATGGGTTTATATTGACCAAGAGCGTACTGACACGGGAGTCTAATGTTTTTGCTATTGCACCTGCCTCAAAATGAATCCAAGGTGCGGCCTTGTTCTCAGCGGTAAGACAAATAATGCCATAATTACATGCTGACAACTCTTGTGCAAGTTTATTATCCCAAACTTCTCCCTTTTCAATGTCTTCCGGGGAATAAAACACGTCTACGGCTTGAATAAGCATTGGCAACCATTTTTTCAGCGATTGGGCGATTTGCTTGCTCATCTCTCCTGACCAGCTGACAAATACCTTCATTTCCTTTTCTCCCTTAAATCTCTCATATGTATTTAAGTGTTGTTAGCTTTCGTCTTGCCTCGTCCGGGTAGGCGCTCGTTTCACAATTGCTAATAGAACTTGGACCCTCAATTCATCCACCAAACAAGAGCGGCTTAATTCGAGTTGTTGCCATTCGTCCCGACCAACTCTTCCTGTTTTTTCTTCAAGTCAGAAACGGTATCATTAAATGTTTTTACGTCTTCCATCTGCAGAAGGTGAATTGCAGCCTTAAAGGTTTGGTCATACAGTTTCATTCTTGCAGGTTTGTGGAGTTTCCACTGCTTTTTGTCCCCATGGCGGATTCCGACTTTATTAAATACCGTAAAGAGGTTGTCTTCCAGGCTCGCATACATTGTGCCCCTGTAATACTTGGATTTGTGACGATCCTCCAAGTAATCTGCAATAGTTTTTAAAACTGCTTTCTTTGCATCCTCGTCCTTTTGGTTTCGCACATCGAGGTAAGACAGCAATACTTCAGATAACTCTGGCACTGCCTCAACGACGGAATCTACTTGAGCATCTCGCTTGGAAATGATATATTGCGGGGGTCCTTCTGTGGCAACCGTGCGAACCCGCATGTTAATCATCTCGAGCTTGTACTCAATGTTTTCAATACATCTGGCACACTCTTCACTAATAGTTGAGTCATCATCAATCGACAGAATCGATGTCATGCTTGCCCTGTTCGAGTCATAGGCTGGCGCCCAGTGTAAAAGGTTCAAAAACAGCTCATAGTTGTAGAGAATATCTATCTCATCGTCAATATCATAAATATCGAATCCAAGAGCACTTGCATAGGAAGGAATGCTGTTCGCTCCTTGTCTGTAGGGCTATGTTTTAATACACACGTTGAGCAATTCTTTTAAGCTCATCTTTCCGAGTGATTTCGTTTTGACGTTAGTCTTTTCCAGATCAACAACCGTAAATCTGAAATCAGATACCAAATCATTGCGACGTTCCAAGTCAAAGATTGTTTTTCTTGGTGAACTCATAAGGCCTCCTATAGTACCCGTTTAAGCAACTCTTCTGCGCTCTCGTCATTCGGATCATTGGTTCCCAGCTCGCCGCGGAAAGCGCGGGCGAGGATGGATTTCTTCATGGTGTCGATCTGGTCGATGACCTGCTCAGCGTCCTCTTTGGCCGCTTTTTCCCGCGTCAAGATCGCATCTAGGATTCTCACAATTTCTTTTTGCTCTTCTTGTAATGGTAATTCAATCTCTAAATTACGTGATTGTGAAACAGAAATATTAGCCTGTCCCACAACTCCTCTTGTAGCATTTACAACATCGTCTAATGTCTCTGGATTTATCAGGGAATAATACAAAAAGCGGCAGTTAAGCCCATCTTTTGGTCTAAATCTAACTATAGCCTGATTCATATTCCATTCTTCATATGTGCCGGGGACAATTGCGATTTTACGAAGCGGAGGACCCACTATATTCATAATCACATCATTGGGCTTTAATATTGAAGACGCTAGTTTTCCTTTATGTATTATTTCAGGAATGAATTGAGGGTTGCTCTCAAAATCCACTTTATTATCTACGATGTTATATACTTTTAAAAATGGAATATCCCCTTCTGCGCTAATAAACTCTTTTGGCGTTTTTCCGCATGTTATTTTTTCACAAACATCTTGCATAACTACATGTTTCCAAGTTGATAATGTAATACCCCGCTGCTTTCGCCACTCCGCCGTCAATTCCCCTGTAAACGCCTTGCGCAGAATCGCAGCTCTGTGGGCATCGTAGCCATCCACAACCTCCTGGGCCTTTTCCTTGGCCTCGTCCAACTTGGCAAACAGGCTTTCGATGCGGTCAACAATGCGCTGCTGCTCGGCAAGAGGCGGAAGTGGCATACCAGAACGCTCCATCATTTCCTTAGTGACATGTATCATCCCTGTGCCATGGCCCTGGTTTTTCAGACGTTCTGTGTCGTTCATCAGCCAATAATAGTAGTAACATTTCCTCAGAGCACCGCTTAGCAGTATCTTCCAAATGTGATAATGATAGATAACATGCCCGCCATTCCAAATAAACGGGCCAAATGACGCTGACCAAGCGTAAATGAGATCGTTTGCGTCGATGTACTTGTCGTTGTCGAGGCTTAAATCGGAATAGTACCAAGAGCTATTCGTAAACAAATTACCCACTCGTAAGACAGGAGTAAAAGAGGTATCTTTTAATAGTTCGTCTTGCTTGTAGGCTCTCCCGTTAAGAAAGGTCGAAACACAGCCTTGTTTAACCCAGCACCAATTCTCAGGCACCTGATACGGCTGCTCTGCTTCTGGCACCAGCGCCTGCGCCAGCTTTTCTTCCACCGTTAACGCAGTTTCTTTTTTGGCTTTCCGTGCCATGATAGAGCCTCCTTCCTATTACCAACCACACGCATCGTCAATTCCATAGCCTTTTAGGTGGTATTCTCTCGCCGGGTTCTGTTTTTTGCCCTTTCGATAATCTCTCCTTGAATAGTTCCCGACACACACGGTGTTTCCGCCTGCCTCGTTAGGTTCTCTATACATGTCGTATATCACGATCCCCTTATAAATGATCTCGTACATACTGTATAAAACCACCGGGAACCCAACAATAGTCACGATGCTTGCCACATTGCCGATTACATCCCACATGATATCAGACCTCTTTGCTCTGTGCTGCTTTCAATTCCTTCACGACGCTTTTGAGCAGATCGATCGCCTCTTCCAGCTGGGCAATGGCTTCTTCCCCACTCTCAACGGGATCGGGCAGATCTTCATAGTCCAAGACGGAGTCATCCCGGAGCAAGCCGAGGTCCAGGCTGTCATCCGGGTTCTTGGCGATCTCGTCCCGGGTGAACTTGCTCCAGCGCTCGCCCTTACGCTTTCCTTTATCCCGGTAGCCCTCCATAAACTCTGCAAAATCTTCATAGGCCAGGGTATGGGTTTTACCGAAGCTGGGCTGATTGGTACGCATGTCATAGAAGGCCACTTCTTTGGTGTTGCCCTTCTCCGTCTTCCCGCGCGTGAAGAACAGCACATTGGTTTTCACGCCCTGGGCATAGAAAATACCGGTGGGCAGGCGGAGGATGGTATGGAGATCACAGAAGTTCATCAACTCGCGGCGGACGCTGGCACCATCCCCGCCGATGAACAGCACGTTATCCGGCACAACGACGGCGCAGCGCGCCTTGCCGTCCGCTTTCAGACTGCGGTAAATCACCTGCAGGAAGTTCAGCTGCTTATTGGAGGTGCGGAAAGAAATATCGTCACGGGTGGGGCGCTCCCCGCCTTTTTTTGTGCCAAAGGGAGGGTTCGTCAGCACAACATCATACCCGCTGTTATTCTTGGCATTCTGAGACAGGGAATCCATGCACAGAATGTTCTTGGCGGGAACATTGTGCAGGTAGGCGTTCATAAGAGCGAGGCGGTACGCATCGGGAACCAGTTCCACGCCGCCGTAGCAATCCTGCATCTTTGCGACCTCGGCGTCGGGGAGAGTATAGAGATCCTTGCCCGCTGTCGCTACGCGGTGCGCTGCGATCATAAAGCCGAAGGTGCCGCAGGCCGGGTCAAAGCATTTCTCGCCAAACACCGGGGCAATCAGCTCCGTCATCACGTCGATCAGAGGCCGCGGGGTAAAATACTGCCCGGCTCCGGACTTCTTCTCGTCGGCATTTTTCTGCAGTAAGCCCTCGTACAGATCGCCAAGACCTTCTTTTTTGGCATCATACCAGTCGAGCTTGTTGATCTCCGTGATGATCTTTTTCAGGTTTTTCGGCTCCTCAATGCTGGAAACCGCTTTGACATAGATCCGGCTGATCTCCTGGAGCGGAGCGGCGCCCAACTCCGTAAGCAGTTGATAGTAATACTGTTTGAGTTCAAGACCTTCCAGAGAAGTGAGATACTCCCAGGAGTACTTGCCAAGAGCGCCGATGATCTCCGCGCGCTCTTTGTCGGAAAGGCCATTTCCGCCCTTGCCATCCGCATCGTTCAGACGCTTTTTCACGTCGGCTTGTACAGCCTGGATCAGCTTCTCTTCCGTTCCGTTCTCGTTGATCATCTTGAGGAACAGGATATAAGTCAGCTCGGTGACATACTGGTGGTAGGTAATGCCGTCGTCTCTGAGAATGTTGCAGAGATTCCAGAGTTTCTGGACGATGTCTTGGGTGCTCATCAGGCTGCTCCTCCATAGATGTAGGTGTTGATTTCACGGATGATCTCGACCAGCTGACCGTTCAGCTTCTTGTTGAAGCGGGCAAAACCGCCCTCCGACTTGAAGGCCGGGGCTTCGAAGGTCTCCACATTCAAAATGCTCTCATGCAGCATATAGGTCTTGATCTTTTCCAGGAGATCCAGCTGCATACGGTTGAAATGATGGGCCGCCGTCAGTTTGGCAAAGGCCGCCCGGACGCGGTCTTCGTGGTTCACAAGCGGCGTATTCAAAACCGCCTGCCGCACATGGGCGATAATATCGGCCACAATGCGCTCATTCTTCACGCTGCTTGCCGCTTCATTCAGGCTGTTCTCGGTAAAGCTGGCCTTGTCCAGCTCGATCTTCAGCGCACGGAGTTGGGCGCGGGTCATATCGCTGGGCTTGGTGCAGGCGATCCGGATGGCCTCAATGCGGTCTTTGTTTTCGTTGACGAAGGCAGTGAAGGCCTCCAGATAATCCTCCGGTTTCTCTGTACCGCCATAGCCTCGGGTCGTCTCCAACAGGGTGTCCTCCTTGTCGGAGTAGTAATGCCCGCGCCGCTTCCCTTTGAGTCCATCGATCCAAAGCAGAAAATCCGTATCTTGCTGACACCGCTGGATAAAGGCTTCTTCCGTATAGGATTTCAGCTCTTTGACGTAAGCTTTTACCGTCTTCCCGCCAAGCCGCTCGGATACCTCGTATTTCTGCTCCTCCGTCAGATTGTTGTTTTTGCGCTGGAGCTTCGCCAGGATCCGGTCTTTGATGGGCTGCTTGTTGGCATCATCCGGCCGGAACAAATCTTCCAGCAGCTCCGACATAGACTTGTTGACGGAAACAGATTTCATGCTGGACGTTGTATCCAGATCTTCGTATACCCGGACAGCATCAAAGATATTGAAGTGGGTTTTCCCGATCTCCGGGCAAGGACGGGTCGCGCGCCCCATCATCTGCTCAAACAGGATGCGGCTGTTGACCTTGCGCATAAAGACCAAATTGCAGATCGGCGGAACATCCACACCGGTGGTCAGCAGATCAACCGTAACAGCGATGTTCGGCTCCTGGTTGTTCTCAAACTGCTTGATGATCTGCAGGATCTTTTTCTTGTTGCCGCCAGCAGTCTTGCCGGTAATCTTCAGAGTTGCGTCGTTGGAAATGCCGAAGGGCCGATAGATTTCCCGCAGGGTATCCACGATCCGGTCTGCATGGGCATCGTTGACCGCAAAGATCAGGGTTTTCTCGCGGCCCTCCGGATTGAGATAACCGGAGATCTCTTCCAGAACTTTGCGGGTATTATCCGGCAGAACAATCTTGCGGTTGAACTCCGAAACGTCGAAGTCCATTTCATCTTCCAGGGCTGCGCCATTCAAAAGCTCATTCGTATTGGGATCGTATTCGGCAATATGCTCGCCCTTTTTGAATTGCGCCTTGTTTACGATGAAATCCGTATTGATGATATACGGCGGATCGTGGTCCACCAGCCAGCCGTCGATAACCGCTTCCCGATAGCTGTAGGTATAGACAGGCTCCCCGAAGATCTCCGTTGTGTGGAGCGCGGGAGTAGCGGTAAGCGCAACCTTGACAGCATCAAAATACTCGATGACCTGCTTGTATTTGCTCATGTAGTCATCCTGACTGTCGTAAAGGATCTCTTCTTCCGTCATCTCGCGGTCGAGGATATAGCCTCTGTGCGCTTCATCCACAATAATCAAGTCGAAAGCGCCGGGCATCAGATCCGGCTTTTCGGCAAGGATCGTCCGCTTTAACAGTCCCTGAACCGTGCAAATACTGACTTTTGTATCGGCGCTGATCTCGTTATCGTCGATATCCCTCAGCTCATAGATTTGGTCCAAGGTAAGCTGATCTCTCAGCTTGACATCTTTGAACTTATCCATGGCCTGCTCACCAAGGGAAACACGATCTACCAAAAAGAGAATGCGACGGAAGCGCTTGGCCTCCAGCATCTTATAGATGAAGCCGAGCGCTGTGCGCGTTTTACCGGTTCCGGTGGCCATTGCAAGAAGCGCAGTCTGCTTTCCGGCGCGGATTGCTTCTGTTGCCTTGTGAATGGCCTTGACCTGATAATCGCGGAGATTCAGGCCGGCAGGGTCGGTCAGGAAAGCATCATCAGATTCAACCAAGGCAATGTTGGCAGCGCCTATATCCTGTTTGAGCTTTTCTTCTATGTCGGCGGGGCTGAACCAGTTGCGTATGGGGTAAGAAATGTTGGACGGGTCCCGTGCGTCCAAAAACCATATGCCGGATTTCGTCCGTAATTGTTCAAGATAGGCTCTTCCGTTAGAGGCCATCAAAAAGGGAACCTGATAGGAGCCCCAGTTACCAATTACATATGCTTGATCTTCTTCCCGAATATGCGTAGCGTAATCTTTGACTTGTACATCGATGGTAGCGGCCACATCCTCACCCATCTTCTTGGCATCCATGACGGCGACCAGCTTTTCCCCGATGAAGAAGGCGTAGTCCACATATCCGTGTTTATAAAATGCGGAGTTTGTTGGCCATTCGCTGATGGCAAGATTCCGACCTTTAACCGGGCGCGTTCCCTTGCTGTAGCGAAGGATCTGTGTGTCTGCTTCCCAACCGGCCTTGCGCAGCTGCTCGTCAACCAGGCGGCGTGTCTGTGCTTCGTTCCAGTTCATCATGGCCGAAACGGTTTCGGCGCGCTTCGCACGCTCCTTCTTCGTGGAGCCGGATGCAGCTGTTTTGACCTCTTCAAGACGCAGGGTGAGCTCTTTAATCTTCTGCTCCTGTTCCTCGAGGAGCGCCTCCAGATCGTGCTGTGCGTTCTCATCAGGCATGACAAAAGCTGGGGCGATAAATCCCCAGTCGCCATATGTCTCCATGAACCAAACCGCAAGATTATACATCAACGAGAGCAGCGTTTTTGCGTCATCAACGGAATCTGCTCCTGTATGTACAGCAGTATTTCTGGTCTTGCGGAGAAGGTAAAGGGTATTGTCAATGTCCCTCGGTAGCAGTCCAGCGCGCTTTAACAGGCGGATGCGGTTCGAATGGGTGTTGTCAACGGGCGGCGCAGAGATATGTTCAAACACCATGATTTCATTGACAAGGCGTTCCGCAAACATGCCGATCTTGTAGATGCAGGCATTGGGATCGGAGTATAAATAGTTTTCTGCAGCCGCGCCGATTTGTGCCAGAGCTGGCCAGTATCGATTCAGAAAATCAAAGTTTGATTTCATTGGCCTCGCCTCCCGGAAGAGCTCAACTGTTCGACCTGTAAAGGTCGCTTAGCGTTTTCCCTTCGCTGTCCTTCCATTCCACCCAGCCATTTGTGCTGCCGCCCAAAACGAAATCGGATGCGCCGCTCGGCGTTTTGAAGGAGAGCACTTTGACCAGATAGTATTTTCCGTCCTGCTTTTTTACGATTGTGCCGTCGTTCAGAAGCGCTTGCCGTTTCAGATTATAGCTTGCAATATGTACTGCCTTTGAAAAGTCGATTTCTGAATCCGGGAGCACCTCAAAGGATTCACCGGAATAAATTCCATGCGCAACAATGCCGCGTCTGGAGGTAGCAAAGATCTTCTTGCCGGCAGTATTATCTGCCGCGTTCATGCGATATCCCAGCGTCGCCATAATGAACTCGATTTCTTCATAGATTTCCTCGACAATGGGAAAATCGTATTCCGAAATCTTGTATTTCGGCACGGTTTTGTTTTCCACATCATAGCGGTTAGCATCAATGGCTTTTTGAATTGCATATTTTTCAAGACCGCTTAGGATGTTGAGTGTGAAATGCTCACTATCTGCTAAAAAGAGTATTGCCTTGTTCCAGAAATCCTTTTTCGCATTGTGATCATCCAAGCGAGAAATACCGTTCCGGGTTTGCCCGATGTAGATCTTTGCCAGAACGCCAGTTTCGTCATTGACAAGAAAGTAAACGCCCGGATTGTCAACGCCGGAGATCGACTTTGCTTCACTTAAATATTGACGCGGAACGACATAAGCCTTAATTGTGGAAAGATGCCGCATATATGTACGGATCCCGTCTGGCTCTCCATCGTGAAAAATGATTTCTAACCGTTTGGATTTACTCATGGTCGTCACCCTCTTTGTCAGGAATAATCTCCATGATGTCGTCAATTGTGCAGCCAAGGCGACCACAGATTTTTACAAGCACATCAACCCGGACTGACTCGTTTCGGCCGAGCTTCGCCATGGCATTGGATGAGATCCCTGCCTCTTCCCGGAGTCGCGTTTTGTTGATGTTCTTGTCGATCATTAATTTCCAAAGCTTGTTGTACGAAACAGACATGGGGTGAACCTCCCTGAAATGTCATGCGCGATAGTAATGTAAATATCATAAACATTATACCTAAAGCCGCGCAGCATTTCAACGGAAAATCTCGATTTTCAACGAGAAGAGCGGCATGCGCCTGCTGCTCTTTTTCATTTTCACCCTTGCCACAAAAACCAATTCTGCATTTTTGTGGCACATGGGGGAAAATGAATACCGGCAAAAAAGCATTTCGATCCCGCGCAGAGAAATGGTGCTGCCGGTACCCGGGAGGTTTCCAAAGGAGGGCCGGGGAGGCCTGCCTTTGGCACACGATCTTGCTTGCAAGGTCTAGTGTGTTATACCTTTTGTCCCGCGAGGCGGGCAAAGGGGTGGTGTCGCCTTTCCGGACAGCACACCTTTACCCGCCGAAAACGGCGGCCAAAAACGGCGAAGAAATGAGCAAAGTTTGGCTGCTGTTTTCATAAAGGAAGCGAGGGCGAAATGAAATGCAGCCCGCGCTTCCGGCGGAACAAGAGGTATATAAATCCCTCGTCCCGCCGCAGCGAAAATGCTTTCAGATTGCAAGCATGCGCAGAAGCTGCGAACGAAAAGTGATAGCAAATTGAAAGCATGATTCCCTCGTTCTGCGCATCTGTCAGATCCATCGGATGATCATGCCACGGTCGGCGTCGGTGCGCGGTGCAACGCAGGAAGGAACATACAGAGGCTCTTTCGGCTTTAGCGATTCTTCGGTTTTGCGCTGGAGCTCAACATAGTTTTCTTTGAAATGCGCGCAGGCCTGCTGCTCCAAATCTTCTTCTCTTGTTTCGCTGAGGCCGAAATGCTCCCGCGTCTCTTTCTTCGTCCGCTCATCGTCTGCGGGATAACCGAAGCGATAAGCCAGGAATGCTTCCTCACGCGGTGCACAGCCATCCAGTGAATCAAACACCTCTCGCCGGTGCTCTTTCTCCAGCAAGATCGGTTCCGGCTTTTTCTCATACGGGTCGATGTACTTTTCTAAAAAAGTGAGATGATCCTCAGAGCCCTCATAGTGATCCAGCCAATGAAACTCGCCGCCGATCACTTCCTTTTCTTTCAGTCCCGGGCGGATGGTGTCGATCATAAAATTGTTCAGCACCGCCGTCATGAACGTAGTCAGCCTTGTTCCGCGCAGCGGATCAAATGCAGCGAGCGCTTCGCAAAACTTGATGCGGCCGAGCTGCACCAGATCGTCCAGCATGAGCGAACGATCGATGTCGGAACCGATCACATAGTTCCAGTATGTAAGCGCCTTGTCGTAGATCAGGCCCTCATTGCGCCGGAGCAAAAGATCGCGGGCCCTTTCTCTCACGACCACGCAGCCGTGCTGGGCGAGGATCGCCAGGGCCTCATTGCTTTTCTCGTAAGTTTTGCTCATCCCGACTTGCCCGGTTTCTTAAAAAACGGCAGAAGCGACCGGGAGAGATTCTCCTTCATTTCTTCGGTCACGCCGTCCATGATCGAAATGCTCGCTGCCAGATACGCGGTAATCTGCTCCGGCTGAACCTTCAGGATTTCGGCAGCCGACCCGCCTTTCGTCAGATCAGATCGCATTTTGTCAAAAGCATCTTTTGTCATAGCTTTCGCCGCCTCCGGCTTGCCAGTCGGATGCTCTTTTTTGATGGAGGAAAGAATCGACTTAAACAAGGTTTCAATTTGCGCGAGTTCGTCCGCATAGAGCTTCCGACGCAGAGCCTTCGCTTCCTTGGCCTGTGTGGTCGCTGCCTGACGGAGTGCTTTTTCCTCTTTCCCGATCCGCATCATCAGGTCGCTGACAGAATCGTAAAGCTGGTTCTGCGCGGCGATCCCCGCAGCCATTCTATCGTCCAGATAATCGGCAATGCGATTGGTCAGCGTTGCAAAGTCCGGGTGTACCAGCAGCAGATTGATCACGCGGTTTTCTATGGCTCCGGTGTAAAGGTTCCGCGCAGCTTCCGGGGTCAGGCCAAGCTCTTCGATCGTGTAGTTTTTCTTGTCAGGCACATTGGTGATGCCGAGCAAAAAGTCAGTGGACACGCCGAAGAAGCGGGCGAGCTTCAGCAGCACATCGTCGCCGACCTTTTTCACATTTCCGTTCTCGATCCGGCTGAGGGTGGAGTAGTCGATGCCGGTTTTCTCCGCGACCTCCTTCAAGGTGAGCTTGCGCCGGTTGCGCAGATCCTCCATCCGTTCCCGGATCCCGCCGGGCAAATAATCCATTTCTGCCATATGCAGCACCTCCCTTATCATAGTTTTGGATGCTGCCATTATCTCACATAAGGTGTCCCAAAAAACGGACTTAGTATTACGTGGGGCCATGTGGGGCCGCTAAAGAAGCAATTCCCCAAAACCGGGCAGATCCCGATTTTGGGGAATTGCAAAAAGAGCAGTTATTTTGCCGCGAAGATCATGATCAATGTGCTGATAATCGGACGGATGGAAAAAACATAGTATTTATAGGGCTAAACAAATTGTCTGATCTTTTTTGTTGAACGATTATTGACGTGATATCAATACGCAAACGACAGAATAATATTCTGCCTATGATCACCAAATTTTTCGCCAAACAAATTAAAGCCACCAACGAACTCAGCATCCGGCTTGTTGCCAATTCGTACTGAGATAGGATCCTGCGGTGCGAAAGTGAAGTCTTTCAGCGTTATATGGGATGAAAGTGCAGAATTGATTGTACAACCATCGTTCGAGATTTCTAAGGTTACCAACTTTCCATACTGCGTACTGCCACTACCCCACCACTCGGGATTGAGTCGACCGAGTCGACTTCCAAAATCACCGGGGGAGCGCCAGGTTCCACATTCAATACCGTTGATCCAAAACGTAATATCGGATAACCAGTCTTCCTTATAGTTGAGGGCTTCTGAGCATAATTCTGCAGTCAGAATCAGTCGGTTGGGTACAGCAGTGGGAGGTAGCTGATAGGGAAACTTATATTCCACATAGCCGGCAGCAGTCCACAATATCTGTGCATTCGCTCGCTCTGGCAAGTAGAAAGATTCAGGCCGATCGCCAAATCCAATTGGAGCTTTTTCGGAAGCCAGACCGCAACTAGGTACAATCTTACAATCAGTGAAGCAGCCCACGGGCATAGATACGCTGGATAATTTACTGACGCTGGGGTCGTCTGACGTGAGCTTAATGATGATCCGGTCATTTTTGCGACTGCAGATTTTCATGGAACCGCGGCTGCCTGGCTGGAGCCTTGTGTTGATCAAACCTGCATTTTCAAGGGAGCGAATGTACAGAGCGGCACTAGATGCGGGGATCTGTAATTTTTCAGCAATTTCTGCAACATTGAAGCTGTTGTGATATAATAGTTTCAAAACCTGAATTCTGGCGGGAGAAGACAATGCAGAGCCTAAACTACACAGCTGCTCCTCGTCTTCAAGGCTTAGTTCGAGGATATTCGCCATTTTGTACCCTCCTATAATTAAAGTTTATATTAAGTTTAACAGAAAAAGTGTGGTTTGTCATCAGATAAAAAAGGGGGAAATATATTTTATTTGTTTAATGAAACTGTATTCCCACAAGAATTGTGTTGATAATCAACAAAAATATATGTCATTTGAAATAAATTATGGAAATATTGACAATAAAGTTGTGACCGTGCTAACATAAATGTGCGAAGAGAACATAAATTATGTTTGAATCGGCACTATAATAATTGATAGGAGGAAAATATGAAAAAACGCCTGTTATCATTGCTGCTGGTGTTGGTCATGGTGTTGTCTATGTCTGCTTGCGGCAACGGAAATGTACCCGAAACTACTAGTGCACCCAATTCCCCCGCAGAAAATGAAGCTCCTGCCGTAGAAAACGGTGACAAGGATGACGAGAAGGTCAAAATATCTTTCATGGGCTGGGGTACCGACGCTGAAATCGCGACCTTCACTGCTATGATTGAGCAGTACGAAGCTGCTTACCCCAACGTAGATGTTGAGTACATCACTGTTGCTGATAACGAATTTGACACCAAACTGCAGACTATGATTGGTGCCGGCGAATGCCCCGATGTCTTTTATTGCAACATTGACAAGATGATGAAGTATGCCATAACTGGCAATCTGCTGGACCTGACCGACTACTATGCCAGCAATGAAATCTTTGACGAGGACGATGTGTGGCAGTGCCTGCTGAATCTGTACCGTTTCGATGGTGAGAATCAGGGCGCAGGTGCAATCTACGCAATGCCCAAGGACATCTCTGCGTTCCCCGTGTTCTATAACAAGGATTTGTTCGAAGCAGCTGGTGTTACCCCTCCCACAGCTGAAAACCCCTGGGATTGGAATGATTACTTGGAAGCTGCAAAGAAGCTGACCAGTGGCGAAGGAGACAACAAGGTGTACGGTACTGGCTCTTATTCCCTCGAAGCTGCTGTCTGGTCTAATGGCGCAGAGTGGGTTGATCAGGAAACTTTGACCAAGGTTCAGGTTACCGATCCTGCATTCACCGAAGCTCTGCAGTGGGCAGCGGATCTGTATCTGGTTCACGGCGTTTGCCCCTCTCCTGAAGAGCAGTCTGCGCTGAGCGACTATGACCGCTTCAAGCAGGGCAAGTTGGCAATGGTCGGAGCAGGAACCTGGAGCTTAGGCGATTTCTGGGCAAACTGTGATTTTGAATGGGACGTCATGCCTTGGCCTGTCAGTCCTAACACCGGGAAGACCGCTATCTGGTTCGGCAGTGCGGGCCTTGCTGTTTCTGCAACCACCAAGTACCCCACCGAAGCTGCTAACCTGTGTGCTTTCCTGGCGTATAACAAAGATTCTCAGAGAACCGCTTACACTATGGGTCAGGCTGTTCCTACATTGAAGAGCATGGCCTATGGCGAATACACAGAGTCCGGCCTGAAGCCCGATAGCAAATATGTCTTCTGGGATATGTTTGAGAATACCGCGCGTCTGGCAACCCAGTCCAGAACCTTCAATCAGGAATGGTTCAACGAGTTCAATTCCAACACGGCCGCTGTATTCAATGGAGAAATGACCGCTGTTGAATACTGCGAATCTATCAACGATACACTTCAGCAACTGCTCGACGAGAGCATTGCTCAAAAGGCCGAGTACGCCGGCTGATACTTTGCCTCTTAATTGCCGGCAGACAATATTTGTCTGCCGGCAATTGTCAAATTGCGGCCTAATGGAGGGACTATTATGAAACATAGGGGCAAACTGAAAAGAAAAGAAAGAATTGCAGGCCTGCTGTTTGTCACGCCTTCCATGACTTATTTCTTCGTGTTCTTTATGCTGCCACTGGCAATTTGTATCTATGCAGGCTTTACAAACTGGAATATTTTATCCGTAAAACGGATGTTTGTTGGATTTCGGAATTTTGAGAAGATGTTTGCGGATCCAAAGTTTTGGATTGCACTGAAAAACACCCTCTACATGCTAATTCCAATCCCAATATATACATCTTTTGCACTTGGTTTTGCATATTGCTGCCACAAGAAGATTCTTGGTGAACGAGTATTCCGGGTTATCTACTACTTACCGTTCATTTCTTCTGTGGTTGCATTAGTTTTAATATGGAAGTGGTTGTTCAATTCTCGGTATGGTCTGGTTAACAACTTCCTTGCACTGTTCGGTATAGAAGGTCCGGACTGGCTAGGTGATCCAATATGGACAAAACGAATGATTGTGATCATGATCTCATGGAAAATGATCGGCATCATATCAATCTATTTTATAGCGGCGTTGAAAAATGTTCCGATTGAATACTACGATGCTGCTGCAATTGATGGGGCAACTCCTATGCAGCAATTTCGGTCCATTACGCTACCATTGCTGTCTCCCACGATTTTCTATGTTGTGGTTACCGGTATGATCGGTTCTCTGCAGACTTTCGTCGAAGTCAATCTGTTCTCAACCGATGGTGGACGAGGCTATGGTCTTGGCACGATTGTCTACTATATTTATCAGAAGGCATTTTTGAGTAGTCAAATGGGCTATGCCTGCGCCGTTGCTACAGTCTTTGGGCTGATGATTTTGGCGCTGACGATTGGCCAATTCGCCTTGTCCAACAAATGGGTCTACGGTGGTGATTGATATGATAAAGAAGACCTCTCCCAAACGTATAATCGCATTTTTGATTCTGCTTTTTGGCGCAGTTACGATGATTCTGCCTTTCGTCTGGATGCTCGTCACGTCTTTGAAAGAGGCCAATCTGGTATACACCATACCACCTCAGTGGATCCCGAATCCTGTCGACTGGAAGAACTATGTTGACGTTTGGAGTGCAGCAAGCCTACTTTCTGGTATAAAAAACAGTATCATAATCAGCATTACAGTTCTGGGACTCAGCACAATAACTTCCAGCATGGCAGCTTTTGCGTTTGCAAAACTGGACTTCCCCGGAAAAAACGTGATGTTTCTGATGCTGCTGGCGACCATGATGGTACCTGGCGTGGTGCTGTTGGTACCTCAATTCATTATGTACTCAAAAATGAAGTGGATCGACACTTTGCTCCCCATGATCATTCCAGCATCCCTGTGTAACATCAACAACATTTTCTTTCTTCGCCAGTTCATGATTGGCCTGCCTTCTGGTTATCTGGATGCGGCTATGATTGATGGTTGTTCCTATTTCGGCGCTTACCGGAGAATCTTTCTGCCCCTGTGTAAGCCGGCTATCATATCTAATGCCATCATGCTTTTTATGGCAACTTGGAATGATTACTTCGGTCCCATGATCTTCACCCATAGTGAGAAAAAATGGACTATTCAGGTGGCAATTGCCATGTTGAATTCTCATTACGAGCAGCAGACAGATATCCCGCTGGTGATGTGCGCCTCCTTGATCGCCGTATTGCCGGTTTTGATTATGTTCATTACCTGCCAGAAATACTTTACTGACTCGTTCGCAATGAGTGGAATTAAGGGGTGAGTTTTTGAATACTTACTGCAACCCCATAAAAACACACGGAGACTTTGCTGACCCATTTGTACTTCGCTATAATGGAAAATACTATCTTTACGGCACAAATCCAGATGCCCGTTGCTGGAGTTCTGAGGACTTGGTGAACTGGACTTTAATCGGCCCGACAGTTTCAGCTGACGAGTTTCCGGGGCTTGTTCCATTTGCACCGGAAGTCGTGTATTGGAACGGTACATTCTATATGTACACCTCCCCCCACGGGTTAGGACACTATGTTTTACGAAGTGATAACCCAACAGGCCCGTTCCATAAAATTACCGACAATGTTGGTCATAGTATCGATTTCTCTATCTTTATTGATGATGATGGGCAGTGGTATGCCTATTGGGCGGGTGAACGCGGCCTTGTAGGCTGTAGGATGGATTCTCCAACGAAGTTTGGCAAAGAGGTACTGCTTGGTGCATATCTGCACGGCTGGACAGAAGGACCCTTTGTTGTGAAAAAGGATGGGAAATATCATCTCACATATACTGGGAACCATTTTCTGTCCAAAGGGTACCGGATCAATACAGCAATTTCCGATCACCCCTTAGGACCTTTCCGCGACGATCCGTATAATCCTGTTATTATCTGTACAGAAGGTAATGTGGTTGGCCTGGGACACAGCTCAACGGTACTGGGGCCAGACCTGCACACATACTACATTGTATATCACAATTTAAATCCGGACAAAACCAGGGATCTAAACATTGATCCAATAGTACTTGTTCCGGAAAAAGCCTATGTTCTTGGCCCTACAACAGTGCCCAGGCCGGTACCTGCACTTCCGCAGTGGCAGTGTCAACGGGCGGCTCTCCAATCTGTACAATGCGCTTTTTCCGAAGAAGTAACACTACCTATGTCCGGCATAGCAGAATTGAACATCGCTGCTGGCAAAGGATCAAATCAATATGGCATCGTCTTTGCCGGGGCCAATGAGATTCGGCTGGAGTTTGACAGGACAGAGAATACAATTTCTATCCGAAATCGTGAAGAGCTTGTTGTGCAGGAGAAACTATTGGCCGGCCATGATCACGAAGCACTCCATTGTATCCGGCTTGAATATCATAACGGTTTGACTGTTTTTATCGATAACTTACTGCGTCTGGTGGCAGATGTGTCTATTGGTGAGCATGAAATCTCCTATTATGCAGATGGTAATCTTTCCATTGGTTCTGCCACAGTACATACAGACAAGAATACATTACATTACCCGATTCCTTGCTTTGCACCAAGTAATCGAGAAATCTGTATTGATGTCACATCCCAGGGAACCTATCAATTCCTTGCGTTGGGAAGCAAGAACGGTTCTGGGAAAATACAGGTGGATGGGAAGGCACTTCTGCCCGATTATGTGGATCAGCAAAATTGCTTGGCATATTTCCATAGCAACCTGGAGCCCGGTTGTCATGCTTTGCAGGTCAATGCTCTATCTGCTGAAACCATTGCTATCGCACCCTACTACGGCAGCGGGAGTGATTCTGTATCCGTCCAAGATATGGGCCCTTACGATAAAATCCGAGGATCTCGAAAATGGACCAATGTCAATTTTATTGCGGACTTGGATATCGCTGCACGAGGTGAAGGCTGGCAGGCTGGAGTGATTTTTAGAGCAGATCATTTGGCTGATGGTGGAGAAGGCAACGATAAGGTGCTGGGCACAAATTTCTTTGTAGGCTATAGAGTTTGTGTTTCTGAAGGAAAGATTCAGTTGTGGAAACATCGTTATGATGAACAGATCTTGAAAGAAATTACCTATGATAGTGGCGATCATATTTCATTTCAAATTATTGCCGTTGACAATGTGATCTCCCTGCGGATGAATGATGAAGTGATTATGGAATATCGGGATCCTATACCGATAATCTGTGGTTACAATGGGTTCCACGCCAGAAACTGTGTGCTAAAAAACGGAACTCTCAAGTAACATCTGTTTATATAAAAATGGAGGATGGCTCAATGACACAGTTACCGAGAAGCGACTATCCCCGCCCCAATTTCAAGCGAGCCGAATGGCTTTGCCTAAACGGCGAATGGGATTTTTCCATCGGGCAAAAGTCCTTCGACCGGAAGATCATTGTACCCTATGCCTGCGAGACTGCCTTGTCCGGAATTGAAGATAAGAGTTTCCACAAAACTGTATGGTATCGCAGAGCATTTACGCTTCCAGAGGCCATGCAAGGTAAGCGGATTCTGCTACACTTTGGTGCAGTAGATTATATCTGTGATGTGTGGGTCAATGGCCGCTATATTCGAAGCCATATTGGTGGTCAGACCAGCTTTGAGGCGGATATTACTGACGCGGTCGCCATGAACGGAGATAACATCATTGAAGTAAAAGCAGAGGATGATCATGCTGATCTGGAAATGCCCCGCGGCAAACAGTTCTGGGAGCTGACACCCAGGAGCATTTTCTACTCTAGAACAACGGGTATCTGGCAGACTGTGTGGATCGAAGCGGTGGAATCACTTTATTTGATCGACTGTCATATTACTCCCGAATTTGATAACCGCTCCGTCCGCTTTGAGTATCATTTAAGTCAAATGGCAAAGTCTATTTCCTTTGGTATTACTTTCCAAGAGGTGGAGGCTGCGAATCTAACAGTTTTTCCCAAGAGCTGCAAAGGAAGTGTCAGCATCCAACTGGATCAGACAGGGTTACAGGCGTGGAATTTCCAAGAGGAATTGGCATGGACTCCTGAGAATCCTCGCCTGTTTAATGCGAGGATCACCATCCGCAGCAAGGCGGCAGTCACTGATGTCGTGGACACCTATTTCGGCATGCGCAAGGTCAGCATTGAAAACGGAAAGTTCATGTTGAATAATCGGGAGTACTATCAGAAACTGGTTCTCGACCAAGGGTACTGGGAACCTTCTCTGCTGACGGCACCTACGGATGAAGATTACATCAGGGACATTGAACTGACTAAAGCAATGGGCTTTAATGGTGTCAGAAAGCACCAGAAAGTGGAAGATCCCCGCTACCTTTATCATGCCGACCGACTAGGCCTGTTGGTTTGGGGAGAGATCGGTGCCGCCTATGTGTATTCCAGAGAATATGCTCATCGAATCTACTCTGAGTGGATGGAGGCCGTGGAACGGGATTACAATCATCCATGTATTGTGGCATGGACACCGCTAAATGAGTCCTGGGGTGTGCAAGAGATTAAAACAGATAAGCTCCAGCAGGCCCATTGCAATGCGTTAATGTACATGACAAAATCTGTTGATGCCAGCCGCGTGGTGATGGATAATGACGGATGGGAGCATACATGCGGCGACCTACTGACTATCCACGACTATTCCTCTACTGGTGAAATGCTGAAAAGACATTTTGAAAGCCTGGATTCCATCCTGACCATGACACCTGGTGGCAGAAGCATGTTTGCTGACGGATACAGTTATCTAGGGCAGCCAATTTTGGTTACGGAATTTGGCGGCGTGAAATATGCTCCAGAATCTGATCTGATACAATCCTGGGGTTATTGCGAAGAAAGTGATCTTGATGCCTATACCATGAAATATGCGGAACTAACCAAGGCGATTCTTGATTCTCCTTTGATTCAGGGCTACTGTTATACACAGCTGACTGATGTAGAGAACGAAGAAAATGGTTTGCTGACTTATCACAGAGACATCAAGATCCCGCTTGATACGATCCGCAGAATTAACGAAGGAACCTGGAAAGCGTAAGTCGATATTTCGATTAAGGCAATATTATGAAGAGAAAACCTATTTCACATTTTTGGTCAATTATGGAAGAAGAATTAAGTTGGTTGTTGGGAAATAACCTGCTGTATGTTCTTTGCATTACGCCAAGTGTGATATGTGGTTTTCTCTTTTTAACCTTTCATGCGTATATTTTTCTGGCGGCGGCTGCAGTCTCTTTTATATTTTCAGGCCCCAGTATTATAGCTATTCATAAATCAACTCTGGATGCTGCAATAGAAGAACCTAAGATGTTTCGCAGACGCTTTTTTGCTGTATACGGGCTGTTCTTTCGGCAAGGCATTATCCTTGGATGTGTGTTGGCAACAGCATTGATTTTGGTTGGTTTACCAGTGTATTTTGCATTGTCCACCAATGATTCGCATCTGGGTATTATAGTTTTTGCCTGCTGTGCGTCGTTGATGTTGTGGTTCAGTAGCTCTTCCCAATTTCTTACTGAATTGTGCAATCATAAGAAACTGGAGTGGAGGAGCCTTTTGCGAGAGACCTTCAGGCCAGGCTTTATGAGTGTGGTTTTCGGGCTTATTAAACTGGGATGGGTATTTCTTTTCCTGTTTGCACCAGCTTTTGCAATTTCCTGTGCTCTGGTTGGCATACCAACGCTAATACGCTTTGCAATGCTCTATTACTTATACAATCCAGGTAATGTAAATTAATCATAGCGTCCCATAGCAATACACAGTTGATAATATGCAAATGGCAGCATATGCCAGCAAGGAGGATTTTCCAATGGGATTGTTTGATATTCCTGCCTCTGAGTTATACAAATACATGGGAACGAATCCGAAGCCCGAGGATTTCGATTTATACTGGCAACGAGGCTTGGAAGAAATGAACAGCATTGATCCGCAGGTTTGCCTCACTCCAGCATTTAGCCATCCTGCTTTTCACTGCTACGATTTGTATTATTGCGGTACGGCGAATTCCAGAATATATGCAAAACTGGTTATCCCAAAAGATGCACGATTTCCCGTACCCGCTGTCATGCAATTTCATGGTTACAGCGGTTCTTCGGGGGATTGGGCCGGCCTCTTCCAGCTTGCCGCATCCGGATTCGTGGTGGCGGCCATGGATGTACGTGGGCAGGGCGGACGAAGCGAGGATTCCGGTGGTGTGAAAGGGAATACATTACACGGACATATCATCCGGGGTCTGGAAGATGATGACCCCGAGAAACTGCTGTACCGTAATATCTTTCTGGATACCGCTCTTTTGGTAAAGATTATATCTAACATGGACGAGGTGGATGCGTCCCGCATAGCCGTATGCGGCGGAAGTCAGGGCGGCGGCCTATCACTGGCCTGCGCTGCCCTTGCCCCGGTGAAACTCACATCAGTCTGTTATCCCTTTCTGAGCGACTATAAGCGCGTGTGGGACCTCGATTTGGCAAAGGATGCCTATGAGGAACTCAACGAGTATTTCCGACACACTGACCCCACTCATAGGCACGAAGAGGATACATTCAAAAAACTCGGCTATATCGATATTCAGCATCTGGCAGATAGGATTACTGGTAAAGTCCGTATGTACACAGGGTTAATGGATACCATATGCCCGCCTTCCAGCCAATTTGCAGTCTTCAACAAGATTAAATCGGAGAAAAAGGTGATTCTATATCCTGACTTTGGCCATGAATGGCTCCCAGATTATATGGACGAAACGATTGCATGGTTCAACGAAGAGCTTTGAGGGAGATAAAAAATACAGGATAAAGCGTTTCTCCGATGGAAAAGCTATTATTGTGAATAACACCTGACCCGGAATCATCCGTACGTTCGTATCGATGACTCCGGGTCTTTTTTTATGCCCAGAATTGCAAAAATGCAATTTTGAGCCGAAAGCATCTTGCAAAAATGCAAGAGTGTCGATTTCAGCCTCCCGTAAAGGTTTTTTTCGTATAATTGGGCGGAAACAGGCAAAAGCCAAATTCTATTCCGCCCGCGTGAAGGGAGGTGCAAGCGGGCCACAATGGTAAAAATGAAAAGGACTTGAATCGATCTGTACGTGCGTACAGGGTTCAGGTCCTTTTTTCTTGCCTGCCTCCAAACCGGAAAAGTGAGAAATCCCGTTCTTAAATAACTGCTCTCACTTTTCCGAGCACAAAAAAGGAGGTAAACAAATGATTGACTTCAAAAGCGTCAAAAACCTCGTCACAGCCCGCGAGGCGGCAGAACACTATGGGCTGACAGTAAACCGTCATGGGATGGCCTTGTGTCCCTTCCATGACGATCACAATCCCAGCATGAAGCTGGACGATCGGTTTCATTGCTTCGGCTGCGGAGAGGACGGTGATGTCATCGACTTCACCGCCAAGTTCTTCAACCTGTCGCTGCCGGAAGCGGCGGAAAAGCTTGTCAGGGACTTTGGGAATGGAGCCGAGCTACCGACCTCGCCCGCACCACCCGCGCCGCCCGATCCGGCCCAACGCTGTCATGATGTGCTGCTGCAGATGGAGGTTCAACTCCACCGGCAAAAGCGCCTGACCGCGCCGCAGAGCATGGACGATCCCATCACAACGGAATATGCGCAAAACTGCCAGATGTACGATTTTATCGTAGGTCTGGCAGATTTGCTTTCCGGGGGCACGGAGCAGCAGAAAGCGAATGAGATCGCCTACCTGACCAGCGGCGTGCTGGATCACTATGAGCGCGTTTTGCAGAAGGAGGTGATCGAGTATGACGACATCTTCTGAGGCAACGCCGATCTGGCTGGACGGGAACGGAAAGATCGACGAGGTAGGCTTCTGCGAGAGCTTTCGGGAGAGCCACCCGATGCTCTGCATCCACGAGACCTTCTTCACCCGGGACGGCAAGGTCACGGACGAGAGCCGCTTGAAAAGCGAGATCTACCAGATGATCAAGCCCTATGTGCGCACCGGCGTCTCCAAGAAGGTCAACAATCTGCTGGAAGCCCTGCGTTCGGAGTGCTTCTCCCCACCTCTGCCCATCTACCATGACCGCATCCATGTGGCCAACGGTACACTGTTCCTGGATGGACGCTTTGAGGAAAGCAAGGACTTCTGCCTGAACCGGCTCCCGGTACGCTATGACCCGGACGCGCCAAGGCCGGAGCGCTGGCTGCGCTTTCTCAATGATCTGCTGATTCCGGAGGACATTTTGACCCTGCAGGAGTTCATGGGCTACTGTCTGATCCCCAGCACCAAGGCCCAGAAAATGCTGATGCTTGTGGGCAAGGGCGGCGAGGGCAAATCCCGCGTGGGGATCGTGCTGTCGGCGCTGCTGGGCATCAACATGTACTCCGGCAGTATTGCCAAGGTGGAGACCAGCCCCTTTGCCCGCGCCGATCTGGAATACGGGCTGCTGATGGTGGACGACGACATGAAGATGGAGGCGCTGCCGGATACGAACATCTTGAAATCCCTGATCACGGCGGAGCTGCCCATGGATCTGGAGAAGAAGGGCAAGCAGAGCTACCAGGGCACCATGTATGTACGCTTCATCGGATTTGGCAACGGGGCGCTGAAATCCCGCTATGACCGCAGCGTCGGCTTCTTCCGCCGCCAGATCATTCTGACGGTGAAGGACAAGCCCGCCGACCGGGTGGACGATCCATTTCTGTCGGAAAAGCTGATCGACGAGATCGACAGCATCTTTCTCTGGGCGCTGGAGGGGCTGCGGCGGCTGATGGTAAACGACTTCCGCTTCACGCTCAGCGAGCGCAGCCGGGAGAACATGCGGGAGAGCGTCTCCGAGGGGAACAACGTGACGGAGTTTCTCAAATCCGAGGGCTACATCGGCTTCAAGGCGGATTTCGATATTACGTCCCAGCGTCTGTACGAGTTGTACGTCCTGTGGTGCGAGGAAAACGTCTATTTCCCGCTGGCCAAAAAGAGCTTTCTGGATCAGATGGCCGCCCTCGCGCCGGAATACCGGCTGGAGAGCACCAACAACCTCTATGTCAACGGCCGCCGCGTCCGGGGCTATGTGGGCATCTACGCGCTGATCCCGTGATGTACGAACTTACGGAGAATTTTAAGTCAATATCTAAAGAAGAAATGAGGAAAAGAATGAATAGCATCATAAATAAGACGCGCATCGTGCGTCGGAAACAGAGGCAACGCTGATGGCAAAGGCACAGTACGGCATCCTCCGCTTTGCCAAGTACAAGGGGCCGGAGATCAGCAACATCGAGGCCCACAACGAGCGCACCAAGGAGACCTACGCCAGCAATCCCGACGTGGATCTGAGCCGCAGCAAATTCAACTTCCACCTGATCGAGCCACAGGACAAGTACCGCGCCCAGGCGGAGGCGCGGATCAAGGAGTGCCAGTGTCCCAGGGTCTGCTCCAACAGCGTCCGGGTGGTGGAGACGCTCATCACCGCGAGCCCCGAGTTCTTCGAGGGCAAGAAGCGGGAAGAGGTCCGCGCCTACTTCGAGCACGCGCTGGGCTTCCTGCAGAGCCGGATCGCCCCGCAAAACTTCATATCCGCCGTCGTGCATATGGACGAGAAGACGCCCCATATGCACGTTTCTTTTGTCCCGATCACGGAGGACGGGCGCCTGAGCGCCAAGGAAATCGTGGGCAACAAGAAAAAGTTGACGGAATGGCAGGACGGCTTCTGGCAGCACATGGTGGAGAAGTACCCGGACCTGGAGCGGGGTAAGAGCGCCAGCATCACCGGGCGCACCCACATCCCGCCGCGGCTCTTCAAGGAGGCCGAGCACCTGGATAAGCAGCTGCGCGGCATCCTGTCCATCATGGACGACACCAACGCCTTCACCGCCAGGAAGAATATCGAAGAGATCCGGAAGCGGCTGAAAAAGCTCTTCCCCAAGCTGACCAAATTCAAGGAGACGCTGAGCGGCTACGAGAAGGCCTACCGGGAATTGCAGAAGGAGAACGCAAGTCTGACAAGCAAGGTGGACAAGCTGGAAGCCGACAAGGCAGACCTCAGCAAGCAGGTCAAGGAAAAGAAGCTGACCGAGCGGCTGACGGCCAAGCAGCTGGAGGCGGACTACCAGAACCTGTACCGCAGGGTCAGCCAGTACGCGCCGGAGCTTCTGCGCGGCGTGCCCGATCCGCAGAAAAAGAAGGAGCTGAGTTTATGAGAAGAATACCGATCACCACGATCCCTCGCCGCCCGGCGGGGGATTACTTTTTGCCCGATCCGGCAACAATTTCAAATAAGGAAGGAGGGGTTGGCAATGAAATTTAAGGTGAGACTGTTTCTCGGCGACGAGCTGATCGACCCGTCCGATTACGACAAGATCAGGATCAACTGTCCCGACGTGGACAGGATCGTGAACGAGATCTACGAGCGCAATGAGCGCCGTCCGCTGACGAGGGCCGAGCTGGACGCGCTGGACGACGAGCTCGACGGGGACCTGGACGAGCCTCCCGCGGCGGGGAAGCCCTCGGTGCTCAAAAAGCTACAGCGGAACCAGGAGCTGGTGAAGCAGCGGGATGCGATGCCCCCGCCCAAGAGACCGCGCCATAGAGAGTCGGTGCTGTGAGCAGAAAAGCGAAAACGGTATGAGCCGGTCACGACCCATACCGTTTTTCGCCATACCTATGTTTCGCAGTTCTTACGAGTAAAAATGAAAATCTGTTGAGAACAGAGAAAAAACATGCTATATTACAAACCAAGGAAGGTGTACTTATGAAAAAGACAGAGAGAATCTATCACCTAAGAAACATACTCGAGCTCAAACACAACATGAAGATCGTCATCGATGAGGCGGTGGAGCTGGACGAGGACGACAATTTTCTTATCAACGTGGGTTACCTCCGCGTGTCCACCGACCGGCAGGCGGATCTGGGCTTCGGGCTGGATATCCAGGAGGCCGATATCGTCCGCTGGTGCACGGCCAACGGCTACAAAAACCTGGTGCTGTTCATCGACGACGGCTATACCGGCACGAATATGGAGCGTCCCGCCCTGCAGGAGATCATGGGCGCGATCACGGACTTCAACACCGGGAAATCGCACATCCGCGTCAACTCCCTGGTGGTGGCGCGCATCGACCGTCTGGGCCGCTCGCTGCTGGGCACGCTGCAGTTCATCCAGGACTACATCGTCGCCGCGAAGGACAGCAAGAACAGCGCTGTCAACCGCAACCGGGAGGACATCAACTTCGTCTCCGTGGCGGAAAACTACTGCCGGATCGACAAGGACAACCCCCAGGGCAAGTTCCTGCTGATGCTCTTTGCCACGCTGGCGGAGTTCGACCGCGACCAGATCGTGGAAAAGCTCAAGCGCGGGCGGCAGGCTCGGGTGGCCTCCGGCAAGTGGATGGGCGGCGGCAAGGTGCCCTTCGGCTACCGCTACAACAAGGAGACCTCCTCGCTGGAGATCGTGCCCGAGGAAGCGGAGGTCGTGCGGGAGATCTTCCGCCTGTACATCGAGGAAAAGATGCCGCCGCAGAAGATCGCGGAGCGCTTTCATTTCAGCGGCGACCAGGCGATCCGCCAGATCCTGATGCGCAAGTCCCTCACCGGCTGCATCATCTTCAACGGCGAGGAGTACGAGGGCAACCACGAGGCCATCATCTCCCTGGAGACCTGGCAGGAGGCGCAGGAGGAGCTGCAGCGGCGCAGCGTCAACCGGACGGCCTCCAACTATCTGCTCTCGGGGCTCGTGTACTGCGGCGAATGCGGCGCGAAGATGCGCTATCAGAAGTGGGGCGATAAGGGCCACAAGTTGGTCTGCTATTCCTCTCAGGAATCCAGCAACGCCCGCTTCGGCAAGGCCGACAGCTGCGACAGCGAACGCTTCTGGTGCAAGGACGTGGAGCAGGCCGTCATCGACGAGCTGTTCCGGCTGAAATACCTGGGGCAGCCCGACACGCGGAAGACGGAAAACAGCATCGACAACATCGCCGTGCTGCAAAAGGAGCTGGCCGCCGCGAGAAAACGCCTGAGCCGTCTCTACGATTTCGAGGACGAGGACGAGACCGACGATGTGCTCAGCGAAAAGATCCTCGACGCCAGGCAGCGTGTCCGGAACATCGAGGCGCAGATCCGCGAGGAGGAGCGCTATTCCACCATCGAGAGGAAAAAGCAGAAGATCAAGGGCATCCTCCGCACCCTGCAGTCGACCTGGCCGGAGATGAACGACGTGCAGCGGCAGAGCACCTGCCAGCAGCTCATCGACCGGGTCATCATCTATAAGGACGGCAGTATCGACGTCAAGCTCCAGCTCCGAAAGTATTTGAAAGATGCAGAAATCGAGCAATAATCGCTTATTTTAGGAACGTTTACTATCTTCTCTCCATCCGATATTCGTTCCGATGATCGCGGGAGAGCTGCGGCGCTTTCTGCGCGACCACAGCGCGCTGCGCGTGTCGCGCTCGATGCGCGACACGGCCTACAAGGTGCTGCAGGCCAAAGAAAAGCTCTGCGCCGAAACGG
>Ga0256405_10003631_pt1 | contig 31330 bp, 21 predicted proteins | sample RumenRJG_02DNA_FD_189096 | JGI IMG/M metagenome (GOLD analysis project Ga0256405, IMG submission 189096) | Bovine rumen microbial communities from Lethbridge, Alberta, Canada - RJG_02 | ecosystem: Host-associated > Mammals > Digestive system > Stomach > Rumen | place: Canada: Alberta...
CATGAAAGCCGCCGGCACCAGCATGATGAAACCGCAGACCTTTTCGGCAACTCCCACGCCGGCGGATACTATCAGTCCCAGGGAGTTTACGATGGCAAGGAGCACCAGAAACGACACGCCCACCAGAAAATCCTGAAGGGCAATGGGTATGCCTACCCTCAGTATTTTTTTGATTATACTTCCGTCCCATTTTAAGGACTTTCGGCTGAGGTGGAATGGCATATCCTTATGCCTGATCACCACAAGGGATATGAGCACACTTATGAGCTGAGCAAAGACCGTGGCTATGGCTGCTCCTCTGGTCCCCATTCCGAAGCCTGCCACCAGAAGAAGATCCCCTGCTATATTGAACAGACAAGCGATGGCCACAGTTATAAGGGGTGTGCGGGAATCTCCCAGGCCCCTGAATATGCTTCCGATCAGGTTATAGGCTATGATCACCAGGGTCCCCGCGCCGCATATCCGGATGTATTCCGTAGTAAGGTCGAAGGCCTCTTTCGGGGCATGCATGACTGCTGAAAGTTGCGGCGACAGGGTGACCATGAGCGCAGTGGCAACGCATCCTATGACAGCGAAAAGCACTATGCCGCTTCCTGCGATCTCTCCGCTCTTCTCAGGCTGACCCATGCCTATCTTTGCGCCGATAAGGACGGTCATGCCCATGGCGAGAGAACTTATCAGACCGGTCAACGTCATGGTTATCTGCGAACCGGTTGCCACCGCCGACACATCCTGAGCGTAGGCAAATTTGCCCACGATCATCAGATCCACCGCACCGTACATCGCCTGCAAAAAAAGTGCAAGAAAAACAGGTCCCACGAACCTTAAAAGGGGCAGGACTATTTTTCCATTTGTCAGGTCTATTTGGTTTCTCACTATTCTCCCCTATTCTCTATTCTAGTTAGCCTCCGGATTCAGATCCGTGGACGAATATATTTTCCCCTTCAGAAGATCCAGCATGTCTTCCTTTATTTCGCTGTTCGGCTCCTTGGCCGGCAGCTTATAGATCTCTGCCGCTATCTTCGGAGATATAGCTCTCAACGGTTTCGACAGTCTGTGTGTCCAGTTCTTAAGGGCCGTGACCGCTTTGAATCTATTGTTTACCACAGGGGATCTCAGTCCCGTCAGGATGAGTTCCTCTCCCTTTCCGGGATACTTATCCAGCTCCTGAAGTATGAACAGAAGCTTGGAGTATTCGTTGAATTCCGGCCCCAGGCCCGAATTCAGCGTGGGCTCGTCCTTCATGAGTTCCAGAGGCAGCTTCTCCATGAAAAGATCTATGACAGGATCCACATACTCCTCATGAGCCATAAGTTTTCCGCACCATCCGAAATACTTATCGAAGTCTTGCTTCATAAGGTCGTACAGGATACCGGAGTAATCGATGTTGAGAGCCTCTGCCAGCTGGATGTTCTTGCCTTCCTTTACAGCCTCCAGAGCCTTATCTTTTGCGCCGGGGCTGTTCAAAATTGCATCGCACCTGGCCTTTATTGAAAGCATATCCTCTTCTGAAGCCCTGTCCCGGATCATCAGGATGGTATCCAGATCGTTCGCTTCCAGCTCCTGTTTCTCCGCCTGGTCCAGATAGGAATTGAGCGCGTCCTCAGGATCCTCCAGTTGAGATAAGCCGGGGACCGGTCCCTCATCAAGGATAGCATCCATCAGATAGCTTATTGCATGGAACTCTTCGGCAGTCGGGCCCGCCTTGAGAAGGTCCAGAGCCTCCGACTTGATCCAGGCTGTCAGGCCCGAGTAAGCCGGCATCACGTCATTGTCTGTGCCCTCCATGAGGATCCAGTGACGGATCTCCGGGGTGTCCGGCTCCAGCTTATCCAGTGCGTGGACCCTTCCCCAGCCCCTGACCTTTTGGATCAGATCGAAGATCCTGGCGTTGCCGTCCTCCCAGTTCATCATGTTCCATACAGAGAAGATAGTGAATTCATCGCTTAAGCCCAGGGTTGTTATGATCTCCTTGATATCATCGGGATGATGCCTGAAGATCTCGCACACCGCCAGAGCGTATTTCACGGACTCCTTGTTCTCTGACTCAGCTATGAGCCTCCTGGCCGTATCACAGATGTTCTTCAGGGTGAGTCTGATCTCATTTGGCCGGGCGGGATCCGGTTTGTCATTGGGATTCACCGCATGGGCCACGATGTATCGCTGAAGCTCGTCCAGAGACGAAATGGCACCCGCCATGGAGCCGAGTTTCTTGAAGGCAGTATCCGCCCCAATGATGTCAGCCTGGTTCATGTAGTCCACGGCAAGTTCCATTACCGCATGCTGCTCACCGGTCAGCCCGCTGTGTTCCATATGATAGATGTATATCCCATCCATTGCTCCGTCAGCGAAGGGAATATTCTGATCGCTGTCCTTAGGCTTTGGCAGGGAGAAATCCCGGGGAAGTCTGCCGTCCTTCAGGTTAGCTTTTATTACGTTATATAACGAATTCGGGTTTGACATGCGATGTACCTCCTTTTCCCATAAGGGGTATTTCAACCTGTGACACCTTTCATGGATATTTTAACAAGAATCTCTTATACATACAACAAAACAATGCTGTCCCACGGTTTTATAAATATGCTACAATTAACCGGAATAAAGTTCTAAGGAGGACTTACTATGCTGATTCTGATACTGGCTTTTATAGTGAGCATGATCCCCACAGTCTTATTGTTTCTGTGGATCAGAGGACAGAAAAATATTGCCGAAAACTACAATAATAACTGTACCAAGGCCTTCGTCCGCGGGCTCCTGTCGGTACTTCCCGTGATCCCCACGTCATTGGTCTTAAACATCGCAGTGAACCTGACCGGGTTCAAGGAATCCAATCCCGTGCTTTATCAGGCCCTTTACACCTTCCTGGTGCTGGCCTTTTCAGAAGAGCTCATGAAGTTCCTCATGATGAAGGGCGTGATCAAGGGAGGCAAACACTCCTGGTATGAGATCGCAGCCTTTATGACCCTGGTCGGTCTCGGATTCGAACTGATCGAAGCCATACCCTACGCCATCGGAGCAGACCCCATGACCATGTTCGTAAGAGGCCTGACTGTAATGCACGGCGGCTACGGCTTCATAACCGGTTACTTCTATGGTAAGTCGGTTTATACAGGAAACAAGGCGTACGGCATCTTCGGATTCTGCCTTTCGTGGATTCTCCACGGGCTCTACGATTTCGGCCTGTCAGAAGAACTTCTGGCAGTGGACGATGACCTGGCCTTCATCGCCATAACTCTCGCAGTGATCTCTTTGGTGTTCCTGGTACTTTTGGTCAGATTTTTCAAAAAAAGAAGGACCGATGAGAAGTATCTCTCCATCTGATCCTTGAAAAAATGTTTCAAAATACCCCCGGATCCGCCATCCGGGGGTATTGTATTGCTTGAACTCACCTGGTCATCTGCCTCTAGCCAACATCCTTATGAGGGTAATTATTCCCACGATTATGGCTACGACCCCTCCTATGATGGCAACGGTGGGCCCTGTCTTTCCCGGAAGAATGATTGCATCAGGGTTTGCCGGATCGTACAGAATGTCGATGACCTTGCCCACCTCGAAATCGTCCTGTGCGACTCCCAGGTCCGAAACATAGGTCTTACCGTCCACAGTGTACTTCACCATGACCTCGTAGATATCGTCATCATCCTCGTCCACCGCCTCGTGAATGAGCTCTATGGACTGGATCTCTCCGGTGGTCGCAGGCCAGGTACCCGCCTGCTTCAGGCCGATACTCCCTATGACGATCAGGACGATCCCTATAACAAAAAATCCCAATAAAAACAACAACTTACCGATACCTTGATTTCTAGCCATATTTCCTCCTTATTTATCCTCTGGTTTTATGTCCACGAAAGCCGATGCCTGGGTTCACTTATTTTATTTCCTTTCCTTTCCTAACTTTGCATAAAGTGATGAGAGGGATATGTCCAGGGCCTTCGCAGCCCTTTTCTTTCCCTCTGTGGTATTTCCATAGAGTTTGATGGCCCGCTTGATCTCACGCTTTTCAAAGGCGCTGACCAGCTCCGCCAGAGTCTCAGTTCCGGAAGCACCCGTATCTCCCGTCTGGTTCGCTGTCAACCCTCCTTCGATCTCGCCTCCACCTAGCCTCTCTTGGGACAAGTCTTCTTCGTAATATCCCTCTATGCCGCCATTTCTGAGTGTAATGCTCAGTGGCAGGCACCTAGTGTCGATGATGCCGTCCCTGGCCATCATGGCGGAATACTCTACTGCATTCTTGAGTTCTCTGATGTTGCCGGGCCAGGTGTAGCTCATCATCAGGTTTTTTGCATCCTCTGTCATCCTGTAGGTTCTCTTGTTCTGGATCTCGGCGGAGTCCAGGAACCTTCTGGCAAGCAGAGGTATGTCGATCCTCCGCTCTCTTAAGGGAGGAACGTTTATTGGTGCCACAGATATCCTGTAGTAGAGGTCGGAACGGAATTTTTTGTCCGCTATATATTGTTTGATATCCACATTGCAGGCGCAGATCACCCTCACGTTGGCGCTGAGCTCCTTGATGCCTCCGATGCGGCGGAACTTCTTTTCCTGGAGCACTCTGAGGAGCTTGGCCTGAAGGTCAAAGTCCATCTCCGACACCTCGTCCAGGAAGATGGTTCCTCCCTCGGCAGCCTCGAAAAGTCCCGCCTTGCCGCCCTTCTTGGCGCCGGTGAAAGCCCCTTCCTCATAGCCGAAGAGCTCGCTTTCAAGGAGGGTCTTGCTGATGGCCGCGCAGTTGATGGCAACAAAGGGAGCATCCCGTCTGCTGCTGGCATTGTGAATGGCCTGTGAAAACAGCTCCTTGCCGGTACCGCTCTCACCCTGAAGCAGCACGGGACTGTCAAAGCCCGCTATTCTCTTGGCAAGTTCCACGGTATTCCTTATGACGATGCTGTCCCCAAGTATGCTGTCGAAGGTGTAATGGGTACCGTTTGTCAAGCTCATACGGGCCTTGAGTCTGGCAGCCTCCTTCCTGAGCTCGCTGAGCTGGTCACTCAGGTAATTGGCGTGATCCAGATTGGTCACTATGGACACAGTGCCCACAGTGCGGTCGTCTGATTTGATCGGGTAGATATCCGCAAAATAGTCCTGCCCGCTCTCCTTACGGCGAAGGGAATGAATGGGTTCCCCGGTCTTGAGCACCGTAGGAGCCACCGCTCCCGGCCTGAGCTCAGTTAGGTGTATCCCTCGCACGTCCTCAAGTTTTTTGCCCACGAATTCCCCGTAGCTGTCATTGAAATAATCTATCCTGCCATTTTCGTCGCACACCAGGATCCCCTGCTCGACGCTGTCCAGCACTGTATAAAGGTCATTCATAGTCTTGCCCTCCCGCTATCATTATACACGGCTGAGGTGGCAATTCCAATATTTTGGAAAAAGAAAAAGGACGGATCTACCGTCCTCTTTCACAATTGGTATTATTCTACCATATCCTTGGATCATATCTCCATGTCAAGAAGATATGAGGAAAAACCTTTTCCGTGCATGTCCACAGAAAGAGATCTTGTAACGCCGCCGCCCAGAGCAGCCTGCATTACGAAATTCAGTGCGCAGATATTGGGAAGTTCATAGCGAACCACTTCGCCCTTTACCATGCCCTTGAAGTGTTCCTTTACTCTTTCAGCGGTGACCTTCTCCTTAAGCATTTCGAAATCCTTGGGATCGTATGCGATCAGCGAAACGTTGGAGATATTGCCCTTGTCGCCTGTACGGGAGTGTGCAAGTTCATATAATTTCATACCATTACCTCCTTTACCCTTAAACCGTGAAGATCTCAACCTGAGGTACGGCGTCGTTCCTGTCGATCAGAATGGATGCGACGGAAACGATGTCTCTGGTCCTCTTGACAGCGCCGCAGCCGCCTGCGGGACCGTTGGTGTAAAGGGCCTCTACCTCGTTGGGTACAAGGTCAGCGATAGCCTTGGTGGAAGCTCTGCCTGCCACGCGGACTCTGACCTCGGAAGGTTCTTCGTTATACTTATAGTCCGGGTTCCAGTAAAGGCTGTTGCAGCCGATTATGTCATACTTGAACTCGTCGAACTGACCGGGAGCTACCAGCTCAAGTCTCTCCTTGAGGATCTCGATGGCAAGTTTAGCCCTCTCTAAGCAGCCGGGGCCGCCGTAGCTGATCTCGCCGTCTCCGATGAAGCAGTCCTTGTAGCCGATGGAGCACTTGAAGGTATCCGTCTTGGGATGGCCTGTGGCGCCCTCAACCTTTATGTAGTCCTTCTCCACCTCGGTGAACTTGACCTGCTTGAAGTCAGCCACAACGTCAGGTGTGATGTATTTTTCGGGATCGTGGATCTCGTAAACGATCTGCTCGGACAGGGTGGAAGGTGTGACCATTCCGCCGGATCCCGGGACCTTGGTGATCGCAAAAGATCCATCCTCGCAAATCTCTGCCAGGGGGAATCCAAGATGTCCCATTCCCGGAACATCCTTCTTGCCGGGCTCAGCGTAGTATCCGCCGGTAGCCTGGCCGCCGCACTCCAGAAGGTGACCCATCATTGTGCCTTTTCCAAGCTTATCCCAGTCGTCCATAGCCCATCCGAATTCATAGATGGCGGGAGCCATGAAGATGGCGGGGTCAGCTACACGTCCTGTGATGACCACATCTGCACCCTGCTCAAGAGCCTTGATGATGCCCTCTACTCCAAGATATGCATTGGCAGATACGATGGTTCCGGGGAGCTTGCTTAATGACTCATGTGTCTCCCAGACTTCTGTATCCATGTATTTGTCGATGACGGGAAGCAGATCGTCGCCTGTTACGCATGCGATCTTCATTCCCTTGAGACCATGCTTTTCTGCGATCTCAACACATTTTTTTGCGGCAGCTACGGGATTGGCGCTTCCCATATTGGTGATGAGCTTTACCTTGTGCTCCCAGCAAAGAGGGAGAGCCTTCTCCATACGGTGCTCCAGAAGTCCGTTATATCCCTTGGTGGGATCCTTGAGCTTGGCCTGCTGGCCGATAGCTATGGTCCTCTCAGCTAAGCACTCATAGCTGATATAGTCGAGATTACCTTTTTCGATAAGTTCCAGGGAGGGCTCTACGCGGTCTCCTGCGTAACCGGCTCCGGAACCGATTCTGATTTTTTTCATGATTATAAACCCTTTCTGATCAGTATCTTATAAAGCGACTGCGCCGGTGATGATGGCAACTACCAGCATGATGAGAGATACCAGCCATGCAAGAGGCAGAGTCTTCTTCTGGTGTTCACCCAGTTCTACTCCGGAAAGACCGATCAGAAGGAAGGTTGATGCGGTCAGCGGGGAGATCGGGAATCCGAGGGTCATCTGTCCGAGGATAGCGGATCTGCCTACATCAGCAGCAGCAACGCCGAAGCCCTTTGCTGTCTCTGCCAGGACGGGGAGAACTCCATAGTAGAAGGAGTCGGGGTCGAAGAGCAGTGAAGCGGGTGTGGCGATGACGCCGACGATCAGCGGGAAGAACTGTCCCAGTGTCTGCGGGATGATGGCGACCAGAGCAGATGCCATGGCTGTGATCATGCCTGTTCCCTTCATGATGCCTGTGAAGCATCCTGCTGCGAACAGTACGGAGCACATCATGAGGCAAGCCTTGGCGTGAGCGTCAACTCTTGCCTTGGAATCCTTGACGTTGGGATAGTTGATAAGTGTGGCCAGTACGTAGAATACCATGAAGACTACAGCCGGTGCGAAGCCTGAGAAGAGCAGGCTAAGGATGGCTGCGATGATCAGGATAACGTTGATCCAGAAGTTCTTGGGTCTGAGCAGTGCCTTTTCCTCTTCAGAGAGTTCAGGTTCAACATATGTTGCAAGAGCTCCGCCTTCAGAATTGGCGATACGGCTCTTTTCGGCCTTGCCCAGGAAGAATGCGATAACGAATACTGCGACGATACCTGCGATAACTGCGGGAAGATCGGGCATGAAGAATGCTGCGACGTTTTCTTCACCTAAAGCTGTGGCCGCTCTGATGGTGGGGCCGCCCCAGGGAAGAACGTTCATGGTACCTGCTGCAAGAGCAACAAGAGTAGCCAGTGTGGTCCTTCTCATCTTAAGTGCATCATAGAGAGGCAGAAGAGCCGGGATGCAAATAAGGAAGGTAACAGCACCGGAGCCGTCCAGGTGGACGAGAGCTGCAAGAAATACAGTTCCAAGGCAGATCTTGATGGGATCTGTTCCCACAACGCCCAGGATCTTCTTGATGATGGGTCTGAATGTTCCTGCGTCTGTCAGGATCCCGAAGAACAGGATCGAGAAGATGAACATTACGCCGGTGGCTGCAACGGAACCGATACCGGCTGAACCGGTGATGAATCCGCCAAGTTTTTTGAAGTTTGCTGCTGCGTCGATAACGTCAGGAGCATTCTCGGGATCAGTAACAAAGAAGAAGCAGGAAATGATTCCGGTTACGATGGGTACCGCGATGAGGGCAACCAGCGGTGAGAGCTTCTTTGTCATGATCAGTACAAGCATCAGTACTACAGTGACAAATCCTAAAACTGCTAACATTATTTTTCCTCCTTAATGACAGTTGGACATGTGAATAACTACCGCAAAGGAAATGAGCAATTAATGTGCCAAAAATATAACCGGGCCAAATACAGCTGTTTTTGTTGGTGGCACATATAAAGGGGGGTGAGGCTGTAGTGTTTGACAACAGATTAACGAAATTAGCCCGAAACAATTCCAATATTCTGGAACAAAAAATTCCTAAATATTGGAAATAATTCCAAAATCTAGGAATTTATCTTTGGTCAGTGCGTATCCAGACCAAAAGGCAACTCCGCGCCCTTATCTTAATAACATTGGCGTCTAACGCGGGGTTTTCCTTATACAAAACCCCAGGATCCTTGAAATCCAAGGACTCTGGGGTCTTTTGCATTATTTGTGTCAGACTATATATTCAATTAATACAGTTTCGCCCCTGCGGGGATGTTGTCATCCAGCAGGATGAAGTCTAGAGCTTCTTCTCCCTCGTAGTTGTAGATCATGGAGCAGAGCATGCCGTTGGACTCGACGCCCATCATCTTTCTGGGCGGCAGGTTCAGGATGGCCACTGCGGTCTTGCCGATCAGTTCCTCGGGTTCGTAGAACTCGTGGATCCCGGAAAGGATGGTCCTGTCAACGCCGGAACCGTCGTTCAAAGTGAACTGCAGGAGTTTTTTGCTCTTGGGAACTGCGAAGCAGTCCTTGATCTTCACTGCTCTGAAGTCGGACTTGGAGAAGGTGTCGAAGTCCACGAAATCTGTGAACAGGGGTTCCACCTCAACCTTGGAGATGTCCAGCTTCTTCACCGGCTTGGGCTCCGGCTTATCCTTGGCGTCCAGAGGCTTCATTGTCGGGAACAGGACGATGTCTCTGATGGACGGTGCGTCGCAGATCAGCATGATGCATCTGTCGATTCCAACTCCCAGGCCGCCTGTGGGCGGAAGGCCTACTTCAATGGCATTTACGAAGTCGGTGTCCATGGGATGAGCCTCGTCGTCACCTGCCTCCAGAGCCTTTTGCTGTTCATAGAATCTCTGGTACTGGTCGATGGGGTCATTGAGCTCGGAGAATGCGTTGGCGATCTCCCATCCATTGATATAAGCTTCGAATCTTCTGGTGATCCTGGGGTCCTTGGGGTCGCGCTTGGCGAGAGGTGATACCTCCACGGGATGTCCGATGACGAATACCGGTCCGTCCAGGTATCCGGGCTCGTCCTCTACGAAGTGGTCGAACATCTCTGCGATGACCTTTCCTCTGGGAAGTCCCTTGATTTCTTCAGGATCCATGCCCTTTGCGATGGCTGCAGCCTGAGCCTCCTCATCTGTGGTGATCCTGTCGAAGTCCACTCCTGTCAGCTCCTTGATGGCGCCTTCCATGGTCACTCTCTTCCAGGGGGGAGTGATGTCGAAATCCTTGCCCTGATAGTGGAGGATGGGTGTGCCGTTTATGAGCATCTGAGCCTTGTAAAGGAGCTGCTCGGTGACTTCCATGGTGAATTCCATGTTCTGGTATGCCGCGTAGCACTCCATGTTGGTGAACTCAGGATTGTGACGGCGGTCCATACCCTCGTTACGGAACATCTTGCCCATCTCATAGACTCTGTCCAGTCCGCCTACGATGCATCTCTTCAGGAAGAGCTCGTTGGAGATCCTGAGCTTAAGGTCCAGGTCAAGAGTGTTGTGGTGAGTATTGAAAGGTCTGGCGTTGGCGCCGCCTGCTATGGTAGTCAGGATGGGGGTGTCAACTTCCATGTATCCGAAGTCTTCTTCGAGAACTCTTCTGAATTCCTTGATGCACTTGGCTCTCTTTAAGAAGGTCTCCTTGACGTCCGGATTGATGATGAGGTCCACGTATCTCTGACGATATCTCTGATCCTGGTCCTTCAGTCCTGCCCACTTATCGGGAAGCACCTGGATGGACTTGGAAAGAAGAACTGCCTTAGTGGCCTTGACGGAAACTTCGCCGGTCTTGGTCTTGAAGACTTCGCCTACGACTCCGATGATGTCGCCTCTGTCGTATGTTTTGAACCACTTGTACTCGTCGGCGCCGATCTGGTCTCTTCCTACGAAGATCTGGATCCTGCCCTGCTTATCCTGCAGGTCGACGAAGGATGCCTTGCCCATGTGTCTGAAGGCCATGATACGTCCGGCAACGGAGACCTCCTGGCCCTCCATGGCTTCGTAATTGTCCTTGATATCCTTGGAATGTGCTGTTACATCCCAGGTCTCGTGCAGGAACGGATTCCTGCCTGCCTCCTGCAGAGCCTTGAGTTTCTCTCTTCTTATCTGGCGCTGTTCGGAAAGCTGTTCTTCTGAAACTTCTTCCTGAGGAACGTTTGCCTCAGTACCCTTGATTTCTTCTGTACTCATTTTAATCTCCCGCTTTTATTTTGTGATACCCATGATCTTAAGCTTCAGCGTTCCGTCCGGAACAATAACTTCCACCTCGTCACCCTTCTTCTTACCGATCAGATGCTGTCCGATCAGTGATTCGTTGGAGATCTTGGGGAAAGGTTCCGCAAAAGGATCTACCTCGGTGGTGCCGACGATGGAGTAGGTGGATACCTGCTTTGTCACCAGGTTCTTGACCTTGACGTTCAGACCGACTCCCACGAAGTCGTTGGATATCTCGTCCTCGTTGATGATCACGGCGTTCTTGACCATCTCTTCCAGTTTCTGGATCCTTTCTTCGGTCTCAGCCTGCTCGTCCAGCGCAGCATCGTATTCAGCGTTCTCGGAAAGGTCTCCGAAGGCTCTCGCTTCCTTCAGTTTCTCTGCGATCTCGGGTCTTTTGATCGTAATAAGTTCGTCAAGTTCCGCGACGATCCTGTCATAACCTTCCTGGGTGAAAGTCTGTTTTTCTGCCATGTTTTTTCCTTCTTTCTGTAACTGTATCTTAAATTGAATTTAAAGATCTTTATATTTCCGGGTGCCCTGCCGCCCGCTGCGGCCGGCGCCCTATTTAAAAACTATATTGACGTTTCTGGAGCTTGTGATGTAGACCAGCACGGCGTAGCTCACATCGAATGTCATGATGTCGCCCACCTTCCAGTCTTTTGCAGCGTCCTCGATGTCCACGATGGTGTGATCCGAAGATGCACCCAGTATCTCGATGCCCTCTTCCATGGGGAGAAGCTCCGAAGGATCACCGTAGTCCACCTTGCCCATGCCGAGAAGGGCCCTGCGGCGGATGCCCCTGTCCACATACTGGACCTGGTGGCCGAAAGCGTCCACCCCGATGTCTCCCACAGGGTGAGAAGGCTTGTCCTTCACTTCAATGACCTCTGCCTTCAGCCTGAACATGTCCTGATAAAGCTCCGGCTGCGGGCAGTTATAGTAGAGAGGAAGGTCTCTGGCAAGGAGGATGCCCTCCCCGCATCTGAGCATGTTTATCCTCTCAGGCATGGTGCCGTCCCAGACTCTGAGCAGGCTGGATGTGGCTCCTCCTGAGATTATCTCCAGTTTCCTTCCGATCACAGATTCGATCTTCTCTGCCACTTCCACCAGTTCATTGAGTTTGCCTACTGTTGGAAGGATGGAACCGTAGCATCCCACGTTGGTGCCGATGCCGGACAGATGAAGGTTCTTGAGATCATTCTCGATCATGAGGGACACCTGGGCCATCTCGTCCTTGTCCCAGAATCCTTCTCTCAAGTCTCCCATATCCGCCATGAGGATCACGTTATGGACCTTGCCCTGTCTGGCCGCTTCAGCGTTCACAGCCTTGAGAAGTTCAACTTCACTTTCCAGACTGTAGTCGCAGAGCCTTACCACATCCTCCACCTCAGAAAGCATGGGGATGCGTATGAGCATCATGGGTTTGGTAATGCCGGCATCAATGGCGTCCTGTATCTGTTCAAGCCTGGAGGATGCGATCCACCTGGCCCCTCCTTCATCGAATGCCTTCGCCACCTCCGGAAGACCGGTGGCACCTTTGATCACACCGGCGATATCGATGCCCATGGCACCGCACTTCCTGACCACGGCTTCCACGTTATGTTTCAAGTGGCCCAGGTCTATTTCTACTCTTGGATATCTGTCTTTCATAGGACCATACCTATCCTTTGCCTATAGATAAGTAATTTTAACATATATATGCGGCAGAGTTCAAGGTGTGACGCAAAAAACACAGTTTCCGGTATCGCCCTCTCTTAGGAATGGTTGCGGGCGGGGATGTTTTGCACATTTTTGCACATTCTTGTATGTTTTTATATATTTTATGGAAATAAATGTATGTTTTTGATATAATTACTTCGATATTATAGCTGCGGCATTTCTAATGCCGCATTGTCGTTAATGCCAAAGCGCCTCAAGGCGCCATCGATTATTCCAAGGAGGATATCGTGAAAAAACTTTACAGGATCGCTGTACTTGTCCTGATCTTCTGTCTCTGCTTCACAACAGCTGTTTTCGGAGCAGGCGAAGGACAGGCTGCAGCAGACACTCACCAGCATCTTTTCAGATGCGGGAAGCTCCCCTTTGCTCCCGGTCACGAGTTCCAGATGGTAACTCTGGATGACGTGGCATGGAGAAGCGGCGAGTATTCCGGAACTCCCATCACGGAGAAGATTCCGTCAAAGTACCCCCATTTTGACACACCTTCAGAGACCCCTCTCCTGGTACTTGTACTTGAATTCAACAACATGAAGTATCAGAACAATTATGACTGGGGCGACACTATTTTCAACGGAGACCTGTCACTGGCGCAGTACTACAAGGATAATTCCTTTAACCAGTTCAGCTTCGTTCCCGCCAAAGAGACCAGCGCATATAATGTGGGTGGTAACCACAATACCAAGGACAAGGTCAACGATGGCGTTGTACACATCACCGTCAATGCAGACCATGGTTGCTGGGATCTGGAGGATGAAACAGAAGACATGAAGTGGATCAACTGCCTGGTGGAAGGTATCAAAAAGGCAGATGATTATGTAGACTTCTCATCCTTCGACAAAAACAATGACGGAGAGATCACCACAGACGAGATGGCACTCGCAGTAGTGGTTGCAGGATATGAGGCGGCCTTCGATGCCAATTTGTCTCAGGGCGATAACTATTATCTCTGGTCCCACGCCTGGAACATCTTTTCAGCATGGTCCTACTATTTCTCGGATCAGTATTCTAACCCAGAAGACTTCCTTCCCTGCCCCGATGGAGTATATGTAGACAGCTATATTTCCATAGCCGAGCAGCTGGAGCCCAACTGGCAGGAACCCATCAGTGTCCTTGCCCACGAGCTGGGTCACTATCTGGGTCTTCCTGACCTCTATGATACCCGTTCCAGCACCTATTCGGGTAACTGGAGGAACTATACAGATGGCTATCTCACAGTAATGTGTGACGGGTCATGGGGATACAATGAAACACTGGAAAACTACTATCCCGTAAACTTCGACGCATGGTCAAAGTGCTGCCTCGGATGGGTGACACCCCAGGTAGCCACCAATGGCATCTATGATGTCACAAGCTGTGAAGGGGACGCCTACAATGTTCTTCTGGTGGAGACAGGCGTTGAAGGAGAGTACTACCTCCTTGAAAACCGTGAATTCAAAGGATGGGACGAATCTATCAACATTGTTTCCACTTCCTATCCCGGATACAGTTACGGCAGCCACACCACAAACGGCGGCCTGGTCTGCTGGCACATAGATGACACAATGTATGATCAGTATGACTCCGATAACGCAGTGAACAATGGTAATCACCGTCCCGCTGTCATGCCGCTCTATCCTGAGTCCAGCGGAGGCAAGGTCACCTTTATAGGTTCCCTCACTAGCAACTCCACTGCAAGACCCTTCTTCACATATGACATCTGGAACAGGGACTATGCGAGCACTTTGGATGACCTGAATTTCCCGATGTATAACGGAGCCTCTGCCCCAAGCGGAAGAAGCTATTCCGATGTCCATATGACCTTCCTTCCCACCACTGACGCTCATGCCGTAAAGGTACAGTTCAGCGGACTGGCGGAGCACGAGCACACGCTGGTGAAGGTCGATGCAAAAGACGCCACCTTCCAGGCTGATGGAAACATCGAATACTGGATGTGCACAGGCTGCAACAAGTATTTTGCTGATGCTGAGGGAACAGAAGAGATCTCAGCAGAAGACGTGGTCATCCCAAAGCTTGGCTTCACAGTCCAGGTCAACGGACGTGAGATCACCGACATCGAGATCGTTGACGGCGGCTACGATGCATCCTATGCTGACTGGGAGACCGGTGACATGATCGAGGAATACCTTCCCCTGGCCATCGTCAGAGTGCCCGAGGGAACCGAAACAGCCAAGATCACACTTAACAACCACGTGGATGAATATCACACCTACTACTACACCGTACCCACTGAGGAACAGGGATCTTCCCAATATCTCGACAACGGCTTCGGCGTAATGGAGGATGTTGGCGGAATGCAGGCTCCCGTTGCACACGCAGGAGTTGCATACGACGCAGTGGTCTCCGATGAACAGGTCATCAGAGTACAGACCAAGTATGATTCCAACTGGTACTCCAAGAACCTTTATGCAATTCTGTTCGAGTACGTTGAAGAGAACCAGATCATAAGACTTTCCGGACAGGACAGATATGACACAGCCATCGCTGCAGCAGAAGAGCTCAAAGAAGTCAACGGGATCAGCAAGTTCAACAGCATCATCATTGCAAGCGGGACCGCCTTCCCCGATGCTCTTTCAGCCAGTTATCTTGCATACAAGAAAAACGCTCCCATCCTTCTCATAGGAAAAGACAGCGCCAGTATCAGCAAGGTCATATCATACGTCAATTCCAATCTGGTAGACGGTGGAAAAGTCTATGTCGTCGGTGGAAACAGTGCAGTTCCCACCCTGGTGGACAATGCCATATACGGCACAGTCAGGCGTCTGGCCGGTAGCGACAGATACCTTACCAATATAGCTGTCCTTAAAGAGGCTGGTTTTTCTGGTCAAAACCTTTTGATAGCCTCCGGCACCAACTATGCCGATGCCCTCAGCGCATCCGCTGCCGCAAGGCCCATCTTCCTGGTAGGAAAGACTCTTACAGCGGATCAGAAAGTCTACCTCGAAGCCAACAAGAACAGCTTGGCAGAAGCCACCTATGTAATTGGCGGACCCGGGGCTGTATCCGACAGTGTAAAGGCAGAAGTTGAAGTCTACACCGGCGAAGCCAAGAGACTTGAAGGATCTGACAGATTCGCCACATCGGTAGCTGTCGCCAACGAGTTCTTCCCCGGCAAGATTCACAACATGGTAATTGCCAGCGGACTGGCCTTCCCGGACGGACTTTCCGGCGGCCCCGTAGCCATCGCATACGATGCACCTCTCGTACTGGTTGGAAGCAACTGGGTGGATCACGCCACCAACCTATTCGTGACAAAGAATGCCCGTACGCTTATCGTAATGGGCGGCAAGGGGGCAGTCTCTCAGGAGATCGCGGAGACTATCGCAGCTCCCGCAAAAGAGACAGTCTAGGCTCTGTCACAAGTTCAAAAAACGCTAAGAGCGCCCCTCACGGGGCGCTCCTTTTGTTTCATTATCCGTTTATTTCTCTTCGTTGGGATAGGGCTCCAGGAATGCGTGGAAGTGGCGCATCGGAAGGTTGTGGCCCCAGATGATCCTCATGTTGGGGATGCTCTCCCTGTCCTCGTAGAGCGCCTTCACTGCGGCGATGACGTAGTCCAGGTGCTCCCGGGTGATCCTGCTCCTGTCGATGCAGAAGCGCACCACGTTGGCCACCTCGGCCTGCTGTTCGGGAGTTTTCAGGTCGTACTCCATGGAGTAGTCTCCAAGCTCAGCCACGCGGATGCCGTAGCGCCTGATGAGCTCCAGGGAGAAGCCTTCGCCTGCGAAGGTCTCGTGGCCCCTCTTGTGATCGAAGAACTCGTCCATGTTGATGTATACCGCGTGTCCTCCTGCGGGAAGCACCACGCCCTTGATGCCGGCCTTGTAGAAGCCGTCAGCCAGGTATTCCACCTGCTTAACGCGCTCATCCATGTAGTTGAAGTCGCAGGACTCGTAGAGACCGGTGGCAAGAGCCATGATGTCACGGCCGGACATTCCGCCGTAGGAGTCATTTCCGTAGCAGGAGATCTGCTTGACCTTAAGGAGCACGCCCACATCGGTCTTGATGGAACCGTCCTCGTTGAAGTCTGAGAAGTTTTTCCAGAAAAGTCCCCTGTCTCTGAAGGCCAGCATTCCGCCCATGTTGGCGTGGCCGTCCTTCTTGGCGGACATGCAGAAGCCGTCGCAGTACTTGAACATCTCTGTTGCGATCTCAGCGATGGACTTGTCACGGTAGCCCTCTTCATTCATCTTGATGAAGTAGGCGTTTTCCGCCCATCTGGCTGCGTCGAAGATGTAGGGGATGTTGTAGCTGTGAGCGATCTCACTGACCTCGCGAAGGTTGGCCATGGACACCGCCTGCCCGCATACTGGGTTGTTGGTGATGCAGGTGAAGATCAGAGGCACGTTCTCAGGTCCCACCTCTTCGATGAGGGTCTTGAGCTTGGCTGTATCCATGTTTCCCTTGAAGGGATTTTTCTCGTATCTGCCGCCCTCCGGAACCTCGTAGAGGAGTTCCTTGTTGTACAGGTTTCTGGGAACGGAACCCATCTGCTTGATGTTGCCCTCGGTAGTATCGAAGTGACCGTTGGACGGGATCGTGAACACCTTGCCCGGGTGGCGGGCCTTAAGGATGTTCCTTACGATCTCCATGAGAACGGACTCTGCCGCTCTTCCCTGCTGAATGATGAAGGAGTTGGGACGCTCCATCTGAGCGGCGCCACCGTTGAAAAGACCCCCTTCATACTCGCAGAGGTATACCTCGTCCATCATCTTTTCCACATCTCTGCAGTCAGTCCTGACCAGATCGATGATCTTCTTCCAGTTCTTCTCTCCTCCCCTTTCGAAAATGTCCCTGAAGGTGTCCAGAAGCACATAGTAGCCGGTGTTTCTGCCGTAGGCTTCATCTCCCATGAAAAGAGACGCCCACTGGTAGTTCGTCATGGCTGTTGTGCCGGAGTCCGAAAGCATGTCCACCGTCAGCATTCCCGCGGGGAATGCGAACTCATTGTAGTGGGTAGCCTTGAGGGCTCTCTCCCTCTGCTCCACAGTGACCTCTGGAAGGTCTCTCACCGCGAAGCTGAAGTGTCTGGGTGCAGGTACGTTAAGGGGATATTCTTTACTCATTTTTACATGACCTCCGTTTTTTGCTCTTCATTTCCGGCGTTGGAACGCCGATGTTTTGCGCTTGATCGCAATTAAGCGATAGCTACCTCCAGGGCGATCTTCATCATGGTGGTGAAGGTGTTCTGCCTCTCCTCAGGAGTCGTAACCTCTCCCGTGAATGGATTGTCTGAAATGGTGCAGATGGCCAGTGCATTCTTGCCGGCTCTTGCAGCGTTCATGTAGAGCGCAGCAGCTTCCATCTCGGTGGCAAGGACGCCCATCTTCTGCCAGTCCTTAAGGCTCTGGGCATCATCGTAGAAGATGTCTGAGGAGTACAGATTGCCGACGATGGGATCAATGCCCATATCTTTTGCGGCGTTCACTGCCTTCTCAAGGAGCTCGAAGGAGCAGATGGGTGCGTAAGTTCCCGGCAGGTTGAACTGCTTCTCAAAGTTGGAATTGGTGCATGCGCCCTGCCCGAATACCACGTCTCTCACCTTGAGGGAGGGATTGATCACGCCGGCGGTGCCCACTCTGATGATGTTGTCCACATCATAGAAGTTGAAAAGCTCGTAGGAATAGATGGCCATGGAGGGCATTCCCATGCCGGATGCCATGACAGATACGGGCTTACCCTTGTATGTGCCGGTGTATCCATGGATGCCGCGGACGTTGTTCACCATCTTGGCATCTTCAAGAAAATTCTCTGCGATGAACTGAGCTCTCAAGGGATCTCCGGGCATGAGCACGGTCTTGGCGAAATCCCCCAGCTTCGCTTCATTATGGGGAGTAGGTGTATTAGGCATATGATACCTCCTTATAAAAAATGATGGTTTTGTCTGTTTATACCGCGCGACCTGACGGCCTCGCCACTTCAAATTGTAGCAAAATATTAGTGCCTTGTAAATCCTGGGAAGTATGATAAAATTATTTTGAGGAAACCTGTTTACCACCTTGAGAAAGGACTAATATGGACAGAAAAGTCTGCGTAATATACACCGGCGGCACCATAGGCATGGTGCCCACCGAGGACGGGTACGCGCCCCGGAAGGGCTATTTCGAAAACCTTTTAAATGACATACCTCAGCTGAGATATCCCGACATGCCTGAGTGGGAGCTTGTGGAGTTCGATCCCCTTCTGGACTCCTCAGACATGTCCGTTGAGCACTGGAACATGATCGGGCGTGCCATAGCAGAAAGGTACGAAGCCTTCGACGGTTTCGTGGTCCTTCACGGTACCGACACCATGGCCTACTCCGCTTCAGCCCTGTCGTTCATGCTGGAGGGTCTCACCAAGCCGGTGATCTTCACCGGAAGCCAGATCCCCATGTGCAGGGTGGGATCCGACGGGCTGTCAAACCTTATAAATTCACTGTTGATCGCAGCAGACGGCGTAGCCTGCGAGGTAGGGGTCTTCTTTAACGGTGAGCTCTACCGCGGAAACCGTTCCACCAAGGTCTCAGCCGACTCCCTGGAAGCCTTCAGGTCTCCTAACGCCAGGCCACTGGCCACCGTGGGCATGAACATACGCTACCACAGGAAGGCTCTCAGCCTCCCAGTCCAGAGCGACCGGTTCAAACTCTGCGAATTCGGTTCAGTGCCCATCGCGGTACTGAAGCTTTTCCCGGGCATCAACTTCGACAGGTTCGAATCTCTGGTCTCCGGCAACATGAAGGCCGTCATCCTTGAGGCCTTCGGCTCAGGCAACATCCCTTCATCGGGAGGAGCCTTCGACAAGTTCCTTCAGAGGGCCCAGGAGAGCGGCACAGTGATCGCGGTCTGCTCCCAGTGCAGTCAGGGAACTGCCAGGCTTGGCGCCTACGCTGCTTCCTCCAGCCTCAAAACATTCGGGGCCCTGTCCTGTCTGGACATGACCACTGAGGCTGCCGTCGCCAAGTTCTACTATCTATTCAGTAAAGGCGTCGACCGCCAGACTCTGATCCGCGCCATGGAGACCAATTTAAGAGGCGAAGTGAGCATATAGGCTAATTAACAATTATGGCATCATCTGTGATTAGAGGAGGATAATATGAAGAGATTATATAAGATCATAGTAATTACCCTAGTGATTTGTCTTTGCTTCTCGTCCGCGGCATTGGGCGAAACAAAAAAGAATAATACGATCATTAGACTTGCCGGAACAGACAGATATGACACTGCCATTGCTGCAGCAGAGCACCTGAAGGAAAAAAGATCCATTGATACTTTTGACAAGATCGTCTTAGCCAGCGGAATAGATTTCCCGGATGCCCTTTCCGCCAGTTTCCTTGCTTACAAAAACGATGCACCTATACTTTTAGTGGGTAAAGATGCGGTCAGCATCGAAAAAGTAACTTCCTACATAAATCAGAACCTGTCTCCTGGAGGTCAGGTATACATAATCGGAGGAAATAGTGCAGTCATTCCAGAGGTCGAAAGTGCCATCAACGGAAAGGTGAAAAGGCTTGCAGGATCAAATAGGTATCTGACCAACATCAAGGTGCTGGAAGAAGTCGGACTCAACGGGGATGAACTGTTAGTTGTATCCGGAACTAACTTTGCCGATGCGCTAAGTGCCTCCGCAATCCGCAAACCGATCTTCCTGGTTGGAAACAGCCTTACTGAGGATCAGAAGGCATTTCTAAAAGCAAATCAAAACAAAATCGGCGTTTTCTTCTTCGTAATAGGCGGATATGGTGCTGTCTCCGGACCCGTTTCATACGCCATCAATGAATGCCTTCCATCGCACAGCTTTGAAAGGATTGATGGAACCGATAGGTTTCATACATCCCTTGCTGTGGCTATGTTTTTCTTCGGAGACAAAGTGGAAAACATGGTGGTGGCAAGCGGGATGAATTTCCCTGATGGCCTTTCCGGAGGACCGATAGCTGTTTTATATGATGCTCCGATCCTATTGGAAGCTTATTATAATGCAGGCTACGCTGGCCACTACTTCCATACACATGGATCAAATAAACTGATCGTTATGGGCGGTAGAGATGCTATTCCCAAGGAGGTTGCGGAATACATAGCAAATCCGGCCGTCGAAGAAGAATAAGTTTGCGTTCAGTTGATTCTATCAATAAGACATATACAAGAGACCCGCTTCTTAAGCGGGTCCTTTTTGTTATCTTTTCTTATACGCAATGATCATCAGTACCGAGGCTACCAATGACATCCCCGTGAACATCATGTAGGCCGGGGCGTAGCTTCCGCCGAACAAGTCCGCCAGTATCCCGGGGACGCTGCCTGTCACCAGGCCGCCGAAAGCGTAGCTCAGCTGGAAGGCCCGGAGCACCTTGCCGTAATCCATCTCCGATGAAAGGTAACCGGCCCAGAGGGACGGCCCAACAGTAGACACCGAGTATCCCGCTCCCAGAGCCAGCACGGACACGATGGCAAGAAGAGCCCCCGAGGAGCCTCCCGCCTCCCCAGCTATATCCGCCATGCTGCAGAGCACGTTTCCCGTGACCAGCACGGCGCCGAAAATTATGGTGGACCTGTAGCTTCCGATCTTATCCGTGACCTCTCCCAAGGCGATCTTTCCCACAGTCAGGGCCACTCCTATGATGCTGAGCAGGGTAGCGCAAAAAACAGTGGTGAAGCCTGCGGAATCGTAAAGAATGGCCACGTGAGACATGCCCGGATTTCCCTGGGCGCCCATGAGAAGGCAGGAGATGCAGGCGATGGTCATGACAGCCTTGGGAAGATCTCCCTTGTCCGGCCCGGCCTTAGTCAGGCCGGATGCCGCCTCCTTCAGCCCACGGTGGTACTCGCCGTAGCGTCCCAGCCCCATTTCATGAGGGTCGTTTCTGATGATCAGGAAGATCACGATCATACAGGCCAGCATGAAGAAGGCCATTATCCTGAATACCTGGGACAGTGACATAACCGTCAGAAGCCCCGTGATCACAGGGGGCACCACCACAGCCCCCACCCCGCTTCCTGCGGAGCAGATGCTTATGGCCAAGGCTTTGTGCCTGTAGAACCAGCGGTTCATAAGAATCGATGCAGGCACCATCGATCCTAGGCCGTAGGTCAGGCCCGCCATGGCCGAAGCCATGATGAACCCGGTGTAGGTCCTTGCGAAACTGTACATGAAAAATCCCGCCACGGCAAAGCCCACCGACAAGGTGGCGCCAAGGCGGATGTTCAAATGATCATAGTAGATGCCGATGAACAGAAGGGACACGAAGTTCATGATGAGCCTGACCGTGACCAGCGTGGATGTCTGGGCATTGGTCAGGCCGAACTCCTCCCTTATGTAGGGCAAAAATATGGAGAAGCCGTTGGAGACTACTCCCATGGATATAAAAATCAGAAGAGCGCCTGCGAAGCAGATGATCCAGGCGTAATGTTCTTTTCTCAAGCAAAATCCCCCTTATCAGACTTTGGGATCTATCATCTTATTGCCTTCGAAGACTTTGTCGAAGCGGCACACCGGCCTGTACTCACAGTAGACGCAGGCATTGGTGTTGTTGTGCCCCACCATGGGTTCCACAGCGACTCTGCCCTTGAGCAAGTCCTCCACCTTGCCCTTGACCACCTGCATCACTGTGTTCTCCATATCGTTGAAGTCTTCTTCAGACATGAGTTTTTTGGTTTTTTTGAAGGAGCCGTCCTTCTTGCGGGAGATGGGAAGCACGTCGGAAGCTCCCATGAAATCTCCTGCGATGCTGGTTACCACCTCGGGATCGTCCACAGCCACGCCTTCAAGCCTCAGCTCCTTGGCGATCTCCTGAGGCAGATCTTTTGCGGCTGATCCGTCAGTTACATCGATCAAAGGCTCCTTTATGTGATAGTAAAACACTCCGGCCGGGCGCTTCACCTTCTCCCTGGCAGCCTCCATGTAAAGCATGAGCTGCAGCAGATAGCCCTTGCGGGCCTCTTCAGCTTTGAACTCGATGTTACCGGTCTTGTAGTCTATGATCTTTACCCTGTCGCCGGGAAGATAGTCCACCCTGTCGATGATACCCTCGATGTAGACCTTGGATGGCTCTTCCTCGGGCCCGACCTTCACCTCGATGGGCGGGATGGAGCCATAGCGGGACCGACCGAAGCGGGCCTCGAAAAGTGCCCTTTCGATGGTGCCGGCTCTGACCTGATCCACCAGGTTCTTGCAGGTCTTGTAGCAGGCCTCACGGATGCGTCCCGTCTGGTATTCTTCGGCCTTGCCCTGGACGAAGACACCCTCTTCGTAGGTCGCAGACTCCTCCGCCATGTACCTGTCCACCCTGTCTCTGATCTCCTGCTCGGTCACAGTCATCCAGGGGGATTCGGGAGCGGTGATCTCCATGCCGTCTTTGGTGAGCTCGTCGGACAGTCTCTTTAAGCAGTGGTGATAGATGTCTCCCACGCTTCGGGGATCGGGCTGGAACACCCTTCTCTCATCTGGTCTCAAGCCGTAGCCTATGAAGTACGAGAAGGGGCAGCGGCTGAATTTCTCTATACGGGAGGGGCTCAGGGATATGCCCTTCTCCGGGTCGTAACGGTAAAGCTTCTGAGCAGCCTCACGGCCCAGATCCTCCACCTTGTTATCAAAAGATATGCCTTCCCTTATCTGTATCAGCCTGTCCGGATCGTGGTATTTGTACCAGTTGATCCCGCGGCTCAGGGCCTCCGACAGGTCTCCGCCGTTTTCGGTGAGATCCTCCAGGGAGTTTGCGATGTGCCTCAGACCGCTCATGCGGCCGTTCATCATCCTGAGGTCGTCCCCTGCGCTTATGACGTCAGGCAGGATCAGATTTTTTTCATCAGGGAATATCTCTTTAAGCTTGTTCCATACAGACGACGGGTGGCAGGCCTTGCCTTCGGCGTCGGCCATGTAGTAGCTTATGTAGAGTCTGGGAGCAGCGGACAGATTCCTGTAGATACCCATCCTTTCCTCCAGGAGCTTCACAGGGTCGGACTTTAAGAGTTCAATGCCCTTCTCTCTGAAGATCTCCTTCTCTTCCTCTCCGAAAAGTTCCTGCCCCGGGTTCCCCTTGGGCAGTACCCCTTCGTTGGCGCCCAGCACCACCAGAGCCTTGCAGTGGCTGAACCTGGTGCGCTGCATGGTGCCCATGATCAGGCTGTCCATGGTGGGAGGCAGCATTCCTACTCTCACTCCCGATAGTCCCTCGCTGAGAAGGTCCTCCATCATCTCTCTGTCGAAGGGCTCTTCTCCTATGACCTCCTTCATCTGCTCCAGGGTGCTGAGCACGGCGTCCCAGACCTGATCCGTTTCCTCAGCCAGGTCCTCCCTGCCCGCAGCATTCTGGGCAGCGGTAAGGCTGTCGATCTTGCCGGGAAGGTCCACCTCATCCTTGAGAAAGCTGTAGAAGCTCTCCACGAATTCGCCGTAGGTCCCGGCCTTGAAGAACTCCTTAAAGCGCAGCATGGGAGCGATGGCCTTCTGCCTGAGCTCCTCTATCCTTTCGAGCCCGTCTTCGCCGTACTCCTTGGCGCCACGCTTGAAAGGCTTGGTCCACATGCGGCCCTTGATGCGATACTTGATGGCATAATTCTCCAGATCCGCCAGGTCCCGGAAGTCATCGATCCCCGAGAAGCCTGTCTTGGTCATGGTCATGACCGCTCCGGTCTCGAAGTCCGAATTCACGCAGTCAAAGAGAGACATGATGTAGAGAACTATGGGGTTCTCACTGACCTCACGTCCCTGGTCCGCGAATATCTCCAGGCCGTATTCCTTGAATATCCTTCTTACGATGGGACCGTAGTTGGCCTGGTCATTCAAGATCAGCTTGATGTCCTGAAGCCTCAGCCCCTCGTCCCTTAAGAGGTGCAAAACATAACAGGCCGCAGATTCCGCTTCGGTATACTGATTGGATGCTTCCACCATGACCGGAGGCTGGATCCCCCTGATCTCTTTTGCGGGGAGGGCATAGATCTCCCTTTCTATGTGGCGGACGGAAGCGTACTCCTCAGAATCAGGATAGGCGCCGAAGCCTTCAGGGATCCGTATCCTCTTGTGCTCCACTCCTCTTGTGGAGGCTTCCCTCTCCAGGTCTCTCATGACCGTCCTTGTCAGTTCGAAGAGGCTGCTGTCACGCTCCTTTTCGTCCAGGGAACAGGTGAGCACCACGTTGACCTCCCCGGCATGGGCCATGAGTTCTCCCAGCACCTGCCTGGCCTTGGGCGCAAAGCTGTCAAAGCCGTACACCCACACGGTGTTTCCCTTAATCAGGCGGGACTGGGATATTTTGCTCAGGAAAAGATCCACGTAATCCTCTGAATCCGTGTACCTGCCCTGAATTTTTTGCTCATAGTTGTCGTAGAGAAGGATCAGGTCACTGAGCTTGCGCCAGAGATAGGTCCCCTCCTCCACGCTGTCCCGGATCTGGATCAACTCCTCCAGACTGCAGTTGTACTGCTTGATCTCGGAGATGAAATCGTTGACCTTCTCCAGAAATGATGTTTTGCGCTCCAGGCCCCGGTAGACCTGAAGGCTTTCGTGCTGCTCCATGGCAACTCCGGACAGGATCATCTGCCGGCCGTTTTTGTCGATAAAAGTCCTGCGGGAGCCGCCCAGCTCATTTAGGAGCCGGTATCCCAGCCTGGACATGGAGACCACCTCAGTGTCCATCAGTGCCTCAGCGCCGGTCTCCCGGAAAAGCCTGGTCTCGGCTTCCATGGTGTACTGATCCGGCACGATTATGAGGTTCCTTGACTTGGGGTCCACATGGCTGAATATGAACTTTTCGTGGTCGACGGATGCCCGTCCGTAGTAGATGTTGAGCATTTACTCTCCCATGAGTTCTATGAGAAGATCTCTGAGATCCTGAACGGTCTCAGTGTAATAGTCCCAGGTGGCGTTTCCCACACGGTCGTTGGTGTCGCCGGTTATCCTCCAGCCCACCAGGCAGGAGGGGATCTCTGCGCCGTTGGCGCACTTGATGTCGTAGAGGCCGTCTCCGATCATCATGACCTGGTCCTTGCCGCAGCCTGCCTTGGCCAGAGCCTTGAGGGCTGGGTCCGCGTCCGGCTTGGGTTTCACGTCATCATCGCAGGACACCATGTCGATGAAATATCCCGCCATGTCGAACATGTTGAGATACCTCAGGGTGGATTCCCTGGTCCTGGAAGTAACTATGTACTGGCGGATGCCCAGCCTGTCCAGCTCCTTGATGAGCTCTGGAATGCCGGGGATGACCTTTACCATATTTTCGGCATTCTCTCTCTGATATGCCCTGTAATACTCGATGGGACCCTTCGGATCAATGTCCGGAAACTCCCTCTCCATGGTGACGGTCAGGGGCTCTCCGAAAAACCTGGTAAGGTATTCCACCGGCTTCTCTTCGCCCAGATAGTGCTTGTATGTGGCCTGGAAGGATCCCAGGATCACGTCGTTGGTGTTGACCAGAGTTCCGTCAAAGTCCCAGAACACCGTAGTAAGTTTATCTACTTTATTCATCGTCCCTCATCTGAAGTTTCGCATTGATGAAGCCGTCCAGATCACCGTCCATCACCGCATTTACATTAGATACCTCGTAGCCCGTCCTGTGGTCCTTGACCATGGTGTAGGGCTGAAAAACATAGGACCTGATCTGGTTGCCCCAGGTACCCATACCCAGGTCGCCTTTGATGTCCTTGATGTTTGCCTTGCGCTCTTCCTCAGCACGTTCAAGGAGCCTGGCCTTCAGGACTCTCATGGCCATGTCCTTGTTCTGGAACTGAGATCTTTCATTCTGGCAGGTGACCACGATCCCCGTGGGGATGTGGGTGATCCTGATGGCGGAGTCAGTCTTGTTTACGTGCTGGCCGCCGGCACCCGATGACCTGTAGGTGTCTATCCTCAGGTCTTCAGGGTTGATCTCCACTTCTACATCGTCCGTAAGCTCCGGTGTGACTTCCACCAGCGCAAAAGATGTCTGCCGCTTTCCCTGGGCATTGAAGGGAGATATCCTCACCAGTCTGTGGGTCCCCTTCTCGTTCTTGAGATAGCCGTAGGCGTTCTCGCCCTCAGCTATGATGGTGGCTGACTTGATGCCGGCCTCGGTATCATCCTGATAATCCAGGACTTTCACCTTGTAGCCCTTGGCGTCGCACCATCTGTTGTACATTCTGAAGAGCATTCCCGCCCAGTCCATGGCCTCCACTCCGCCGGCTCCGGCGTGTATGGAGAGGATGGCGTTGTTCTTGTCATACTTCCCGGTAAGAAGGGTGGATATCCTTAAGGTCTCCAGTTCCTCCTTGAACCTTTCAAAGTCCTCCACTATGGAGTCTGCGGTGTCCTCGTCCTCCTCCAGTTCGCAGAGCTCGATCATCTCCTCGATGTCTCTGAGCTCCGTTTCCATCTTCTCGTAGGACTGGATAACCTGGTCCATGCGGCTCTTCTCTGTCATTACCTTTCTGGCATACTCCGCATTGTTCCAGAAATCCGGCTGTTCGATCTCTCTGTTCGTTCTGTCCAGTTCCTCTTTGACCCTGTCCAGGTCAAAGGGACCGGCGAACGTCTGCCATTACCGGTCTTAATTCCGGTATTTCCTGCTTGATGGGATCAAGTTTGAGCATTCGTCTTTCCCCTTTCACGCATCTCTCGCGTATATTTTAAGATATGATGAGTCTCGTTTTCGGGACTCATTGGATTCATTGGTTCGTATCGTCTATTTGCGTTTAACTATTAAATCACCGTGCCCGGCATCTGTTACGGCCTTGAGCACTTCTTCTTCATATGTAGTTGGATGCCACGTAGAGCACCTCGTCATAGTATTCCCTTCTGCCCGTCTCGTTAACTGTTATCCTCATGCGTTCCTCCCGTGGCAGTTCTTGTATTTTTTGCCGGAACCGCAGGGACAGGGGTCATTGCGGCCGATCTTGGGCTGCTCGCGTCTGAAGGTCTCAGGCTTCCTGGCTTCTTCGGGCTTGGGTGCTTCCTTTGGAAGCTGGCCGCCTCTGCCCGGACCGCGGCCGGGCTGCTCCATGTATGCCCCTGAAGACTGGACATTTCCGGACGCTCTGGACACTGTCTCGTCTCTGTACTCGTCCTTGATCTCACTTTCAGCCTTGGCCACTTCTCTGCGCTGGGTGCCTGTGCGCACGGTTACATTGTAGCAGAACTTGACGGTCTCTTCCTGGATCTCTGCGATCATCAGCTCGAACATGTCGAAGCCTTCGTTGGCATAGGCCACGGCGGGATCTATCTGGCCCAGAGACCTGAGTCCGATGCCCTTCTTAAGGTCATCCATGGCGTCGATGTGGTCCATCCAGTGGTTGTCCACCACCCTCAACATGACCATCTTTTCCACTTCCTTCATGGTCTCGTCGCCGATCTCGCTGACCTTCTCCGCGTAGAGCCTCTTCATCTCATTGGTGGTGTATTCCTTGAGATCCTCCTCGGTCCAGGACATCATTGTATCCGGATCGTATTCAATAGGCTTCCAGCGGTTGGTGAGAGCCTTCATCCTCTCATTGAGATATCCGAAGTCCCATTCCTCGGGATACTTGGAGCCAACGGTTGCAGTATCGCAGCTGTTGCCGATCAGGGTCTCCAGCATGCCGAGAACGTACTCTCTCACGTCATCGTTAAAGAGCACCTTGCGGCGTTCAGCGTAGATGACCTCACGCTGCTTGTTCATGACATTGTCGTATTGGAGCACGTACTTACGCACTTCGAAGTTGCGGGACTCCACCCTCTTCTGGGCGTTCTCGATTGTCTTGGAGAGAAGCCCGGATCCCACGGGATCCTCGGACATTCCCAGCCTGGACATCATGCCCTGGACACGCTCCCCTCCGAAAAGCCTCATAAGGTCGTCCTCCAGGGATACGTAGAACTGGGTGATACCCGGGTCTCCCTGACGGCCGGCACGGCCTCTCAGCTGATTATCTATACGCCTGGATTCGTGGCGCTCCGTTCCTATGATGCAGAGACCGCCCAGCTTGGCCACCTGGTCGTGCTCTTCCTTGGTGCAGGCGGAGCCGCCCAGGATGATGTCGGTACCACGGCCTGCCATGTTGGTGGCGATGGTCACAGCTCCCAGCTTACCTGCCTCAGCAACTATCTGAGCTTCCTTTTCGTGGCGCTTGGCGTTCAAGACCTCATGCTTGATCCCGCGCCTGTCCAGCATGCCGGACAAAAGCTCAGAGATCTCGATGGATATGGTACCTACCAGAATGGGTTGACCGGTCTGGTGGACATCGACGATCCTGTCAATTATGGCGTGATACTTGGCCCTCTTGGATGCGTAGACCGCGTCCTCCAGGTCAACACGCTGAATGGGCTTGTTGGTGGGGATCTGGACTACGTCCATGCCGTAGATATCCTGGAACTCTTCCTCTTCAGTGGCGGCGGTACCGGTCATACCTGCCAGCTTCTGGTACATTCTGAAGTAGTTCTGAAGAGTGATGGTGGCAAGTGTTTTGGACTCGGATCTGACGCTTAAGCCCTCCTTGGCCTCAATGGCCTGGTGCAGGCCGTTGGAGTAGCGCCTGCCGTACATCAGACGGCCGGTGAACTCGTCAACTATGATGATCTCACCGTCTTTTACGATGTAGTCGATGTCCTTCTTCATGATGGCCTTGGCCTTCAAGGCGTTCATGACGTGGTGGTTGATCTCCATGGAATCGGGATCGCCGAAGTTCTCCACTCCGAAGGCGCGCTCAGCCTTGGCGACGCCCTGCTCAGTGAGCATGACCTTCTTGTCCTTCTCCTCCACCGTGTAGTCGTCTTCGATGTTCAAAGTCCTCACGAAGCGGTTTGCCTTGACATAGAGGTCAGAAGAATCGTCGCCTCTTCCGGAAATGATGAGGGGTGTACGGGCTTCGTCGATCAGGATGGAGTCCACCTCGTCCACGATGGCGTAATTCAGCTCGCGCTGCATCAGCCTTTCCTTGTACACCACCATGTTGTCTCTCAGATAGTCGAAACCGAACTCATTGTTGGTTCCGTAGGTGATGTCCGCCTGATATGCTGCCTTCCTCTCCTCGCCTTCCACAGCGTGGATGACGCAACCCACGGTGAGGCCCAGGAACTTGTAGATCTCGCCCATCCACTCGCAGTCACGCTTGGCCAGATAGTCATTTACCGTGACCACGTGGACGCCCTTGCCCTCCAGAGCGTTCAGGTATACAGGAAGGGTGGCCACCAGGGTCTTACCTTCACCTGTCTTCATTTCAGCGATCCTGCCTTCGTGAAGGCAGATGCCGCCGATGACCTGGACCTTGAAGTGCTTCATGTGAAGAGTTCTCCAGCTGGCCTCCCTGACCACCGCAAAAGCCTCCACCAGTATGTCGTCCAGAGTCTCGCCGTTGGCCAGCCTCTCCTTGAACTCATCAGTCTTAGCTCTCAGCTGCTCGTCCGTGAGGGCTGCCATCTCAGGCTCCAGCGCCATGACCTCGTCGGCAGTCTTCTCCAGCTTCTTTACTTCTTTTGTATTGATGTCTCCGAATAACTTTTCTAAAAGACCCATTACGGTCTCCTTTCTTTAATTAAAATCAATCTCAAATCTCAGCCGGCAAAAAACCAGCCTATATATTATATCATACTTTGTCTACGGGTAGTGGATAATGTTTTGCTAAAAAGCGCCCGCCAGTGCTATAATAGTGAGGCGACCACCGCTGAACACTTGATCCTAGTAATACCCATCGCACTTAAGACATGATTCTACACTATCCATGTGAAGTTACGGTGTTGAATTCCGTAGATTCCACCAACAATTATATAAAGACCCTGGACATCGGCGAGACGCCCCGGGCGGTCATCGCCCTGGAGCAGACCGCAGGCCGCGGCACCCACGGCAGGTCCTTCTGGTCCCCCAGGGGCAGTGGCATATACCTTACTATCGGCTTCAGGCCGGACGCGGTGGATCTAGAGCTCAGCATGGAACAGATCCAGACCGTCACCCGCATGGCCGGCGTGGCACTGCGGCGGGTCCTCAGCCGCTACAGCCTGGACGAGCCCAGGATCAAGCCCGTAAACGACATCTTGATCGGCGGCCGCAAGGTGGCCGGGATCCTGACGGAGGCCCTGACCGAAGGCGTAGGCAAGTTCGGCACCATCTACGTAGGGATCGGCGTGAACTGCTTCGAAGCCGCCATCCCGGAGGAGCTCAGAGACATCGCAGGCTGGATCACCCGCCCCGCCAGGGAGTTCACTGTACTGGACCTTGCGCAGGACATCATCGACGAGTTCCTGGGCATGCTTGGCGGCCTGGACGTGGACGCAGTCCTCGAAGAGTACGACAAGTATACTATATGATTATTTGAAGGCAGGCCCCGGGGCCTGCCTTTTCCGCTGGCACGGTTTTTTTGCGCCGAGCGGTTCCATATGACGCAAAAAACTCGCCTCGAACGGAAGATCCGCCCAGGGCTTTTCCGTTCCCGCGCCAAAAACCATCCTGCAAGGAACCCGCTCCGGCAAAAAACGCTCCCGGAACGGAAAGCCCACTTCCATTCCAGCATGATTTTTTGCGCGGACACTTCCATTATGGCGCAAAAAACTCGCCTCCAATGGAAGCCTCACCCCTGCCGCTTCCATTGGCGGCCAAAAAAACCTTTCATAATGGAACACTTTCATCAAAAAAAGGCCTCCCAATGGAAGCCCGGTCGCGCGCCCCGCGCGCGCCCGCCAAACACATAAAAAAAACAGCGGGCAACATGCCCGCTGTTTCAGACCGTAGACAAAGTCTTTCAGAGCTAACGCTCTGAAGGGCTTTTTCTTTATGGTTTTTAAATATATGCCGGCATTTTTCTTAAATTCATGAAAAATCGAGCGTTATCAGGGTCCTCCCTTAA
>Ga0256405_10003634_pt1 | contig 31320 bp, 21 predicted proteins | sample RumenRJG_02DNA_FD_189096 | JGI IMG/M metagenome (GOLD analysis project Ga0256405, IMG submission 189096) | Bovine rumen microbial communities from Lethbridge, Alberta, Canada - RJG_02 | ecosystem: Host-associated > Mammals > Digestive system > Stomach > Rumen | place: Canada: Alberta...
CCTTATGGAACAGCCCCTTGGCCGACGGCATACACATCAGGGTACCCACCTTGCCGCCCCCTCCCGACTCTCCGAATATGGTCACGTTATCGGGATCTCCCCCAAAACGGCTGATATTGTCACGCACCCATTCCAGAGCCTTGACTATATCCATCATTCCCACATTGCCGGAGTACTTGTACTTGGGATCACCGGTGGCCGACAGGTCCAGAAATCCTATAATATTGAGACGATGGTTGACACTGACCACCACCACATCCTTCCTGGCCAGTCCCATACCCGGATTCCAGGCCGATGTACCCGAATCAAAGCCGCCTCCGTGGCACCAGAACATGACAGGTTTCCGGCCCTTGGTATCTGTGGTCCATACGTTCAGTACGCAACAATCCTCGCTGCTTCCGCGTTGGATGCGGCCTCCCTGCAGTGACTGCGGTCCCCAGTCATTACACTCCAGAATGCTGTCCCATCTATCAACCGGTGCAGGTGGCATGCAACGCTCTGCCTTGGCATAAGGAATACCCTTGAATGCCATCGTACCCTCTTCTTCAAAACCGCGCACCTTACCGTTTGTAGTGCGTACAACGAAAGGATCGGCCTGACAACCCATCATTACCGCTGCCATCAGAGCAGCCAAAAACATTCTTTTCATAATACAATATTACTACGCAAATATAGGCTACACCGTGGGATAAAAAAAATAAACCTTCAATGATTCAAAACAGATTCTTACTTTTGCAACAAATTTGACCGGAAATGAGAATCGCAATAGTACAGACCGCACCGCAAAAAGGTGACTGGAAACAGAACCTTACTGATGCCGACAACCTGATTGGCCAGGGATGCGGCGCCGACATATATGTCTTGCCGGAGATGTTCGCCACCGGACAGTATATTGACCCGTCAGAAGTGGTCCAGACCATGGACGGCCCAGTTGTAGACTGGCTTGTCGGCAAGGCTTCGCTGCTCAATGCTGCTGTCTGCGGCACGTTGCCTGTCATTGAAGACGGTCATACATACAACCGTTTCTGCTTTGCCATGCCCGACGGGAATACTCTCTGTTACGACAAGCACCATCTGTTCTCATATTCAGGCGAGGCCGATCATTTTACGCCCGGTCAGGAGCGTGTAGTGGTCCGGTTCAGGGGTCTTAGGATACTGCTGCTAATATGTTATGACCTGAGGTTCCCCATATTCAGCCGTAACCATGATGACTATGACGCAATAATATATCCGGCCAACTGGCCCGATAAACGCATACTGGCATGGGACACCCTGCTCCGGGCCCGCGCCATTGAGAACCAGTGCTATGTCATAGGGGTAAACCGTTCCGGCGCCGATGAATGGGGTACTTATCCGGGACACAGCGCAGTGATATCACCTTACGGCAATACACTTGTCCAGACCGATGAGCGGATACAGATGGAATACGCTGACCTGGACCTGGAGCGGCTGGCCCAATTCCGTGCCAAGTTCCCTGTCATGCAGGATGCGGACCGCTGGCCGTAACATCAGTTGCCGGCTTTCTGACGCATATACTCGCTCGGAAGCAGTCCGGTAAGTTTCTTGAATGCCCTGCGGAATGTGGTCAGGCTCTTGAATCCGGCCTGCTCGGCAATATACTCCAATGAATAGTTTTTATTACCGTTCAGCAGCATAGGTATCACCTTACGTTCTATGCGCAGACGGTTCACATAATCATAGAATGTGGTACCAAGCTCTGTTGAAATGTATTCTGACAGGTACGTACGGTTGGTTCCAAGCCTATCGACCAGATTGCTGAGCGTAAGGTCCGGATTAGTATACAGCTCCTCATCCTCCATAAGCTTTTCCAGACGGCCGTCCAGTCCAGATGTACGTTTACGAGTATTCAGAGTCTCAGCCGTTTCGGGTTCTGCATCCGGCTGTTTACCGTCATATCCCGGGTAATCCGGCAGTCTGAGCGCACGCATGCGGTTAACCCCTAGCATTACCAGATACCAGCAGACAAGTGAACTGACATAGTAGAATGAGTCTGCCAGCACATCAAGTATATCCGATACGGCCCACCACACATGCTGGCATACTATGAATACGGCTATGATCTTCCAGATCCATGATATATCCACGTCATCCAGATTGGAATAGGTCTCCTGAATGGCTTTCCTGTACTTCCGGCTCTTGTACATGGCATATAAGACGGCAGACCATGCAAACACCACAAAGAATACCGTAAAAACCGTATGCAGCAGATCAGAATTGGCCAGGAAATGCAGCAGCAGGAACACCAGGAATGGAGCCGACAGCAACAATACACGGCGGGTCCTTACCCACCCCGGTGACGTCAGCTCGATAAGGAACAGGGCAAACGTTACCGCCCCGCAGCCGTCTATGTAAAAGATATGGTCCAATACTACGTCAGTATCTGTTCCGGGTATATAAATGGCTAAATCCTTGAATGTGGAAACACTCCACCATATGAATATTATACACAGCAACTTCTGCAGCCTGGACGGCGATGAGAGCTTTAACAGGTCTATTGCCCTCATCCCGTACCAGCATACCGATACACCGATCAGAAAAACAGGTAGTATAATGTTCATTTACATATGGTCTTGTCTGTGCAAGTTACCTAAAAAAAACTGAAAACAGCATAATTCCACGTCTTATTTCTGCCGCACTCCGTGAGTATTGTATATTCCTGACGGTGTAACTATATACAACTTTCCTTCAGAATCCAGCACCTTATACGTATCCCATCTCCGGTTGCCAGCCTTCACATCTTCTACGGCAGTCTGTTGCCCATAGAGAGCCTTGACCGTGATATTTCCGGTTACAACCGATACATCCTTGTCCCAACCTGCAAACTTGTATCCTGCACGGAACGTAGCGTCAGGCAGGCTTGCGCCCTGTCCGGATTCTACAGTCTGGACGTCAATCACAGTACCGTCCCAGTCTGTGAACGTTACGGTGAAGCATGATATACTGCCGATTGAGATCTGCCTTGTAGCGCTCATGCCCGATCCGTCAAGAGCTGTGGCACGTACCGTTACCGTACCGCCGCGGTTGGGAACCGTAGCGGTAAGGCGTCCCTCTTCGGATATTGTGGCCAGTCCCGTACCGGAGACAATCTCCCATCTGACTGTCTTGTAAGTGGCCGATACCGGTGAGAACTCGGCATACAGATAGACAGACGGATTGGAGGCTGTTGTTGAGTAAGATCCGCTGGCCGACATGATTGAGAGTCCGGTTACGTATGTAACATTACGTACAGCCTGGTTGCTTACGGCATTGCTTCGGCCCGTGACTGAACCCGGAGCCCTTCTGGGTGCCTGTGCCGCATTATCAGCCAGGACATACTCAATGGCGTAGTATGGCTTGGATGCATCAGGACTGACATCGGTATATGACAGGTTGGATGCCGATACCGATGCTATCCGTGTCAGGCCGGATTCCGACTCTCCGCGCAGTATGTTGTAACTGACCACATCAGCTCCCTTGTAGGCATTCCATATCAGATTATACGTATTATCCTGAATACCGCGGTTAATGTTCATATGGACAGTCTGATGGACCTTGCTGTATGGCGAAAGGGTACCGTTGCTCATGACACCTGCTATTCTGTAACGCTCAGCCTTGATGCTTGAGTGTGATGTAGGATCGGTATAACTGCCAGTCAGCGGATCTACCGTACCAAGCTCGATGAACTGCCCCGACACATTGCTCTCCTTATAGATACGTACGCCTTCAAAATAATAGTCCGAAGCCTGGAAACCTATCACATAATGTCCCTGAGCATCGGATGTGACAAGAGTTATGGCTGGCATATTGTCGGCCGACAGGATACTTATAGGCTGCTCCACCACCTTAGTGGTACCGTTGGCATTGATGAGCGTAAGCTTTAGGGTAACTTTTCCAAGGCTCTCCTTGCCCTTGGCGGCAAAGAGTTTTCCATCCGATACAGAGAGCCTGCGGTCCGTACCGCTAATGCCGCCTGCGGTAAGACGCTTGTATTTTCCGTCAATGTAAACCTCCCATTGCACGGTAATGCCGTCTGGAATATCCACCTGCGATGTGGTACCTTCAAACAGGTACTCGGGAACACACACCTCTGCATCATTGACATCGACCACAAGCATACGCTCGTATGTCTTGCCGCTAATTGTCAGGCTTATGGTCTTGGTTCCGCCATCATTCCACATTACACGGTATGGTCCGTAACCACTGCCACTTACCACTGTACCGCCGTCAAAGTTCCATGTAGGTGTTGCAGCAGATGCATTACCCATATAGGTTATCAATGCGTCATCACCCAGACTCACCAGTGTGGGAGCGTCAATCACATAACGGTCTATCGATACTGTCACAGGCTTAGAAAACTCACTTGTGCTGTTCCACAAGTCAATGGCCTGAATCTGTATCTCATAATCACCGGCCGACAGTGCCGACATCGGCACCAGATACTTTGTGGCCTTGACATAAGTATAATTCGGTAGATAAGCCACATCTGCGTTAAGTCCGTTTTGGGGTGAAATCACGAATGCACCAGCACCTGACTGTCCGGCATGTTTTACCGATACGTTATAGCGCATCTGGACACCGGGGGTATGGTCATCCTGAGCATCGTTCCACTCTATGAGCAGTCCATCGGCAGTCTGAACGGCACGCACGCCCGACGGAGCCGAAGGACGGATATTGGCACTGCCTTCTATGGGGAAACAATCATAATACGCTTCTCTTATTATCTCAGAATGATAACCACTATCATCATACCATTCTCTCCATTCTTCGGGATTCATGGACAGGTTTAACAACAACAGTTTGCCCGGCATCTGTAATAATGAGAAATTAGAGCTGCCAATGGAATAATAACTGTTCTTTTTCCATTCCTTAACCAGGAATCCCTGATCCTTGATACCGTCCCTACCCATATAGTGGACATAAATGCCCATTATTCCGTTTCCGGCCGTTGCAACCGGCTGCAGAGACACAATATCCAGGTAACCGTCATTGTTGACATCTGCAAAACTGTAACCAAACAACCATGTACTATAATAACGTCTGCCGTCGTCAGAGAATTTAAATGATTCAACCTCACCGTACGGCAATATTTGCGGGGAGCTGAAATGATCATTGTTGATATTGTACATTATGTATGGTGCACCGTCATAATTACGCCATGCAAATATATCCGTAAAGCCGTCATTATTGAAATCGGCAAACGTACTTCCTGAGCAATCCGATTTTTCAAACGTACTGTATCTGTTACCCATATCCTCAAGGGCAATTTCCTGCTCAAACGGTATCTCAAGACGTTCAAACCTGCCGTTTCCCTGATTAAGGAAAGCCACTGCTGCGGAATATGGATATCCCCGACCGTCATCACCTTTAAGCATAACTATATCGGTGTATCCATCCCTATCCATATCAATATATGTGGTTCTGGACCAGTCGGTATTGAAGTAGTCTATTCCACTCTCACCGTTACTGCTGTATGTACCGTCACTTTGACGACTGAACATACTTATGGGATATGGATAACTCATATTATAATCATATGACAAATAATCATAATAGCCGTTGTGGTTGAAATCAATCATATTTCCAAACTGGTTATAGTTATGGAAAAGACGCTGCACTCCATCATCCTCTACCTTTGCCTTAAGGTTATTTGTTCCGTTATGAGGAAGATAATATGAGTTGCCGTCCAGGTATTCCTCATACTGTCCATTATTTGACCTTGAATAGAAACATCCGTTATAAAAGACAAAATCCGCAGCTCCGTTGTGGTCATAGTCATACCACTTGCCTTCATTGATTACCAAACCGGTCGCCCATAGACCGGATGCCTTGCTTAATGAATAGTTCTCACCTCCACGGTAAAAGGTACTCTCAAACGCTCCGTCCATATAACCGTCAAACGTATAATCAGCCACGTAACTGACGTTAGCCATATCCCCGTACATGTTATACTGGTTTTGATCCATGTGGATGGAACTGCCTATACCTGTACCGTTCACAGTCACCAATGCACTGTTCTGAGCAATTACATCGTTGGGGCCGGTCACAGTCATGGTTATCTGCTTCTTACCTGCGGAGTTGAAACGGATTTGGGCTGTACTGGCTGTCTGGCTCACCACCTCACCGTCCTCACACTTCCATGTACGTACGTAACCATCCGGCAGAGGAGTGAATCCTACTGTCAGACTGTCGTTATAATTAATTGTATTCCCGCTTAATGACATATAGACCGGTAAGGACGGGTGTTCCACTACAGCCTCATCACTCCATGCCGAACCGCGATGCTGTGCGTCGATTGCCTGAACAGCCACATATACCTTACCCGGCAGATAGCTGCCCAGATCAATGCTGTAGCTGTGCTGCTTACCCATCTCGCCGTCCGTAAAGTTGCGGCGTGAACCGTCAGCATTGGAATGAGGCCTTAGTATATCCATACTTCCGCTTGCAGTTCCTATACGCAAAGCGTAGGTAAGGTCCTGTTTCCCTGTACGTGAGTCACTCCCGTCAGTCCAAGTCACAGTAAGTATTCCGTTGTCATAAATCACTGATGGACGGGCGGGAGCCGACGGAGCTGCATTAGCCTCCCCATCCACCTTATACAGATATGTGTAGTTGGATCTTATGTACCGCGGTTCCTCATGATTCACGTCCCATGATTCATAATACGCCTCTTCATAGATATTGTATCTTCCGGATGCCCATATCTCCATAAGTCCGTCATTGTCAATATCCTCCACACTGATTTCATAAACCGACGCAGTAGTTTCCCACAAACCGCTTTCATAGCCATTTCCTAAGAAAACCCGGCCAGTGCTTACGGCAAACAGCTTTTCAGGATCTCTGAATGAGAGCCTGCCGGTTCCTTTGAGCAGAACCACATCTACAGAATCTCCAGCCAACTCGTCACCGTTCTGGAATGTACCGCGCAAGGCTACCAAGTCCATAAAGCCATCTCCATCGGCATCCTGACAAGCTTTGAAAACAAGCAGGTTATCACCGTAATCCTGCTCGTCCATCTGAGTGAAATTGCCACTGCCGTCATTCACAAAGAACATCGTGTATGCAAATCCGGTAGCATTGTACGGAGCAGAGAAAGTGACGAGTATATCAACATCACCGTCACTGTCAAAGTCATAGCAATACATATCCTTGTCAACCTGAATGTTCTCATATAGGGTCTGCGTGGAGAACTCTCCTCCTTTCCGGTATATCATTGTGACAAGTTCCTGGCCGGGAAATATGTAATCCATATAGCCGTCACCGTTAAGATCGGCACTGAGTACCGAACCGCCAACAGACTGAACCACCCATTTTCCACCTCCCATATTGAAATAGACTATACCCTGATTCTCATCAATAAGGTCCGTCCTGCCGTCAGCGTTAAGGTCAATGCAGTGAGTAGGTGCGGGAACCTCGTCATAACGCATAGGTGCAGGTGAAGTTCCGGGGGTTCTGGAAGCTGAACGCATGGGAGCCTTGGCCAGACATACGGCTGACAGACCGGTGATATAGCCATAGTTTGCCACTAATCCCGTTTGAGTGCGGGCTGCGGTCGAAGCCCATGCGTCAGGATCAAAGCCGTTCTCATAGTCGGCCACAGACATGGTTTGCATAAACTCCTCCCTGAAAGTGCCGTCGGGCTGCGCATAGCAAATATACCAGCCTTTGTCATAACGCAGATGGTCTGTACGTCCGTCTGAATTCAAATCCATTCCGGGAACTATATATACATTATCCAGCCAGATGTATGTATCACCTTGGCTCGCCAGGGTTGTATATGTCCTGTCTCCCAGGTTTCCATCTCTACGTACTAAAAAATCAGGTTTGCAGTCAGCATTGATATCGTCAATGAAACACAATTTTCCAACGCTGCTCCATATATCCAAGCCACTTACATTGCCTGTTGCCATGAAGTTTTCTGAAAAATCTCCTATCAATGTGTTACCGTCAGCATCAATGGCACCCTTAAGGCCGGATCCGTCAAAATCATAGAATAATGCGGCATCAGGAAAATGTACAAGAGGTTTGTCTATCATCTCTGCATTGGCTGAATACATGGCATATATAACCATATCGGAAGTAACATGACTGAAATCATCCGACCATCCCAAAAACTCACGGCCATTCACTTCCGGCAAACGGGAAAGGGGTGCAATAGCAGCATCACCGTCCTTAATGGTCTCATGCGCTAACTCATTTCCGTAAATGTCACGGAAATAAACCTGATGGAAGCCGTCAATTTGTGCGTTTGCCGGACGGTTTATTATGCACTCAGCAGTAAAGCCTCCGTCATCGGTAGTGGCGGTGACTTTTGTTATGCCGTATGAAAGGAATTCAGGACGGCCTTGGTTTTTTTCAGTCCAGAATACGTTGAACCTGCTGCGATCTTCACCGTCATGCCACTCGGTGTATACATTTATTTCAGTATTATCCAACTTGATAATAGGGTTGCTCATGGATATATGTATCTTGCCGTTATCCGGTTCAAAAGGCGTTACCGTGCCTTTCAGTTCCCACCAGTCCCAGGTATTTGTGACTTCCAACCAATTTGTATCAAACTTTATTCCTGTGACGTGTTTGACCGGCTTTGGTTCCACAATAAGTTTGGCAGTGGCCGAAAAGCCGGTCTCATCATTCATTGTAACCGTTACCTCAATATCGGTTTCACCATCTTTCAACGGCCTCAACTTCATATAGTAAGGCTGCCCGGACTGCAAGTTTGAAACTATTGTCCGCTCTATTTTTCGGCCTTCTATACTGGCCACATCAGGATTGCTCAAAGTTACCTGAGCACTGCTGACATCCGATCCGTCAGCACCCTGAGGAATAATACTGATTTCAAAACAAGCTTCTGCTTCGTCATCGGCAACCACTGTCTGACTGGCAGGTGAGATGCTTATCCCTGTCATTGCCGTCTGGGCACTTGCCGACAACGAAAGCAATGAGAGTGCAGACAGGATAACCCAAACTACAAATAAACTGTAAGAGAGAGAGGCCTTGCAGCGGCCTGTTTCTGTTGATGGTGACTTGCACATAACGGTTTGCATTTTTTACTTAATGTTCAAAAATAACATCTTTAAAAATGACAAGCCGTCGAGACATGTCCCAAAGATGGAGCACTGAAACAAAATCTCCTGTTTTTGTTTCAGTGCTCCCTAATGTGTCAAAAGAGTTTACTGCAACTTGCGGTAATGTATGCGCTTGGGCTCCTGATAACCCAACTGTTTGATCTTGTAGTCCTCGTATTCGGAGTAAGAACCCTCGTAGAAAACCACCTTTGAGTCGCCCTCAAACGAGAGTATGTGGGTGCAGATGCGGTCCAGGAACCAGCGGTCATGACTTACCACAACGGCACAGCCGGCAAAATCATCCAGACCCTCCTCCAGGGCACGCAGGGTATTTACATCGATATCGTTGGTGGGCTCATCCAGCAGCAGAACGTTACCTTCCTCCTTAAGCGCCATAGCCAGTTGCAGGCGGTTTCGCTCACCGCCTGACAGCACGCCGCATTTTTTCTCCTGATCGGCACCGGTAAAGTTAAAACGGCCCAGATAGGCACGGGCATTGATGTCACGCCCGCCCATACGGATAAGTTCATTACCGCCGCTTACCACCTGATAGACGCTCTTATCGGGATCAATATCCTTATGCTGCTGGTCAACGTAAGCAATCTTTACCGTCTCACCTATCTCGAACGAACCCTTGTCAACCTTCTCCAGACCCATTATCAGACGGAACAGAGTGGTCTTACCTGCACCATTGGGACCGATAACGCCCACTATGCCGTTTGGCGGAAGCGAGAAGTTGAGGTCATCAAACAACAGCTTGTCACCGAATGCCTTGGCAACTCCATGAGCCTCGATGACCTTGTTGCCCAGACGCGGTCCGTTTGGGATGAATATCTCCAGTTTCTCCTCCTTCTGCTTGACATCCTCATTCATCAGCTTGTCATAAGAGTTCAAACGGGCCTTACCCTTGGCCTGACGGGCCTTGGGAGCCATACGTACCCACTCCAACTCACGCTCCAGGGTCTTGCGGCGCTTTGAAGCCTGTTTCTCCTCCAGGGCCAGACGCTGTGACTTCTGCTCCAGCCAGCTTGAGTAGTTGCCCTTCCATGGAATACCCTCGCCGCGGTCCAGTTCCAGAATCCAGCCGGCCACGTTGTCCAGGAAATATCTATCGTGGGTTACGGCAATAACCGTACCAGCATACTGGTTCAGATGCTGCTCCAGCCACTGTATGCTCTCGGCATCCAGATGGTTGGTAGGCTCGTCCAGCAACAGTATATCGGGCTGCTGCAACAGCAGGCGGCACAATGCCACGCGGCGGCGCTCACCACCGGACAGCACGCCTGTCTTCTGGTCCTCGGGCGGACAGCGCAGGGCATCCATGGCCTGCTCCAGACGGTTGTCTATGTTCCAGGCATCGGTGGCATCGATCATATCCTGCAGTTCGGACTGGCGGGCCATCAGGGCATCCATCTTGTCCTGGTCCTCATAGTATTCCGGCAGCTCGAACTTATGGTTTACCTCATCGTACTCCTTAAGGGTGTCATAAATCTGCTGCACGCCCTCCATGACCACCTCCTTGACTGTCTTGTCGGGGTCCAGCTGCGGCTCCTGCGGCAGATAGCCCACACTGTATCCGGGACTGAACACCACCTGACCCTGATAGCTCTTTTCAATGCCTGCAATTATCTTAAGCAGTGTGGATTTACCTGATCCGTTAAGACCGATGATACCAATTTTGGCTCCGTAAAAGAAACTAAGGTAAATGTCCTTAAGCACCTGCTTGTTGTTCTGGAACTGCTTGCTCACCCCCACCATGGAGAAGATGATTTTCTTGTCGTCTGCTGTTGTCTGTGCCATTAATCTTATTATTTACTGCAAATATACAAAACAGAAGCGTCCCTTTTGTATATTTGCACAAAATCCTTTTCCCGTAAGATGAAAGAGAATGTCAGTTTGCGGCTGGACGAGATTGCCCAGGCACTCGCCAAGGCCGATGCCGGACGTATGGATCCGCAGTTGTCCCAAGAGGACAGAGAGACAATGGAACAGGCGTGCGTAACCCTTCGTGAGGCTGAGCGCAGAGCCATAGTGAATGTTGAGACCGGCCTTGTAGAGAGGTTCCGCGAGAGTGCAGGCAGCATCAACCTGCAGGCAAAGGAGCTCCGGGCGCTGGTCACAAAAATGAACAGAATCCCAAAATCGCTTGACATCACAGAGACCGTAATCAAAGAGTGCATCCGGGTGATCAAGGCTATCGCCGTGTGGTGCACCATGTTATTCCTCATTATATACATGTCGGGATGCGCCTCCATGACCAAGGCCCAGCTGAAGCGTGTCAACTCCCTTGCTGTGGTCTCAGATTCGACAGTAACCGGTCCCGGCAGCATACTCCGCGTGCTCAACGATGTAAACATGGAACGCGGTCTCATATACGCCGCATCACTCAACACCGCCCAGGCTCGCATACAGGAACTCAACGGACTGGCCGATGCCCGGACCCAGCTCTCCCTTCTGGCCGATAAGTCCGATGTGTGCATTAACATTCTGGAGAGTTACATCCGCGCACTGAAGTCAATAAGCAGTGAATCGCGCTGGAAACAGAACGGCACCGAACTGCGCGGGATAGGCCGCAACATGGACTCGCTGGCCATAGCTTACAACAAACTTGACTGGGGTACGCTTTATGAGCCCGGCATAGCCAAGCAGATAGGCAGGACCAGCGGATACCTGGCAGAGCAGTACGGCAAACGCCGTCAGCGCCGTATGGTCCGGTCATTCCTGGAACACGGCGACAAACTGGTGGATGACTGCGTCAAGTCTTTGACCGGGACCCTTAAATCGGACGATTTCAAATCCGTCATAGAGAATGAGCGCACCGGACTTGAAAACAATTACCGTGCCTACCTGAACATGACATCCCTTAACGGGACCGCCCCACTTCCCGATTTTGACCGCACATACCTGGAATGCCGCCTCAAGATTGAGCAGGCGGAAAACATGCGCCGTCAGTGCATCACCATGCTTCAGGCGTTTGGCCGCGCCCACAACGCACTGCGCAGGGAGATGTATAACCGTCGCACCTACAGCGAGTTTACCGATGAACTGTTTGAGCTCAACCGTCAGGTACTTGCCCTGGCTGAACTCCTGGAAAAATAAAAAGCAAAAAATGGCCTTCCGGATGACAATATGTTGAAATGTTGTTTACCTTTGCGCTCAATATGAAAGAAATCAACGCATACTTCTATTACTTTTGGTTTACCAGACAATACGCCGGGTAATTTGTTGTATGCATATAAATAAGGAATAACAGAGAGCCCGGATCGATGATTCGGGCTCTTTTTTGATACGTAAACAAACATATAAAACTATGATAGCAGTACTTAAAGCGGGAGTCTCCGAGACTCAGAAGAAAAACCTTATCAACTGGATCAAAGGCCAGGGAGTAGACGTACATATCAGTGAAGGACAGTTCCAGACTGTAATAGGTCTGATAGGTGATACCAGCAAGATTGACCCCGACCTGCTGAGCGGACTTGACATCATAGAGTCAGTTACCCGTATAAGCGAGCCGTTCAAATGCGCCAACCGCCGTTTCCATCCGGCCGATACCATCGTTGAGATTGGTCAGGGTGAAAATAAGGTAAAGATTGGCGGAGGCAACTTTGCCATGATAGCCGGCCCCTGCTCGGTGGAGTCCGAAGAGCAGATTACCCAGATTGCACAGGCCGTAAAGGCATCGGGCGCAAAACTACTGCGCGGCGGCGCATTCAAGCCCCGCACAAGCCCGTATGATTTTCAGGGAATGGGTGCCGATGGTCTGGTGCTGCTGCGTAAGGCACGCAAGGCAACCGGTCTGCCCATAGTTACTGAGATAATGAGCGAGAAACATCTGGACCTGTTTGAGGATGTAGACCTTATCCAGGTTGGTGCCCGCAACATGCAGAACTTTGAACTGCTTAAGACCCTGGGCCGCACCCGCAAGCCCATCCTGCTTAAGCGCGGACTGTCAAGCACCATCAAGGAGTGGCTCATGAGCGCCGAGTACATCATGGCCGGCGGTAATGAGAACATAATCCTGTGCGAGCGCGGCATACGCAGTTACGATACCTACACCCGCAACGTACTTGACCTGAGTGCCATCCCCGTTGTAAAGGAGCTCTCACACCTGCCTATCATAGTTGACCCCAGCCACGCCACAGGCAAGTCACGCCTGGTTCCACCCATGAGTCTGGCAGCAGTCGCTGCCGGTGCTGACGGTCTTATAATAGAGGTTCATAACGATCCCGCCAACGCCCTGTGCGACGGTGCCCAGTCTCTCACTCCCGCGCAGTTTGACGAGGTTGCCAGGAAAGTAAACGCCTTAAAACAAATCATTTAAAAGCCAAAGCTAAAGCCAAAGCCAAAGTAAAAAAACAGTACTTTTGTACATAAATTCAAAGCCCAATGACAGTAGCAGTTGTAGGATTAGGTCTGATAGGCGGATCGCTGGCCAAGGCATACAAGGAGGCCGGCTGGACGGTCTACGGTTATGACCTTAACGAGTCGGTAAGTTGCTTTGCACAGCTTGAAGGCACTCTCGATTCCATCCTGGACAGCGTGAACATAAAGAATTGTGACCTCATACACATAGCCGTCACACCCGATGCCGCCTGCAATTGGATCAATCAGCATGCATCGGAAATAGCCAAGAACACCATGGTGATCGATGACTGCGGCACCAAACGCAAGATTGTGGAGTGCGGAATGAAAGCCGCCGCCCGTTACGGGTTCACCTACGCCGGCGGACACCCCATGGCAGGAACGCACCTGTCGGGCTACAAGAACTCACGCGCCACCATGTTCCAGAACGCATCCATGATAATCGTCCCGCCCACACACGATGACATACAGCTTCTGGACAGGATAAAACACCTGCTGGAGCCTATGCTGCTTAAACGCGTGGTATTCACCACCCCCGATCAGCATGACAGCATGATAGCATTCACATCGCAACTGGCCCATGTGGTATCAAACGCCTACATCAAGAGCCCGTCGGCCCAGCAGCACAAGGGCTACAGCGCAGGCAGTTTCCGTGACCTCACGCGCGTGGCCTGGCTCAACGAGAATATGTGGACAGAGCTGTTCCTTGAGAACAAGGACAACCTGCTACGCGAGATACATACCCTGATTGACAACCTCACCCAGTACGCAAGTGCCATGGAGGCCGATGACGCCCGGACACTCTGCGCACTGCTGCGTGACGGACGCATAGCAAAGGAACTCTCAGAAAAGAACTGATATGGAAAAGATTACCGTACACGCCTCTGGCACATACGACATTCTTATTGACAAAGGAAGTCTTGGCAACATAGGTCAGGTGCTGAAAGAGCGTTTCAAGCCTTGCACCATAGCCATACTGAGCGATGACAAGGTATTCCCTCTCTACGGTAAGAATGTTACCGATGCCATTGAGGCTGCAGGCTTCAGGACTGTGAGCCACTTGATACCCAACGGCGAGCAAAGCAAGACCCTTGATAACGTGACAGCGTTCATTGACTGCATGGTCAAGGCACAGGTTACACGTACTGACATGGTGCTGGCGCTTGGCGGCGGCGTTGTTGGCGATATGGCCGGATTTGCAGCCGCAATCTACCTGCGCGGCATCCCGTACATCCAGGTTCCCACCACCCTTCTGGCGGCTGTGGATTCATCGGTGGGCGGCAAGACGGCGGTCGATATCAGTGCCGGCAAGAATCTGGTGGGCGCATTCCACCAGCCCGCCCTGGTCTATCTGGATACCGATACGCTGGGCACTCTTGACCCCGCAGTCCTGCGTGACGGATTTGCCGAGGTGATCAAATACGGTATCATACTGGATAGCAAACTTTTTGATACAGTTGCTGTCCCTGAGAGTTTTAACCTGACCAAGGTGATTGCACGCTGCATTGAGATCAAGCGCGACGTAGTTGAGCAGGACGAGTTCGATAAAGGCCTTCGTGGTCTCCTGAACTTCGGCCACACATTCGGTCACGCAATAGAGAAACTGAGCGGATTCACCATAACCCACGGAAGCGCCGTAGCCCGCGGAATGATAATCGCCGCAAAGGTGGCACGGGTTTACGGTTTCACTGACTACACCGATGTGATAGCCAAAGCAGTAAAGGACTACGGCTTTGAAACCGGATGTCCTTACTCTGCCGATGAACTCTACAGCGTGATCCTGTCGGACAAGAAACGCAGCGGAGCTGACATTACACTTGTGCTACCCAAGGAGATTGGAGCATGCATTCTTGAGAAAATGCCTGCCGGTCAGGTACTTGAACTGATGAAAAAAGCCGGATTATGATTCTACAGGTATCGGGAGCAGTATCAGGAAACGTGCAGGTGCCGCCTTCTAAATCGGTAGCCCACCGCATGCTCATTTGCGCAGCGCTCTCTGACACTCCCTGCACGATTGTATGCCAGAGCGTGAACCGCGATATGGTGGCAACCATGAACTGCCTTAACGCCCTGGGCGCAGACATAACCTACAAAGACGGAAAGTTCAGCGTACAGCCCATCCGTCAAGTCAATAAAGGCGCAACACTTGACTGCGGCGAGAGCGGCTCAACCCTTAGGTTCCTGCTGCCCGTAGCCGCCGCACTGGGGGCCGATGCCACATTCATCGGTCAGGGACGTCTGCCCGAGCGTCCGCTCTCACCTCTTTACGAGGAGATGACCGCTCACGGCGTAAAGATGTCACCTAACGGCCATATGCCGCTTAAGTGCAGTGGTAACCTGCCCGCCGGACTCTACACCATTGACGGCGGCGTATCGTCACAGTTCATCTCCGGTCTGCTCATGGCACTGCCGCTTACCGGAATCCAGAGCAAGATTGTGGTTACCGGCAGACAGGAGAGCGCATCATACATAGGACTTACCCTGAATGCTCTGGGGCAGTTCGGAATAGAGATACAGCCCACGACCGACGGTTACGGCATTCCCGGCGCACAGGAGTTCACCACCCCGGCTACACAGGTGGCGGTGGAGGGCGACTGGTCGGCCGCGGCATTCTGGCTGACTGCAGGCGTGGCAGGCAGCAAGCCCGTAACCTGCACCGGTCTGGACTACGAGCATTCGGCTCAGGGAGACCGCCGCATTGTAGACGTGCTCCGTAAGATGGGTGCCGATATCGCAACCGCAGCTGGCACGGTTACCGCACGCCCGTCAAGCCTTACAGCATCACAGATAGACTGTGCCGATATCCCCGACCTGGTTCCCATTCTGGCCGTAGCGGCCTCCAATGCTCAGGGAACCACCATTTTCGATAACATACGCCGTCTGCGCATCAAGGAGAGTGACCGCGTGCAGTCCATCCTGCAGCTGCTGGGTATGGCCGGAATATATGCGTTTGCATCGGACAACACCCTTACCGTTACCGGCGGTCCGGCACGCAGTTGCGCCTACGACCCGTCGGGTGACCACCGCATGGCTATGGCTGCGGCAATCCTTGCATCGGTCAAGAACGTTAATATAACCATAAGCGACGCCGAGTGCACCGCCAAGTCATACCCTGCCTTCTTTGATGATTTCAACGCCTTAGGAGGCCACATAACCGCTAACAGCTAATAGCCAAAGCCAAAGCCAAAGTCAAAGCCAAGCCAAAGCCAAAGCCAAAGCCAAAGCCAAAGTAAAAAACATGGACCTTTCAGACTACAGAAAACAAATTGACGGCATAGACGAGGAAATCTGCCGTCTGTTCCAACAGAGAATGCAGGTGGTCAACACCATCGGCGAATACAAGAGAGAACACGACATACCGGTGAGCGCCGGATCACGTGAGCGTGAGGTGCTGGCACACATATCCAAGCAGCTCCCGGAGGACCTGGAGGATTTCGGGCGCGTACTGTACCGCTCCATCTTTGACATAAGCAAAGCATACGAGGCCATGTACAAGGAGAAGGATTCACCACTCTACAAGGCCATATCGGGACTTATCAATGCCGATCCCGCCCCGTTCCCCAAGCGTGCCGTAGTGGCCTGTCAGGGACGTGAGGGCGCATACTCCCAGATTGCCGCCGAAAAGCTCTTTGAGGTGCCCGAGATTATGTTCAATAACACCTTTGAGGGCGTAATCCGCATGGTCACCGACGGCCTGTGCGAATACGGCATACTGCCCATCGAGAACTCCACCGCAGGTTCGGTCAATGAGATTTATGACCTGCTGGTAAGATATAACGTACACATAGTACGCAGCACACGCGTGCGTGTGGACCACCAGTTGCTGGCAGCCAAGGGCGCCCGTTTCCAGGACATCAAGACCATCTACTCCCACCCGCAGGCCATAAACCAGTGCTCACACTTCCTGGCCGCCCTCAAGGATGTAGAGATTATCCCGTCCGATAACACCGCCATGGCCGCCCAGAGGGTTGCCAAGGACCCCAACCGGACAACTGCATCTATATCATCAAAGAGCTGCGTTGACCTGTACAACATGGAGGTGCTGGCCCAGGATATCCAGAACTTTGACAGCAACCACACCCGTTTTATCTGCATTGCCAAGAACGCCCGCATATATCCGGGTGCCAACCGCACCAGTATCATGATGGTCATGAGCCACAAGCCCGGTACGCTGTTCTCGGTTCTGAGCAAATTCAACGCTACAGGCGCCAACCTGGTCAAACTGGAGTCACGTCCCATACCCGGCCGCGACTTTGAGTTCATGTTCTACTTTGACATTGAGCTCTCCATATATGACAAGAAGTTTGCATCGCTTATCTCCGAGTTGGACCACTGCGGCGAGCAGTTCAAGTATTTCGGAACTTATCAGGAGATTATTTAACTTTGCGGCATGAAAAAGATTCTTGTCATAAACGGCCCCAACCTGAACCTTCTGGGTCTGCGCGAGCCGGCCATATACGGCAACCGTGACTTTAAGGCTCTTGAGGCTTTCATTATGGAGAACGGTCTGGACCTGGGTCTTCAGATAGAGCTTTTCCAGTCCAACCACGAGGGCGCCATAGTGGATAAGATACAGCAGGCGTACGGTGTGTTTGACGGCATAGTAATCAATCCGGCTGCCTACACCCACACAAGCGTTGCCATACTTGATGCGCTTAAAGCCGTGGCTATCCCCACTGTCGAGGTTCACTTGAGCGATGTTGACTCGCGCGAAGAGTTCCGCCGTCATTCATTCGTGTCACTTTATGCCAAGAAAGTGATAAAAGGCAAGGGTTTTAATGGCTACAGAGAGGCCCTTGAATACTTTTCCGGAAAATAATTGAAAAAATATCAAGGTTCGGACCAACAAATCCGGACCTTTTGCGTCTATTAGGCAAAACGATTACTGAACATGGATAAAAGATTAATTGCTTCGGCCTTGCTGGTAATAGCCACATTGCCGTTGCTTGCACAGTCCGAGAGACATTACGAGTATGATGAATACGGCAAGGTTGGCCGCACTGAAGGTTGGGCACGCCGTTTTGCACACAACTTTTACGACGGCCTTATAGGCGCCGAATATTACGAGGTCGTTGATGAAGACGGCCAGACAACCGAGAAGAAGTCCACCGACTCCAAAAACAAAAAGAATGTAAGTAAAAGTTACCGCTACTACGGTCCCGGTCACACTCCCGATTTCTATATCGGCGTTAACACGCTCTGCACCAACCAGCCTCCCGCAATGACTCCGGGCCTGCCTCAGAAAGCCGGCAAGGGAGCAGAGATAGGAGTAGCCCTGGGACAATGGGGATACCACATGACCAAGAACCTTGGAGTCAACACGGCATTCTATTTGACACGTTCACGTTACTGGTTCGGCGAGAACAAGTATCTTGATTACATTCAGAATCCCGATGACACCAAGACGCTGGGACTGACCAATGCCGACATCAACGGCAAGGAGGTGAAACAAGGTTACCTGCGCTACTGGAGCATACGCGTTCCTTTCTGTCTTGAGATCAGTTCCGCATCAAGACGCGGGCTTTTCCTGGCAGCAGGTCCTGAATTTGAATTCCGTTTCGCCGATGTATCCAAGGTGGATTTCTACGGAGAGAAAAAAGCTGAAAAGGTATGCAAGGGAGTAAACGTAAATCCGCTCGGACTGAACGCAGTGGCACGCATGGGAATAGGTGATTTCGGACTGATGGCACGCTACTCCGTGACAAGCCTTTTCCTTGATGACAGCCCCGTACAGACATACCCGTTCATGTTAGGCATATCCGCATCATTCTGACCATTACTGTAAAAACTTTTCCCACACAGGCGCCCTTTCCGGATGGAGAGGGTGCCTGTTTTTTTAGTATGTGTGCGCACAATACACGTACATTAATACGGTTCATTTGCAAATAAATGTTTATTTTTGCGTTTTATAACAAATAAATGTCAATTCAATGAGTAAGACAAACTCCATGATCCTTACAGCCATTGCATTCATGATGCTGGCTTTTGTACCATTCCAGGTTCATTCACAGAGCAACACCAAAAAACCTGCCTGGATAACCAAAGCGCCGACCGTCAAGAACACCTACATAGGCATAGCCAGCGTACCCAAGAGGTCCATGAACCCCGCCGGTGAACAGGGCGACAACTCCGCTGCCATGCAACAGGCGTCATCCATAATAGTATCCCAGCTGTTTTTCAATGACAAATACAAGGAAAGCGGCAAGAAAGAGGCTCAGAAAAAGATCCTGGCTCTACTGCATCTGGCAGTTGACCCCAGTTCTCTTCTGGGTGACCTCATCCTGAACGGAAGCTACTCGGCATCATTTGACGACGTATTCATTGACCGCGTACTGGATACCCCCAAACTCAAGTTGCAGGGTGAATGGGAGGATGACGAAGAGTACTGGTGTTACTACAGCATTCCAGAGGCAGATTGCCAGGAACACATAACATCACTTATGGACAGCGTCTGCAGTCAGGCAGAGACGATGTGGAAACTGGGCATGTCATATCAGCAGGAGGGACAGATGTTCACCGCTGCCAAGACATACACCGAAGCCCTGAACCTGATCCATCCGTTTATCTACACTACACACAACATCAAGCATGACTTTGAGAACGTTGACCTGTTCGGCAGCATATACAACAGTTATCTGCATGTATATGATGACATAAACATGACATGCTCCATAGATGAGATTCCAGCCGTTGCCGGTGAGTCCGTACCGGCCACCTTCACGGTCAAGGTTGACCAGAAAGGGACTCCTGTACAGAAGGTTGGTGTTGTAATAGAGTATGAAGGTATCACGGACGGCAATTTCATAACCGACACTGACGGCCAGGCCACATTCTCGGTTGTAAAGGCTGCCGATGAACCTCTGCAGACCATATCCTTCTCAATTGACAAGGACGGATTGTACGATCTGCCGGAGACTTATGTATTCAGGCAACTCACAGAGAGGTCAGACAAGTTGGGAACAGCCCGGACAACCGTAAAACTCTTTGACCCGACCAATTACATCTATCTGGATTTCGTCCCGTCCGATTCGGCAACCGAGAAGGCAGTCAGAGAGCTTATCGGCAACCGTAAGGATCTGGTGACGGTTGAGGACAGGAGCAAGGCCGATCTGATCCTTGAGACCAAGATAGCATCAGAACTGGTCCAATTGGTCGACCCCAAGGCCAAATGGCAGATAAACCAGTATACCTCATCGCTCCGTATAACGGTCAACGAGGCCAAATCGGGCAACAAGCTGTATCAGTATGACATCAAAGACTTCCAGTATCTGGCCCCGGCCGGCAGGACCCCGGAACAGGTTCTTCACTCATCGGCCAAGGAGATGTCAAGACAGTTGATTCGTGAATTCCCCGAGAATTTCAAACCGTTCAGTTATGACAAGCGTGCCCTTGTCTGGTCAGCACTAAAATAACTCTATGAGAAAGACTGCATATATCCTGATGTTGGCTCTGATGTCCCTGACCGTACAGGTCCGGGCGCAGATGACAAGAGGCCAACTCCTGCGCAAATACTATCAGATAACCCAGCTGCATAACAGCGGCAAGGATGCCGAGGCTATAGCCCTCTGCGAGGAGATAACAGCCATGTATCCCAAACTGCCTGACACATACCTGCGCATGGCGCAGATCTATGATGACGGCGGCGAGCAGGAACTGGCTCTGCTGATGTACCGCACATATGCCAGTCTGGAGATGGATGACAAAAAACTGGCCGAGGTCAGCCCCAGGATGAAAGAACTGGAAAGTAAACTTGGAGCCAAGAGCCTGGAGGAACAGGAGAAGGAGAAGTTTGACAAACTGATGGCGGAGACCGCCCCACAGGAGACCCCGATCACCAGCAGTGCCACATCTCTATTTGACCTGTCAGCTCTGGTTGCTTCGGCCAACACCAGGGAGCCAGAGCCGGAGCCCGAACCTGAATCCGAGCCGGTGGTCAATGAGTCAGAGCCGATGGTAATTCAGTCAGAACCGGTCACTGAGTCGGAGCCGGAACCCGAGCCGGAACCCGAGATTACGCAAGAAATTCAGAAAGAGGCCGAAAGCATAGTGGAGAAAGCATCGGAGAATGCCCCCAAACCCGACTGTGCGACTCCTTACCTCTTCAGTCCGCACCCGGAAGTCATCGGAGAACTACAGCTTAAGCGTGATGCACAATATACCGCCCAAGTAACCCCCAAACGCTCTTTCGACGCCAAATCCGAACTGACCGGCAAGTGGGCGTCATCACTTGTCAGCCCCGAGACCGGAAGAGAGTTCATTATCCTGGATATAGATCAGATGGGCAGCAACCTGTCCGTAATGATAAACAGCGAGTCAGGCCTGTTCCTGGACAAGAGGAACGGAATGTTCAAGACATCCTGGAACGCCGTCAAGAGCATCTGGTCCAGCGACGGTGCTGACTTTGATGCAACCGAACTGATTGGCAGTGCCACACGCGGAGATTTCTCCGAAGAGAGTTTTGACTTTACCTTCTCTCTCAAGAAACATGAGAGACCCAATATAGCAAGCATCGGACGCGATGTCATGGACGGTCTGTCCCTGTTCATCCCGTTCGGAGCCATTGCCAGCCGCATAGGAAGTACTTTGTTAAACTATGCCGGGCGCAGGATAGGCAACGAGAAATTCCAGACCAACATCAATTTCTCTGTCAAGAGTGTCACAGAGAATGTTCTGGCCTGCAGTTACATAGTCAGCGAGCATCATTCCACTACCGACGGATCACGTGACATCATAATTGAGGAACGCAGTTTCCACATGTTCCGCGTTCCGGAGTCATACAAGCCTTACTCCTACAGCAGCAACGTTCAGGAAAACGCATTGTACCGTGCCATGTATACAAAGCTTGAGAATGAGGCCCTCAATGACCCAGATAAGCTGTTCCCGTTGGCTTACATGAGTTATTACGGAGTCGGAATGGGCAAGAAAGCCGATGAGCCCGATCGTCTGTCAAAGGCCATCGTACAGATGCAGAAACTGGCCGACCAAGGCTGTCTGCGTGCCAGCGCCTGGCTTATCCCCGTCTATTACAACCTTTCTATAGACGAGAAGCACTACCCCATGCGCATGCAGCGAAAGAAATTCCGTGAATTGTCCGACAGCCAGATGAGCACGATGCTGATGGCCAACAACCCCTACGTATATGGTCTTAACGGTGATATCCTGGCCAGCGGCAACTCTGACCCGGAAGAGATAGCCGCCGAATACGAGAAGGGCGCCTCAAAGGGTGACGCCTATTCACTCTACTGTCTGGGCAAGGCATATAAAGAAGGCCTTGTAAAGAGCCGCGACCTGGAGAAATCACTGGATTGTTTCAGGAAATCGGCCGAAAAAGGTTACGCCGATTCTTACTTGCAGATTGCCCTGGCTTACAAGAGCGGGTTGGGTGTAGCTGCCGATTACGACCGGTTTATCCACTCTCTATTCCAGGCCATAGATGCCGGTTCTGTCGAAGCTGTCGATGAGCTGTGCACGGCATTCTTCTGGGGTATCGGCGTTGAGAGGAGTATAGAGACAGCCCAACAGGTACGTCGCACCTATTTCTACCTGAAGAATAACGTATGGCGCGACGTGCTTACACTTTACGGATTCCCAAGCATGTGATTCGGCAATGAACAGGACAAGATACATATTTGCCATCCTGCTGCTGGCGCTGTCGGCAACCACCCTGCCGGCACAGGACAATATTGAAATCAGGACGCCTGAGCGGATAGCCCGGATGATTGAGAGCATGCCAATGAAAGACATACCTCTCCAGGGGGTGTTCCGCTGTCCGGAACTGAGCAATACGGTGATGTTCTACACCGAGGCCAGGGATGGCGTAACCGAACAGCTTGGAGCACGGCTTTTCCCGGACGAAATCCGCTCCAATACGCTTTATGACCCAGTCATCATCGGTTTCATAGAACGCCTTTGGGTGGAACTCCTGCTACGTAAGACCACCGAATCCCAGATAAGCCTGCTTAAGGAGTACGGGGTCCGCATAGTGTTGGGGGGCTACCCTTTGGGATCCGGCAACTTCAGCAGGCTCAGCCAGGCTCTTGATGTCATAAACTCCATGAATTCATTTTCAACCAACATAGGCGGGACTGAACTTGACGTACTGATCCGGACCGCAACCGGGAACACGCTTCACATATATATTCCGGCCAGCCGCGACCTGCTGTTCCAATATGACAAGAAAGAGCATGAGGAGCGCCTTGTAAAAGAACTGTTCAATTCCCGTAAGCCATACAGGCAGGTAGACCGTGTCATAAACATGTTGCCGTATGACGACAACATCTGGGTGAGCGGAGGCTTATGCTATATGATTGACTCGCTACGCAATGACGTATTCCTGACCAGAAGCGGACAGGCTGTCTGGGATTCCAAGTCATACCCGGTAGAGACAATGCGCAACATTCTGATGAGTGCCGTAGTTCCGGTGCGCCTTAACGGGATGACCCTGGAGATAACGCCTCATACATACAACCGTGACATCCCCAAGTTCAGGATTCCCATGTCACAGTTCCTTGGTTATATCCAGAATCAGGGATTTGAATTCTATACAGGCGATGCAGGCCACAACGGAGACAGATACCAATGCCTGCTGGTCATGTACAACACTATCTACAACTACCTGCATATGCTGTCGGTATCTTTCACACCCGATCAGCTGGATGCCGGCCAGACTGTCATTAAAGCTGACCTTTCAACATTCATTCCGCAACATAACATAAAGAACCTCTTTCAGGAAAAATAACAAAGAATTATGAGAATACAGCAATTACTACTTACATCGGCACTTGCATTATTTGCAGTGACAGCCAACGCCCAGCTTGATGTCGTCCGTTTCAGCGTACAGGACGGCATATCTGACGCTACTCTCAAGTCAGAGATTGAAAAGAGCACATCCAGACTCCTGTCAGTCCTCAACTCAACCGTCATTTCGGGTAAGTCCAAGGTCAAGCTGGAAAAGGAAGACGAGTCCATCTTTACCAAGGACGGCCGCAACTGCCTTGATGAGTTATGGTCATCGAGCGCAATGATGTGCCCCGTATCACAGATTACAGAGAAAGGTATCGCCATGCAGAACGGAACGGTTCAGGTAAGGAACATCCCTGTCACCATGCTTGCAGCCGATGATGACAACTGCGAGCAGGAACTTGTTATCTGCTACAACCAGCAGGGACAGATTGACAACATAATGATTGCCCTTGAGGAGCACCGTTACCTTGATGTCATCAACGCCCAGATAAGCGTAAAGGATTTCCATCGCCGTCAGTCCATCATTGACTTTGTTGAGAATTTCCGCACCGCCTACAACCGCAAGGACATTGATTACATCAACAACGTGTTCAGCGACAACGCCCTTATCATTACCGGCAAAGTGGTCAAGATTGACAAGAAAAAGCAGGACCTCACATCACAGTCTCTCAACACCGAACAGATCCAGTATCAGAAATCAACCAAAGAGGAGTACATAACCAACCTTAAGAAGTGTTTCAAGAACAACAGTTACATAAACCTTGTATTTGATGAGATCGAGGTGATGCGTCACCCCAAGCGCGATGACATATTCGGTGTCACGCTCAAACAGCACTGGAACTCTTCAAACTATTCGGATGTAGGCTATCTGTTCCTTATGATCAACTTTGAGGATGAGCTGAATCCAAGTATCCAGGTACGCACCTGGCAGCCGGACAAGTACAACGGAAAGCCACTGCCCAGGGATGAAGTCTTCTCCCTTGACATGTTCAGTATCTGATAACCCGAAAACAGTTTTTTATGAAACCCAAAGCCGGAATACTATTGACCATTGCTTTTATGGCAATGTCTGTCTGTGTGAACGCACAGGATCAGCTCAAGACCCTGATTGTGAACAACATCACCCCCGAACTGAGTGTCTACCCATGCGGCGACCGTCATGAGGCTCAGGTAATAATACGTTGCCAGGAACCTTTTGACCTTGTGCTGGCATCCAACTATGACGCCAATCTGGATTTGACCGTCACAACCGAAGGTCCGGAGAAGGTTTACAGCATCGTCTTCAAGACCAAGGAGGAAGGAACGTCTTTCAAAGGCCGTCAGTTGTCCATCGTGGCCGAAGGATTCAGGAAACACTACATTCCGCTTAACCTGAGCGACAAGGAGAAACTGGAGTTCATGGTGTCTGACCCCTACTCCAAGTTGCGCTCCCTATTCTATACTGCATCCGAATCCGGTATCAGTCTGATGACAGACGGCATGTATGATGCCGCTATTGACCAGTTCAATATCGCAAAGCAGTGCCCGGAATATCCCGAAACGCCCAACCATCTGGATGAATACATCGATAAGTGCGATTCCCTGAAGGCATGGACAGAAAGGGCTGCAGCATATTCCGATGCCGAAGACTATTACAACGCACGGTTTCTCTACCTGAAACTAATGACCGAGAACCCCAACTGCGAGCTTGTCAAGACCCTGTATTTAAACGCTAATGAGAATTTCAACCGCGTCAGCAAGCATGACATTGATGTGGCACAGGCCTATTTTGACTCCAAACGCTATGACGAGGCGCGTGAGTTATATGAGCATGCCATAGCCCAGAACAACCCCCAGGCTTCATTGGCCGGCACCAACCTGGCTTACATCCAACTAAAGCGCTATAAGCAGGACAACCATACCCGTTCACTGTCATACATCTTTGCGCCGGACTGCAAAATCGGCCTCATGTATGCCGGACTCAAGCCTGACAAGACCGGAGGATATCTGTCTTTCGGATTTGACAAGGGAATGATTGACATGGTTTCAAAGAACCTTGAGCCGATAACAGAAACTGATCCGGCTTCAGGTAAGGTTATCGTTCCCGACAGGCCTGCATATCAGGCTATGGTCAGTTTCGGTTGGACAATGCGCCTCTATACCCGCGGCAAGAATGAGTATATCCCTAAGGTATGGTTGCTCATGACTCCGTTCAGCTATGCAGGAGGCGGTTTCTATTCAAAGATACCCAATCCGGACTATAAACCCTCATCATCAAACAAAGATGTATCGGAGTATAAAGAGAGCTATCATTGGATGAACGGAATTGCCCCTGAGATTGGACTTGCCGTCCGTTCATGGCGCATCATAATCAGTTATCGCTATCAGTACCGGTATCTGATAAACGGTGAAAACCCTGCATCCAAGAACTTAGAAAGTGCAAAGAACCTGCTCGGAGTAGGTTTCTGCTGGTAATAGATATGCTTGAAATAAAGGAGGTCCTTACAGACAAGGACAAGAAAAGGCTTTTCAGGTTTCCCATAGACCTGTACAGAGAGTGTGATATGTACGTACCCGTGCTCATCGGCGATGAGATGGATACATTCAATCCCAAGAAGAACGGTGCATACAGTTATGCCGACAGCCGGCTCTGGCTGGCTCTGCGTGACGGCAAGGTTGTGGGCCGCATCGGCGCCATACTGAACCGTGCCGCCAATAAGAAGGACAATGTAAAGCAGCTGCGTTTTACGCGTTTTGACTTTATAGATGACTTTAAGGTTTCGAAAGCGCTGTTTGATACCGTCGTAGCATGGGCGCGTGAGCTTGGCATGACCGAGGTGGTGGGTCCGCTGGGATTCTCCAATCTGGACAAGCAGGGCATGCTGGTGGACGGCTTTGACCAGCTGGACATGTACATCACGCTCTACAACTACCCCTACTACATCGAGCACATGAAACGTCTTGGCCTGACCAAGAAATGGGACTGGACTGAGACAAAAGTTATTGTTCCGGATCAGGTGCCGCCCAAGATGGACCAGATAGCCGATATATCCGAGAAACGTTACGGCTACTCCATCAAGAAGTTCCGTAACATGAAGGAGGTGCGTCCCTACATACGCAAGGCAATGGAGATAATCAACGTGGCGTTTGCCAAGCTTCACGGTGTGGTGCCTCTCTCTGCCAAGCAGATTGAGAACATGGAGCATCTGATCGCCCTGGTTGGCCGACCCGAGTATTCGCTCATGGTCCAGAACCAGCAGGGTGATCTGGTAGGGTTCGGATTCATCGCCCCTTCCATAAGCCGCGGTATACGTGCCAGCCATGGTAAACTGGGGCTGTTCTCTGCCCTTAAGGTGCTGGGTGACCTCAACGACCATCGGCACATTGATTTCTACATGATAGGCGTCCGTCCCGAGGACCAGAAAAAAGGCGTGGAATGTATCATACTGCGTGAAGGCATCAAGGCTATCCAGAGTCACGGAGGCATAGACTGCCAGACCGGCCCCATGCTTGAGGATAACGCCAACGTCCAGAACATCTGGAAGCACTTTGAGCACTACACCCACCGGCGCCGCCGCTGCTGGACCTATACCATTTGACGCAAAGGGGTCGTTTAACAATGCGTCACTTTTTGACGCAAAGGGGTCGTTTCTTTCAGTCGCTTCGCTTGGTGAAAGCGTCCCTTCGGGCCGAGCGAACAATGCGTCATTTAACAATGCGTCACTTTTTTAAAACTAACCATTTTTAAAATACAATGAGAAGAATACTGATTATAGCAGCACTGCTGGTAAGCGCACTCACTTACGCCCAGCGCATGAATGTACTGGATGAGATAAAGGCCGATCCCCGTAAATCATACGGCACCGATTATCCCTATACTTTCGATGCGCCTGCCCTGACCAAGGCGCCCAAGGGTTACAAGCCTTTCTACATCAGCCACTATGCACGCCACGGTTCGCGTTATTACTGGAACAACTCGCTCTATCTGGAGCTGGACACAATCTTTACCGAGGCTCACGACAAGCATCTGCTCAACGCCGAGGGCGAGAAGTTCTACCGTCAGTTCAAGGCTCTCTACCCCGAGTTCATGGCCGGCATGGGCGAACTTACCCGCGTTGGCTGGGACCAGCATCAGGCCATTGCACGCAAGATGTATGAGAGTTTCCCGGAAGTATTCAAAAAGGGTGGCACCATTCGCGCCATATCATCTACAACCGGCCGTTGCATAATCAGCATGAGTGCATTCTGCCAGGCCTTGGTACAGTGCAACCCCAAAATCGATATTTACGAGCAGGCATCCAGAGCCACACTGCCCGGCGTCAAGCCCGATGCCGATGACAATCCCTACCGCGTCAGGGCTCCGCGTGCAAATGCACAGCTTGATATGACCAATTTCAATCCCGAGACCCCTCAAGTGGCATCGCCCGATGAGATTGTGGCACGTCTGTTTACCAGCACCGAAGGACTTTCACGTAACTCCCGCCGCATATACAGCAACCTCAAGAACCTCTACACCTCACTGCCCAGCATCGGTCATGAGGAACTTCTGGTTGGACTTTTCAAGCCCGAGGAACTGACCGCCGGCTGGGAGCGCACCAACCTGAACTCATACCGCAACTGGTACAGGGATATCAACGTTATGAAACCCATCGTTCAGGACATTCTGGATCAGGCCAAGCTGGTCATTGACGGACAGTGCAACGACATCGCGTCACTGCGATTCGGCCATGACACCAACCTTGGCCCGCTCAACATCATTATGGGCATCAACATGCCCAAGGGTGGCGTGACCGATGCCAGCCAGCTCAAATACTATTTCCAGGACTTCCAGATAGGAAAGGCCGGAAACCTGCAGTTCATATTTTACAAGAGCAAGAAAAACCCCGAGATTCTTGTCAAGTGTCTCCAAAACGGCTATGAGGTGCAGCTTCCGATTGACACCGACTGCTACCCCTACTACAAGTGGAGTGATTTCTACGCTTACTACAGCGCCATCTGCGCTGAGTAATAGTTTCGCCAGATATTATTAAGACATGAGCAGATATGATGATATCCCGTATAGTGGAAAAAGGTAGAACCGCCAATTGTATTTGTAAGGGACCAGACTGTTTATTGGGGACAAGAAAGTTCGCAAGGATGGCCCTTATGTTTATTACATTAGAGTGGTTTCTGATGGGATGTGTTGACAACAGACTATCTAAGGTTGAACAACTGATGGATTGTGATGTGGTGACCGCAGACTCTCTTATTAATTCCATGGATGTGCCAACTGCTAAAAGGGACCAAGCTCTATATGCCATGCTTAAGACACAAATTGACTATAAGATGTACCGTATCATCCCTAATGACAGACTTATACGTATAGCTACAGATTATTACGGCACAAAACAAAAAGACTACCATGCGGCTATGGCATGGTATAGTCTGGGATGTGTTTATAATGAACTGCATGATGATGCATTAGCAATAGAATCATTTCTAAAAGCTAAAGATCTTTTTCCTGATACTATTTTACGCTATTATGCATTGACAGAACAAAACATAGGTGATGTTCTGTTTAGAAAAGATATGCTGAAAGAAGCATCTGATATGTACAAGCGAACAAAAGCAGTCTCAGAACTGCTTAATGACTCTGTCTTGATTGCATATTCTGACTTTAAACAATCATTAATACACTTACAAAATGAGGATTTTGAAATATCCAATACGTTATTACAGGGATTCCTTAATAACCCTAACCTCTCGCTTTTTAATAGGTTAGAAGCATATCTTGGTATGGCCAAAATTGCGACATACCATGAAAAGGATTATTACAAATCAAACTCATGGACAGACTATTGTATTTCGAGTAAGTCACATCGTGCGGCAGGTTTTAACCAACGCGGCATAAATTATCTTTACCTTAATCAGATAGATTCTGCAATAATATGTTTTAATGAATCTATGTCTAATCAAAGAGATATTTATACTGAATATTCCAACTATTCCTGTCTGGCAGAATCTTATATCCGTCTGAATCAGCCGGATTCATCCTTGCATTATTTCACTCTATGTGACATGGCCGTTGAATCTATTGGAACTCTTCTTAATCATGAAGAAATAACTTCCATACTATTGTCTCATTCAGAAGAGAGAAACAGGATTGATATCACAAGAATGAAATATAAACTATATACATCAATAATCATAACATCTGTAATATTGATGTTTGTATCCATCATCTATCTCATACAGAGAGACAGAAGCAGAAAGCAGTATTATATTGATAAACATGACATTCTACTGGAATCTGTAAGCATTGGAACAGGTGATACATTGAAAGATATTTTTGACCTATGCCGGGTGAACTTTGAAAGAAGCGTTGGTTATACAATACTAATCAAAGGGTTTTCTGTTAGGAAAATCAGCTCCAATGATTCTTCGGTCATAAAACATGATATCTGTACCTGTTTCAAAGGTTTATATCAGACACTTAATAACAAAAAATGTGTGTTAAGTAAAAGTGAATTTGAATGTCTAATATGCTTTTTATTGAAATATGATAACAAAGATACCAGTCTGATACTGGATAAGGGGTATTCTACTGTAACAAGTGTAAAGGCTCGTATAAAAAATAAAATACCGCAAGAGTTGGCACTCATAATCAACTCTAAATAAAAGTCTTACGGTAGTCCGTACAATAATTGTGTTTTCGCAAATGTTAATTAAATTAACTTTTTCAGCATTTTTCAGCATTATTTTTCGCGTTTGTCATAGTTTTTTGCATTTTATTTGTGGAGTAAATTTTTTTAAAAATGAAAAAAGGACTTTTACTCCTATTCTTTGGCCTATGTACATTAGTGGCCAATGCTGCTACACCTGTAATCGTAGTAAAAACCGGTGGAGTACCATCTGAAGGAGATCAACCAAATCCCCGTTCTATTGAGTGTGAATTAACGGCATCAATCGATGACCAAGTGATAACCGTATCGTTCAGCGATCTGACAGCTTCACAGATTGTTGTGAGAGACTCTGCCAACCTGACGGTATATAATCAGACTTTTGCATCTGCGTTTAGTGCCCAGGCGGACCTTACATCACTAACCAATGGCATTTACGCCTTATATATTTATGCTATGGGATACTGGTGGTACGGTCAGTTTGAAATTGAATGATCTGAGTCTCTTCTCTT
>Ga0256405_10003635_pt1 | contig 31314 bp, 24 predicted proteins | sample RumenRJG_02DNA_FD_189096 | JGI IMG/M metagenome (GOLD analysis project Ga0256405, IMG submission 189096) | Bovine rumen microbial communities from Lethbridge, Alberta, Canada - RJG_02 | ecosystem: Host-associated > Mammals > Digestive system > Stomach > Rumen | place: Canada: Alberta...
TCTAAAGCCTTCTTTGAATTTGCTGGAGTTAAACCTGATTTTAAAGCAATCTGCTCAATTAGTTCTGACTTGTTCATTCTATTTTTTCCCTTACCGCAAGTATGGTTTAAGCTTAATGTAAAATAAATTTTACTGTTTTAATATTTTGTAATAAATATCTGTTATATAAGTTGTTTTTTATATACATTAAAAAAAACAATGAAGCTAGTATACAAAAAAAATTAAAAATTTATACAGTGCACCATCTTTAAACGGCTTTAAAAAGGGATTTTTAGACAAAATTTGATCTGGAGCACATTTTTATCTTATTGATAATTAAAGATTTTTCTTTTGTAATTTTGCTTATAAAAATTTTTTTAAAAAATTTTCTTTAAAAAAGGTTTTAAAACGTGTATATGCGTCATTTGCACTAAACGATAAATCACCTTCGCAATCATATGATGGAAAGAAATATTCATCCTAGAATTACTTAATCCGACAAAAATTTCCGTTCCAATTGATACATATATTTTCCTGATTAAGTATCTCTTTGAGATTTAATTGTTTTTTAATCACAAAAAAAGGGATTTTCGTCACATAAATTTGCTATAATTTAGCAATCTTAAAAAGGTCATAGACCTTCTTTTTTTTACTTACATGGAGCAAGTCTTTAAATGGAAGAGCTGTTACGTCCAGTCAAGCGCGCTTTAATCAGCGTATCAGATAAGGCAGGTATCGTTGATTTTGCAAAAGCTTTAGAAAAGCGTGGTGTTGAAATTCTGTCTACAGGCGGTACTGCCAAGTTATTAGCTGACAGTGGTGTTAAGGTAATTGAAGTATCTGACTACACCAAATTCCCTGAGATGATGGATGGCAGAGTTAAGACTCTTCACCCTAAGATCCATGGTGGTATTTTAGGCCGTCGCGGTATCGATGAGAACGTTATGTCAGAGCATGACATTAAACCAATCGATCTTGTTTGCGTTAACCTTTACCCATTTGTGAAGACTGTTTCTGATCCAAACTGCCCTCTTGAGAAGGCAATTGAGAACATCGATATCGGTGGTCCTACCATGGTTCGTTCAGCTGCAAAGAACAACCGTGATGTTGCAATCGTAGTACGTTCATCAGATTACGATCGTGTAATCAAAGAGATGGATGAGCATGATGGTGCATTAACCTGGCCTACCCGCTTTGATTTAGCTATTGCTGCATTTGAACATACTGCAGCTTATGACAGCGCAATTTCTAATTACTTCGGAACCAAAGTTCCTGATTACGGTATTACTGACGGCACAGTTTCAACTCTGCCACGTACCTTAAACTTAAACTTCATTAAGCTTCAGAGCATGCGCTATGGTGAGAATCCTCATCAGAAGGCTGCATTCTACTCTGATATCAATGCTCACGATGCAGGTATCGCAACTGCAGTTCAGCTTCAGGGTAAAGAGCTTTCCTACAACAACATTGCAGACACCGATGCTGCAATTGAGTGCGTTCGTCAGTTTGACGAGCCATGCTGCGTTATTGTAAAACACGCAAATCCATGCGGTGTAGCATTAGGCAAGAACCTGACCGAAGCTTATAACGATGCATTCAACTGTGACAGCGAGTCAGCATTCGGTGGTATTATCGCATTTAACAAGGAATTAGACGGCGAAACTGCAAAGACCATCGTTGACAGACAGTTCTGCGAAGTTATCGTTGCTCCATCTGTAACCGAAGAGGCAAAGGCAGAAGTAGCACGCAAGAAGAACATTCGTCTGCTCCAGACCGGCGAACTCAACCAGGCACAGCCTCGCTATGATTTCAAGCGTGTAAATGGCGGACTGTTAGTTCAGGAAGCAGATCTTGAAGTAGCAAAGAAGGAAGACTTAAAGGTTGTTACCGAACGTGTTCCAACTGAAGATGAAATGAACGAGCTTCTGTTTGCATGGAAGGTTTGCAAGTTCACCAAGTCAAATGCAATTGTATACACCAACAACAAGAAGACCTTAGGTATCGGTTGTGGTCAGACCAGCCGTGTATTCTCAGCAAGAATTGCATGCTTAAGAGCAGAAGATGCCAAGTTATCTTTAGAGGGTGCTGCTTTAGCATCTGATGCATTCTTCCCATTCCGTGATGGCGTTGATGCAGCTGCAAAGGCTGGTATTAAATGCATTATTCAGCCAGGTGGATCAATCCGCGATCAGGAAGTTATCGATGCAGCCAATGAACATGGTATCGCCATGGTATTTACCGGCATGCGCCACTTCCGTCACTAATTTTTGAGGAGCTCATGAAAGTTTTAATTATTGGTAATGGTGGTCGTGAGCACGCTCTTGCATGGCGTGCTGCAAAATCACCTCTTGCTGACAAAGTTTTCGTTGCTCCAGGCAATCCTGGTACTGCACACGAGAACAAAATGGAAAATGTTGCCATAGGTGTTGACGATATCGATGGTTTAGTTGCTTTTGCTAAAAAAGAAGAGATTGACCTTACTATCGTTGGTCCTGAGGCACCATTAGTAGCAGGCGTAGTAGATGCATTTGAAAAAGAAGGCTTAAAGATTTTCGGACCAAGCAAGGCTGGTGCCCAGCTTGAAGGTTCAAAGTCATTTACCAAGGACTTCTTAAAGCGTCACAACATTCCAACCGCAGCCTATGAAGTGTTTACCAAGACTGATGATGCGGTTGCATATATCAAGGCACAGGGTGCACCTATTGTTATCAAGGCTGACGGTCTGGCTGCCGGCAAGGGCGTTGTTGTAGCAATGACTGAGCAGGAAGCAATTGATGCTGTTCACAACATGTTGGACGATCACCAGTTCGGTGATGCATCAGCATCTGTTGTTATCGAAGAGTTCATGGAAGGTGAAGAGGCATCATTCATCGTAATGTCTGATACCATCAATGCTCTTCCTATGGCAACTTCACAGGATCACAAGCGCGTAGGTGACGGTGATACCGGTCCTAACACCGGTGGTATGGGTGCATACTCACCAGCACCTGTAGTTACCGATGCAGTTTACAAGAGAGTAATGGATGAAATCATCAACCCAACCTTAAAGGGTATGGCTGAAGATGGTATTCCTTACCGTGGATTCCTTTATGCAGGTTTAATGATTGATAAGAATGGAGCTCCACGCGTAGTTGAGTTCAACTGCCGTTTTGGTGATCCTGAGACTCAGCCAATCATGCTCCGCATGCAGTCAGATCTCGTTGATTTATGCTTAAAGGCATGCACCAATGATGGTCTTAAGGGCGTAGACATCAAGTACGATCCACGTCCTGCTATCGGCATTGTTCTTGCAGCTGAAAATTACCCTGCATCACCTCGCAAGGGTGACAAGATCAGCGGTCTTGAAATTGAGACTGGCGATGATCTTAAGGTATTCCAGGCAGGAACCAAGCAGTCTGGTGAAGATATTGTAACCTCTGGCGGTCGTGTACTCTGCGTTACTGCTTTAGGTGATGATGTTGCAGTAGCTCGTGAAAAAGCTTATGCACACATCAAGAACATTCACTTTGACGGTATGTTCTTCAGAAATGATATCGCATGGCGAGCCTTAAAGCGCATGTAATATAAATAAGGACAGATTGTGCTACAGGAAATATTAAGTCAGACAATTCTTTTTATTTTAACCTTTACAGCCAATCTGTTCGCCAGCGTCTCAGGCGGAGGCGCTGGTTTCATTCAGTTCCCTGTCCTCATTCTTCTGGGACTCCCCTTTGCAGAAGCCCTTGGCACCCATAAAATTGCGGTTGTCTTCTTAGGACTTGGCGCCATATTTAAAAAGAAAGGCATAAAGACTTTATCCTTTGACAGGACTGTAGGTCTTATTATGATTCTGGTTGGATGCCCTGCTGTTGTCATAGGAACTTTAATCATTATTACAGTTCCTTCTGCCATAGCTCAGATTGTACTTGGATTTATTACCATAGCATCCGGCATCTACACCTTCCTGAAAAAAGATTTCGGCACAAAAGAAATTAAAAACAGATCTCTTCTAAGGAATTTATCAGGTATTGTGCTGATTGCACTTGTAGGTATGTTCTCAGGTTCTCTGTCTTCAGGTGCAGGTCTTTTTGCAACTTTAACTTTAGCTGGTGTATTCGGACTAGAGCTTAAAAGAGCAATCATGCATACCATGGTGTTTGTTGCAACCATATGGAATGCAGTAGGAGCTGTAACTGTAGGAGCAGTAACTGCAATTCACTGGCAGTGGGTTCCGGTAATGATTACTGCAGCTTTTGCAGGTTCTTTTGTAGGTACTGCACTTTTAATCAAAATGCCAGTAAAGAAGGTTAAACTCATCTTCTCACTGGTATCAATCCTGTCTGGCGTAATTCTGATTGTTGAAGGATTAAGATAATGTCAGGCAGCAGATCCTTCTTTTTTGCACCTGACATATATGTGTGAAAAGCTATTCCAGTGAAAGGCCAATATTGCTCATGCCACCGTTTAATGACATCTCATAAAGTTTTCTGGTAAGCTCAGGTGAGCGCTGAGACTTCTCCAAAATCTCTAAAAGCTCAATCTGGAAATTAACTTCACCATCAACCTCAGGAGTATTGCGCAGTTCTTCGTCTGAAAGTTCTGTATCACCTTCCTGCTCAAGTTTTCTCACAACACCGCTTAAAGAAGCTCTACTTGCCATTTCAGCTTCCTCACCCTCATGTAAAATGATGGCAAGAACTGCAGCAGACAGACTTAATGTTGCATCAAGAGAAAACAGATCACCTACAGAAAGCTCCATTTTTTCATCATCTAAGAGGTAAGGTTCAAACTCTTCTAAAACCTTTTCAAGATCGATATGATTGAATTTGTCAGAGTGAAAATCCCACAAGGATTTTAAGGTCTTATCGTATGCTTTTGGACCACCTTTAACATCATTGACCTCACACCACAGAACATAATTTGCGTACTGTCGCTGTGCAAGCACAAGAGCGAACAGAGACTGTCTCCATGGGGACAGCTTTGAGAGAATTTTGTAATATTTTTCGCCAAAAATCATGACCTACCTCAAAGTTTTCTAAATTTAAATAGCATAAATATGTCTAAAAGCCTTTGCCAAAGCACCTTTTCAATAAATTATATAGTATACTAACAAGTATGAAAATAATAGATTATATGTTTAACATTATCAAATAAGTCTTAACTACCGCAAACTAAAACAGCAGACCATTTTTTTATATCTGGCTTGAGGTATTGGCTTGTGAAAAATAGTATGACAGTTAATGACTTGCAACAGCATAAAACAATGATTTTTGAAGACTATATATCAAGAGAGTCAATCAATTCCTTTTCCTGGTCAGGCCCTCTTACCAAAAAGCACAACAAGGCAATTTTAGGTACATTTGTAGCAGCAGTTATTCTGTCACTTGCAACAAATAAGAATTTCTACGAAGATTCAGTACCTGTTGAATCCGAAGAGGATGTTCTGATAGCCTACAACTCAGAAAATCTTGATGTTGAAGACATTCCTTTAGCTCAGGCCTTTGCATCTGTAAACCCAAAAGAACAGCTTGAAAACTACGATGACGAAATTGCCGAAATCGATCTGGCTGGTGAAGATGACAAACTCAATTCTGAAGTGTCTGCACTTGCAGCTAGAGACAGCAAGGACAGTTCAGTTGATTCATTAGGAGCAAAATGGATTACTGAAAACGTTCAGAAAGGCGACAGCATCTCATCAATTTTCCAGGATCTCAGCATTCCAGCATCAACATTAGCATCAATTCTTGAAAACAAAGAAATGAAGCGCCACATCAACCGTTTAAAGATTGGTGATAAACTTTCCTTCTTAATTGATTCTAATGGTGATCTTTTAGTCTTCATCAAACCAATTTCTGACAAGGAACAGGTTCGTTTCAACAAGGTAAATACTGCCGGTTCCTTTAACTATGTCAAAGAGACACTCGATTCATTCGTAATGGATGATACTGCAACTGAGAAGGCAAGAAAACTTGCCATGACCGAGGTTGTAAAGCCTGCAGCAAATGCAGAAGACAAGACCTTAACAGCATCAAATGCTAATCCACAACCTGCAGAGCAGGCAAAGCCTGTAGCCAAGCAGGAACCATCAAGAATCACACCTCAGACCAGAGGCCGTCTTGTCGTTGTTACTGTTGCAAAGGGTGAGACCTTCTCTACTGCAGCCAACAAAGCAGGCATTACCTATTCAGAAATCAATCGTATTCTGCAGATCTTCAAGGGCAGAATTTCTTTTGCAAGAAACATTCATGCCGGCGACACTATGAGAGTTCTTTTCACAGAAGCCAAAGGCAAGGGCAAGATCTGTGCAGTTGAATTCAATCTGTCAAAAGGCGGTAAGGTTACTTCATACCTTAATACTGCAGACGGCAAGTATTACGATGAAAAAGGTCTAAACGCACAAAAGGCTACATTTGCACGTTTCCCATTCAAGTCTCGTGTAAGAGTAACCTCTCAGTTCAACCCAGGTCGCCGTCATCCAGTTACAGGTGTTGTAAGACCACATAACGGCGTTGACTTTGGTTTACCTGTAGGTACTCCAATTGTGGCACCTTCAATGGGTGTTGTTGAAAAGGCAACCTTTACCCGTTCAACCGGCTATTATATTGTTGTAAGACATTCTAATGGCCTGTCAACAGTTTACATGCATCTGTCAAAGCTTTTAGTAAGTCCAGGTCAGAGAGTTAATGCAGGTTCTGTTATCGCCCGTTCAGGTAATACAGGTCTGTCAACCGGCCCTCATCTTCATTACGAGGTACGTTTAAACGGCCGAGCTGTTAACCCATTAAGAGTTAACCTTGATTCACGCTCTGTTGAAATTAACTCCAAGGAAAGAAAAGCTTTCGCCAATAATGTTGAAAGATATAAACGAGAGCTTCATCAGAACAGCCTGATGGCAAAAAGATAATTAAAAATGGAGGTCAAATGACCTCCATTTTGCACTTTGGCTTGTCTATATACATTGTCCTGATTTTCGATATATCAACATTCATTTCTTTGAGCTAAAAGCCTTAAAGCTCATTAAACGTTTTATACAATAAAAAAATCTATGTCTTTATAAGAGACATAGATTTTTGGAGAACAGTATTCTGTAGCGAACGAGTTAACCCTGAACCAGTGTATTAACAAGTCTTAAAGCGATAATCAGTCTATCTTCATTTTTAAAACGTGTTTCGAGGCACTTGCCTAATGAAGAAAGATCTTTCTGGAGTGAGTCCATTTTTTTCTCATTGAGATCTTCAGCGTACTTGTCAGTAAAACGCATAACGAAATCTGTTGTATTCTCAATGCGAGGCATAGTTCTGTGAGCGATAGATAATGATCTGCCTGAAACATTCTCCATCAGCTCAATGATCTTTGGATATAAATCAAAATGGCCATGGGATACATAATCTGTCAGAAGATTACAGAAATTGTATACATCGTCGTAGGAAGGAAGACACTTGTCATTTTTGTTAGAGCTTCTTGATAAAGAAACGCTTAAAATGCCCATGTATTTTAAAACCAGCTCCTGACGAGCTCTAATCATATCGTTGATCCAGCTATACTTGGCATCAACATTCTGCAACTCTGTATTAAAACTCTTTCCAAACTGAGATTCTGCCATAGTCGCACACTCCTTATTTTCATTTGTTAATTTAAAATACCATATATCATTGACTATTAACTGTTACAAACATCAAACTTTACACTAAAAATTAGCTGAATTTAATGATTTAGCTACATATGTTCGTTTTTGAAAAAAAATAAAGAGATGGACACAAAAGTTGCAATTGTGAATTAAGTTTACTTAAGAAAGCGAAAATGAAGGATATAAAACGCAGCAAAAATGCTGCGTAATAAAAACTACAGAAGACTGAAAAGATCTGTTACTCTTGAGACGGGAATAATCTCAACATTGTTGTCAAAGCGTGTACGAGGGGCGTTATCCTTTGGCACAATAATTCTTACAAACCCCTGCTTTACTGCTTCTGAAATTCTCTCCTGTCCATAAGGAACAGGTCTTACCTCACCTGTAAGGCCGATTTCTCCAAAGGCAATAGTACCTTTATCAATTGGCTTTGATTTATAAGATGAGATTAGGGCAAGGCACAGAGGGACATCAGATGAGGTATCCTCAATCTTGACGCCACCTACAACATTAACAAAAACATCCTGATCGGATAAGGAAAACTCTGCGTGGCGATGCAGCACAGACAGCAACATTGAAAGTCTGCCTGAATCAGTACCTAAGGAGAGGCGCCTTGGATTTCCGTATAAGGAAACGTCAACCAGAGCCTGAAGCTCAACTAAAAGCGGTCTTGTTCCTTCCCAGGTCACCATTGCAAGGGAGCCTGGAGCTACAGTATCAGCTCGATTAAGGAAAATGGCACTTGGATTTTTAACTTCCTTCATGCCTGAATCTGTCATAGCAAAAACGCCAATCTCATTTACTGCGCCAAAGCGGTTTTTCTGACAGCGTAAAGTACGATAGCGCATGTCGGTACCAGCTTCGAGAATTACAGAACAGTCAACACAGTGCTCTAAGATCTTTGGACCTGCCAGAGTACCATCTTTGGTTACATGACCTACCATGAATACAGCAATACCTGTTTTCTTGGCAAACTGAGTTAATGCTGCAGCACATTCTCTGACCTGACTTACAGAACCAGGAGCAGATTCTACTCCCTGAATGTGCATTACCTGAATGGAATCAACAATTAAAAGCTCAGGAGCTTCAGATGATGCCATCTGACAGATAGTATCTATTGAATTTTCAGCAGCAGCCTTTACTGTGCTGGTATCAACATTCAGTCTTACTGCTCTTAAAGCTACCTGCTGCAGACTCTCCTCACCGGTTACATATAAAACCTTGCGAGTGGTGCATAATTTTCCTACGGTCTGAAGAAGGAGGGTTGATTTACCGGCACCAGGATTACCACCAATTAAAACAACTTCTCCCTGAACAATTCCGCCGCCTAAAACACGATCAAACTCAACAAAACCAGTGCTGATTCGAGGACGCCTTTGTAAATCAACCTGACTTAAAGACTGAACGCCAGATCCCGATGCTCCAGCAAAACCACTAAGAGCACGCTGAACAACTCTGGCACCTGCATTTGGAGCTGCAGGAGTTTCTAGAGTTTCGCTTATGGTACCTGCATCCCCGCATTCAGAACAGATGCCCTGCCAGCGATGATATTTTGCCCCGCATGAAGCACAGATAAAAATACTCTTAGCTTTTGCCATGTTTATCTCTTAATTAGGAGTTGAGCTTTAATAAAAGAGCAACCGCTGTTAAATCTGAATAATTAAGACAGAATGGAGCTTTTTCCTGAACTAAAGGTTTAGCATGATATGCAATACCAAGAGCTGCAACTTCAATCATCTTTAGGTCATTTGCCCCATCGCCCAGAACGATAATCTGTGATGCATCAATATTCTCTTTTTGCTGAAGTTCTAATACACCCTCACGTTTAACCTTTGCATCTACAATTCTCTTGTCTACTCTGCCAGTTAAGCGTCCGTCAGCAATTTCAAGAGAATTTGCACATACCATATCAAGGTTGTATTTCTTTTCAAGCACGCAGATTAACTGTTCAAAACCACCAGAACAGATACCCTTCACCCAGCCGCTCCTGCTTACGGTGTCCATTAACACATCAAGGCCATCAGTTTCATGCATAATAGTCTTAACGTCTTCAATAACAGCAGCATCGCCATCCTTTAACATTGAAACTCTTAAAGTTAATGACTGAGCAAAATCAAGACCACCATGCATTGCCCTGGAGGTAATTTCAGCTACCTTTTCAAAAACGCCAAGGCGTCTTGCTATTTCGTCGATACCTTCAATCTGAACGGAGGTCATATCCATATCAAGACAAATCTCGCCCTTCTTATTTAAAGTTGGGAAAGTCTCATCTGTATAAAATACATCAAAATCAAACTCACCTGATGCAACATTCTTTTTAACAGCGTCCTTTAAACCTTTTATATCAGTTGAATAAAGAGCACCGATATGATCGTTTAAAGTCATCTCTGCAATCTTGTTAAGGCTTGCACCAGTAGCAGATGCAACCTTAAGAGCACCGGCATCGGGTACGAAGGAAAGATCTTTTTTAACAATAAAAACCTGGCTCATCTTGTTTTCCTAAAATCGTAAGTAAATTTTTTTCCAAGGTTAATTCTACACGTTGTTCGCTCAATTTGAAAATATCACCAAGCCTTGCGTATGATTTTTCCAGAACCAAAGGATCATAATCCCCTGTATGCTCATAATCAGCATCTGTCTCAAGCACCACATTACCAATGCCGACTTTCTTTAACACCTCACAAAGATTACTGCTGCTGTACGAACAGATAACGCTGCCAACAGACAGGATGTAACCTAAATCAAGATACTGTTTTGCAAGCTCATAGGAGAATGTGAAATTATGGATAATGCCTCTGACACTGCCACGGTATTTTTTTAATTCTCTAATCAGCTCTCCATGACAGGCCCTGATATGAAGATTAACCGGAAGCTTACAGCCACAAGCAAAATCCAGCTGCTCATTTAAGGCTTCAATCTGAACATTTAAGGGGACATCGCATTTTGAATCAAGACCAAACTCCCCTATTCCCGAAATCACATGATCAGAGAGCAGGGAAAGAGCAAGTTTCTCATCAAAAACATGTTCTTTTAAATACCACGGATGAACACCGGCAAAGACAGGAAGATTTATTTGAATCTGACTGAGTTTTTTAAGAAGTAAAGAACACTCCTCAAGAGAAGTGCTGACACAAACAGGAACTATGCCACTATTTAATGCGCATGTTATGGTTTTATTAAAATCAGGAAACATTCCTGCATGAACATGCGCATCGTACAGCATAGAAGGCTCTTAGTGTTCTCTGGTTGCAGAGAATACAACCTTTGGATAACGCTCTTTATTCAGATTGAGGTTAACACCAGAGGTTGCAAGGAATGTAAGGTTGTCACCACCGTCAAGAGCAATTGACTGTGGAACCTTATCCTGAATCTCCTTCAAGGCCTTTGGATCATCAGATGACAGCCAGCGGGCGGTTGTAACAGCAACTGCCTCATACTTTGCATCTACATTGTATTCATGCTTGAGTCTGGACACAACAACGTCAAACTGCAGCACACCTACAGCACCAACAATCAGATCATTATTGATGATAGGTCTGAATACCTGAACTGCACCTTCTTCAGATAACTGCATCAGTCCCTTTAAAAGCTGCTTCTGCTTAAGAGGATCATTTAAGTGGATACGTCTGAAAAGTTCAGGTGCGAAGTTTGGAATACCGTTGAAGTGAATCTTCTCACCTTCAGTAAAGGTATCACCAATACCCATGGTACCGTGATTGTGAAGACCAATAATATCACCAGCTACAGCAACCTGAGCCTGTTCACGCTCACCTGCCATGAAGGTAACAGCATCCGACACAATCATTTCACGCCCCAGACGGACATTGAAAAGCTTCATACCTTTGCGATAAGAGCCTGATACGATACGCATGAAAGCGATACGGTCATGATGACGTGGATCCATATTAGCCTGGATCTTGAAAATAAAGCCGGTGCACTTATCCTCTGAAGCTACAACCTCACGCTCATCTGCAACTCGTGACAATGGTGATGGAGCCCAGGTGGTAAGACCGTCTAACATGCAGTCTACACCGAAGTTACCTAAAGCAGTACCAAAGAATACAGGTGTTAACTTGCCCTGTAAGAACAGATCAAGATCAAACTCATTTGATGCGCCTTTTACAAGCTCAATTTCATCTCGAAGCTGAGATGCGTAATCCTCACCCAATACAGAGTCAAGTTCAAGTGAATCAAGACCTTTAACTGTCTGAGCTTTCTGGATGTGGTAACCTTCACCAGAGTGGTACAGGTATACCTCATCTAAAAGCAGGTGATAAATGCCCTTAAATGATTTACCAGATCCGATTGGCCAGGTTACAGGAGCACATTTAATATCAAGTTCGCGCTCTACTTCATCAAGCAGGTCCAGTGGGTCACGGGTTTCTCGGTCAAGCTTGTTCATGAAAGTCAGGATTGGAGTGGTTCTTAATCTTGTGACTTCCATCAGTTTACGGGTACGCTCCTCAACACCTTTGGCAGCATCAATAACCATCAGACAAGAGTCTACAGCAGTAAGCACGCGATAGGTATCTTCTGAGAAGTCCTCGTGACCTGGAGTATCTAAAAGATTTACGGTACAGCCGTTATATGGGAACTGCATAACAGAGGTTGAAACAGAAATACCACGCTCTTTTTCCATATCCATGAAGTCAGAACGGGCAAAGGTACCGGTTGAACCACGGGCTTTAACCTCGCCGGCTCTCTGAATTACTGAACCGAATAAAAGCACCTTCTCAGTAATAGTTGTTTTACCAGCGTCAGGGTGAGAAATAATCGCAAAGGTTCTGCGCTTTTTTATTTCATCTAATAGTTTTTTATCAGCCATTTTTTATTCTTTGAAAACAGTTGAAACAACCCGCCTGAAAAGGCAGGGATTGAAGATATATTTTGGACGTAGATTATATCAAAAATGAGGCAAAATAGCTCTTATCGATTTATGACTTATTCATTCTTAAGGCAACTTCCTCGAGAATATAGTACACACCGTGAGGAGTGTAGGAAGAAGTGACTGAAGAAAAGATCTGCTGATCAGATGAATTCTCTTTTATAAGTGACTGAATATGGTAGTCCATACACTCTCTGTCAGTGCATTCACAGCCTCTTGCAAGATCATTGTGATTTCTTGCTACAAGATTGTAATCTTCAGCCATCTTTTGAGCCAAAGCTTCTATTTTCTTTTGAGCACCTTCAGAGAAGGTATCCAGAGTTAAACCATAGGCATCAGTTGACATGATATCAAGCATAGCCTGCTGCATAAAATTTCTGCTGGTTCTTAAAGAGATTTCTTTCATAAAAAAATCCTTACAGTTAATACAGATAAAATTATATAATACAATCGAAACCTTCAAAAGATAAAGTCCTTAAAGATGGAAAAATACAATGGATGCAAGACAGGAACTTATAAACAGCATTGAAAAGCTCCATACAACTGAGCTAGGAAAAATTAGGATAATAAAAGGTCTTCATCTTAATGATGATATTGAACCTGTTGCATATTGTAAATCTCTCATTGAAAATGAGTGCAACATACAAAAACACGGAAAAAACTATTACTGCAGATTCAAAAACACAGTAATTACAGTCAACTCATCGAGCTTTACAATTATTACGGCTCACATACAAAAAGAGGCCTGATTTTACTCAGACCTCAAAGATTTCATTTTACTAATTAACGCTATACGATAAATCTGTTAACGGTTGTTTCCATTCTGTCAGACAGCTCATTGAAACTTGAAGTAATGGTAACAGTACCTTCAGCGGCATCAGCCATTTCTCTTGTAAAGTCTCTAATCTTCTGAAGATTCATTGACATATCCTTGGAAGTGCCAGTCTGCTGCTCAGTTGCTGTTGCAATCTGAGTGATCTGAGAAGTTACCTGTTCAACCTTTTGAGTAATTACACTAAGAGTCTTTTCAAGTTCCTCTGCATTAACAGCAATTGCCTGCATCTTGTCTACAGTATCAATGATTGACTCATTAGCCTGTTCAACATCAGTCTTAACAAGACCAATCTTGCGACCTATCTCAACAGTAGCAACAGAAGTTCTTGATGCCAGAGCACGAACCTCATCTGCTACCACGGCAAATCCCTTACCATGTTCACCGGCACGGGCAGCCTCAATTGCAGCGTTAAGAGCAAGAAGGTTTGTCTGGTTTGCAATTTCCTGAATGGTTGCAATGATTGAATTGATTTCCTGAGTCTTGTTACCAAGCTCTAAAATCAGCTGAGCATCCTTCTTGGTCTTCTCTGAGTGAAGCTTAATATCATTTACAGTATTGTTAACCACGCCCATGCCTTCTTCAATCAGGCGCTGAGACTCTTCTGATGAAGATGCTGCACTTGAACAGTTGCTTGAAATTTCCTGAGAAGTTGCAACCATCTCTTCTGCGGCAGTGCTGATGGTTAAAATTTCATTTAATACACCGGCACTTCTGTCCTTGATGTTATCAGCTGTATCTGTAAGCTCCTTTGTAGAAGCATTCAGGTGCTGAGAATCATCCTTCATATTCTTGATGATGCCATGCAGGTTAACTACAAGATTACTTAAATCATGGCTTAAGTCGCCAATTTCATCATAACCCTGACCTGGAACCTTATCTACAAGGTTACCCTTGGCAATCTTGGCTGATGCCTTGGCAAGAGTCTTGATTCTCTCGGTAATTGCGGTACACAGAACATGCATGTTCCAGAAATTTGCTACAATTACAATAATCAGAATAACGATGTTGGTGTAAGGAGATATATCAGAAGCAAGAGAATCACAGTAGTCTTCTGATCTTTTCTGCAGTTCCTGCTGATAGCTATCAATAGTCTTATCAAAATCATTTCCGATTGGCACAAGGTAATCACGAACGATATCGGTACCACGCTTAACGTCACCGCTCTTTGATGCCTCGGTAAGAATACCGGTGGTTACACCATCGTATTTATCGATCAGTGACTCAATAGCGTTAACCTGAGCAGATGTCAGTACCTTTGAGATTACAGGAATGTACAACTGCATCTATGACTTGCTCTTTGAATACTGTGACTGCAGAATTGGCAAAGAAGTAGAATCTGCCGTTGGATATTTAATCGCAGCAATTCTAAATTCTTTAAATAATGCCTTTAACTGACCTAAAGCTTCAACAGCAGGAGTGATTTCATAGATCACTACGCGACTGGTGAGGCCGGCAGACTCAGACTTAATATAGGAAGTTACGCCAATCAGGATAAGCAATGAGAAGCTTACAACCATAACAGAAAGAAATTTCTGATACAAAGAGAGCTTTTTTAAAAAATTCATACAAACTCCTAAATTGATTCACAAAGTGAATCAATAATTCATCCTCAATAAAGAAAGTGTCTGTAATAATAATTTTGAACTTTGGAGTTTTTTTCAATTATGACACTTATGTCATTAAGTGTTAAGTCTTATTGACAATAACGTCAATATAATTATTTACTGACTTTCCAAAATAACGACACAGATCATTTTTATTAAAAAAAGTCTATTAAAAACAAGCTATACATATCATTTTTGGCATTACATTTAATGATAATTTGCTTATTTTGTTATACGTTCTTTTTTAATATCCTTTTTTTCGCTTAAAAAAGCGTTTTTTCAAAAAATTGAAGTCGAAAAGAAAAATGTATTATACATTTTATCCTTTTTTAAATTTTATATAACAAAATTCACCTATTAGACAAAAATGTAACTACAAACATACTGACGAAAATTTGAAGCTCATAAAACATCTTAATTTCTAATTCAACTAAAATTAGATTGTATTTCTATTTGTTTCTTTTTTAGGGTAAAAGATGTCAAGAAAAACAATTGCCACTGATATGCATATTCTCCTGATGAGATTTGCTTTTGCACTTGCAGCTGTCTTTGTTATATCAATTCTGCTCAAAGACTTTGTTTTTGATGACTCTAAAATCAAGGTCGGTATTCTGTTACCTGGAGATGTCAATGAAAGAGGATGGAACAATGAGAACTATAAAGGCGTGAGTGCGGCCTGTAAGGCAAACGGACTTGAGCTTTTATATAAAGATAATGTTCCTGAGTTCTCAGGAAGTGTTGAACTTGCAGTTGACTGGCTTGTAAACGCCGGAGCCAAAACAGTTTTTCTTTCAAGTTACAACTATTCAAAATCTCTTGAAAACTATATAAAGGATCATCCTGATATTGAATTCTTTGATGTATCATCAAAACTCCATTTAAAGAACGTCACACCTTACTTTGTCAGAGTCTATCAGGCTCGATATTTGTCAGGCATTATTGCCGGAATGAAAACTGTAACCTCAAGGATCGGATATATTGCGGCTATAGATAATCAAGAAAATAACAGATCAATTGCTGCCTTCACCATGGGTGTTAAATCGGTTAATCCTAACGCAACAGTGTATGTAATGTATGTAAACAGCTGGAATGATGAAGCTACAGCAAAAGCATACGCAAAGAATCTCATCACCTCAAAGCGTGTTGATGTTATTACCTGCCAGCAGAATCAGTCTGAGGCAATTGAAAAGACTACATCAGAATTTGGTATCTACTTTATTGGTTTTCTGTACATGGTTGACGGAGCTTCAGATCATATGCTGACCTCTGTTAAAGTAAACTGGGCCCCCTTATATAAGGAAATCCTCGATGCTGTAAAGAAGGGCTCAGTGCATGATAAAGAACGTTATACCCTGGGTTATAGCGATGGCGTAGTAGGACTTGCCCCATTCTCTGCAAAAGTTGATACAGCAATTATCAACCGCTTAAGAAGAGCAGAAAAAAGATTTGAAGATGGTCGTGATATTTTTGAAGGCAACATTTACGATTACCACAAAAACCTGGTTGTAAGTGACAGAAAGCCAATTTCAGATGTTGATTTGTTTGAAAACTTTAACTGGCTGCCATTAGGAGTTGAAATTCTCAGATAATGTAATATCCTTATACAAATTATGTTTAATAAATTTTAAGGATTGGCAATCATGGCAAAACGCAAGGTTTTGTTCATACATCATGGACTGGGTGAGGATTTTAAAATCCCGCTTGGTTCATTTCCATTTGATTTCTCATGCAGCATTCTTTCTGATAATGATGAAATCTTAAAAAATATAAAAAAGAACCATTACAAACTCATTCTCTGCGGTTTAAAGACATTTAAGGCATTACCAGATACAATCAAGTCAAACCCTAAATTTATTGTAGTTCCAAAGATTTTCTTCACAGTCGACAACAATGTCATCAGTAGCGAAAAAGAAAGTTTGAAACTCGGTGCTGTAGACTACATCTCCTACCCTTTTGATCCGGATCTTTTAAAGCGAAAGATCTCTATGGCTTTAAACCTTGAATCATACCGTAACGGAGTAGAAAGCATATTAAAAGAGCAGTTCAAAAAAATTGAACAACTTAACTCCGGCATTATTATGATGCTTGCAAATATTATCGAAAGTCGAGACGGTACTACAGGAGAACACGTAAAACGAGTAAGTTATTACGTTAAAGCCCTGGCCATGAAATTAAAAGAATCTGGAGTGTATGAAAAAGAGCTGTCCAACACCCTGATTGAAAAACTGATAGACGCAGCTGCGCTTCACGATATCGGTAAAATCACCGTCCCGGATTCAGTTCTGAAAAAGACAGGAAAACTATCTGAAGAAGAATTTGAAATGATGAAAAATCATTCAAAGGAAGGCGGCTTAATCATAAAAAACAATCTCAAGTTTTTGCAGGAAGCAGACTTTGTGAAAGTAGCAGCAGACATCGCTTCGTATCATCATGAAAATTGGGATGGCACCGGATATCCTTTTGGTAAAAAAGAAACTGATATTCCTCTAGTAGCCAGAATTACAGCCGTAGCAGATGTATTTGATGCTTTGGTTTCAAAGCGTCTTTACAAGGAAGCCATGAGCGTTGACGATGCTCTGGCCCTGATGGCTCAGGATGAAGGTACAAAATTTGAACCAGTCATTCTTAAAGTCTTTCTGTCTATGGGCGATGAATTAAAAAAACTTATCAAAGAACTATCCTAGCCTGCCTATCTGACCCAAAACACACAGCATTGAGCTTAATTTCTGATAATCAGCTTTTTTATATATAATACCTTTACATAACTATTTGTTTTTATAATGCTCGAGTTTTATTTGTAAACTCTTCTGATTACACTTATCTGATATGGACAATTCAAATATTATTGAAACCGGACTTAACGATGAGCAGGTATTAAAAAGCCGCATTGAGTTTGGTAATAATCTTTTAACTCCGCCAAAAAAGGCTTCTTTATTAGAACAGTTTCTTTCAAAATTTAAAGATCCGCTGATTATCATTCTGCTTGCAGCTGGCATACTTTCAATCTGTATTTCCATATACAGTTACAGTTTTCAGAATCAGGAGGCATCTGTATTTTTTGAGCCTGTTGGAATTTTCATAGCAATATTACTGGCAACTGGACTTGCATTTATATTTGAAAGTCAGGCTGACAGGGAGTTCTCCATATTAAATCAGGTTAATGATGAAGAACCAGTAAAGGTCAGAAGAAACGGTCAGTGCATTGAGATTGCAAAAAAAGATGTTGTTGTAGGTGATGTGGTTTTCCTTGAAACAGGATGCGAGATACCTGCTGATGGTATTTTGTATGACTCAGTCAACCTGCAGGTTGATGAGTCAAGTCTGACTGGAGAGCCTTGCTGTTTTAAAAGTGCAGATGAAAATGACGCTGATTCAAATGCAACATATAAAACCAACGAGGTATTAAGAGGAACCAAGGTTTTAGAAGGTCACGGTATTTTCATTGTAAAAGCAGTAGGTGACAGAACAGAAAACGGCAAGGTTTACAAAGAAGCTCAAATTGACGACAGCGTAAAAACACCCCTTTCAATTCAGTTAGATGGATTAGGCAGACTCATCACCAACGCAAGCTATCTGTTTGCTGCTGGAATTATTGTCGGCAAGCTGATGCTGTATTTTAATTTTGCTCCACTGTCACTGGTTCTGATACTCCCTGTAGCTATATTCTTCTATCTTGTAATCTTCAGATTCAGGAAATATAAAGCATCTGTCTGCATAAGTCTGATTGTTGCATTTGTGGCTGTCTTCATTTCAATGGTGGCTTATGTATTTACAGCGCTTACACCAGAGGAAAACTTCTCTACACTTTTAAGTTATACCCTGCAGACACTTATGATTGCAGTTACACTGATTGTCGTAGCGGTCCCTGAAGGTCTGCCTATGGCTGTAACCTTAAGTCTTGCCTATAGCATGAAGCGTATGCTTAAGACCAATAACCTTGTAAGGAAGCTGCATGCCTGTGAAACCATGGGAGCTACCACTGTTATCTGTACGGATAAGACAGGAACTTTAACTCAGAACAAAATGACCGTAAGTCAGGCTGTTTTCTATTCAAGAAAAGATAACACAAAAATTCTGTCAGACAGCCCATCAGACACTCTGATTGCAGAAGGTATAGCTGTTAATTCTACCGCTATGCTCAATGGTGATACCGTAATCGGAAATCCAACAGAAGGTGCACTGCTCCTTTATCTTAAAAAGAACGGTCTTGATTATCAAAAGTTCAAGGACAGCGTAAAAAGGTTAGCAGAGCTTCCTTTTACAACTCAAAGAAAGTTCATGGCCACACTGGTGTATTCACAGATGCTTGATAAGAAAGTGCTGTATGTTAAAGGTGCACCTGAAATTGTCCTTTCCATGTGCAAAAATATTGAAGGCAATAAAAGTCAGGATGAAGTTTTACCATCCCTATTACAATTCCAGTCTAAAGGCATGAGAACATTAGGTTTTGCCTATATGGAAGTTACTGATGAAAAAGATATAATCTTAAAAGACTCAGTAAAAGCTGACAATCTCACCTTCCTGGGTATTGCAGCCATCAGTGATCCAGTAAGAGATGAAGTACATCATGCACTCACAGAATGTACTGAAGCCGGAATCAACATCAAGATTGTAACAGGTGATACACCTGCAACAGCAAAAGAAATTGCAAGACAGGTAGGTCTTGTAAACAGCACTGATTCAGATAATAGCATCATTACTGGTCCTGAATTTGAAAAACTTGATGATGATGTCTTAAAAAGCAGGATAAATGAGCTTAAAGTAATTGCTAGAGCAAGACCTGGTGATAAGAAGCGTCTGGTGGAACTTCTGCAGCAGCAGGGACAGGTTGTTGCGGTAACCGGTGACGGCACCAATGACGCTCCTGCTCTGAAAGCAGCTCATGTCGGACTTTCAATGGGTGATGGAACCTCAGTTGCTAAAGACGCTAGTGATATCACCATTATCGACAACTCTTTTAAATCAATATCAAGAGCTGTAATGTGGGGCCGTTCCCTGTTTAAGAACATCCAGCGCTTTGTCCTCTTCCAAATGACTGTAAATGTGGCTGCATGCTTTGTCGTTCTGTGCGGCGCATTTATGGATACAGAATCTCCATTAACTGTAACGCAGATGCTGTGGGTAAATCTGATTATGGATACTTTTGCAGCAATGGCGCTGGCCTCTCTGCCTCCGTCAGAAATGGTTATGAAAGAGAAACCTCGTGATCGAAATGACTTTATTATTTCAAAAGCAATGGCTTCATCAATTGTAGGTGTTGGTTTTGGATTCTTTATTCTGCTTTTAGGTCTTCTTTATGTGTTTGAACACAGCCAGATCAACTCACTTTATGATCTTTCAAGCCTGAGCACAGGGCCAAAAGACGGTCTTTCCCGCTATGAGTTAAGTCTTTTCTTTACCATCTTTGTGATGCTTCAGTTTTTCAATATGTTTAACGCAAGAGCGTTTGCATCAGGCCAATCTGCGTTTAATATCAAAGGATGCAGAGGTTTTATCATAATTATTGCTATGATTCTGACAGGCCAGATTATGATTGTTGAATTTGGTGGTGAATGTTTTAATGTAGTACCATTAAAATTCTCTGACTGGGTCATAATCTTTACAGCAACTTCTTTAGTTCTCTTCATAGGGGAGCTTCAAAGATTATTCTTTCACAGAATCAATAAATGAGGTTTAACATGGATAAGCACAGCAGAAGCCCTCTGAAAAATATTTCATTAAAAAATCCATGGCATTTGATTGCTACGGGATTTGGATCAGGACTGGCTCCAAAAGCACCAGGTACCTTTGGCTCTCTTGCTGCAGTACCACTGTGTGCACTTTTAATTTACTGCCCTGTTTATGTTCAAATCCTTGTTGCTCTAATTACCTTTATCATAGGAACAAAAGCTGCATCAGAGACTGAAAAAGCCATGGGTATGCATGATAACAGCTCTATCGTAATTGATGAGTTTGACGGAATGTTCATCGCTGTTATTGCCTTTCCGCACTTCTGGTACTATTCTCTCTTAGCATTTGTTCTTTTTAGAATCTTTGATATTTTAAAGCCTTGGCCAGTTTCGCTTGCAGATAAAAAGATAGGTGGCGGTCTTGGTGTTATGGTGGATGATGTAATAGCTGGCATTATGGCTTTAGGCTTTGCTCATGTTATCTTCTATATTTGTTCTATCATCTGACATAAACAAACTATGTTAATAAAAAAATCAGCTAGAGAAATTATCCAGCTGATTTTTTATTCTTCTGTAAATCTGCTATCTGGCGATGCACTTACTCTCTCTTTCTTCAACAGAAGAAATATTGATAAAATCATCTATCATCCATTTCTGATCATGTCGTACCAGCTTTACACAGTTCTGGATAAAAGAAGAGCCTTCATTAAGATCCCATGCCGCTCTGAAATAGACACAAGCTTCTTTATCTGACACGGAATAAACATCGTAAATATAATTCTCTGCACGAGGTGAGTCCTGACCGTTAATGATTACATCATAATCAAGAACATCGCCCTCATTTTCACTATACAGTTTCTCTATCTTCTGAATACAGTTTTCTGTCAGGAAATTACCCATATCACGTACATCAAGAATGCTGTGGTCCCCATCAATATAATAAATATAAAATGAATTCACAGCATGGTGAACCTTTACTGATACGTCATCAGCAAAGCTACACAGAGGAAACATAAAAAAAAGTAAAGCCTTGCAAATTGATTTTTTTAACATCTAACACCTGACAGAATTATTATTACATAATTAAGAGTAATACATTTTCAATATAAAAAATTAATGGATCTCACATTTAATCAAATAATGTCTGCAATCTTAAAAACACACTTAAAGAACATAACGCAAGACTCAATATTAATGGAGGATCTGTTTAAAAGAAAAGGATATTAAAGGACTGACTAAAACGAAAAAAGACCGCATCTCTGCAGTCTTCTCCACTTATTGGTGCCCAGGATGGGACTCGAACCCATACGCTCGCGCACTACCACCTCAAGGTAGCGTGTATACCAATTTCACCACCTGGGCAACCAACGCAGATATAATAGCAAATTTTTTTACTTTGTAAAGAAAAAAAATAAAAAAATTCTGAAAATATTAGTATTTATATGATTTCTCGCCTGGCTTTAAGAGTAAGTTACCTTTGCCAGAGAGCAATTTCTTATAAATTGCATCATATAAAAGAACATTCTGCACATAGATTCTGGTCTCAGTAAAAGGAATATTCTCAATAAACTGAGCTGTATCGCGCTTTAATCCATCAGAACTCTTCCAGATCTTGATACGACCAGGACCTGCATTATATGCAGCTGCAGCAAGAACTCTGTTATTGTCAAACTTGGCCAGCATATCTCTTAAGTAGGCTGAACCCAGTCTGATGTTATTCTCTGGAATCACAAGATCTTTTGGACCGCTGTATTTCCAGTGATTCTGTTTAGAAACAAGTTTTGCTGTAGCAGGCATTAACTGCATTAAGCCTACCGCACCAACAGGAGACTTGATGGTTGGATTTAACATACTCTCCTGACGAGAGATACCGTACAGGAAAGAAATAGGCACTGATGTAGAAGATGAAAACTTCTTGTACAGGTTAAAGTATGGCTTAGGGAAACGGTAGTCTAATGCATCCCAGCGCTTTCCGGCTATAACACTGTCAATTGCATATGCGGCATTACCTGAATTTAAAGCCCACTCAGCCATCAGCATGGCTTCATCATTGGTACCATATTTAGCAACTTCACGCCACTCAATTGAGGCATTATTATCATCTAAAGCCCTTAACTCAAAGAAACGAACTGCAGCCTTGTTTTTTGCTGCTGTTGCAGGCCAATGTGCATGACTTGATAAATGCTCGTGATTAAAAGGAAGCTCTCTGCCAAGTTCCTGAGCTGCTAAAAAGCCAAAGAAACTTCTGTCCTCTGATACCTTTATCATCAGAGCTCTGCCTTCCTGTTTTTTGCCAATTTCTGTTGCAGAACGAGCTTTCCAGTAACGCCAGTTGATTTCGTTCTTTGAATTTTCAGATAGCTGATCATAAAGAGAGTAAACCTGATTCCACTGTCTGAACCAGATTGCTCTGCGCATACGCATGATCTTGAGTTCCTCAGTCCAGGTTACAGCAGGAAGATGTCTGTCTACCCATTCAACCTGTTCTAAAGTTGAACTGCGACCTAAGAATCCTCTGGAGATTAACTGAACAATCTCATGTCTTTCAGTCTCACTGATCTTAAAGTTCTTAGCAAAGTTATCAAAGTATAAAGATGCATCCTCAGGCTTTAAGTTAGCAAATCGTTTAAAAGCCAGCACAGCAACTCTTCTCTGCTCATCTGAACCGTTTGGTTCAAGTTTTAGGATGTTCTCAGGGGAATCGTAATACTTCATGCTTCTGGCGACACGTGCTGAGAATTTTGTGTCTGAAAGCTGGTATGAAAGATTACGGGTTGTATCATTATAGTTTCTGGTAATATAAGCTCTTTCAAACTTCTCAAGCTTAACCTTGTCTTTGAGGTATCCGTTCTGATTCCACATATATATAAGACCAGAGCATACGTTTGAATATGGTCTTAACTGCAGATACATTTTATTTGCAAAAGCCTGAGCGGTTACGTCAGCCTTGTTAAGATGCCACAAAGCCTCATAGTAACGGCACTGTCTTCCTTCCATATATGGAGTCATAATGGTATTGTCATCATATGGCTTTTCACCGATTAACTGCAGTGACTTTTTAAACTGTCCTTCCTTCTGCAGATAAGCGATGTACTTCTCTTTCAAGAATGAAGAGAGCTCTTTATGATCATCTGTTGAAATGAACTTTATAACATCATTGAACTTTGATACCTGAGGATCGGTAGATAACATCCAGTAGTCAAGCCAGATTGCCAAAGGATAATCCTTTAGAAAATTTCTTTTGATGTATAAAGCCTGGTTGATGTCCCCCTGTCTGATAGCTTTTCTTGCATCCATAAAATATCTGCGCTGAGATATCAGGTGAGAATCAGTTTTTAAAAGTGGATTTTCTGCAGTGTATACTGCAACTGGAGCAGGTTTTTGAACCTGATTGTGTCTTTTGTTTTTTGCTCTGTTTGATGCTGCATCTGCAGATAACGCAATGGTCAATGCAGTCAGCAATACGCAGCACTTAAAAAATAATTTAGTCATAGGCTTTATAAAATAAAAAGGTGTTTAGACAGTTAATTGATATTTTAACTCCAAACACCTTCAAAATTTTATTTAAGCACGACTAAATACTTTAAAATAGCCAATAATTAGTAAAACTGCGACAACAGTTGTTAAAATGTAACGGAAATAGAATAATAAACTAGGCGAAATTCTGTAACCTTTTCCTTTATTAGCCTCAGAAATATACTTTTCCCATCCCATACCTGACTTGGATGTCACAAATAATACAAATACAATGCATCCAATTGGCAGAATATTGTTGGAAATAAGGAAATCACAGAAATCTGTAATACCAGTTCCTGAACCAATAATATGAACATTGTCCAATACATTAAATCCTAAAACAGGCAGAACAGCTAATGCAAGGATAATAAAGAAGTTTACAAGTACTGCAACAGTACGCTTAATGTTAAACAACTCAAGATTAGCTGCAATGATATTCTCAAATACAGCAATCAATGTTGATACAGCAGCAATGAGCATAAACAGGAAGAATAAAGCTCCCCAGAAAGTACCAAACTGCATATGAGAAAATACAACCGTCATTGTAACAAACAGCAGATTTGGACCTGCACTAGGCTCAATTGCATAAGTATAGCAGGCAGGGAAAATAACAAATCCAGCAAGTAAAGCAATTGCAGTGTCAATAAAAGCAATAAAACAAGCCTCATTGAGCAGTGAGTTTTTGTCAGACATATAGCTGCCAAAAATTGCAATACCACCCATACCAATAGATAAGGTGAAGAATGCCTGACCCATTGCAGCCCATACAGCCTCAAGGAAGTTTCCTTCAAGCTTCGCAAAATCAGGCTGCAGATAGAATTTAAAGCCTTCAGCAAAACCGTCTAAGGTCAATGATCTTCCTGCCATAAACAGTAAGAGACCAATCAGGATAATCATAAGAGGTTTGGTAAATCTCTCTACTCCCTTGACCACGCCTAAAGCAACAATCATGAATGATAAACAGACAACTGCTACCATGCAGCTGTAGAGGGATACAGGATCTGATAAAAGAGTACCAAAATTCTTATCTGCAATTTCAGGTGAAAGATTCTCTGGTACCTGTCCTAATGCAAACTTTAAGAAATAGTAGAGCATCCATCCGGTAATAATGCCATAAAAGGACATCAGGATATAATTTCCTAAAAGCTGCCACCACTTGTTTACATGCCAGAAGGATCCTTTTTTCTCAAGATTTTCATAGCACTTTGCAATCGATGCTCTGGATGCTCTGCCAATTGCAAGCTCTACTGTTAAAAGAGGAATACCAAGAGCAATTAAAAAGAATAAATACATTAAAACGAAAAGAGCTCCGCCATACTGACCTGTAATGTAAGGGAATCGCCACACATTACCAATGCCAACAGCGCATCCGGCAGCAATCAGCAGGAATCCCAATCGGGATTTAAACTGTTCTCTTTGCATAAAATATTACCTTTATGTTTGTTTTAGTAAATTAAAATCTCTGAATAATCTGGATGTAACCGATAACTAGAACTACAGCTACAATTGCAGGCAGAATATATTTGTAATGGAAGTAAAGCTTCTCTGAAATCTTAAATCCTTTTCCTATATTGCATTCATCAACATAGCGTTTGAAAGTCATGCCAGACTTTGCACAGACAAACAGAACGAACACAACTGATCCGATTGGCATAATGTTGTTAGATACAAGGAAGTCAAAGAAATCCAGAAGATCGGTCTTAGGTCCGATAATATGAACGTCAGAGAGAACGTTGTAACCTAATAATGGTAACAGACAGATTGTTAAAATAATTACCATATTTATGATTACTGCCTTGATTCTGGAAAGCTTTAAAAGTTCTATACAGCCAGCGATGATACTTTCAAATACGGCAATCATTGTTGAAATAGCTGCAATGAACATAAACAGGAAAAATACTGTTCCCCAGATATTTCCCAAAGTCATGTTAGAAAATACCACTGTCATTGTAACAAACAGCAAGGTAGGACCTGCATCTGGTGAAATGCCATAAGTGAAACAGGCAGGGAAAATTACAAAGCCAGATAACAGAGCAATAGCAGTATCAAGACCTGCAATAAATATTGCCTCATTAAGAATACGATGCTTGTTTGACATGTAGCTGCCAAAAATGGCGATAGCACCAAAACCTACAGACAATGTAAAGAATGCCTGTCCCATGGCTGCCCATATTGCCTCAAGAAAATGACCTTCAAGTTTTGAAAAATCAGGTTTTAAGTAGAATGTGATACCTTCTTTAAAACCATCAAGAGTGAAGGATCGAAGAGCCATCACAAGAAGCAGTACAATTAAAACAACCATCAGAGGTTTTGTAATTCTCTCTACACCTTTTACAACTCCTAAAGCTACAATCGTAAAAGATATCAGAACAGAAATAACCACACAGTTATACATTGTAACAGGAGAACCGAGCAATGTTTTAAAGCGGGATATAGCAACATCATTACTTTCATAAGCTCCAACACTACAAGAAATGAAAGAGCACAGATAATAAAGCATCCATCCGGTTACAACTACATAAAAAGCCATCAGGAAGTAATTGCCTGAGAATTGCCACCATTTATTGTAGTGCCATTTTGAACCATTATTCTCCAAAGACTCGTAACAGTATGCCATGGAGCTTCTTGAAGCACGACCAATTGCCAGCTCAATGGTAAGTAGAGGCAAGCCTAAAACAACAAGAAAGAAAAGATAAAGTAAAATAAACCAGGCACCGCCATACTGTCCGGTAATAAAAGGAAATCTCCATACATTACCAATTCCAACGGCACAGCCTGCTGCAATGAGCAGAAAACCTAATCTTGTTTTAAAAAGTTCACGTGCTGCCATATGACACCTGTAAATTAATTACCAAAAACTGAAAGATATCCTTTGACCATCAGTACAATCAGCACTAATGGCAAAACAAACTTGAAATATGCTCTGCATAAAGCAGGAAGCTTTACGCCTACACCTGTATTGGTCTCTTTGAGGTAATTATCAAAGCCCCATCCAAATTTATAAGTTGTGTAAACGATGTAGATAATCGCACCGATTTCAAGAATATTCTGAGAAAGCACAAAATCATAAAGGTCAAGGACCACTGTTTCACCGCCTAATGGGTGGAAATCCTTCAGGACATTAAAGCCTAAGATTACAGGCAGTGCGCATAATAAAATTACGATGAGATTTACAGCAACGGCCTTTACTCTTGAGCAGTTGAATAAATCCATAGATATTCCAACGACATTTTCAATGATAGCAATCAGTGTAGACATGGCTGCAAGCAGCATAAACATGAAGAATAGACCACCCCAGAAAATACCATACTGCATTGATGAGAAAACTGATACCAGAGTTACAAAGATAAGACCAGGACCAGAATCAGGTTCCACGTTGTAACTGAAACATGCAGGGAAAATAATAATGCCTGCAAGCAGTGCCACTGCAGTATCAAGTACAGCAATAGATATAGTCTCAGAAAGAATTGATTTCTGAGAATTCATGTATGAGCCGAAAATCTGAAGAGAACCTACACCGATACCTAAAGTAAAGCATGCCTGACCGATTGCAGCATATAAAGTTGCAAAAATGTCATTTGAAGCAAACTTTGAAAAATCAGGCTTTAAATAATAGGAAATACCATCTGCAAATCCAGGCAGGAAAAATGATCTTCCTGCAAGAAAAATTAAAAGGCCAAAAAGCAGAATCATCAGAGGTTTGGTAATTCTTTCAACACCCTTTTTAAGGCCCAAAGCACAGACAAAGAAGGCTGTTGATGTTACTATAACTGTAGTGATAATCTGGGTTTTGTAATCGCCTAGCATTGCGCCAAAGAATCCGCCAGAGACATCCTGTCCGATAGCCTGACTTACAAAGTCACCATTTATTACCTTGCAGGTATAGTAAAGCATCCAGCCCGTAACCATGGTATAGAATCCTAACAGGATGTAATTACCCAAAATCATCAGATACTTGGTTTTATGCCAGAACTTTTTATTAGGAGTTAAAGTTTCAAATGAGTAGCCTACAGAGTTATGACTTGCTCTGCCCACCGAAAGTTCCATGGTTACAATAGGCACACCAATTAAAAATAAGAACAGAAGGTAAACTGCAACAAAAACAGCGCCACCGTACTGACCTGCTATATAAGGGAATCGCCACACATTTCCAAGTCCAATGGCGCATCCTGCTGCAATTAAAAGAAATCCTAATCTTGTTTTGAATTGCTCTCTTGAATCTTTCATATAAGTTCCACCACAAAAAAGGCCCGAAAAATCGAGCCTTTCCATGTAATTAATTATTCATCACTGTTACTGCTGATCAGCACGTGGTGAATTCTCATAAGGGTTAACTGGAGCCTGCTGCTCTACAGGAGCCTCAACAGCTTCTTCAGTCTTCTCCTCTACAGGAGCTTCCTGAGCATTCTCTGACTGGTTTGCTTCAGCCTCAGCAGCTTCAGCCTCATCAGTTAATGCCTTAATTGACAGACGGATACGACCGGTATTGTCGATGTCTAATACACGAACGCGTACTTCATCACCGACAGTCAGATAGTCAGCAACATTCTCAACGCGCTCCTTGGCGATCTGAGAAATATGAACTAAACCGTCACGGCCTGGTAAAATATTTACGAATGCACCGAAGTCAGTGATACGTACGATCTTACCGTCATAGTCCTTGCCAACTTCAACTTCAACTAAAAGTGAATTGATTCTCTCAATTGCAGACTCAGCAGAAGCCTGTGAAGATGCTGAAATCTTTACGGTACCATCATCTTCGATATCAATCTGAGAATTGGTATCAGCCTGAATTGAACGAACGTTGAATCCACCCTTGCCAATAACTTCCTTAACCTTGTTTGCAGGAACCTTGATGGTTACAACACGTGGAGCATATGGAGATAAGGTCTGACGTGGCTCAGGAAGTGCCTTTGCCATTACATTTAAGAGATGAATACGTGCTGCGTGTGCATCAGTTAATGCATTCTGCATAATCTCACGGGTAATTCCGTCAGTCTTGATATCCATCTGCAGAGCGGTAACACCGTCACGGGTACCTGCTACCTTGAAATCCATATCACCTAAGTGATCTTCATCACCCATGATATCAGTTAAGATTGCTACACGATCTTCTTCCTTTACAAGACCCATAGCAATACCAGCTACAGGAGCCTTAACAGGAACACCGGCATCTAATAATGACAGACAGCCTGAACATACAGAAGCCATTGATGATGAACCGTTAGACTCAGTAATCTCTGATACTACACGAATTGAATATGGGAACTCTTCCATTGATGGTAAAACAGCCTTTAAGGCACGCTTTGCAAGACGACCATGGCCAATTTCACGACGCTTTGGAGAACCGATTAAACCGATTTCGCCAACGCAGTATGGAGGGAAGTTGTAGTGAAGAATGAATCTGTCAGAACGAACACCAGCCATATCCTCAAAGGTCTGAGCGTCACGCTCTGAACCTAAGGTACAGGTACCGATTGACTGTGTTTCACCACGGGTAAATAAAGCTGAACCGTGAACACGAGGCAGAATACCTGCAGCAATGGTAATAGGACGAATCATACGTAAGGTACGGCCATCAATACGCTTTTCACCGGATAAAATACGCTCACGAACGATATTGCGCTCTAACTCAAAGAAAATCTTTGCAATCTCGTTGTCCTTGTCAGCCCACTCCTCGTTTGAAGCCTTCAGCTTCTCACAGGTAGCTTTCTGGATCTCTGCTAACTTATCCTGACGCTCTAACTTGTCAACGATACGGAAAGCCTCACCTACAGCAACCTCGGCATCAGCCTTAACAGCTTCAATTAAAGCAGTGTTCTCTGCTGGCTTTACCCAATCCCATACAGGACGGTTTACTTTCTTTGCAAACTCAGCAATCTCTTTGATTACAGCCTGCTGCTGCTCATGACCGAACATAACAGCGCCTAACATTACAGACTCAGGCAGGCAGTTTGCTTCAGACTCAACCATTACAACAGCCTTCTCAGAACCTGCAACAACCAGATCAAGGTCAGAAACCTTAGTTTCAGAATTTAATGGGTTTAAAACATACTGACCATCAATATATCCAACACGAGCAGCACCCAAAGGACCATTCCATGGAAGGCCTGAAGAAGCTAAAGCTGCTGATGAGGCAATAATTGAGATAATGTCAGTAGGAATTTCAGGATTTGCAGACATAACAGTTACTACAACCTGAACCTCATTTACGAATCCATCAGGGAATAAAGGACGTAAAGGACGATCAATAAGACGGGAGATTAAGGTTTCGCCCTCAGTTGCACGACCTTCTCTTCTGAAGAAACTTACAGGGATCTTGCCAGCTGCGTATGAACGCTCCTGGTAATTAACAGTTAATGGGAAGAAATCACGACCTTCTACTTCTTCCTTGCGGTTGCATACTACAGTTGCAAATACGGTAGTATCATCCATGGATGCCATTACGGCAGAATCAGTCTGTCGACCGATTGCACCGGTTTCTAAAGTAATTGTATGACGACCATACTTAAATGTATGAACAATTGGATTTAAGTTCATCTAATATCTCCCTATACCCACTATTTCTTTGCCGCTTTCGTGGGCCGATAAAATTAGGGCGGCCAATCAAGCCGCCCAAGCCAGACGCTAAAATTAGCGACGGAGCTTTAACTTCTCAACGATAGCAGTATAACGTGCTAAGTCAGAAGCCTTTAAGTAGTCGAGCAACTTACGACGCTGAGCTACGCAACGTAATAAACCACGACGGCTGTGGTGATCCTTCTTGTGAGTCTCAAAGTGAGGCTGAAGATCAGAAATTCTTGCAGTTAATAATGCAATCTGAACCTCTGGATAACCAGTGTCCTGTGGGTTGCGACCAAATTCAGCTACGATTTTTGCTTTGTCAGCTACTGTTAACATTTATTGCTCCTTTGTGATTAAATAAAACAACTTCACTTCCAACAGATCACAAATTCAGTTGAAAGCGTTGTCATTCTAACATAAGAAATCGTTTGTTTTTAATACATTTATAAAAAAAGAATCAATATTTTGAGAAATGAGAGATTAAGCATTATTTATGTTAATTTATTTATACAAATCCGGTAACAGAATTTGATAAATATCGTATTTCTGTTTTGTATTAGTAAAAAAAACGGGCTTCTTTAAAATAGAAAAAAATCGGACCATTGAATACAATGATCCGAAAACTGTAATTTTCTAAAAGGCTACAACTTATTTAC